>Ga0209542_10000656_pt1 | contig 82956 bp, 75 predicted proteins | sample RifCSPhighO2_01_FD_184028 | JGI IMG/M metagenome (GOLD analysis project Ga0209542, IMG submission 184028) | Soil microbial communities from Rifle, Colorado - Rifle CSP2_plank highO2_0.1 (SPAdes) (version 2) | ecosystem: Environmental > Terrestrial > Deep subsurface > Rock core/Sediment ...
AACCCTGCTATTTTTTGGAATCTCTTTACCGCATTTTTCGTCAAACTGCCAAAATACCCCGTAATAAACCCTTCAGGGTAAATATCAGGATCCGTCGCCAATATCTCTTGTAGTAATTTAACATCTTCGCTGGTCATGCCTTCTCGCAATTGTCCAAGCAGCTTCAAGGTTCCCTTAATTCCGCTTATCGTCTCTTTTATCTCCCCTTTCGTCTGTTGCAATGCTTTTATTTGTGTTTGTAATTGCTCTATCTGTTGTTGCAATTGCTGAATAAGCGTCTGTGTAGTTGTTGTTTCTTCTGCCAAAACAGGCGCGTATGAAACGCCAAGTAAAACAATTACGCTAAACAAAGTGATAATAATTTTACTCATTTTTTTTAATTACTTTTTTAATAAAGTTTGACCTTTTTACATTAATAAATCTCATCTTCCTAAATTATAAATCTTATAAGGACAAGATGTCAATGATGCCTCACCCATCAAAAGAATCGGACAAAAGACGATTTCTATTCTGATTATATTGATTTCGCTACCATGCTCCCGAATTAATACCTTCGCAAACCCCGAAGGAGAACAAGTTCCCTACGGGGCATGCTTTTAAAATTATTTTACCGAATTTAATCCATAAATCCAAAAAACGAAACCTGAAATGATGTGCCCCGCCTTTGGCGGGGCTGGGCGAGCGAACCCTCTCGTCTTCAAAATCCGAGTTCGCATCTAGTTTATTGGCTCCCCCTATGGGACGAAGTTAGAACCTGTTTTTAGGGTAAAAATCTAAAGGTAGAAAGCATTGCGCTATAATCTGATATAATTTTCTCTATCTCTTCGTTAGGATACACTCCCTTACTTAACTCCTTTGCTTTCGCTAGATTCTCTTCTTTCGTGTAAGGATAGTCCTCTATCGGTAAATACCTCCTCCATTTTATCATAATATTATCAGTATAAAGTATTGTTACTACATCGTATTCGGCTCCAGAAACATCAAATTTTACGGCTTGAATCGCTTTTTTATTGTCTATGTCTATAAATTTCCATTCAACATGCCACAAAGAGTCTCCTATGTATTCTAAGGTATAAACACGAGGTGGAATTCCTTGCTCAATACTTTCTTTTTGTTCTGTAAACTTTTCTTTCGTATCGGTCTCGTATCTTAAAACCCCTGATGGGAAATTTTCTTCGCTAAGTAAATTAGCGTAATTAATAATTAATAAGCAAAATGGTGGCCAACAACGTTCTTGTTTTTCTCCAACCCAATCGCTAGGGGCTTCAAATTCAAATCCATACTTCTCATTTCTATAAACCTTCCAATCGGTGTTCCCACTGCTAGAAGCTTTTTCTTGAATTGTCAGCTCTGGAATCTCATTTAGATAATAAGTCAAAGAACTTATTTCATAATCTGTTTCCGCATTGATTTCCGACCTATCGCTTTGTTTGTTCTTAGAATTTTCTTCGTCAGACACTTCTACATCTCCTGATTTATTTAATATGGTGGATTTAGGGTTGAATTCTGTAGAAACATCTAATAAATAGAATATTCTAAGTGTTACTATGCCTACGATGACAGCAATAACAAAAATAATCAGAAGATACTTAGCATTAGTTTTACCCTGAGTAATAATCTGCATATTACCTTATTATATCAAAAAACCGCCCTTTTGAGGAGGTAGAAATCGTTGCTCCGCATCGTAAACAACGTTATAAATATCATTCAACAATCAGATGGGTTTTATATGCCAGATTTAAATTTTTCTATATCTCGGGATAATAAGAGAATGGAAAAATCTGCGTATTTTTGTATACCCAAAGATGGAGAGTGAGCAAAACCAACATATTCAATCTTCTTGTTTTTATATTTTACATAGCTTACGGCTGGAATTAAATCAGTGTCAGAGCTCACCAAAATGGCAGTATCGTATATGCCATCAACGGCTCCAACGATCAAATCTACTGCAATTTTCACATCAGTTCCTTTTTCTTTATAGACCTTATCGATTGGCATTATTCTGCCACGTTTAATAGTAAACCCATCGTTCTTAAGACGTGAAAAGAATTTTTGTTGTCCACTTACAAGATTTTTGCTTTTATCGCTTCCGTCAAGATTTCTAATAACGCCTGTATAGTATCTCTTTGAAACAAGTTGTCTTTTGTCACCGACTAAAAAATCTACAAACTCTTTAAAATTAAACTTAGTTCCTTTTGGAAAATTGATCTCCTTATCTTTTAGATAACCATAAAAATTACTTCCATCTATATATATGGCTACCTTTTCTTTTTTATTAAAAATACCCATACAATATCATTATAGGATGATTCTAAATAAAAACTACCCTTGCAAAAGCAGGGGTAGTGTTCATAGTAATTACATATTATCTCTGATATGTTTTTTTGTCAAGTGAAAAACCTACCAAAAAACCTCCCATTTGACAAGCATTGTCAGCTCCCCCTGTGGGACGAAGTTAGAACCTGTTGGCGATGAAATTATTAATTATTGATTTTGAAGATTATTCAGAAAATTTTCTATATCGCTTTCGTCTATTGAGTTTTCAAAAACTTGTTCTACTGGGCACACCTTACCTGTTATAGTGAATTCATCGATTGGAAAAGATGGTTTTCCACAAGTTATTACGCCATTCTCATATTCTGACTTAAAAGTCATCATAAATGATGCATAATTCGTGGCTCCTCCCCATGTTCTTGGCTCACCCGTATCTGTTACGACTATCCAATTGCATCCAGTTTCTTCTGATGTACTCTTGAAGGGTTTAGTAAAAGTTTTTTTGGTATCATTCTCGGCTATCTGGATAAGATTATTTTCTGAGTTGGGTGGGACCAGTGCCATCGTTTTTAATAGATTGCCCTTTCTTTTCAAAAGAAGAGTATGATTATACGTGCTGGCTGGAGTGTATTTGCAATCAAAATCTTTTCCCGAAGCAAGGACGTCTTCAAAAAACACCTTATATTCACCTGGCTTATTGAAATCAACTGTCGTTTCAATGTATGTTGCTCCTGCGTATTTAGTTTTTTCTGTTTGATTATCAGTGATGTTTTTGTTGTTTTCTTCATTACTTAAATTGTCTTGTGACTCCTCCTGGATAACAACCTCTCTTTCGGATTGTTGTTTTTTTTCTATCTGTTCTTTGTTTTCTACACTAGAATTAATCTTTGCTTGTCTGTATAAAACCACACCCGTAGTGGCTGCGACTATAACCACGATAATCATTGCTAATATCGAGATTTGAACGAATCCTTTTCGTTTGTTTTTTTTCATATATTTCACTTTACCAAAAAACCGCCAATAAAGCGATTGATTGATGTCTTAGATTTTGACAAGTATTGTCAGCTCCTCAGTCCAAAAATTATTATAACCCTAGAGAATAAGGACTATATGAATATGATGGAAGAGAAATTGGTAGAGATTAAGGAAATGTGTAGAACCTTTAGGGCTTGTTCTGGATAAAAAGAAAAGCCCCGTCTTTATAGACTAGGGCCTTAAGGTATCGGCAAGGCCTGGTTAGCGTATGACCAGAAAATTACGCTCCTCGACGGGATTGTGCATGTAGTCGATTTGGACAATCCTCACAACGGAACCGATCTGGATATTCCGCACAGGAATAACCATCGCGGAAAAAAGTTGTCCGTCGCTCGCTCTTTTTACAATAACCCTTCCCATCTCGAACCCGTCTACCCTCGTAACACCTTCTGTTACCTCGAAGGAATCCTGAGGATTCCAATCGGTAATCGTTGGCTCCGACCGGATAACGGCTTTATAAGCCTTTGTGTCTCCACAACCAATAAGAGCCAACGAAACAACAAACAGAACGATCATTATCGCTCTCATCTTTTTTCTCCTTTCGCCTGTTATTTGGCGATCAACAATAAAGAGGACAATATATTAAGGATAGCACGAATTTATAATCTTGTCAATGCCCATTTTCCCCCACCAAAAACCTCCCCTTTGAAGAGGTAAAAAACTTTGCTCTGTATTCTTAAAACAGTTCGAACCCATTTCGTCGCCGCAGGCGGCGAGGAAGCCCCGCCCACGCGCGGCTCCGTCGCGCCGATGACAATTTCAAGTTTTTGGTTCGCGGAGTGAACTACTGAAATTCTAACGAATTTCAGCTTTGGCGACAATTTCTTTGTTCTTTATAAAAAAGAAAGGCTCGGCGTTGAATCTGCCGAGCCATACTACGCTCTTCTAGAGATAGAAGCGACTGTCCGAGGTTTTGGACTTGAATACCGTTGTCGAATTGCAGTCGAGACAGAGAACCAAATGCTCTTTCAGCCACTCATCACCTTCTGGGCTGTCGTAGGTCTGCACGTAATGCTCAACAACTGGTTGCACAGACTTGCACTCTGAACATTCGCTCTTGCCGGCCGCATCGAGATTTACGACAGGGTACCAATACGGGACACCATCGTAGTTGGCACCATGCCATGACCTGGTTCGGTCGTACTCTTCCCATTCCTTCCGTGTCTGATATACCTTCGCATCGTCGGGCAAGAATTCTCGGACAACTACTCGCTGTCGTAAGTACGCATCGAGGAAAAAGTATACGTCATGATTTTTGCCGGGATCGTGATCTTGCCAAGAGTTGAGTAAATCGTTCAGAATCTCTACGATCGCCTGATTTTCTTGGCACCGTCGTTCTTGGCGAACAACCTCGTCACTTGCCACTTTTACTGCGTTTTGCCTCGTGGCAACGACGGCTCGTAGTGCTTCGATATTCGCTCGTAGTGCTTCTATATTCGTGGGAAAACCCATCTTAGAACTCCTTATTTTGAATGTGCTTGTACCAATTATGATCCTATTATGTAACCAAAAAATGTCAAGTAAAACTAAGAACAGAAGCTATTTGAAACTTCTGCTCTAAAATCATTATGAAAAAATTTCCTTTTCCCAAAATTAAAATGCAGTTCGAGCCGATATTTTTACAGGTTCTTTGGCTCCACACCCTGAATGAAATCCGAACTTTTTTTTAGCGAAAATCCGAACGCTGAATTTTGAAAAACTTTGATAAACTATTATAATACACTACTTATATTGAGTGCATATCAACTAACTTAATACAATGGTATCAAAAATATTAAAATTTGGCAAACTAAAAACAGGGGTGCTATCCCTGTTTTTCTATACTGCGCTCCCCCGGTAGGATTCGAACCTACAACCTTCTCGTTACAAGTGCCCTAATGTTTCCAAAAGGCTTGGACTATATCATTGTCTCCTTGAGACACTTCGGTATCTAGTCTCTACGGAGCTCTCCGATCATATCGAAGTTCCCACGGTATTGCCCCAGGGGGTTTCACCGTTATCCCGAAGTTTTCATTCCTAAGTCACCTTAGGAAGCTGCGATCTTTCACAGCGAGCCGCTCTACCGTTGAGCTACAGGGGAGCGCAATATAGGAAATCTTATTTAAAAATATCGGAGCTATTGAAAGATACCGCTAATCCACCCCTTTATCTTTCTGCCCAGATTAACATTACTAACCGTAACTCTTAATACTCCGAAAATATGCTTTACCTTTCTTAACCGGTGAGGATTATTTTTAACTATATAACTTTTTCTAAATTGAGCAAGGGGAATTTTTGTTAATTTTGACCAAAAATTCTTCGCCTTTCTTTCGCTTAAATTATCGTGAAGATATATGCTCAATCGAAATTTATTTTTGGGAACTTTACAGACAACCCGGAACCAATCAACTATGAATTTTATGGCTCGGGGGTCAGAATTGCTGAAAGAAACGTTTTTATCTCCCTTATCTCCTTCAGCAAAATACATCGCTGCTCCTGCTATAAATTGATCTCGTTTCGATAATCTTCCCGTTTCTCTTATTCCTTCCTTTATTAATCGTTGCGTTAATCCCTCGCGAGTTTTTTTCTTATTCATTGCCGCAACAATACTACCCCTTAAACTACCTGTTCTTTTATTCAAATATAACTTTCTGAGTTGTTTTTTTGTTAATTTAATATCACGAACCCATAAACTTACCGAAGATATAGAAACATTTAATAGTTTCTGAATTTTCTTTATCGACAAACCTCTTTTTCGTAAATTCTGGGCCTTTAATTTTAGCTCTAATTTTCCAGCATAACTCATTACTTGATTCTCTCATTCCGAACCTGGGATGTCAATATATTATTTAGTATCCTTTCAATTTCTTCAACTCCTCATGCTCCCTGATTCTTTCAAGGGACTTGGCTTCAATCTGGCGGATTCTCTCTCTGGTTACGCCAAATTCCTTACCCACTTCTTCCAAAGTATGAGTGATGCCATCTTCCAAGCCGAAACGCATCGCCAAAATCTTTTGTTCTCTTGGCGTCAAATCAACCAATATCTCTTTCAATCTATCCTTTAATAAAGTACGTCCAGCCAACAAGGAAGGCGAGAGTTGTTTTTCGTCTTCAATAAATTCTGCCAATATGCTCCCCTCTTTTTCGTCGCCAACCGGCGTTTCTAAAGAAATGGCTTCTTGGGAAATTTTCATTATATGACGCACCTTATCAACTTCAAGCCCCATTTCGGCGGCGATTTCTTCCGCCGACGGTTCCCTGCCCAAATTCTGCAGCAAGCTTCGCCTCGCTTGAGAGTATTTTGACATTGTTTCCACCATATGGACCGGTATCCTAATTGTGCGCGACTGATCCGCCAAAGCGCGAGTGATGGCTTGACGAATCCACCAAGTGGCGTAAGTTGAAAATTTATATCCTCTTCGCCAGTCAAATTTTTCTACGGCGCGGAAAAGCCCAAGATTGCCTTCCTGGATCAAATCCAAAAGGGTCAAGTTCGGAGAACGGCCAACATATCTTTTAGCAATGGAGACCACCAACCTCAAATTGGCTTGAGCCAGTTTCTTCTTGGCTTCCAGATCGCCTTTCTCAATTCTTTTGGATAATTCTTTTTCTTCGTCAGCAGTCAAGAAAGCCACCCTGCCGATTTCTTTCAGGTACATCTGCACCGGATCAATCTTTACTTCCCCCAATCTTTTTGATTCTCTGGTTGGTTTTTCTTTCGCTTCCAACAGCTCTTTAGATTCCTTTACCTCAATCCCCTCTTTTTCCAAATTTTCGTAAAGTTGCTCCAATCCCTGAATGTCTTTTTCGGTTTCCGGGAACAAATAAAGGATTTCAGAAATGGTAACAAATCCCCTTTGCTTGCCCTTTTCTACCAACTGACTCATTCTGTCTTCAAGAAAAACTTTTTTCTTCCTGAAAATCTTTTTAGCTTTTTTGGTTTTTCTGATTTTGCCTCTTTGGCGCGCTCTTGTCTTTTTCGCACTCAATACTTTTCTTTCTACCCTAAAGGTCTTTTTCTTTTTGGGTTTTTGCTGTTTCTGGCGTTCTATCGGTTTCTTTTTCCAAACCTTATTTTTTACGGCTTTGGTTTTGCGTTTTTTTACGGCCAAACCGCCTGTTTTTTTTGTTTTTTTCTTTTTTTGTTTTTTCACCCCGTTAGAAATTTGTCTTATTTAGCCATATCATGGCTAATTTTGAACAAACATTTATTTTTTTTAATGCCCGTTTGACGGTTTACATAAAATTTTTCATCAAAAATTTTATGGCTAAGATTTCTAACGGGGTTTTGCTCTAAATTGACTCCAAATCGTAAAGAAGTTTGGAGCAGTTACTAAATTCTTGCTTTAAGGTCTCAATTCTTTCTCTGTCCGCTTTCTCTTCGGCTTCCTTTAGGGACTGGGAAATTTCGTCCAATTTTTTTTTTAAATCCAGGGACTTAATCTCTTTTAAGCAAAGTTTAACTTCTAATTCAAGGTCTTTCTCGGCAATTTCTTCCACTTCGGCTTTCAGCGCCAAATAGTTGAAATAGTCGTCGTTCTCTTTGGAGGAACTTTTACCAATTTTCAAATTTGTCAAAATGTCTTTGGCTAACGGAGAAAAAATCTCAAAGTCGTCAATAAAAGTTATTGCCTGCGGAAATTTCAGCGTCAGAAGAACCAACCTTTCTTCCAGCAGTTCTCTCCTGGTTTTTGGAGGAATAGTTTCAATTTCTTCCGGCTCCAATCCGTAAACATCTTCCTCAAGTTTGACTTTCTTTAGCTCTTCTCCAACTGCCTCTTCTTTGATTTCCAGCTGCTTGGCCAGTTTCTGAACCCAAAAAGATTGCTCTATCTTATTGGGAATCCTTTTAATAACCGGCAATAAAATTTTTGATATCTCTTTTTTTCCTTCGGGAGCTTTATGATCGGACTTAGAAAAAGCGCTTTCAAAATAAAATTCCAGTATTGATTTGGCTTTAGTTATCAAGTCCGCAAACTGACTTGCGTCTTTTACCAAGACGTCGGCGGGATCCATGCCTTGAGGCATAGTGATGACCTTGACATTAAACCCCTGCGCCTGCGCCAAATCAATGCTTCTCTTGGTTGCCGAATCCCCGGCAACATCCATATCAAAGGCGGTTAAAAGATTTTCGGAATACCGCTTGATGATTTTCAGCTGATACGGCGTTAAAGCGGTGCCAGAGGTCGCTACCACATTCTGAAACCCCGCCTGAAAAGCCATAATAAAATCCATATACCCCTCTACCAAAACACAGCTGTCTTTTTTCCTTACCTCCATTTTCGTTTTGTTTAACCCGTACAGGACTCGGCTCTTGTCGTATAAGAGAGTAGCAGGACTGTTAACGTATTTTGCCACTTCTTTCTCGCTTTCTTTGCCAAACACTCTGCCGCCAAAACCGATCACCTGCGAATTAAAATCAAAAACCGGAAAGATTATCCGACTCCGAAATCTGTCGTAATAACCGCCTCCGTCTTTCTTAATGGATAAACCCGCTTGCTCCGCTTCCTCTCTTGTGTATCCTTTGGAAACCAAAAAATCCGATAGCCCCTGCCAAGCGTCTGGAGAATATCCCAAGCGCCACTCTTTTATTGACGGCTCTTTAATGCCTCTGGAAAGAAGATATTGAGTCGCCTCTTTGCCGACATTGCTTGCCTGAAGCTGTTTTTCAAAAAAACGGCAGGCCAACTCGCAAATATCGTATAATCTTTGACGCTGGGTTTTTATTTCCGGCCTCTCTCTTCTTAATTCAATTCCCGCTTTCTGCGCTAAAATCCTTAAAGCGTCTCCAAACTCCACGTTCTCTATCAGCATTACGAATTTAAAAAAGTCGCCGCCCTTGTGACACCCAAAGCAATGCCATATTTGGCGGGCAGGACTAACAAAAAAAGACGGCTTTTTCTCCGAGTGAAAAGGGCAAACCGCGCGGAAATTGGCTCCGGCTTTTTGCAGTTTGATGTAATTTCCAATAACCTCAATAACATCCAGCCGGTTTTTAATCTCGTCAACGGGAGAATTTAACATAATAAATAGAGAATGGAGAAACTGAAAAATTATAGCACTCTTTGCCGGTAATTAAAAGGGTTCTGATTATTTTAAAAACGGCACAATCTGTTCACTTCTACTTTTAGGGTATCAATTTTTATCTTTGTCATTCCCGAAACCAAAAGTAAATCTTGGCGTTTTATTAAATCTTTACAAAGAACTAAACCCCTATCCAACAATTGCCTTTTTTGAGCGCGACTTAAAGAAGTTAAACAAGTAATCGGATGGAGACCGGCGCGGTCTATTCTCGCGCCCAAACCCTCTTTTACCGGGTAGTTCCATCCCAACACTTTCATTCCGACGCACCTGGCGTAGCGAATAGCGTCTTGGGTCAGTTTGGTATTGGTAACCAGCCATGCCTCGTCAAGTTTCTGGCCGGCGGCTTTTATGTCGTCAAAACGAGCTTTGATATACAATGCCACTTTCACGTCTGATTTAAGACCGAATTGATTATGAAATTTACACTCGGCCATAATTCGCTGACTCCCTTTTTTGGCAACAACGTCAACTTCATGATTAACGCATAATCCTTTAATTATTTGACCAACCTTGGCCGAAAATCCTTCCGCTTTAAAAAGCTCTCCGACAAGCGTTTCAAACGGATGACCGCTGGGACCCAAATCTATGATTCCCTGCTTTAAAGAATACCGGCCGGCCACAGACAATTCTTGCCTGCGCAAAAGAGAAAAAGCGTGCCGGTAAATATCGGAGGTTTTCATTCCGGATTTCAGTTCTCTTCGTATATGGACGACAATCATCTCAACCAAATTTTTTGACGCTCCGGACTTTCTAAGAGACCGCCGAAGTTTCTGCTCTGAAAAAGGCTCCATTTCCCCAGATGCTTTTTGCACTAGAATTTCTTTCAAGAACGTCTTATTCATATATAGATTATAACTTTTAACCATCTAAACAAAAAGGTGTTTATTAAAATAGAGCAGTAAAAAAATCCCGTTCCGAGGAACGAGATTTGAACATATGTAAAAAGAGAAAAGGACTATCCACGGTATGTTGTGGATAGCCCCAATTTTTTCGACCGCCTGCGGCGGAATTCAAGGATCGATTACTGCGAGAGGAAGCCGGACACCGAACCGAAGCGGTCGCTCGGGCCGTCAACGAAGTATGTGCCGAACCTGACCAGGCTGGCGTAGAAGCGGAAGCAGGGAGACAGGGAAAAGGCACCATCGGCCTCCGAAGAGAACTCGTCGCCCGAGCAATCCATGTCCAGTTCCTCCCAGCGGACGATCCGTTCGGGATGAGTGAGAACGATGGATCCGACTGCGAGACTTCCGAGACCGAACTCGTTGGCCACGAAGAACTCACGAGCCCGACGGACTGACTTACCACGATGGCGCATGCCGAGCTGGGCGGCGACGATCAGGATGTCGCCCTTCTGCGTCTCGGCGATGAGATCCAGCGCGTGCGCCGTGCGAGCGTGAACCCGCAACTGCGCCGGCGTGATCTGTCCCTCACGGTAGGTGGAGAACGACCGGGAGGCCGCGATCTTTGCGTGGACGAACTGGACCGCCTGGCAGTACTTCTGAGCCGGATCGGTCACTTCGGGGAAGTGCTTCTTAGCCAGCGCGTCGACCGACGGAATGGCGAACCATCCTTCGGCACTCTCAGGAAGCGCAGGCAAGTTCTTGACGAACTCGATGGCGTGGCTCGGGTCGAGATCGAAAATCTTGGCGATTGCCTTGATCTGATCCGCGATCGGCTTCGGCCCCTTGTACTCCTTCGGGTACGTGTAGCTGGAACGAACTTCCTCGTTGGCGTACTGGTTGGACGCGGACAGCTCGGCGATGAGCTTCGCGATCCCGTCCTGTAGTTCGCCACCGCGCTCGTTGAGCCGCTGTGCGCGCGCATCGTCGAGCTTGGACTTGTTGTAGACGGTCTCGAAGAGACCAGTTGCGTGGAGACCTTTTGGGTCTCGGCTGGTGATCAATGTTTGTAACATCGTCATCCTCCTTCTATGTTTGGATTTGCCAGAGTCGCTTTGGCTAACGGCTTCCTCTGTATGAGATAGCGCAATAGGTATAAATCTGTCCGCCTCTGGCGGAAATTGCCTTACGCCCAATGCGCTACCTCATAAATAAGCCTAATTTCAAGGAACTATTACGATGTTTAAGTATAGCAAATATATGCCATGCTGTCAAGTATTTGGGGATGACGACTATCCCTTGACAGTATGTAATGGATTTGCTAAGATAGGTGTATATGAAATACACTATTACACAATTCAGAAAGGATTTTCCCGATGACGGTGCTTGTTTGGAATACCTTTTAAAAAATAGATTCCCTAATCTCAAGTGTCCGCTCTGTTCTAAAACCTCATTTTATAAGGTTAAGAATACCAAAAAGTTTTCCTGCTCGTGCGGACATATTATTTCGCCTACCGCTAATACTATCTTCCATAAATCAGCTACTTCTTTAACTGATTGGTTTTTTGCGATTTACTTATTCTCTAACTCTAAAAACGGAGTATCTAGTAATGAGCTACAACGACATTTAGGTTGCACCTACAAGACAGCGTGGCGTATAGGACATAAAATTCGCTCCTTAATGAAACAAGAGAGCGGTAAGCTCTCGGGCATTGTTGAATCAGACGAAACCTATATTGGCGGTAGAGCGAATCAAGCTAATAAGCGTAAGGATAAAGGCATTGTAATGGCTATGGTGCAAAGAAAAGGAAATGTTAAGTCAGTTCATATTGAGGACGCTTCCACTTCGTCTATGTTAAAAGTGCTACGAGAGAATGTTAAGTTCGGCTCACGAGTTATTAGTGATGATCATTCTGCGTATAAAGGCAATAAAGTATTACGCATTGGAATGTTCCACTCAACTATTAAGCATTCTAAAAAGGAATATGTAAGAGGGAATGTTTACACAAACACTGTTGAAGGATTCTTTAGTCAATTTAAACGTTCTTTAGACGGGACTTATCATTCTGTTTCTTTGAAACACTTACAGTCTTACGCTGACGAGTTTTCTTTCCGCTATAACCACCGCTCCGCTTGTTTTTACGAATTGTTGTATCGTCTGTGCGGACAGCAAGGTTTAAGAGGGAAAAGAATTGAGATTTTTCAGGGGGCAAGGGTTTCATAATATTTAAGATTTTGGTTTATCTAAATCTTCTAACTTAAAACCAGAAGCATTCAAGCAAATATCTCTGAAGTAAATTCCTCCTATTCTTCTTATAGTATCTAAACTAACGCCGTGTTTAAAAGCGGACGACTTCAAGGTAGATTCAAATTCATTTTCAAATTCTAAACTATCAAAAAATTTAAAAGCAGATTCTTGTATATCGTAAGGATTAGTCATTGAGCTTTTCTGTTTACATTGAGAAAGTAGTTTATCTTTATTTTCATCTATATACTTTCTCAATCCACTATCCTCTATGATAATCTGACCTTTTGGTAATAATGAGAGTGGAGAAGTTCCACTAAACGCGTTATCCATTCTTCCATTCAAATTAGTAAGACGAGTATCAAACCCATCAACTTTCGTTTCAACCTTAGTTAGTCTATGAGAAAGATACCACGCTCCAGCGACTAAAGAAACTATAAGACCAAGAGCTTTATAAATACCAATATAAATAATTAAATTTGTTTCCATATTTTTATTTAAAATTATTAGTCAAAAAATACGAGCAATTTCTCTTTTGCTTTGTATTATTGGAGTTTTTCATAAGTGATTTTATTCTACATAAATTTTTGTGTCAATACAATGTCAATATTTCATATTGTTGACATTATTCATCTAAAAATGTAAAATCAAAACACTCAAAATCACTTAAGATATCTGTGGAAAAGTCTCTTTTTTGAACATAAAATCTGCTTTTTCTTGACTTTGGTTTTTAGTGATATACTAAAATTGAAATAGAAAAGCCACCGTGTTAACCCAGTGGCAATCCTATACTTCGATCACTCAAGATTACTCTTGGGTGATTTTGTTTTTCTTTCTTCTGATAAAGAAGTGAAATGATTCTGCATTTTTAGGATAAATGGTTTTGCCATTTTTCCTAATAGATTTGCAAAATATCTCTACATCTTCTTCGTCAGAAATAAGAGCTTCTGTATCTTGTTTCATTGTTTTTTGAATAAGATATTAAGCAGACGTCCGACCATTAATTAGCTACACGTGGAGCTCTTACGTAGAAAGGACAAAACAAAATCCTGTTCTACTAAGTGAGATATCTGACGAACAACGATTATCTTTTTACAGATAACTGATGTCCGAGAAGGACATCGGCAAGAAATTGCCAGATATCCCACTTAGTAAGACAGGATGACTGTCGTTGTTTCTTTTATCTCGCTTCTTGCAAACGAGAGATCTAAATTTTCAAAGATTATATATTTTAGCAAAGCAATGATTGGTGTCAAGTATGGAAAACTCAAAAAACTCCTTACCTCCCGTAATGGGAGAGTCATCGTTGTTTTAGGTGTCTCGGTCGGGATCCGTGTCTCATAATCTCAGCAGAATAATCCAGAATCTAACACTCTATTGAATGTAGGTAGAATTACCGATATACTAAAAGTAGACCTATCTTTCGTTAAGGATGTGAAAAATGGAAATTCTTGTATTGGGGTTTATTGTGGGTATGGCTACCTTATTCAAGATGGCTAAGGATACCGGCGGTTTCGATAATCATGGATCCATTGAAAATGTTAAGGATGGACACGTGATACATCCCGATGGATCTAAGACTCAGTTCTATAAAGAGGTATATATTCCTCACGATGGCCACGGATCATCAGTAACCGGAAATTACCACGTGATACATTCTGATGGATCCAAGACTGAATTCCGAAAAGATCGAGCCCGGTAACACAAAGGTAGCTACCCAGCCCAGTCTCCGCAACATACCCGGCGCTAACCAAATCGCCGGGTTCTTTATTGACTTATATGATAAAGAATAAAAAAATAGGCTGGACAGGATTTGAAATCAAGAAAGAGACCGCTGGATTAAAATTCCAATACAATGCAAGCATGTTTAGCGGCAAAAGCGTTGTAGTAGATTTGGGAAGATAGATATCAAAATCAACACAAAACACCTATTTATATGGGTGTTTTGTGTTGGTTGCATTACTGAAGCACCTCGGTCTCTCGATAAAAAATGTTGACGGCGGAGGGTACAGGATTCGGACCTGTGAGGGATTTCTCCCACACGCTTTCCAAGCGTGCGCCTTAAACCGCTCGGCCAACCCTCCGTTTGAAACGGGAACCCGGTAGTAGATTTTTGACATTCTTCGAATAATTTCGCGGAGCGAGTCAAAAATTCACTACCGGGGTAAATTAGAAATTAATCTGGCGATATTAGGATGCTGCGTAAAGAATTTATAACTCAAAATCTTTAAAATAGCTAAGAAATCGTGCAACTCCTCCCTGAATCCTTCGGGACCAGAGAAAACTTCCCAGAACTCTGCGGTTAAATTTTGAGCGTAATGATTCAGTGTTTCGCTATCGGATTGTTCTTTTAAGTATCCAATAATCTTTTTGAATTCTCCCCTGTCCAACCAAAGGCCATGGCACAAATTGCAAATATCAACAACTATTTTAGAGTCGCCATAATAAACTTCATAAAGCGGCAGACGGCAGTGAGGACACAATCTTATCCCCCGACTAATGCGAAGCTTGGTTTTGTCCTTCCAAAGATCGATGTCTAACCATCTTAAATCTCGGTCTTTTACGTCTTTAGTCCATCTTAATTCTTCTTCTTCGAACCAAAGACCAAGACATTGCAAACAATAATCAACTTCGGCGCCGTAAAAAATCGCTTTCTCAAAATCTTTTTTGCAAATAGGGCAAGACATAAATAAAAATTTAGAAATATAAAAACTTAGAAATTTAAAAAAGTTTTGGTTTTTACATTTTTAGTTTTTTAAATCTTAAGGCCGCGTAAGGCGGCGATTCTCTCTTCCATCGGCGGATGAGTCAGAAATAATTTATGAAGCCACATTTTAGCTTCCTGGTTTTTAAAAGGATTATCTAAAAAAAGGTGGGAGGTAGCATCGTTGGCAACGCGTAAAGGAATAGAATCCCGCGATATTTTTTCCAAAGCCCTGGCTAAACCGTCCGGATATCTCGTTAAGAGAGCGCCCGAGGCGTCGGCCAAGAACTCCCTTTTTCTGGAAATCGCCAACTTCATCAAGTTGGCCAGGATAGGAGCTAAAATCGCTAAGAATAAAACCACCGCAAAAGCTATCGCATTATTCCCTCGTTCGCGGTTAGACCCTCTGCCCCACAAACTCAATCTCAAAAAGAAATCTGTTATCAAGACAATTATGCCAACCAGCACCACGACTATGGTTGACAATAACACATCTCTGTTTCCAATGTGCGATAATTCATGCGCGATAACGCCTTCCAACTCCGTTCTGTCCAATCTATTCAACAATCCTCTGGTTACCGCTATCACTCCGCGCTTAGGATCTCTTCCTGTGGCAAAAGCGTTCAGTTGTTGTTCTTCTAAAATATAAATCTTTGGCAATGGAAGACCAGCGGTAATGCATAGATTTTCTACAAGACGGTAAAGCTCGGGACTATCTTCTTTCTTAATTTCTTTTGCCCTAGTTAAGAAGAGTACTATTTTGTCAGAATACCAGTACGAAAAAAAGCTCGTTGCAATGCTAAAAACAACCGCAAATATCAAAATAACGCTACTATCTATCGCCCAACTTATAGCCCATCCAATCAGAATGATAAAGACCAAAAAGAAGGTCAAATACAACCATGTTTTACGCGTATTCGATTCGGCATGAGTGTATAGATTCGGCATATAAATTTCAAATCCCAATATCTAAATCCCAAACAATCTCTAAATTATAATTTTCCAAACTCCAAACTTTTGTAATTTGGTGTTTACGATTTGTTTAAAATTTATGGTTTAGAGTTTAGAATTTTACCGATACCGGGGCCTTAGCAGCTTCTTCTATCTCAAAGAATTCTGCCATCTTAAAGTTAAACATTGAAGCTATTGTATTTGCAGGAAAACTTTCAACGCCGGTGTTCAAAGCCATAACATTGGTGTTGTAAAATCGCCTTGACGCCTGAATTTTGTCTTCGGTGTCGCGCAATTCTCTTTGCAGTTCCAAGAAATTTTCGGAAGCCCTCAATTGCGGATAATTTTCCGATACCGCAAAAAGAGTTTTCAATGTGGAACTTAGAAAGTTTTCTGCCTCTGAATGCTCTTTAACTGTTTGGGCTCCCATTGCCATATTTCTTGCCTTGGTTACGTTTTCAAAAAGCTCTCTTTCGTGCGCCGCATAACCTTTAACCGTTTCAATAAGGTTGGGAATCAAATCATACCGCCTCCTCAATTGAACATCAATGTCAGACCAAGATTCTTTTGTCCGGTTTCTTAGGGCGATAAATCTATTGAAAGTGGCGATGACCCAAAGGATAATCGCAACAACTATTATTGATATTATTAATAGCCAATTCATTTAAGTAATTTATCTAAGTATTTTATAAAACGACCTTTTCCGGTAGTGAATTTTTGGCTCGCTTCGCAAAATTGTTCGAAGAATGTCAAAAATCTACTACCAGATTTCTCTCTTTTATTTTAAAACATTAAATTTATTTAATCAATGAAAAAACGGCTTTTTGGGCCGCCTTTTCTGCTTATTCTTTAGTAATCTCCGCCCATTCCCGGCATACCGCCCGCCATACCCATTCCTTTTTGCTTCTCTTCTTCCGGCTCTTCAACAACCACCACTTCCGTGGTTAATAGCATCGAAGCCGCAGAAGCAGCGTTCTCAAGAGCCGATCTCACAACTTTGGTAGGATCAACAATGCCGGACTCTACGAGATCTTCATATTCCATAGTGTGAGCGTTGAAGCCGTAATTTCCTTCTTTTTTCTTTACCTCTTGAACAACCACCGCGCCGTCCAATCCTGCATTAATGGCTATTCTTCTGATCGGCGCTTCTAAGGATTTCTTAATAATCATTAAGCCGGTTTTTTCGTCTCCGTCCAAGTCAATACCGTCCAACACAGAAACACATCGCAAAAGGGCGGTGCCGCCTCCCGGCAACACTCCTTCTTCAATAGCCGCTCTGGTCGCGTTAACAGCGTCTTCGGTTTTTCTTTGTCTTGCTTTTTGTTCCACTTCGGTTGCGGCTCCCACTTTAATAACAGCTACGCCGCCGGCTAATTTTGCCAACCTCTCTTGGAATTTTTCTTTATCAAAATCAGATTCCGTATGGCTGATCTCATTCTTGATCTGCCGAATCCTATCGTCAATATCTTCCCTCTTTCCCTGACCGTCAATAATAGTAGTTTTCTCTTTTTCGGAAACTACCTTCCTGGCTTTTCCCAACTGCTTCAATTCAACGTTCTCCAGTTTTAATCCAAGCTCTTCAGAGATTAACTGGGCGCCGGTAACAATGGCAATGTCTTGCAGCATTTCTTTTCTTCTGTCTCCAAACCCGGGCGCCTTAATGGCTAAAGCGTTAAAAATTCCTCTCAATTTATTTACTACCAAAGTGGCTAATGCCTCTCCTTCCACTTCTTCGGCAATAATCACCAATTCTTTCTTACCCGTCTGCACAACTTTCTCCATAACCGGCAGAATTTCCGCTAAAGCCGAAATCTTTTTATCGGTAACCAAGATATAAGGATCTTCCAGGGTTGACTCCATTCTTTCGGCGTTAGTTATCATATAGGGCGAGATATATCCTCTGTCAAACTGAAGACCTTTCACGATTTCTTTTTCTAAGCCGAATTTTTTTGACTCTTCAACCGTGACAACACCGTCTTTTCCCACTTCGGCGAAAACTTCGGCGATCATATTGCCGATTTCAGGATTAAGCGCGGCAATAGTCGCCACTTGGGCAATTTCTTCTTTTTTACTAATGGATTTTGCCATCTTTTTAAGATTGTCAACAACAGCGGCTACGCCCTTTTCCACTCCTCTTTTTAAGGACAAAGGGTCGGCGCCGGCGGCCACATTCTTTAGTCCTTCTTCAATAAGAGCTCTCGCCAAAACAACGGCTGTGGTAGTACCGTCGCCGGCAATATCGTTGGTTTTTTCGGCAACTTCCTTTATAATTTCCGCTCCGAGATTTTCGGCCCTGTCTTTTAGTTCAATTTCTTTAGCTATTGTCACTCCGTCGTCGCAGATTTCGGGAGCTCCAAAGCCCTTATCCAACACAACGTGCCTGGCCCTGGGACCCAAAGTCACCTGTATGGCATTGGTGATTTTATCAATGCCCATTTTTAATTTTTTTCTCGCATTTTCTTCAAAAAGAATTTGTTTAGCCATGTTCGTTTCGCTCAAACGCAAAACTAAAAATGTAAAAGTAAAAGCTTAAAATTCAGATAAAATTTTTCTTTTTACTGTCTTGAATTTTACATTATCGTTTTGCATTTTGAGATTTGAGTTTTCGATTTACGATTATTCAATAATCGCCAGTATATCTTCTTGTTTGGCGATTAAATATTCTTTATCCTCGACCTTGATTTCATTTGGCCCGTATTTAGTGAACAGGACTTTGTCTCCGACTTTTACGTCCAGAACAATCACTTTTCCCGCAGAGGTTTTTCTACCGGGACCTACGGCTATGACTTTTCCCTGCTCCGGTCTTTCTTTATCGACTGTATCCGGAAGCAATATTCCGGTTTTGGTTTTTTCTTCTTTTGGCATCGGCTCAATTAAAATATGATCCGATAATGGCTTGATTTTCACCCCGTTAGAAGTCTGTCTTATATAACGCTACGCTATTTTCGAACAGACTCTTGTTATTAATTATGTCCCCCGTTGTTGCAGAACAGAAAAAATCTAACCTGTTTTTTCTGCCTAAGACTTCTAACGGGGCTTCGTGTTTTTTAATGGTTAGCAGTTTCGACCTTCGAGTGCTAATCGTACTTTACATATTAATCAAGTATCCAACCTATGTCAAGTATTTCCAATGAAGAACCCCACCGCTTTGGCGATGGGGCTTAAATAATACTGTGCTGCCATGTTGATTTGACGACTACGTTTCGTAATCATCAAACGCAGACCTAAGAAAAGATACTTCGATAGCGTCACTGACGCGCTGTCGAAGCTTACGTCTGTTCCCGAGCAACTTCTCCAATTCTGACGGATCAAGATAGATTACTTCGGGAAGAGGGGGGTCGTTTTTCGGCAACGATCTTATGGTGACCAACCTTTTTTCGCATGATCCTTTTGGATTCCAAAGGCTGATCTTAAAATCATTGCGATTGCCAAGGGGAACTATTTCTGTCTTCTTTATAGTTCTACCCTTAAAACTGCGTGGCGGTTTTCCCTGAAAAGACCTCAAGGCGTCCCACACTTTCTTCTCGGTTTGTGTTCCCGATCTATCTCCAAAAGGTACAATTTGCTCCATTACAATCCTCCTTTCAAGAGCTGGTTTATCTATAGCATTGATTTTAAATACTGTCCAGTATAACTTTTTTGGTTTTTAACGATGCTTTCGGGCGCGCCTTCGGCAACGATAAATCCTCCTTTTTCTCCGCCTTCAGGTCCCAGATCAATTATCCAGTCGGCGTTTCTAATAACATCTAAATTATGCTCTATACAAAGAACAGTGTTGCCTCTCACAACCAGTTCTTTCAATACATATAATAATCTATTAATATCGTCTGGATGCAAGCCAGTGGTAGGTTCATCTAAAATATACAATGTTTTCCCGGTGGATTTTTTACTTAGTTCGGCGGCTAATTTTATTCTTTGCGCTTCTCCTCCGGATAAATAAGGGGCGGGCTGGCCCAACTGGACATAACCCAACCCAACATCACTAAGCGTTTTCAACTTCTGGTTTATCGCCGGCATATCTTTAAAAAATCCCAGCGCTTCTTCTATGGTCATCTCCAAAACCTGGGCGATATTCTTGCCCTTGTATTCCACAGATAAAGTTTCTTTGTTAAACCTTTTTCCGTGACAATCTTGGCACTCTTGATGAATATCCGGCAGGAAATACATTTCCACCTTAATCTCACCTTGACCTTCGCAATTCTCGCATCTGCCGCCTTTAACATTGAAAGAAAAACGGCCGGGTAAATATCCGCGGATTCTCGCTTCTTTGGTTCTGGAAAAAAGATCCCTTATATGGATAAAACACCCCGTATAAGTGGCTGGATTGGACCTCGGAGTCCTGCCGATTGGCGACTGGTCAACCAAAACGGCCTTATTAACAAATTCTATACCTAAGATTTCTTTATATTGACCTGGTTCTTCTTTGGCGCGATAGAATTTTTTCATTAACGTTTTCGCCAAGATATCGTTCATTAAAGAGCTTTTTCCAGAACCCGAAACGCCGGTAATGCATATAAATTTTCCGAGAGGAAGTTTGACAGTGATATTTTTCAAATTATGTTCGCTGGCGCCCTTAATAATCAAGTGGTTTTGAATTTGGGGTTTGAGATTCGGAATTTGTTTAGAGATTAGAAAGTTGGATTTAGAAATTGGACGGGTATTCCCCACTTTCTTTCTTCCCGACAAGTACTCTCCGGTTAACGTCTTGCTTTTCAACAATGCTTTCGGCTCTCCTTCAAACATTATTCTGCCGCCGCGCTTTCCAGCTCCTGGTCCAACATCAACCACCCAGTCAGCCGCCCTGATCGTTTGCGTATCGTGCTCTACCACTAAGACAGTGTTGCCAATATCGCGAAGCGCTTGCAACGTATCAATCAATTTCCCCTGATCTCTTGGATGCAATCCTATAGATGGCTCATCAAGTATATACAAAACGCCTGTAAGCTTTGAGCCGATTTGAGTTGCCAACCTAATTCTCTGTTCCTCGCCGCCGGATAAAGTAGAAACTTTTCTGTCTATCGTTAAATAACCCAACCCAACATCTATTAAAAACTGGAGGCGGTTAATAATTTCCTTGGCTATTGGCTGAACAATTTTCAATTCGGCGTTATTAAGCTGGGTTTTGCTATTATTTTTGTTTTTGTTTTTTATGTCAGAAATTTTCTGGAAAAAATCTATAGCATTCACTATGCCCATTGTCGCAATGCCGTATATAGATTCTCCTGCAACTTTTATTGCCAACACTTCTGGTTTTAATCTTTTGCCTTGGCACTTCTCGCAGATCTTCTCTATCATGTATTTCTTAATTTCCTCTCTGGCGTAAGGAGATTCTGTCTCCAGATAACGCCTTTCCAGCCAAGGGATAACTCCTTCCCAATCGCCGCCAGAACCGTCGCGTAAAACCATATCTATTACTTTTACAGAAAGATTCTTAACGGGGGCGTCCAACGAAAAGTTATTTTTTTCTGCCAACTCCTCTAATTTCCACCAGAAAAAACCTTGCCTGCCAATTTTATGGGAGGCATGAGCCCATGGGAAAATTGCGCCTTCGGCTATGGACAAATTACGATTAGGGATAACCAACTCTGGATCGACTTCCAGTCGTTCTCCCAACCCATGACAAACTGGGCAGGCTCCATAGGGAGCGTTGAAAGAAAAAAGGCGCGGCTCTAATTCTGGCAGAGAAATACCCTGCCCGTCCGGCAGGCGGGCGCAATCTTCACAGGCAAAATGCTCGGAAAATAGCATGTCGCTTATGGCTAATGATTTATGGTTCTTTTCGCTATTAGCCATTCGCGCTTTGCTATTTGCCACAATTACCATTCCCTTTCCCAGCTTCAGTCCTGTTTCCAAAGAATCAACCAAGCGCGACCTGTCTAATCCTTTTTCCACCACCAACCTATCTACCACGACCTCAATATCGTGCTTCTTTTTTTTGTCTAAATCTTTTCCTATTGTTTCCTCGATCTTATAAATGATTCCGTCAACCCTTACCTTAACAAACCCGGCTCGCTGGATTTCTTCTAAAATGCCTTGATGTTCTCCTTTTTTGCCGCGCACAACAGGACCCAAAATGGCAATCTCGGTTTTTTTCGGCAAATCCAAAACTTGCTTCGCTATTTGGTCTATTGTTTGTCGGCTAACTTTTTTCCCGCAATTGGGACAATAAGGAATTCCGACTCTGGCAAATAAAAGACGGAGATAATCATAAATCTCCGTTATTGTGCCAACAGTAGAGCGAGGATTATGGCTGGATTTTCTCTGGTCAATGGAAATTGCAGGACTTATACCTTCAATAGTGTCAACATCTGGTTTTTGCATTACGCCCAGGAACTGCCTTGCGTACGCTGACAAACTTTCAATGTAACGACGTTGACCTTCGGCATACAACGTATCAAAAGCCAAAGATGATTTTCCAGAGCCCGATAGCCCCGTAATCACAACTAATTTATTTTTTGGAATGTCTAAATCAACATTCTTTAAATTATGAACTCTTGCTCCGCGGATTTTTATTACGTTATCTACCATATTTCAAAGTTAGCCATTATAGCTGAATTTTTGTGAGAGTTCAAGGGTTAAAATAAAAAGATGCCCCATTCACGAATGAATAGGGCTTGCTATGCTCAATGCTGTTATGGTGCTGATGACTACGCTGGCTTTTTAGGCCTTGCACGGTTTGCTCTATACCCTGCGGGCTTCTCGGTAATATCTCCAATGATTACCTTTTCACCCTTTTCCGGAGACCGGTCCTGATTCCACACTGACTTGCTTATGGAAAAGGTTATAGATCCCTCTATTCTCAATTTTGCGGGAGCATTCACTATGGCATAAAGTCCATGCTCTCCATCTCTGACGTCTTGCACAACAACCACGAATTCTGGGTTTGCAGTAAGCCAGTTCCAGAACTCCCGGCTAAACGATTTAGTAACTAGCCAAATTATTCCAACCCAGAGCCCAATCCCGAATCCGAACCCGAGTCCAAGCATGGCTCCAAACACGAGCCCAAACCCGAGTCCGAACCCGAGTCCAAACATGGCTCCAAACACGAGTCCGAGCCCGAGTCCAATCACGAGTCCAAGTCCGAGTCCAAACATGACTCCAAACATTAACCCAAACCCGAGTCCAAACATGGCTCCAAACATGAATCCAAGCCCGAGTCCAATCACGAACTCATCATCTTTCTGGACTTCTGGATGCCTAAACACCAAGATTGCCAGCACGTAGGCAGGACCGAACAAAAGATCCCACCAGCGGGAAACAGCGAACGGAAGCGTCCAGCTCTCCGTTATCGTGAGCTTGACACTCTCTGTCGCAGGCACACTGCCAGCGACAAAATACCATATGCCCCAAAACAGGGCAAAAACGATGAAGGTAACCAGTGGCCACCTCCATAGCAAAGTACGTCGTCGAATTACGGTCATTTTAATGACCTCCTTACTGAATTATTATCTATATGAACCCGATAATAGCGAATAACTATTATCAGAAATTATTAAAGAGCTGATGGTTAAATTATAGCAAATACACAGAATTTGTCAAGCCTAAGTTAACCTATAGCCAAAGAAAAAAGCCCGTTTCTCATGAAACAGACTTTTTTAAGAACAAAACATATGTTGGCTGGAAATTACTGAGATCCCCCGCCGCCTGCGCCCATATTATCTTTGCGACGTGTCCACTCTGTATCCCTTAAATACTCTGCATGTAGTCTTGCACGTTCTACTTTTTTAGTTTTTTGAGCTTCTCTCCGCTCCTTCTCTGCGTAAGGATTATGATGCCTGTCCCACATCTCTACCACGGGAACAATTATGAGAAAGAATATAAGAAGTATTCCTACTCCCTTAATCGCTGTTAAAACCATACCAGAGGTGATTCGTACTAATACATCGAAAAACTCCATTGCCAACAACTCCTTTCTCTTAAGATTCTTATATCAACCAACAGCAGCCGTTAGCTGTTGTCGGGAATTTTCAATGAGCCGTCCTATTTATTAATTATAGCAAACGCACAGAATTTGTCAATAGCTACTTGCTGAGGCTAAAACAATGTGATAATTTCCCGTAATGAGGCTTAAATTTCTACCAAGGAAAAAGATCGATTCCCTACCCCAGAAAATCGGGGTTTATTGTTTTGTCGGCAAGAATAATAAAGAAATCTTATATATAGGGAAAGCAGTTAATATAAGAGAAAGGGTAAAAAATCACTTCCACCCCCACACCACAACAAGGATGTTTGATGTGGGGGTAAACCAAACATCTTATCATGGTAAGCCATTTACAGACAAGACCGAGAAAATTGGCTGGACAGAAACAAATTCCGAAATAGAAGCATTGCTTTTAGAGGCGGACTTAATAAAGAAATATAAGCCAAAATATAATACCATCTGGAAAGACGATAAAAATTATTATTTTGTGGCTATCACCGGCGAAAACCCGCCAAGGGTTCTTATAACGCACCAGCCCAAACAATCATCCACCGCCAATTATCATTCAACTATACACATTGGCCCATTTGTTGACGGAAAATCATTAAAAAAGGTACTAAGTTTATTAAGAAGGGTTTTTCCTTATTACGTCGCACGAAAACATCCAAGTAAAGAATGTTCCTGGTGCCATATCGATTTATGCCCTGGGCCGAATCCAGACATCAAAGAATACAAGCAAGGTCTGGATAAATTGGCCTTAGTACTTCAAGGAAAAAGATTTTCGGTCTTAAATAAGCTAAGAAAGGAAATGTTGCAAACGTCGAAAAAACAAGAATTTGAAAGAGCAGGAAGAATCAAAGACCAAATTGCATCACTAGAGTGTATAATGGCTAATGCTAAAATTCTTGACCGAAAAAACGCTACAGAGGCAAATTGGCAAGATACAAAGAAAATAATGAAGAAATTGCTAAAGATGAAAAAAGGAATATCTCGCATTGAAGCATATGATATATCTAATATCCAGGGCAAAATGGCAACCGGCTCAATGGTTGTATTTGTTGACGGAAAACCTGCCAAAAACCTTTATCGCAAGTTTCGCATCAAAATGAAAAATGCACCAAACGATACAGCGATGATAAAAGAAGTACTGAACCGAAGGTTCAATCACCCGGAATGGGATTTACCGCAATTAATATTGATTGATGGAGGGATCGGGCAACTATCTGTTGCCCTCAAAGTCAAAAGTCAAAATTCAAATCTCAAAACCTTAATTTGTGTAAGTTTAGCAAAGAAAAAAAATGAGCTTTTCATTGAGGGACGAAAACAACCGTTACTATTAAAAAATCTACCGAGGCCTATTTTTAATCTTATTTTACAGCTACGAGACGAGGCGCATCGCTTTGCAATTACATACCATAAAAAACTAAGAGAGGTTGACCCCGTTAGAATCCCGCGATGGCAATTGTTTCCACAGAGAACCTCAAGACGAAGTCGCCTTATCGGCTTTTAATATATGAGTGCCAAATGTCCGTAGATGGACTCTAACGGGGTTGATTTAAAAACTAAGGCGTGATATTATAGACAATGATATTTAAGTTGGTTATCCAGTTGGCTATTGGAGTTTCAGGGCTCTGGTTAGCGGTAAAATTCGTACCCAATGTGGAATTTATTGGTCCAATCTGGCCCATTAGCGCCGAACTTAACTGGAACAACTTCTCTCAAACACTCTTGTTCGCAGGAATATTCTTGGGGGTTCTTAACTTCTTCGTAAAGCCCGTACTGAACTTTATCTCTTTTCCTTTGCGCTTGATCACTTTCAATCTTTTCAGTTTTGTGATTATAATGGGTTTAATATGGGCAGTTGATCTGATGTCTCCAGGATTAACTATCCAAGGCATATTGTCTCTTTTCTTAACTTCTTTGATTATTTTCACATTCTCCGCCGTTTTAACCCTTAAGTAAAAATCTTTAAAGAATATACATAATATGGTTGCTTTTTTGCCTATCGCACAAGTTATTGTTTCAATGCTGTTGATAATCGCTATTTTGCTGCAACAAAGAGGAACGGCTTTGGGATCCGCTTTCGGAGGAGATGGCGGGAATTTTTATTCTACTCGCCGCGGCATCCAAGAAAAAATTTTCCAAGCCACGATAGGGCTCGGCATTTTCTTTTTGGCCTTAGCTATTCTAAACCTCGCTTTTTGAAATGGGCATAATTCCTTCTATACCAAAGCTAACGATGCCGACTGAATGGCCGTCAGTCGGACAATGGAGGCAGATTTTTAAAGTCCTTACCAAAAAGGAAAAACCTCTCTTTATCGCTTTATTGATTTTGCTGTTTGTCAGCGCTTTTTCTCTCGCGGTTAATTTTTACCTTAGAAATACAACGACGGTTGCGGCAAACGGAGGATCGTTTATTGAGGGAGTGGTGGGACACCCAAGATTCATCAATCCCATATATAGCGAGGTTTCGGACGTAGATAGGGACTTGGTTCAAATCATTTTCGCCGGACTGATGAAATACAACGAAGAAGGCGCTCTGACTCCGGATTTGGCAAAAGAATACAAAATTCTGGAAAACGGAAAGACCTTTGAAATCACTCTTAGAGAAAATCTTTTATGGCAGGACGGGAAAAAATTGACGGCTGACGACGTCGTCTTCACCATTGAAACCATCCAAAACTCCGACTACAAAAGCCCTCTTAGGGCGTCCTGGGTAGGGATAGAAACAGAAAAAATATCAGAATCGGTACTGCGTTTTAAATTAAGGAATCCTTCCGTTGTATTCTTGGAAAATCTAACCGTTAAAATCATACCATTGCACATTTGGGAAAAAATCCAACCCGAACAATTCCCTTTATCCATCTACAATCTCAACCCCGTTGGGTCGGGACCGTATAAATTAGAAGACATAAAACAGGACCGTTCCGGATATATCAAGGCGATGGCGTTGGCGGAAAACGAGCATTATTTCGGCGAAAAGCCAAAAATCAAAAAGCTGACTTTTAATTTTTACGCGACGGAAACAGATCTTGTGAGAGCCGGGCGTAAAAAAGAGATTCAAGGATTTTCGTTATTAAAGATTGATGACCTAAAATTTTTTGGCGAAACGAAATTCACATCCCGTTCATTTCCATTATCAAGATACTTCGCGGTATTTTTTAATATTGAGAAGTCAGATATTCTTTCCAATAAAAACGCGCGGCAGGCGCTTAACTATGGCACCGACAAAGCAGAGATAATCGAAAGAACGCTTAAGGGATACGGCAAAATTGTCATCTCGCCTGTCTTGCCGGAGTCCTACGGTTTGAAGAGTCCGGATATAATATACGAATTCGATCGGGAAAAAGCCAAAGAGGCATTAGACAAAGCCGGTTTTGTTGAAGTCGTCAAGGATTGCGCCGAAACTGACGAAAATGATACCGAATGCGGAAAAATCATAAGAGAAAAAACGATTAAGAGAGAAACAATTTCGCAATTCAAAAACGATTTGAAGCTTGGCTCCCAGGGTATAGAAGTAAAAGAATTGCAAAGATGCTTGTCAATGCCGCCAGCCGGAGGCCCGGATATCTATCCTGAAGCAAAAATCACAGGAAGCTTCGATCAAAAAACGCAAGAAGCCGTCAACAGATTTCAGGAAAAATACGCTAAAGATATTTTAGAGCCAAGCGGGTTTGACGAAGGCACGGGAATGGTCAGTAAAGCAACGAGAGAAAAATTAAATGAGTTGTGCGATCTTTCCGCGCAAAAAACCATTCCCCTTAAAATTGCCTTAACCACAGTAAATCAGTCGCCCTTAATCGAAGTGGCTAATGCTTTGAAAGAACAATGGGCGACAATAGGAGTAGAATTGATCATTGAAGCATTAAGCGTTCAAGACATTGAAAAAAACATTATTAAAGACCGTAACTACGAAACGCTGCTTTTCGGAGAAGTTTTGTCAGAAACGCCAGATCCTTTGCCTTTCTGGCATTCTCTTCAGAAAAAAGACCCGGGATCCAATCTTTCCTTATATGAAAACAAAAAAACCGACGGGCTGCTTGAAGACATAAGGCAGTCGCTGGATCTTGAGGTCAGAACCGCCAAGCTGGAAGAATTTCAGAATCTGCTTCTCGAAGACGCGCCGGCGGTATTCCTTTATAGCCAAGATTATATATATTTGACTTCAAAAAACATCAAGGGGATAACCGAAACGCTGATCGCCGATCCGTCGGAAAGATTTTCAGGGATAACTGACTGGTATATAAAAACCTCTCGCCGCTTCGCTCCTCGAGAACCTTGATGCGCTAATGTAAAACATATATCCTTGAATTCAAAACTAAAAGGGCATGGAAATAAAAACTCAAAACTCAAGAGTCAAAAGTCAAAACTATAAGTCAAAATTAAAAAATCCCGCGATTCGCTCCTTGAATCAGGTGAAAGAAGTTCTTTATGATCAAAATTGGGCCAAAAAGGCACTCAATCTTCCTCTTTACTATATGTATCGGGGAATCAAAAGAAAAAACGGCCTTAGATACGACATCACGATAATTCCTCCGAAAATGCTTGGAAAAGAGTTTGTTAAAACCAAAGGGCACGAACATAAAAATCATTTCCCAGAACTCTACATGGTACTGGAAGGTAAAGCGTTGTATTTGATGCAGAAACGCGACAAAAAAGGCGCGGTTCTGGACGTTTTCGCTGTTAAAGCTAAAAATGGAGAATCGATTATTGTGCCCGAAGGATATGGCCACATAACTATTAACCCTGGCTTCAAGAATCTTGTTGCGGCGAATTGGGCAAACGATAAATGTCTTAGCGATTATGGTTTCTTTGAAAGAAAAAACGGGGCTTGTTACTACTATACAAGATCGGGCTGGGTTAAAAACAAAAATTACAAAAAAGTTCCAAAGCTTCGTTTTGAAAAACCTTTAAAAAGAGCGCCGCGAAACTTAGATTTCCTAAAATAGGTCTGTCCCCGTATAATATATCTTCGTGGCGGGGAACCCCGAACGACCGATCCGAGCTTGGCGGTATGGAACGAAGCTGAAACATCTGCCTTGTTGAAAACGTCGTGGTGGCAGAATTGACAGACCTGCCCGCCTATATGCCTGCGCCGGAGTGGCGGAACTGGCAGACGCGCACGGTTCAGGGCCGTGTATCGTAAGATGTGAGGGTTCGACTCCCTCCTCCGGCACAAATTTAAATATTAATTATTATGACAACTAAATCCAACATCAAAAGACAAGAACTTAAAATAATACCTCTTGGAGGCCAGGAAGAAGTCGGGCGCAATATGACAGTTTTTGAATACGACGACGACATCGTTATCTTAGACATGGGACTTCAATTCCCCGAAGAAGATATGCCGGGAATTGATTATATTATTCCCGATATTCATTATCTTGAGAATAAAAAGAAAAACATCCGAGGCGTGATTTTTTCTCACGGCCACCTTGACCATATCGGCGCTGCCGCTCATCTCCTACCTAGACTCGGCTGGCCACCGGTTTATGGCGGTAAAATGACTTTATTATTGCTAAAAAAACGACTTGAAGAATATAAATTAGAACGATACTTAAAAACCCACGAAATTAAATCATTTAAGGACGAAATCAAGCTAGGTAATCATTTTAAGGTAGGCTTTTTTAAGGTAGCCCATAGCGTTATGGACGCTATTGGTATAATCTTACAGACCCCAAAAGGCAACATCATCCATCCTGGCGATTGGCGCTACAACTTAAATCCGGTAAAAGACCAACCAACCGATTTTTCTTATTTGTCCCGCTGGAATACAAAAGAACAGCCGTCCGTCTTGATGATGGAAGCGCTTGGTTCAACTAAAAGCGGGCACCAATTATCCGAGTCCGAAGTCAATAAAAACATAAGAAAAATTATAGAAGCGGCGCCCGGCCGGATTATTATCGCCACCTTTGCCTCAATGATTGAGCGGGTAGCCCAAATAGTAACCATCGCCGAAGAACTTGGGAAAAAAGTAGCGATGGACGGTTATTCAATGAAAACCAATATTGAAATCGCCAAAAAAATCGGCTATGTGAAATTCAGTCAAAACGTCATAATCGATGTTAAAGATATACGTAATTACCCGCCCAATAAGATCGTTCTTATAGTTACCGGCGCTCAAGGCGAAGACCGAGCGGCTTTAATGCGCATCTCTAATGGCGAACACCGTCACATCAAGGTTGAAAAATCCGACACCATTGTTTTCTCGTCATCGGTCATTCCTGGAAACGAACGCACCATTCAACGCTTAAAAGACACTCTTTATCGACAGGCCGCTAACGTGATTCACAAAGAAATAATGGACGTGCATAGTGGCGGTCACGCCTTCATTGAAGATATAAAACTTTTAATCAGGCAGGTTAAACCAAAGTATCTTCTGCCGGTCTACGCCAACTATTATATGCTTTACGAGGCCTGTAAAGTGGCCGAGTCAATCGGTTTCCCCAAGAAAAACATGTTTATTCTTGACAATGGCAACGTCGGCGTTTTAGACGATTACGGATTTGATATTAAAAAAGAAAAAATTCCTATCCAGTATGTCTTTGTTGACGGTTTTGGTGTCGGGGACGTTGGCGAAGTAGTTATTCGAGACCGCCAGGTCTTGTCCAAGCACGGAATGTTTGTTATCGTTGTGGTAATAGATAAAAAAAGCGGTAAAGTAAAGAATTCGCCAGACATAATATCGAGAGGATTCGTGTATCTTAAAGAATCAAAAGAATTATTAGCGCAAACCAGGAGAAAAGTTATTGAAATTATCGACAAGGCAACGGGGTCTGAAGGAGCAACAAATTGGGTTTATGTTAAAGACGAAATCAAGAATAAAATTGGAGAATTTTTATATCGTAAGACCCAACGAAAACCAATGGTTCTGCCTGTTTTGATAGAGGTATAGTAATCTAAAAAAAAGCGAAAAAGGAAAAACTAAATTACATAATTTTAAGTTTTGCATTTTAAGTTTTTAGTTTGAAGCATGCGTATTTTAAGCGGCATCAGGCCGAGCGGAGAACTTCATATCGGAAACTACTTGGGCGCGATGAAAAATTGGGTTGAGTTGCAAGAAGAACAAGAGTGCGTTTTCTTTGTTGCCGACCTGCAAGCTCTCACCACTCCTTATTCACCGCAAAACCTGCAAAAAAATATATTCGAAACGGTCATTGCTTATCTGGCGGCTGGCATCAGTCCCGAGAAGAGCATTATTTTTGTCCAATCTCACGTCAAAGAACACAGCGAATTGTTTTGGCTGCTAAGCACGATCTGTCCCGTCGGAGAATTAAGCAGGATGACTCAATACAAAGAAAAAAGCCGCCAATTTAAACGCAACATAAACGCGGGACTTTTAAATTACCCTGTCTTGCAAGCCGCTGATATATTGCTATACAAACCCGATTTAATTCCTGTTGGCAAAGACCAACTGCAACATCTGGAATTGACAAGAAGCATTGCCAAAAAATTCAACCAGAAATTCGGAAAAGTTTTTGTGGAACCCAAGCCCTACAGCCCTAAAACAGGAGCCAGAATAATGTCTTTGCAAAACCCCAAGAAAAAAATGTCCAAAAGCGACGACCAACAAGGATACATCGCTTTATTTGAGGAACCGGACTCTATTAGGAAAAAAGTAATGGCGGCGGTAACCGATACCGGAAAAGAGATAAAATATAATCTCTCGAAAAAACCGGGCGTCTCCAATATGCTGACCATATACAGTTTATTTGCCAATAAAAGCATCGAAGAAATTGAAAAAAAGTTCCAGAATAAAAACTATTCTGAATTTAAAAAATCGTTAGCCGAATTAATAATCGGATCCTTGGAAGATTTAAGGAGAAAAAGAAAAGAATTACTCACCAGAGAAGTATATATCAGGGACATCCTCAACAAAGGGGCAAAGAGAGCCGAAATTATCGCCCAATCAACAATGGATGAAGTAAGAAAAAAGATGGGCTTAGTTTAGGTTTTCATCCTGAAAACTATTCAAGAAACTTCGTGTTCACATTAATAGCTGAATCCCAATCAATTTCGTCGAAAGAAACAAGCAGTTCTCTAAGATAATTCTTGAAACGATTATAGTTCTTTTGCGTTTTTGACTCAAATTTTATTGTCAAATATGGCGCGTTTTGGGAAAAACGAATAACAAACATACCATCGCCCAAATCAACCCTGACGCCATCCCCCGCCCTTTCGTCATCAATGATTCTGCCGTCAGGAAAATCCCCTTTAAGTTTAGGGATGATTTTTTTAATCAGATCTGTCTTTTTATCTTCGGGGCAATATATTTTTATTTCCGGGCTCGATATGTATTGCACAAGCTCTCCAACGATTTCAGAGAGGGATTTTTTGGACTTAGATAAATAACTTAGCAATCTTAGGGTTGAATAAGCGCCGTCGTCATGATTATAGAAGTCCGCGGAAAAAAAGAAGTGGCCCGACAGTTCTCCTATAAAAACCGCCTTTATTTCTTGATTTTTTTTCTTTAAAAACGAATGTCCCGTCCGCCACATAAAAGGTTTACCCTTGTGTTGCAATATGGTGTCTTCAACTACTTTTGAACAAAGCGTATTATACATAATAATACCGCCAGGATGTTGTCTCAAAGCATCAACAGCAAAAACGGCCACTAAAATATCGTTCCATATTATTCCTCCCTTATCGTCCACAACTCCTATTCTGTCGCCGTCGGCGTCGTAGGAAAATCCAATATCCGCCTTATTTTTGACAACCTCGACACTTAATCTATTGGCGACGTTAATATCTATAGGATCTGGAGTTCCTAAAGGAAACGAGGAATCTACTGAACAGTTTACCTCGACCACCTCGCATCCCGCCCTTCTCAATAATTCCGGCATGACAATCCCCGCCGTCGCAAAACCGGCGTCAACGACAACTTTAAATTTCTTTTGGACAACAACTCTCTTTAATAAATCTTGAAGGTAACTCTCTTTAATATTTAGTTCCCGAATAGTTCCCTTTTTCTTTCCCTCAACAAAGTCATCGCTTTCTATCATTTGACGCAACGATTGAATATCGTCAGAGACCAAAGTTTCAGAAAAATCAACGGCTAATTTAAAACCATTATACTCCGCAGGATTATGAGATGCCGTTACAAAAACGCCCCCTCTGCAATCAAGATGATACTGGGCCCAGTAGAAAGTGCCAACAAGGTTAAGACCGATATTGATAACGTCTACCCCTGCCCAACTTAATCCTTGGATGATTTTCTCGCTATATTCAGGACTGGTAGCGCGGCAATCATAACCCACAACCGCTCTTTCGATACCGCGTCTTTTTAAAAAGGCGCCAAAAGCCCCGCCCACCGCTTCCGCTACCGCAGGATTCAAGTCCTCATTAACAATCCCTCTAATATCGTAACCTCTGAATATATTAGGGTTGATTTGCATAATAATTCATTATACCATCCGACTCAATTAGATTAAATAAGCGCGTATTGACATTATTGAACCGACAAGATAACATTTCATATGCAGTTTTCCATAGGTATTGTCGGCTTGCCTAACGTTGGGAAATCAACTCTCTTTAGCGCCCTGACCAAAAAGTCAGTAAGCATTGCGCCATACCCATTCACCACTATTAACCCAAATGTTGGCATTGTTCAGGTCCCCGACCCAAGGCTCGAAGCCATATTTGAAACAATCCGTTCCGAAAAAATTACGGCGGCCTCAATAGAATTTACTGATATAGCTGGACTTATAGAAGGCGCTCACAAAGGCGAAGGACTGGGGAATCAGTTTTTATCCAATATCAGAAATTGCGATGCCATCCTGGAAACGGTAAGGGGATTTAAGTCCGATGAATCGATTAATGTTATGGGTGAAATCAACCCGGAGAAAGAGATCGGCATTATTGAGACAGAGCTACTATCAAAAGATAGAGAAACTGTCGAAAACGCCCTGTCAAAACTGGATAAAAATAACGATAAAGATTCCGTCAGAAAAACAAGCGTACTGCACAAAATAAAAACTGAAACAAACAACGGCAGACCGATTAGGGAAATCTACTTAAACGCAGAAGAGCTGAAAGAAATCCAAGAATACCAATTTTTAACCCAAAAACCGATTTTCTACGTGTTGAACACCGATAACGACATCAAGACCTCAATTCTACTGCCTAATTGCTTAGCGATTAATATCAAAGCGGAAAAAGATTTTGCGGAAAAAAGCTATGATACCGATTTTGAGTCTCGGCTTGATAAAATTATATTGAGTTGCTATAATATACTTGATTTAATCACTTTCTACACGATAGCTAAAAAGAAAGAGACTAGAGCATGGGCAGTTCCCAAAAACTCGAAGGCGGCGGAAGCGGGCAGAAAAGTCCATTCCGATTTTGAATCCAGATTCATTAGGGCCGAAGTTATCAACTGGGAAGAGTTAGTGAAGGCAGGGTCTTGGCCGAAAGCTAAAGAGATAGGCATTGTCAAAACAGTCGGCAAGGATTATGTGGTGCAAGACGGCGACATTATTGAGTTTAAAATATAAATCCAAAAAATTCGTAAACCAAAGATGGCTAAAAGTTATGATAAAACGTTACGAAATTAATTATTTGGTGGCTCCGGATCTCCCTCAAGAAGAATTGAGAGCGTTGCAGAGCAGAATAGAAGATGCAATCCACGAAGAAAACGGATCATTGATCGAGGTGAATAATCCTGTCGGCAAGGTTTTAGCGCGACCGATTAAAGCCAAGCTGCAACCGAAAACAGGCACGGCCTCTTTGATATCTGCGAGTTTTACTCTAAGCACGGACAAACTTTTTTCTCTCGAACAAAAAATAAGGGCGGAGAAAATAGTCCTGCGACATCTAATCCTTGACAAAACCGCAAGGAAACCGGCTCCAACGCCCAGAATTTCCAGAAAACCGATAGATTCTACCCCAAAAGAACAAACCGACCTTAAAAAGATTGAAGAAAAATTAGAAGAGATATTAGAAAATATTTAAAAGGTCGCACTTTTTACGCTCTAAAATTATTCACCGATGAATCTTAATAAAGCAATCCTTGTCGGCAGATTGGTTTCAGATCCGGAAGTACGCTCAACTCCCGGCGGTCAAACGGTTTGTAGTTTCAGATTAGCCACAAATAGAATGTGGACAGATAAAAACGGACAGAAGCAACAGACAACCGAGTACCATAACATTGTGCTATGGAGAAGATTAGCCGAAATCGCCTCTCAATTTTTAACCAAGGGCTCTTTGGCTTTAATCGAGGGCAGCATTAATACAAGAAGCTGGCAAGATACGAGCGGCAATAAAAAATACAGGACTGAAATCATCGCTCAAATGTTGCAATTAGGACCAAGGGGATTAGGAAAAACTGCCCCGGACAAAATAAGTAACGCCCCTTCAGAGGATATCCCAATCATAGAAGAAGAAAAGGAGGAAGAAATTAATATCGAAGACATACCTTTTTAACCTGAACTTTAAGGCCTAAAACTTGGAACGCAACTATTAAAATATTATGATTTCATGTTTTATGCTTCATGTTTCATGAATTTATGAATTGTTATTTTTGCCAAAGAAATATAAGAGAAATCAATATGCAAGAATCGGAAAAATTGCAAAAATTCACGTCTGGCTTAGGGAAAATCAGGGGACGAAAAAGAACGGGGTTATGCGCCAAACACCAAAGACAATTAGCCAAAGCGATAAAACGGGCACGGCATTTAAATTTAGTCCTGTAATCATCTTTTTTGACAACGTAAAAACCGCCTTTTAAGGCGGTTTTAGTTTAAACAATTGTTATTGTTCTTTAATTGCTTTGACGATTTTATCGGCGACGTCGTGATTTTCTTTCAAGAATTGCCGTGCGCCCTCTAAACCCTGCCCAATTTTCTGATCTCCAAATTGAAACCAAGAACCGTTTTTCTGCACGATCCCTATTTTTTGAGCTGTATTCAGAATATCTAAAGAGCTTGAAATCCCTTCGTTGTAATAGATATCGATTTCAGTTGTTTTAAATGGAGCTGCGACCTTATTCTTCACGATTTTAACCCTTACTCTGTTACCGACAATCTGATCGCCTTGCTTAATCTGGGCCATCCTTCTCATCTCAATTCTGGCTGAAGCGTAAAATTTCAAAGCCAAACCGCCGGGTGTGGTTTCTGGATTGCCAAATATTACTCCAATTTTCATTCTAATCTGGTTTAAGAAAATAACTACGGTTTTGGTTTTGGCGATTATGCCAGAAAGTTTCCTCAAAGCAGAGGACATCAATCTTGCCTGAAGTCCAATTTGAAAATCTCCAATATCACCGGCGATTTCGGCCCGAGGAGTCAAAGCCGCAACCGAATCAATGACAATAACGTCTAATTCGTTAGATCTCACCAAGGACTCAACGATTTGCAACGCTTGCTCTCCGGAATCGGGTTGAGAAATCAGAAGATCGTCAATATTGACTCCGATTTTCTTGGCATAATCTGGATCCAAAGCGTGTTCGGCATCTATAAAAGCGGCTGCTCCTTTGGCTTTCTGGGCTTGAGCGCAAATATGCAAAGCTAAGGTTGTTTTACCAGACATTTCCGGTCCGAATATTTCAATAACCCTACCCCTAGGGACACCTCCGACGCCCAGAGCCAAATCCAGGGAAATTGACCCGGTAGGAACAACGTCCACATTGGCGGACTTTGCCTCGCTTAAGCGCATGATAGCCCCTGATCCAAATTTCTCCTGAATTTCAGAAATGGCCTCCTGTAAATCCCCTTCTTTACGAGTTTTCAATTCTTTTTTCTTTGGCATACGCAAGAATAAATTATAGTTAATTCGATCGTTAAACAATCGGTAAAATAATAATATCAGTTACTCTATAACAACACAATTGCTCGTAATCTCCTATAAAAAATAACCGTATTGAGTTCTCGGTTTTCACTACCGCTCAAACCTTCTGCCAGTTAGGATTGTCGCCGTCGCGATCATCATTCGCATCGTTGTTGCTCCAGTATATTTCTCGGGGCTTAGCGCCTTCGGCAGGACCAACCAATCCTTTTTCCTCCATTACATCTATTAAACGGGCGGCTCTTGCATAACCTATCCTTAATCTGCGCTGAAGTAAAGAAGCAGAGGCCTTTTTCGCTTCAATAACGACTTTTTTAGCTTCTTCGTATAAAGAATCGTCTACTTGCGAAGAATCGCTGTTGTCGCCGCCTGGTTCTTGCAACGCCTTGCTTAAATCATCGTACAACGAATTCCCTAACAATGCTTGATTACTTTGTTTATCAAATCCGGATTGAGATTTTATGTGATCAACCACTCTTCGCAATTCTTTCTCTGAAGCATAGGCGCACTGAATTCTTTTGGGTTTTAAAATTTCTCCGGAGATGAAAAGCATGTCTCCAGCGCCAAGCAGTTTTTCCGCTCCGGCCATGTCTAAAACGGTGCGAGAGTCCACTTGAGAAGCAACCTGAAAGGTAACTCGAGCGGTGATATTCGCCTTGATTAAACCGGTAATCACTTCTACGGATGGTCTCTGGGTAGCAAGTACCAGATGAATACCAACCGCTCTTGCCATTTGAGCAATTCTTACTGTTCCTGCTTCTATCTCTCTGCCTTTTGCCGCCATTAAATCTGCAAGTTCATCAATAATCAAAACAATATATGGCATCGGTTCAAGGTCTGACAACGAACTGTCGCTTTTCTGACGGATTTTAGACGAGTTAAATTTTTTGGCAATTATATCGTTATAACCTGTTATGTCTCTGGAGCCAGCTTCAACCAACAAATCAAATCGCCTCTCCATTTCTCCGATCAACCACCTTAAGGCATTACAGGTTAGGTTGGCGTTGTAAATCACCGGACACAGAAGATGGGGCAAATTGCTATACACCGGAAATTCAACGCGCTTAGGGTCAATCAAAATTAATCTTAGAGTAGCCGGTGAATTCTTATATAAAAGATTAAGCAAGAGCGAGTTTAGAAAAATTGTTTTACCGCTACCAGTCGACCCAGCAACCAGCATATGAGGCATTCTGGCTAGATCAGTGAAAACCGGATTTCCGGCAACGTCTCTGCCCAAAGCAATGTTTAATCCCGGCGATGATAACTGAAAGTTTGGGTCAGAAATTAAATTCCTTAACCTTACTTGGGCTCTAACTTTGTTCGGTATTTCGACCCCAACTAAAGACCTGCCAGGTATCGGCGCCTCTATCCTAATGGGATGGGAAGCTAAAGCCAAGGATAAATCGTTTGACAAAGTGGTAATACGAGAGAGTTTCACGCCTTCCGCGGGTTTTAACGTATATTGAGTAACGGCAGGACCAACGTTAATTTCTGACATTTCCACCGGAATATCAAAATTCTGCAGTGTCTTTTTAATAATCGCGGAGTTGGTTTTTGTGTCGCCGCTGGACGGTTCTCCCCTGTCTAACTCTAAAAGATCTAACGGTGGCGATTTATAATTCAAAAGGCCGGTTAATAATGGTTCAGCGACTTTGTCTTTTTCGTCTAAAACGGCTTTTTCTGTTTTGTCTTTCTTTGACTGCGCCTCGGACACAGAAGACACCTGCTTGATAGCAAGTTTTGGCGCAAATATCTGCTTAATAAGAGTTGGTTTTTGCTCTCGTTCGACCTCGTCTATTGACTTGGGTTGCGACGACGCCGGCCGCTTGAGAAGATGCCAAAAAATGAGGGCGCCAACCAAAACCACTACAATAAAAATTATTTGAGCGATCCAGAATCCGAATAATTTCACCGCAAAAGAACTAAAAACATAACCAATCCACCCGCCCTTAGATACCGAGGATGCGTTATCGGTCAAGGCGGGATCGTTTGCGCTTAAGCCGCCCAGAATGCCTGATATGCCAAGAATCAACAACGCGATCGCCAACATCAAAGGAAATACAAATATGCGGTATTGGGAATAGAAAAAAACAAAGGAGGCAAGAATCAGAACCAGAGGAACAAACAAGGTTGTTTTGCCAACCAGGATATCAAGAATATTTCTTAACGCCGAACCCGCGACGCCAGAAGCGTCGAAAAAGGAAAATGTAATAACCAAACTGAAAATCAAAAACGCAACGCCCCAAACCCATCTTTTAACTCCAGACGGAAAAATAAATCCGCCATCTTTTTCTTTATGGTTTCTCTTGTTCTTTTTGCGTTTAGCCATGTCCTACTGAAACCAATAAAATGTTATAATTTTATTTTTTAAATCCCGTGCCTGCGGGCACCAACTTACCTATTATAACATTTTCCTTCAATCCTTTTAATCGATCTTCTTTACCTTCGATGGACGCTTTAATAAGGATACGAGATGTTTCTTGGAAAGAGGCGGCAGACAAGAAAGAGTCGGTACTTAAGGCAACTCTCGACATGCCAAGCAATATGGTTTGCGCCATCGCCGGTTTTTTATTGTCTTTTTTTAGGGCGGCGTTGGTTTCCAAAAATTTGGCTCTCTCTATGATTTCGCCCGGGACAAAATAGCTGTCGCCAGAGGTTTTAATTTTAACTCTAGAAAACATTTGCCTGATTACCACTTCAACATGTTTATCGTGAATAGTAGCTCCTTGAGAAACATATATTTTTTGAATCTCCTTAACAATATAGCGCTGCGTGGTATTAATATCGGTGTACTTAAACAACTCTTTAAGATCGGAGTATCCTTCACAAAGTTGTTGCCCTTTTTTCACTACATCATTCGCATTGACTAAAATAGCCATTGTCGGAGAAATCTTGTAATCTACAACTTCGTTCTTTTTCGTTCTTTTTGGCTTTTCGGAGGATTGATCGGGTTTGACTTGGATACGAACTGTTCGGTCAGCGGTCACCTCGATAACTTTGCCATCGACTTGAGAAATCACCGCTCGTCCTCTTGGTTCTCTCGCTTCAAAAATCTCTTGAACCCTTGGCAAACCAGAAGTTATATCACCGCCACCAGCCACGCCTCCAGTATGGAACGTTCTCATGGTCAGCTGGGTTCCCGGCTCTCCAATGGCCTGGGAAGCAACAATCCCTACGGCCTCGCCCAATTTTACCTGTTGGTTCAATCCCAAATCCCAACCGTAACACTTCTGACAAACCCCTCTTATCGTTTTACAGCTTAACGGGGATCTTGCTTTTAATATGTTAAGATCGCTGTTTGCAATTGCCTCTGCGGCCCTCCAGTCAACTACGGCGCCCGCCTTAAGAATGGTTTTGACCCTTCCTTCGGCGGTCTTAATTTTTATATCTTCCAGCACCGTCCTTCCTAATACTTTGAAAATAAAGTTTTGACCTATATCATCAGATTCTGCGCGTAATATATCAATTCCAGTATCGTCCTTACAGTCCTCCTCCGACACTATTACTTCGTGCGCAACGTCAACAAGACGCCTAGTCAGATAACCGGCAGTCGAAGTTCGGAGGGCGGTATCAGCCGTTCCTTTTCTGGCTCCATGAGTAGAAATAAAGTATTCAAGCACATCAAACCCTTCTTTAAAGGAATTTTTAATCGGCAGTTCAATGATTTCTCCTGCCGGATTCACCACCAACCCTTTCATGCCCGCCATTTGAACTGGCTGCGTCCAAGACCCCCTAGCGCCAGAATCAACTATCTGAAAAACCGGGCCGGCTTCTGGCAGGGTTTTGGGAACAAGTTTCTCAATCTCTGACTTAACTTTATTCCAGATCTCAATGGCTTTGTCTCTTTTCTCTTCTTGAGAGAGCAATCCTCTGTGGTAATGGGACTCAATATCCTCTATTTCTCGTTCGGCTGCTTCAACGATCGCTTTTTTCTCTTTGGGGACAATCAAGTCATTCATCCCCCAGGTGGTACCCGAGAGCGTTGCGTATTCGAATCCCAAGTCCTTAATCTTGTCTAAGGTTTCATGAAAAACATCGTGGCCATAATCTTCAAATATTTCCCTAATCAATCTCTCTAATCCCTTAGCGTTCATGGTCGCGTTGTGGAAAGGAAGGGAAACAGGTAGGACTTCGTTAAAAATAATCCTTCCAACGCTTGTTTCGATTAAATCATCCTGAATTCTTACTTTAATCAAGGCCTTCAAGTCAACTTCTCCGAATTCATGCGCTAAGATCGCTTCGGTTTTGTCTCCAAGAACCGCGCCTTCTCCCTTTTTTCCCTGCACAATCTTAGTCAGCCAATAACACCCTAAAACAATGTCTTTATCCGGACTGACAATAGGCAAACCAGTAGCTGGTTTCAACAAATTGTTCGTGGACAAAATAATCTCTCTGGCTTCTTTCTGGGCTTCTTCGGATAACGGCAAATGCACAGCCATCTGGTCTCCGTCAAAGTCGGCGTTGAAAGCTCTACAAACAAACGGATGAATACGAAGCGACTCTCCCTCAATGAGTAAAGGTTTAAACGCTTGAATGCCCAACCTGTGCAGTGTCGGAGCCCTGTTTAAAAGCACTAATTTATCTTTCGTGATTTCTTCTAATGTCGCCCAGATTTCGTCAGTCTCTTCTTCGATCAATCTGGTAGCGCCTCTAACGTTATAGGCCAACTCTTTCTCTAAGATTTTTTGAATAACGAATGGCTTAAAAAGCTCTAATGCCATTTTCTTGGGAATGCCGCATTGATACAATTTTAGTTCCGGCCCAACTACGATTACTGATCGTCCAGAATAATCAACTCTCTTTCCTAAAAGATTTTGCCTAAACCTCCCCTGCTTGCCTTCGAGCATATCGGTCAGCGATTTCAGAAGTCGCTTCCCGCCCGTAGTGGCTTGCGTCATGGTTCCTTTCCTCATTTTGTTGTCAATCAAGGCGTCTACCGCCTCTTGCAACATCCTTTTTTCGTTCCTTACAATGACATCCGGAGCCGCTATCTCCAATAAATACTTCAAACGATTGTTCCTATTGATAACCCTGCGGTAAAGATCGTTCAGATCGGAAGAGGCGTAACGTCCGCCGTCTATCTGAACCATTGGTCGTAAATCCGGAGGCAGTACCGGCAAAACCGTTAGAAACATCCATTCTGGCCTAGTACCAGCCAAATCCATTGAACGGAAAAATTTCAACCTTATTAAAAGCTTTCTTTTGGCAAGAGGTGAGGCGTCTTCAATGTCAGCATTAATTTTTTTAACTCCTTGTTTCAAATCGATCTCTTGAAAAAGCTTTCTAAGAGTTTCGGACCCTGTCCCTGCTTCAAAAACCTCGCCATACTTTAAAGAGAAATTATGATACTCCAATTCCGACAGGATCTTCAAGCGTTTCAAAGATAGCAACTCCTCTTTCGTCTTATCCCGTAAGGATTTTAGCTCTTGAATCTGACTATTCAACAGTTTCAAATCCTTTTGTTTGGGTTTGCTCTTGCTTTTCTTTGTTTCTTGGGCGTTTTTGCTTTTCTTATTCGCGGCTGATTTTAGAAACTTTGCCTTCAACTCGAATTCCTTATCGATTTCTTCCAGATATCTTTTGCGCGCATCTTCGTTGGTCGCGATGATAATGTAAGAAGCAAAGTAAATTACTTTTTCTATTTGCTGCATCGAAATATCCAACGCCATTCCCATTCTGGACGGAATGCCTTTTAAAAACCAGATATGAGATACCGGACAAGCAAGCTTGATATGCCCCATACGTTCTCTTCTTACCAGCGATTTCGTCACTTCTACACCGCATCTGTCGCAAATAATGCCCTTATAGCGAATCCTTCGGTATTTTCCGCAATAACATTCATAATCTTTTTCCGGACCAAAGATCTTTTCGCAAAACAAACCGTCTTTTTCCGATCTCTGGGTACGATAATTAATGGTTTCGGGCTTTGTTACTTCGCCATGAGACCACGATAAAATATCGTCGGGTGAAGCTAACTTTATCCTTATTTTTTCTAAATCTTGGACTCTCATAAAAATAGATTAGATTAAAATTCTTTTTCTTGCGGTTTCTCTTTAACCTCAACGTTTAGCCCTAATGATTTTAATTCGTTAACCAAGAGGCTGAAAGAAGCTGGAACATTGGGAGTTTTAATTTGCTCTCCTTTTAAAATAGCTTCGTAGGCGGCAGCTCTTCCAGGCACGTCGTCCGATTTAATGGTTAACATTTCCTGCAAAGTAAAAGCCGCGCCATATCCTTCTAATGCCCACACTTCCATTTCTCCAAACCGCTGACCACCAAATTGCGCCTTACCCCCTAATGGCTGTTGAGTAATTAAAGAATAAGGACCGATAGATCTCATATGAATTTTATCCGCCACCATATGGATCAGTTTCATCATATAAATATACCCAACCGTTATTTTTTCCGAAAATGGCAAACCCGTCCTCCCGTCGAATAAAACGACTTTCCCGTCTTCAGGCAGGCCAGCATCTCTTAAAGAGAGCTTGATATCTTCTTCGGTGGCCCCAGACAAAGACGGAGTCACGGCAAGAAATCCTGATGTCTTTGCCGCAAATCCCAGATGCGTTTCCAGTATTTGCCCTATATTCATTCTCGATACCACGCCAAGAGGATTCAAAACCATGTCAATCGGAGTACCATCTTCCATAAACGGCATTTCTTCTTCGGGTAAAATCCTAGAAACAACTCCTTTGTTCCCATGACGACCAGCCAATTTATCGCCGGCCTGAATCTTTCTAAGCTCGGCAACCTCAACCTCAATCCTTTTAATGACTCCTGGCTCCAATTTGTGGCCAAGTTCTCTTGAGAAAACTTTCACGCCAACAACCCGACCCCTTTTCCCGTGTTCCATTCTTAACGACGCATCTTTTACTTCTTTGGCTTTCTCGCCAAAAATCGCTCTTAATAATCTTTCTTCCGCGGTCAAATCCGTTTCCCCTTTTGGCGAAATTTTACCAACCAAAATATCGTTCGGTCCAACTTCAGCTCCCACTCTTACAACGCCCTCTTCGTCTAAGTCCTTTAATTTCTCTTCAGAAACATTGGGGATATCGCAAGTGGTTACTTCCGGTCCCAACTTTGTTTCTCTTACGTCGCAATCAAAACTTTCCAAGTAAACAGACGTATAAACATCGTCCCTGATAAGTTTTTCTGAAATCAAAATCGCATCCTCGAAATTACTTCCTCGCCAAGGCAAAAACGCTACCAGAACATTGCGACCAAGGGCCAATCGGCCGTTAGAGATAGCTCCGCCATCGGTTAGAACATCTCCCTTTTTCACCCTTTGACCTACTTGCGCTAACGGCTTCTGATGGAAACAAGTATATTGGTTTGTTCTAATAAATGTTTTGAGGTTATAAGTTTTTGCAGAATTATTTTTATCTTTGATTTTGATATGGTTTGCGTCCGCCTCTGTCACAACGCCATCGTCATTGGCAATTAATATTTGCCCAGAGTTCTTAGCTACTTCCTCTTCCACTCCCGTGCAAACCAGTGGCGGTTCTGGATTCAGCAAGGGAACAGCTTGGCGCTGCATGTTCGAACCCATCAATGCTCTGTTGGCGTCGGTATTCTGCAAGAAAGGAATACAGCTCGTTGCCATCGACACTGCTTGTTCCGTAGAAACATCTATGAAATGAATATCTTTTCTATCGGTTACACCAGGCTCACTCTTAATCCTTGCTTTAATCTTTCCCTGGGCTATATTTCCCTTTTCATCTATTAATGTTGACCCGGGAGCGATGTTATATCTTTCTTCTTCGTAAGCGTTGAGGTAATGCATCTCTGACCCGATCTTGCCGTTTTCAATTTTAAAATACGGAGTTTCGATAAAACCGTAGGGATTAATTCTGGCAAAGCTTGCCAGATGACCGACTAGTCCAATATTTGGTCCTTCCGGCGTTTGAATAGGACAAATCCTCCCATAATGAGATGGCTGAACATCTCTTACCTCGAATCCAGCTCTTTCCCTTGCCAACCCTCCTGGGCCCGTAGCGGATAACCTTCTTTTATGTTCTAATTCCGCCAAAGGATTTTCGTTATCCATGAATTGACAAATCTGGGAAGAAGTGAAGAATTCTTTAACCACCGCCATTATAGGACGGGGATTGATTAGCTGTACCGGCGTCATCAAGCTTAAGTCCAAAGTTGACATTCTGTCTTTCAAAATTCTCTCCATGCGCACCAGTCCTGCCCTCAAACGATTTTGCAACAACTCGTTGATAACTCTGACTCTCCTATTGCCCAAGTGATCAATTTCATCGGGCTTGCCATTCGGATCATTATTTAACCTGATAATTTCTCTAACGGTAGCGATAATATCTTCCAGTTTCAAAATCCTATCTTCTAAAGCAATTTCTTTATTAATATTGTCAAAGGATTTCTGCGGAGACGCTGCTTTTTCTCTGCTCCTCTCTCGTTCTTTTCTGTCAGAAATATTATTTTTTGTCGCATTGCCGCGCGAACCAGATAATCTTTGCATCATTCTCCACCTTCCTACTTTTGACAAATCGTATCTCTCAAAATTGAAAAACATATTCCAAATCAGCTCTTTGGCGGTATCAGGAGTCGCCACGTCTCCCGGCCTTAAGCGATGATAAATTTCAATCAAGGCGTCTGCTTGACTGTGGATTAGATCTCTCTTGAGGGTTTCTTCAATAAAATCAACTTCTCCTTTATTAACATCCGTAAAATATTCTTTGATGGATTGATCGTTTTCTGCGGCTCCAAGAGCCCTCAGCAAACAAGTCATAGACACTTTGCGCTTGCGGTCTATCTTAACCCCTATGAATCCGGACGGCTCGGTCTCAAACTCAAGCCAAGACCCCCTGTTTGGGATGATTTTAGCTCCAAAATAATTCTTCCCTCCCGTCCTTTGCAAGGTAAAGAATGCGCCGGGAGAACGAATCAGTTGCGATATTGCCACTCTTTCCACTCCGTTAACAATAAAAGTTCCCCGCTCGGTCATAATCGGAAAGTCAGTCAGAAAAACCTCTTGTTCTTTTATCTCTTTGGTTTTTAAGTTGACCAGTCTTACTCTAACTCTCAGAGGGGCTTCGTAAGAATCATTGTTGTTTTTTGCTTCGAAATCGTCTTTGTATTTAGATTCGCCTAATTTATAATCCAAAAACCAAAGTTCCAATTCTTTTCCGGTATAATCGCGAATGGGAGAAATTTCGAAGAACAGCTCTTTGAGATCTTTCTCCCAAAATTTTGTCCAGTTGTCTTTTTGGATTGTCAACAAGTTTGGCAAGATGGCGGAAATCTGCGACTTACCAAAATTCTTGGTTTTGATGTTAAACATATTATACACAGGGCTAAAACTTAAAAATCCCCTTTTTTAGGACGACAAAAAATCCAAACTATGGCTGGCGAAGAAAAATTTTTATTGTTTATCTAAAACACTGTGGAATAAAAAATCTGGCCGTAATCCTTAAAAATACTATCCGATAAAACAACAAGGTTTCAATGGCAATATATTCAAAAGCGGAAATGTAAAAACAAATACCAGAAGTAGCAGTTTTCAGTATATTATTCCTATGCTATATTATGCGCTCGGTAAAGTCAATGCTTTTAACAACGCCTATTGAACACCATCTAAAGCGTTCTTACCCGAACGCAAATTAGATAAAATGTCTTTGACGGTACCGTCTTCGGGATTGAGTTTTTCGAGAACTTCGAAATGAGCGATGGCCTCTGCTTTGTTGTTTTTCTTATCATGAATCAACCCTAAAAAGTAGTGCGCGGTCGCGTAGTTCTCATTTAAACGCAACAACCTTTCAAGCTCTGTTCTGGCTTCTTCCAATTGATTATTATTATAATACATAACTCCTAACTGGAAAGCTACTTCGGTGTCGTCCGGCAACGCCGATTTTAACTCTTCCATTTTCTGTACCGCTTCAGTTAACATATTTTTCCTTGCAAATGTCGTTGCCTGAAGTAAATAAGCGGGCCAGTAATCCGCTTTCAGCGAAATTGCTTTTCCGGCGTTATCCAAAGCGAAATTTAAGTTTGTTTCCCTGTCCGCAGATTTTTCTCCCAGAAAATCGACTAAAGCAAGATATGTGCGACTCATCTCGGTAAAGACAGAAGGATTCAATGGCTCTAATTCGATTGCTTGATTCCAGGCGGCGACACCTGCGTTGCCGGCCCCATCAATGATGCCAATAAGGCCTTGGTATGTAATTCCTTTTACGCTCCAGTTAACAGCATTCTTAGGATTGGCCGTTACCGCTCTTTCGACTTCTTGCGCGGCGGCCAAAGCCACATTCTGAACCCGAAGACGTACTTCTTCTGACGATACATCTTCTTGCGCAACAATAGCATTCAGCTTGGCTAAATAGGCCTGGGAAAGTTCCCGATGATAAATATCCGCTGTTGGGTTTAATCTTGCCGCTTCCGCGAATTGTTTAATCGTTAAGTTTAAATCTTGATTCCTCCAAGCGTTTAACCCGGAAAGATACCTTACTTCTGCCAAATACTTGGGTACGCCAGCTAAAATAAAACCGAATATAAGTATTAAGATTAAAATTAAAAATACTTTCGGCGTTGTTTTGGTTCCGAGTTTTGTCTGCGACGCCACATTCTGTTTTGCGCTCAAGACCGCTAAGTTAGATAAAAATATCCAGAATACCAGCCACAAAATAAAATTGGCTGGATACAAAAAATAGCTTACCGTCAACCCGATCAACCCGGAAACAACGCCTGATAACAGTAAAAAGTCGTATTCGTTGTTTTTGCCGACGATAATCAATTTGATTTGACGGAAACCCAGCCAAAGCGCTGTCCCGAGGATAAATAACAACGAGGAAACGCCGAAAATGCCCGTGGTAATAATTTTATTAAGAACTTCTGAAGGACCGGTTTCAAATCTTATAGACCAAAACGCTGTTTGGTTGACCTCGGCAGATTTGAATTTAGCGTAATTATAAGAGAAGTTTCCCGGACCAGAACCCAAAAAAAAGGAACTCAATAGTGTTTTGCCCGCAATATCAATGGTTGTCTTTTGGCTCGGGAACGCTTCAAGCGGCAAATCAATAATGCTTGACCGAACTGGCTTAAGAACAATGAAAACTAAAGAAACTGCCAGCAAGACAATGGCAACCAGCGCCAGTTTCTCTTTTTTAAGCCCGAAACCATACATTCCAAAAACAAACAGAACGATCATTTCAATGCTAAAAACCAACCAAGCGGTATTGAATCCCAAAACGGCTAAGTTAAAAACCAGCAGAATAATTGCTACTGATAAAATCCACCGCAGGATGCCTTGTGCCAAGAAAGCGACCGCAATGATGATAGGTGTCAAAACCGCAAAAAAGAGAGCGGCGGCGTTGGGCGTGCCAATAACATTAAAAGTGGCTTGCCTGGCAAAGTCCCATGGAAAAATAAACTTGCCAAAAAGCTGTAATGCGTTAACTAAGGCCGCTAAAAGCCCCGATATGGCTAACAACAGAAAAGCCCAATAAGAATCTTTGGCGGTTTTGAAAGTGTTAACGACAAGAAAATAAAACAATACAAATAATAGCAATGTTATAAAGCTGGTGGAAACGTTAAATGGCCAACCCCAAAAACTGTTATACTTTGATAGAGAAAAAGCGGTCGACAAGCCATAGACCGCCAAGAGAAATACCACTGCAACGTTGGTCGGAACAACAGCAATGCTCAAATCCTCCGAAGATAAACATCTTAGGACTGCAAAAACAGCAGCGAGAAAAATTAAGACGGCAAATAACGCCTGCTTGTTCAGTTCTAAATAATTAGATGTCCAGGGAAGAAAAAACAAAGGAGTCAAAAAAACCAGAACGTAAACAAATAACTTGTCTAAATCTTTCCAAGAACTTAATTTCCGACTCAAACCAACTACCCGACTAAAGATATTCATTAGATTTAAGTTAATATAACTGCTTTATAACAAATAAACAAAACCCGTTCAACCCTCGCGCCATAACAAAGCTTGGCGCAGAGATCAATAACTCTTCATATTTTGCAGTATCCCGATGGCGATAAAAGTCAAAAGAAGATTGCCGCCGCCGTAACTGACCAACGGCAAAGGGATGCCGATTATCGGCAGAAAACCGACATTCATCCCGATATTGATGACGACCTGCGACGCCAAGAGTATGGCGAACCCCAAGGCAAACAAACGAGGAAAATTTGATTGACTTGTGGCGGCGATACGAATAATCCGCCAGATCAACGCGCCAAAAAGAACAAATAAAAATACCGTCCCAACAAAACCAGTTTCTTCGGCGATGGCGGCAAAAATAAAATCGGTTTGCGATTCTGGAAGAAACCCATATTGAACTTGTGTTCCTTTTCCCAGTCCCTTGCCGAATAGACCACCCGAACCGATAGCTATCTCGGATTGGGACTGATTCCAGCCAATTTTCAAGTTGTCTCCCGTTTGGGGAAAAATAAAACTGGTAATCCTTTCTTTTTGATAATCTTTTAATAAAAACTGCCAACCTAAAGCCGCAAGTAAGACGCCGCAAAAACAAATAATCAGGAAGTGGCGGACCTTAATGCCAGAAAGGAGGAGGATGCCAAGCCAGAGAGAAAATAATAACAGGATTGACCCAAGGTCTGGCTGTAAAAATATTAATACGGCTGGCAGAAAAACATAAAGCCCGGAAAGAAAAATATGCTTTATCTGATACATTTCAACGTGTCTGGTTGAAAAATATTTAGCCAAGAGAATTATCAAAACTATTTTCGTAAATTCGATCGGGTCAACAGAAAATGGCCCTGCTTTATACCAACGTTTAATACCTCTGATTTCCGGCGCCAAAAAAAATAATAGAACCAAAGCAATAATACAGGCCAAATAAAGCGCCAGTATCAAATATGGCTCTTGCTTAAAGACGCGCCAGTCAACAAAACTGAAAACCAATATTAAAATGAGACCAACCGCCAAAAAAAATAATTGTTTGTAAAAATTAATAAAATCTCCTCGGTTCACAGAATAGCCATACAGAAAAAAGAGTCCCATTAATACCAACGAGACGGCGGCGCCGATCATTACCCAATCCATTTTCTGCAAATGACGAATCATCGCATACATCGTATCAAAGATGTCATTAAATTATCTCTTGGTTATCTCTTGAAGATCGTCCTCGTTAATAATCTTAATGCCGAGTTGCTTCGCTTCTCCAACCTTTGATCCTGGGTTTCTGCCGACAACGACATAATCTGTATTGCGGGCAACATGTTCTACCGCTTTTCCGCCAAGTTCTCGAATTCTTTCTTTAGCCGCTTCTCTCGTCGTATTGTCTAAGGTGCCGGTTAAAACAAATGTCTTTCCTTTCAGTGATAAATTCTGCCTTGTTGTTTCTGACGGCACTTTTACCTCCGCTTTCTCCAATTTCTCCAAAAACTCCAAATTTCTTCTGTCCTGAAAATATCGATATACCGATTCTGCGGTCACTGGTCCAATATCTAATACGTCCCGCAATTCATCTAAGCTGACATTTTTTACTCGGTTTAAAGATTGAAAGCGGATAGCCATGTCTCTGGCCGTTTCCTCGCCAACATTCCTGATACCCAAAGCATAAATGAATCTTGCTAAAGTTATTCTTTTTTTGGCGGCAATCGACCCGATTAAGTTCTGCGTTGATTTTTGAGCAAATCCCTGGATAACAGCCGCTTCGCTGTTTTTCTTTTTTTTGCCTGATGCTGAATCTCCCAAATGGATAATATCTCCAACTTCCAAGCGGAAAAGATCCGCCGGATCGGAAATTAGCCCAGAATCTAAAAGTTTGCCAATAATTTTAGGCCCCAACCCCACGATATTGAAAGCCCCCCTGGATACAAAATGATGAAACTGTTTTTTTTGACGGCTAAAACATTGCCGGTTGTGGCACCGCCAAACAGCTTCTTTCTCTTTCTTTATTATTGCTCCGCCGCAAGCCGGACATTTTTTGGGAAATTCAAAATTCCTTTCTTTACCCGTTCTTAATTCTGGCAAAACCTTTACAATGTCCGGGATTACATCTCCCGCCCTACCCACAATAATGGTGTCTCCGATTTTAATTCCTAATCTTTTTATCTCGTCTTCGTTGTGAAGCGTCGCCCTTGAAATTTTAACACCGCCAATCTCCACGGGTTTCAATATCGCTACTGGCGTTAAAGAACCGGTTCTGCCAACCTGAATCGTAATATCTTCAATAATGGTTGTTGCTTGCTTCAAAGGAAACTTAAACGCTATCGCGCCCCTTGGGGCTTTCCCCACCGTACCCAGTTTTTCGTAAATCTTGTTTGGGTTTACAGTAACCACAATGCCGTCTATCTCATACGGCAACTCATCCCTGTAATTTTTCCAATAATCGTAGAATTTAAAAACCGCGGACAAATCGCCGCAACGCTGGGAATGCTTACTGATTTTGAATCCAAAAATCTTCAAAATCTGATGCTCTTGTTCATGATTGCTTTGACCGCAATCAGTAACCAAGTCGTAAGAGAAAAAATCCAATCTTCTCTTGGCTGTAATTTTGGGATCTAACTGGCGAATAGATCCGGCTGCCATATTTCTTGGATTAGAAAATACTGCAAGGTCCTGCCTTATCTGCTCTTGATTGATTCTTGAAAACTCTTTCTTGGCAATAAAGACCTCGCCCCTCACGATTAGTTCTTTGTCATCACCAAATGTAATTTTGGGAATAGCTTGTTTTTCTTCTTCGGAAAATCCTCTAAACGATTTAATTCTTAGGGGAATCTGCTCAATGGTCTTTAAATTAACCGTAACATCTTCTCCGATCAAACCGTCTCCCCTTGTCGCGCCGGCCTTGAATATATTGTCTTTATAGGTTAATTCGACTGCTAATCCGTCTATTTTTAGTTCGCAGTAAAAATCAGTGTTTTTTCTCTCGTTTTCGTCCAGTAATTTATAAATCCTCTCTTGCCAATCCGTCATGTCCTGTTCAGAGAACGCGTCATTGAAAGACAGCATTGGTTCTGCGTGTCTAACTTTTGAAAATTTTTCCAGCGGCTTTCCTCCGATTCTCTGGGTTGGAGAATCGGGCGTAATAAATTCCGGGTATTCTTGCTCCAAATCAAAAAGTTCCTTTTTCAAGGAATCCAAAACGCCTTCTGAAACTTCTTGTCTGTCTTCTACATGATACAGATAACGGTGATAATTGATCGCCTCTCTTAGTTTCTCTATTCTTTGTTTTGCTTCTTGTTTTTGCACAGAAATTGAACTATTAAATTAGCTCGCAGAATGAATGGTTTGACGCCAATGATTAAAATCCTATATCCTTTGAGCGATCATCAGGATAAATTTTGAGATTTGCGCTTTGAATTTTGAGATTTCTTAGTATTCCGCCTCAATCGCCCTGCTTACACCCTGGAACGAACCGACCGAACGTAAACAATAGTTATCACCAAGACAATCTGAACCAGAACCAAACACTTCTACCGTATAGTTAGCCGCATTACCTAATGTGCCAAAAACAGGAATCGGGTTTCCGCGATTCAACAATGCCTTCTCTATTCCCGTATCGGCGGCGTAAAAAGCGATGACAGAGTTACCGATATCTCTAACCATTCTAATTTGTCCTATTAAAATAACGCTAATACCAAGACCAATGGACAGCAAAATAGCCATTATGATTACGGCTAAAAAAAGAATTACTCCTTTCTGCCCCCGTACGCGTCTTGGCAAGTTTTCCTTAGTTTGTCCTATCATATTATTCGTCAAGGTTTCTTTGAGAAACCGTTGTCTGCATTTTAATAGCTGGCCAATTTTTATCTGCGTCCTGGACCGAAAAAGCGACGGTAGCCCTTGGTTGTAGATTATCTCCGGACGCATCTCCCGCAAGATCGAAATTAAGGTTCGTTACTTCAAGTTTGTCGGAGGTTAATGGAAGAGAAGGATTGCCATCGCCTTTATCGTGCATTAATTGTGCGCCACCCAAGAAAAATTCTTGGCATTGATCTCCCTCCAGATGATTGATGAATTTAATACCTGCCCCGCCACTGGTAATCTCATAGTTGGTACCTGGGGTAATGCACCCTACGCTGTCGTCCTTAATCGCCATCCTTAGAGCTCGGCTCATATACTCTAAAGCAAATGATGTTTGGTCCAACAATTGACGCGAAGCTAAAGTATGCCTCTGACTGCGAATGCCGGAAATCAATAATCCCGAGACAACGCCGGAAATCAATACAAAAACGGACATCGCCACCAATAATTCAATCAAAGAAACTCCTTTCTGGTTTCGCTTGCGCTGAATAAAATTTTTGCCCAGCATGATGATAGATAAAATAAATTTAGTTAACGCCAATTGTATAAATATTCTTGCGCGCTGACCGTGTTGGTTTTGCCGGCTTGCTGCCAATTAACCACAACGGATACGTTAAGAATAGAAATCCCTTCACTGTCAAAACCGTTATTGATTGTAATCTTCCTTTGAAATTTAGTAGCTGTTCCGGGATCATAACTGTAAAACCCAGCAGAATCAACATTAAGAAATTGATCGGAATACCCCGGCAGGTCTGGATCCTCTTGATCTGAAGGATCGTAAGAATGCTTATAGTCAGCGATACAGCCAGTACTACAACCTGTTAACCCCTCATCCCAAAAGTTTCCTGATCCTTCTAACCAATTCGTGTCGCGGATATTCCTTACTATCTCAATTCCCTCTTGAGTTAAATAACTTGCCACCAACTTTGACGAAGCCAATGACATAAAGGAAATGGTTTGAGTGATTAAAGAGAGTCCGCTGACTAAACCAATGAGGATAATAAAAATAGCAGATAAGGTTTCAATTAAAGTAAATCCATTTCTGGTTTTAATGTTTAAACGGCCAGGCATTTTAATATTGATATTTATTTTACATTAACAAGACCTGCTTTGTTTACTTCGATCTCTTTTGTTATCGTTGGATTATTTTCTAAGGCAAGAGTTATCGTAGCGTCAGTTGGATCGGGACCAAAGGTGGTTTTGAATGTTACGGTCGGAGCGGGAGGTTTAAAATTTATGCTTAAGTTGGGATGGGAAAGATTTTGAACAATTACTCCTTTTTCCAATCTTATCGCCTCTATCTCCCAATCGTTGCCGTCTCTTTGGTCGTTCCCGTTTCTGTCGGCAAAGATTATGATTTCGTATCCTGGATTTTGTTTTATATATATGCCATAGCTATCTGGAATAATCTTGGGACCGCCGGGATTATCAGGATCCGCTATTTTTGCTGAAGCCAGCGCCATTTCGGCTGCCCGCCTAATATCTTGAGCTAACTTATGGGCAGACCTCTCCAGGGCAAATTGGGCTCTGGCGTCTTTGTAATTAGGAAGAATGATGGAACTCAAAATCGCTATAATGCCGAGGATCAGCATAATTTCAACAAAAGTAACGCCTTTTTGCCGTAGTTGGTTTTTCATGAAACGCATTGTGATTTTTTTTCTAAAGAATAAGCCCTAAATACCAATCAATGGCGCTTTGCCCCCAAAAAAGAGCCAAAAAAGTGCCTGTTATTAAAAAGGGGCCGAAGGGAATTTCTGATTTCAGTCCTTTTTTCTTGGTCGCTATCAATCCTAAGCCAATTATAGCACCCAGAGAAAAAGCTGAAAATAAAGCGAAAAGAATGTTTGGCCAACCCAAGATTAAACCCATCAATATCGCCAGCTTAAAATCGCCCATACCCATCCAACGGCCGCCGGAAAATAGAATTATAGCCAATAAAACAAATGCTGGCAAAATACTAAATCCTAAATCATAAACCCAAAATTCACCACCGCACCAAAATTGGGCGAGAAGGCAAATATCCCAATTCCCAAAATTCCAAATCCCAAACAATCTATACAAAACCGCAATGATAATTCCGGGATAAACAATGCTGTCTGGAATAATATAGTGCCTTAAATCATAGACAAAAATGACAATAAGTAAGCTCGTAAGAACCCACAAATACACCGTATTAAAAAGAAGAAAATTGTCTGGCTGCGCCAGATCTCGCGAAGCGAGAAAAATTAGCAGAAACATCAACCCCGTTGCCAACTCAACCATAGGATACTGCCAGGAAATCGGCTTTTGGCAATAACGGCATTGGCCTTTAAGCCATAAAAAACTAACAACAGGGATTAAATCTTGCCAATTTAAAATATGCTTGCAGTTCGGACAATACGACCTGCCTTTTAAGAAACTTTCTTCTTTTTCTAAGCGATAAATCACGCAATTCAAAAAACTACCAATGACCAATCCAGAAACGAACGGGATAAAATAATGAAACACATACATAGTACTATTTTAGCATTTTAACCTTAGCGTCTCTAATTAAAAATAAAGACGGGGTATTACCCCGTCTTCTTGATAATTTGTTAGAGTATTTTTCAATCCAACATTACGGACAAGCCTGAGCCGCACAAGCTACAGTACCAGTTTTTCCAGCTGAATCTACGCAAGCAGTTTGACCTGACGTTGCCAACACAGAAGAAACACAGAATGCACCAGTCGCTGAGCTACAAACTACAGAAGTACCACCATTCTGCGTTGCAATATCTCCTGCCAAATCTATGAGGGATTGATCACCACCAACACCAATATTGCACACATCTACGGGCGCGTCATAGGCGAAGTCGTTATTGTCATAAATAATTTCTGCCCTAGCCCTATACTGCTGAAGCTCGGCCTTAATTCTTGCGTCTCTAGCTTTAGCTCTTGCACCACCCAAGGCAACCAACACGATTGAAGCCAAAATTCCGATAATGGCGATGACGACCAACAATTCAATCAAAGTGAAACCTTTTTTTCTGTTAGTAAAAATCTGCATTTTAATATTATTCTAATTAAAATTTAGTAATCGACCTTTCCCGGTAGTAGAATTTGGACTGTTCGCCAGGGACGAACAAAAATATTAAGACATGTCCAAATTACACTACCGGGTTTAATAACATCAGCCTTTTGTCATTATAGCACGATTTTAACAATGAGGCGCGGGCTGTGGAAAACTACACATCGCGTCCGTTTTTAGTCAAAACTAATGCTGTAAAGTGGCAAAAGAATGGAAGCCATAAACAATCCGACAACCAGACCCAAACTAACTATCATAATGGGCTCCAACATTTTCACAAAACTGTCCAAGGCCCTTTCCACCTCTTTTTGGTAGTAATTAACGATATTAAGCAAGGTTAAATCTATTTGTCCCGTTTTTTCCCCAACAATCAACATTTGAATAAACAGGGGCGGAAAAAGCGCGGGATATCTTGAAAGGTAAGAGCTTATCGGCTCCCCTTTTCTAATACCTTCTCCGGTGTCAAAGATAACCTGTTTGTAAACGCTGTTACCAACAATGTCTCCGGTGGTTTCCAATGCTTGGATAATCGGGAAGCCGGCGGAAATCAAGGTGGATAAATTCTCGGCTATCCTCGCCAGATTAATCTTCTTGAAAAATTCGCCTATCCAGGGAATCCGCAAGACCATTCTGTCTATAAATTCTTTGCCTTCTTTGCTTTTAATCAATTGCATGACGAATAAAACAAACCCCAGCAAGACAATCAAAACAAACCACCAATAACCCTGAAGGAAAACGGAAAAAGATATCATTATTCTGGTCATTAAAGGAAGCTCGGTGCCAGCTTCCAGCAAAACCTCAACAAGTTGAGGCACAACATAAACAGACATTACCATTAAAAGACCGAGAAAAACCACTAAAACGAATATCGGATAAACCATTGCCGTGATAATCTTGGAATAAAAATTGTATTCGTTTTCAATGTGGTCCGCTAAATACCCCAAAACATCGGACAATTTTCCTGACGCTTCTCCCGATTTAATGACGCTGACATAAAAAGCAGAGAAGACCTTTGGGTAAGCGCCGAACGCGCGGGACAAGGGCGTACCGCCCTCCACTTTTTCCATTATCCCTATGATCTTTTCCTTAAAGTGATGCTTTCTGGTTTGGTTGGCGATGGTTCTTAAGGACTCCACAACCGGAACATTGGACTTAAAAAGAATAGCCAATTGCCTGAAGAACACCACCAAATCTTTCCTCGTAACCCTCTGGAAAAAAGCTATCTCGTCGAGAACGGTGACAGATTCTTTTTCTTCCCGCAAAGAGGTAATATACAAACCGTATGACTGCAGTAAAGACAAAGCGGCCTCCCTGGAAGAGGCCTCCACGATGCCCGCCTGCAAAGAACCTGCTTGAGTTCTGGCTTGATAATTAAACTTCACCCCGTTAGAAGTCTGTCGTTATATGACACGCAAGTAATTTCAGACAGACCACTGCTATTTTTAATATCCCCGTTATTGCCGTACAGGAAAATTTTTATAAACGAGTTTGTTCTTCCAGAATAAACAAGTTTGTTCTTTCAGAATAAAAATTTTCCTGGTTAAGGCCTCTAACGGGGTTCACATCATAAAAATCAAAACAATTAACGTAATAATCTTCTCAACTCGCTGGCATTCAAAGAATACACAAGGGCGTTTCTTAAAGAAATTTGCTTCGTTCTGACCAAACCGGCCAACGCGCGGTTCAAAGTCACCATGCCTAATTCGGTTGACGTTTCAATAACCAAGTCCAATTCATGTATTTTGTTTTCTCTAACTAAGTTGGCTACGGCCGGCGTGGCAAGCATTATCTCGCAAGCAGGCACTAATCCTCCTTTGACTCCGGGTATCAATCTTTGCGAAATTACTCCCAAAAGAGAATCGGCCAGCTGCGCTCTGATTTGTCCCTGTTGAGACGAAGGAAAAGAGTCCACAATTCTGTGAATTGTCTGGCTCGCGGAATTGGTATGCAGAGTGGCGAAAACCAAGTGTCCGGTTTCAGCCGCCGTGATGGCGGTGGACATTGTTTCCGTGTCTCTCATTTCCCCAACCATAATAACATCGGGGTCTTGCCGAAAGGTTGATTTCAGCGCCCGAGAGAAAGACAAAGTGTCTTGATAAACCTCTCTTTGATCTATAACGCATTTGTCATCCTCAAAAATATACTCAATCGGATCTTCAATGGTGATGATGTGTTCATTCCTTGTTTTGTTGATCTCGTTTATCAAACAAGCCAAAGTGGTGGATTTTCCGTGAGAAGAAGGCCCGGTGATTAAAACAAAACCCTGCGACGGCTTAGTAAATTCGTAGAGGGTTGAAGGCAAGTTTAATTCTTCCAGTGTCGGTATTTTGGCCGGTATCAAACGGAGGGCGGACGAAATGCTGCCGCGCTGGAAAAAGATATTGACTCGGAATCTGGCTTTTTCGCCGCCGTTATAGGAAAAATCGATTTCTTTTTCTTTCAGGAATCTTTGCTGTTGGTCTCCGGTCATCAGCTCAAAAGCCAAGGCCTGAGTATCTGGGGCGGTCAGCTCCTTCATTTTGATCAACGGCACCAAGCGGCCGTTAATCCTGATGATTGGCGACTGCCCCATTGAAATATGCAGGTCAGACGCCTGCTCCTGAACCGTTATTGACAATAATTCTCTAAGAAAAGAAGAGTAATCAGACATTGTTTTAATACGTCACTTATTTAATAGTTCTTTAATCTCTTTGATAACCTCGCTTGGAGTGAAGTGGGCTTTGATCAAATACTTTGTCGCCCCTAAATCCACGCCTTTTTCCACTTCTTCCTTTTGCCCAAGATTGGAAAGAATTATCACTTTCAAATCTTTAGTGTCTGGCTTGTTCCTAATTGTCCTTAAAATCTCCCAACCGTCAACGTTGGGCAGGATAATATCCAGCAAGACAAGATCGGGCCTTGCTTCCGTTATCTTATTTAACACCTGGTCGCCGTCCTCAACCGTTTCAACGGCGTAGCCCGATTCTTCCAATTTGTCTTTGTAGATATCAATCAAGAACGGATCGTCTTCCACTAAGAGTATTTTCTTCATGCGCTGAATCTATTTATTGATATTAATTATGGCTTATTAAAATATTTTCGCAATGGTCTATGCAACCATCTTTACTCTTCAGCCACCCTCAACACCTCCGCCATGGTCGTAATGCCGTCCAGAACCTTAAGAATCCCATCCTGCCGCATCGTAATCATTCCTTGACGATAGGCCTCTTTAATTATTTTTTGTTCTTGGGGATCTTTCACCACGATACCGGCCAATTCATCTGTCATTTCCAGAATTTCAAAAACCCCTATCCTGCCAGAATACCCTCGGGATCCGCATTTTTTACATCCCTGCATCTCATAAACCATCAAGGGGCTGACGATTTTTAATTTGGATTTTATCTGTTGGGGCAACCCTTCCACTTCTTTCATAATCATTTCTTGAACGTCTTTCCTGGCTTTAACTTTCTTTTTGCAATGCACGCACAAAACCCCGATTAACCTCTGGGCAATAACTATGCTCAAAGAAGGAGAAATTAAAAACGGCTTTACCCCCATATCGATCAAGCGAGGAATAGCGCCGATAGCATTGTTGGTGTGAAGGGTGGACAAAACGATGTGTCCGGTTAGAGCGGCGTGAATCGCTAAAGCCGCTGTTTCTTCGTCTCTGATTTCACCAACCATAATAACATTCGGGTCCTGTCTCAAAACCTGACGCAATCCTTGGGCAAAACCATAACCGATTTCCGGTCTCACTTGCGACTGGTTAACACCTTCGATAAAATACTCCACCGGATCCTCTAAAGTAACGATGTTGACTCCTTCTTTGTTGAGAAGATTAAGAATAGCGTACAAAGTGGTGGTTTTTCCGCAACCCGTCGGACCGGTTGATAAAATCAAGCCGAATGGCTGCTGTATGGATTTCTTAACGACATCGAAGTTTCTCCTTTCTAATCCGAGTTCGTCAAAGTTTTTAGCTCCTTCGGTTGGATCCAAAACTCTTATTGCCACTTTCTCGCCGGTGGTGGTGGGAAAAGTGGCAACCCTAAAATCAATGCTTTTATCAAGGATCTTGGCGGAGAATCTGCCGTCTTGAGGAATCCGGGTTTCGTCAATCTTTAAGCTGGATAAAATTTTGACTCTCGCCACCACTGCCGGATGCGCTTTACTGGGAAGAAGTATTGAGGAATGCAAAACGCCGCCAACCCTAAACCTAATCCTGGATTTGTCTCTGCCTGGCTCAATATGAATATCAGACGCCTTTCCTTCAACGGCATGTCTTAAAATTACAGCCACCACTTTAATGATTGGGGCTTCTTCAGCTAATCGTTCAAATTCGGTCCCCTGCGTCGTCTTGGGCTGTACCTTTTCTTCTTTGAGCTCTACCTCTAACTCTTCCAAAGCCCTATTCACCTCCCTTTTCAAAGTGCGGTACTGCCTAAGGATATTGTTAAAAGTGGATACGGCGATTAAAAATGTTTTGTAAGAGAATTTTCCCTGGCGAGACAGAAACTGAATGGCTTCTTGGACTTTTAAATCCTCCGGGTAAACCATTCCGACTTCCAAGACGTTGTCGTGCCTTGCCAAGGGCACCATTCTGTAATACTTGGCGGATTCTTCCGGAATTAATTCCATCGTCTTTAATGGAATTTCGTCAGCGACCACTTCTTTAAGCGGCATCTTTAAATTCTCGCTCTTTAATCCGAAAAGGAAACTTTCCGAAATGATGCCTTTTTCCAAAATCACTTCCTCCTCTCTTCTGCCCGAATTATTGACCTCAAACTCCAAAGAACTGGCTTTCTCCTTATCTAAAATACCCTTTTTTAATAAATGTTGAATTAAAGATGGCATTATTGAAAACTCAAACCGAGTCCCTTAGTAAGAAGAGAAAGGATTTTCCCTGCCGGCCGCGCCCTCAAGCGGCTTTATCTCTGGATAAACTTGCAGCTTTTCAAGGATCGGCTCTTTCAAAATATCTAAGTTGATTTTAATTTCTTTGTACTTTTCGGATATTTCCGGCGGCACCGGCTTTTGTTTGGCCAAAAACGCTTTCCAGACGGCAAAAACGATAGCTAAAGCCATAACAAACGCGATAAACATGGGCCAACGACTTTTTTTTCTTTTTTCTGTGGGCGCAATAGTTACCATAGATTAATAAGAATAAGCTTTTAGTTTTAGTTCGAGCGGAGGATTGCTGTCTCCTTTTTCACGCACGGTAAAAATTATGTTTTCGGCCTCAATAATTCTGGCTGACTGCTCTAAGGCCGAAAGAAGATTTTCCAGAGCGGAATATTCTCCGGCTAAAGACACGTCAAAAGCGATCTCTCTAAGCCCTTGCTGTTCTCTTGAAGATGAAACGCCAAACCTTCCCACCTTAGTCAACACGAAGCCGTTCTGGGCCGCTGTTTCCTTGGTAAAATTAAACAGAGACGGCAAAAAAGGATTAACAGGAATAGCAGAATCAACTTTGGCGATTTCTTCTTTGTATTGGTCTAATTCTTCGGCGACCTTCTTGACGCTGGCGAAATAATCTTTTTTCAACTTCAATTCGGTATTTCTCTCTTGCAGTTCCGCCGTAAATCCAAGAATTCTCTGGTATTGCGGCCAAGTGTAAAAAACACCCAACAAGAAGATTACTAACAAACTGGCGAAAATTGTGGCGATTCTTGACATTGTTTTAGTTAATCCAATTACGGCTGATACTTAAAGCGCCTGCCGTCAAAAGAAACGTCAAAAGTAAATTCGACCTTGCCGTCCTTATTAATCGAAGCTTTTGATAAATTAACGTTTTTAACATAATCTTCCTTTTCCAGAATAAGAAACTGCTGGCCCAATAACTCAAAGTTGTCAGTCGTGCCAGATAGCGTGGCTTTGCCCTTGTTTATTTGCAGGTCAATTGACGAAAAAAATATCTTGGGATGAGCTAATTGTTCGAAAACGCCAAAAAACTGCTTATTTGACAGATGGTTATTGATTAAAAAAGAGAAGTCGTTGACTTTTTTCTGCGTCAACAGAATTTTCCTTTCCAACTCAAGGTCTTCTGGGGTGGCAACGGAATTGATTTTGGTTTTAACGTTTTCGATACTGCTCGTTAAGCTGAACTGCATCCCCAACAGCAAAAGAGAAACCAATACCGCCGCGAAAAAAAGAATGATTGATAAATAAAAAAACGTTCCAACCAAATTAACGCCGCGGATAACTCTCTTCTTGGGAATAATTTCTATTGCCATACTATATATGTATTGTAATAAATTGCCCTTGCCTATTCAAATCCTCTCATCGCCACGCCCGTGGCAATGGCGTAAGACGGACCCATTTCTTTCAAAACATCTTCCAAAACCGGAGGATATAAAATGTTTCTAAAAGGGTTTCCTATTTCCACCGGTTTTTTAAACCAAACATAAAGATATTCTTTTATTCCGGGCAGTAAAATTGACCCTCCCGACAAAACCAACTCGTCGGTTTCCTTGCCTTCGGTATGGTAAAAATTCTTGGTAATCTTATTGATTTCGTTTATCAAAGAATCTATTAAGGGAGTGAGGATTCTGCCCACTGGCATTTCCGGAACTTTGGCGCCGTACTTCCTTTTTAACTCCTCGGCTTCATTATACTTAATATTCAAGGATTTAGACAGCACCTTTGTCAGCTCGTTGCCCGAAATATCAGAACTGTGCGTCATTCTTAATTTCCCGCTTTCTATTATATTAATTGTGGTGCTTTGAGCCCCTATGTCCACCAGACAAACTACTCCTTTTTTATCTGCGGCCAAAGAACGAAGCAGTCCAAAAACCTCGGCTTCTAAGGCCACCAAACGGAGCTGGCACAATTTCGCTATCGTTTGATATTGATTAATAATTTCGTAGGGAACCGCCACCAAAAGAATTTTCACTTTTGACTTTCTCTTCCCGGGAGTGGAATTTTCGACAATAGACCAGTCCAGCACCACTTCTGACAAAGGTAAAGGAATATGCTGACGCGCCTCGAACTTAACGGCGGCAGTCAGTTCCTGCTTCTCCATTATCGGCAACTCTATAAAGGTAAAAAATGTTGAAAAATCCGGTATTGCAAAAAAAGTGTCTTTCGCCGAAATCTGCGCTTTGTTTGTAATATCATTAATAACTTCGGCGACGCTTTGATTGGAAAGCGAGAAATTACTCTTTTCAAAAACCGCGAAGGGTTTTTCCTCGTCCGGCTGAACGGTCATTTGGCCATAATTTTCAAGATTAATCACTTCCTTCGGTTTTGACAATTCCACAAGTTTAATCGCCGAGGTGCCAATATCAATGCCCAAAAATTTTTTCTGCGGCCTATTAAAAAAATTGAAAATTGTTTTTAGGTTTCCTAATTCCATTATATACTTAGTATAATAATAGCAGAGTCGACTATAAAAAAGAAAGACATCCAATGCGCGGCTTATTCCAAAATACCCTGCTCAACATTGTTTTTCCGAAATTTTGCCTCAATTGCAAAAAAGAGGGTGATTATCTTTGCCAAGATTGCCAAGGATTAACCGGAATCTTAGAATACCGTTTTTGCCTGTGCGAGAAGGCCTCAAGATTAATCAAAGAAGAAAAATGCAATCGTTGCCGCCGCAACCGTCGCCTCGATGGTTTATACTTTGCTCTGCCCTATCAAAACGCCATTGTTAAAAACCTTATCCGCCAATTTAAATACGAACCGTTTGCCCAGGAACTGGCCGACACCATTACTTCTTTAATCATAAATCATTTCCAACTACTTGGAAAGGAAATGAAGAATTTTTCCGAATTTTTATTAATCCCTGTTCCGCTGACAAGACGGCGTTTAAGGTGGCGGGGGTTTAATCAGGCCGAAGAAATCAGCAAGAAACTTGCTGGTTTTCTCGACGCATCGTTGACCAACAATATTTTGATGAAAATTAAAGAAACGCAACATCAGGCTGATCTTTCCGGCAAAGATCGCTGGGAAAACGTCAAAGGAGTTTTTGCCGTTTCCAACCGGGAAAAAATCAAAAATAAAAACATACTGCTCATGGACGACGTTTACACAACCGGCGCCACCATGGAAGAATGCGCCAAATCTTTAAAAGAAAACGGAGCCAGATCGGTTTGGGGAATAGTTGCGGCTCGGGGATAAAAATAATAATCAACAATTATCTTAAAAATAAAAATCCCGTTCCGAAGAACGGGATTATTTAATTTTGCGTATTCAAAACCCCTATTCCGACGCAAACTCTTTTGGCGTAAAAATCTCACGGCTCACCCTCTCTAAGTGATAGCCGATGATTGCCAGTCGCACCGCATCCGGCAACATGCGAGGGTAACGCATAATTACCGCAACGAGGAATTGAACATAAGGAATGCCTTGTCTGGAAAAGAGCTGTTTCTGCAACGACTTAAATAAGGCGCCGAGTTCGGCTTTGCCAATCCTTACCCGGCTTCTCCTGTGTTCTCCCATGCGGTCAAACATCAGAAGACAGCGCTTAAAATAATTCCCCGAAGCCCAGGATCATAGACGGCGGATAGCACTGCTTTGTAACCATCAAGGAGAACTGCTTTATCTATTTCTGGCACAAAGTTCAGTATAGCATCAAGGTTGTTGCCAGAAGTTTTAGACAGCAATCGTCCAGCGGCTTCCAATCTCTTGTGGAGATCGGTGCCGCGAACGGCGTTCAGCAATCCGACCATGGCTACGGGAATTCCTGACTTGTGAATGAATTCTTTCATCGCGGCAAAGATGTTCACGGGATCAGAATCAAGGCCGAGGATGAACCCGGCGGTAACCAACAACCCCTTTGACTGGATAGCCGCCACCACGTCCAGAAGATAATGAACATTATCCTTTGAAACGTTTTGGCCTTTCTTGGTGGTTAAAAGCGCTTCTGGATTAGGACTCTCAATGCCCACAAAAACCTCGCAGAAATTCGCCTCTATCATAGCTTCTAGCATCTCCGGATACTTGGCAAGATTCACGGTTGCCTCGGTATACAAATCAAAAGGATTCTCCCTTTCTTTCTGCCATTCAGCCAGCGCCCATAAAAGTTTTGTCGCTTTATCCCTTCGGCCAATGAAATTATCATCAACCAGGAATAATCGTCCTCGCCAACCAAGATCGTAAAGTAACTGAAACTCGCCCTGCATCTGCTCGTTGCTCTTGGTGCGTGGGTCGCGACCGTATAACTTGGTGATATCGCAGAACTCACAGTTAAACGGACACCCTCTGGAAAACTGCAGACACATTGAGTCGTACTGACCAAAATCAACAAGGTCAAAACGCGGCAACGGAGTTAAAGCCAAATCCGGTTTCCGTGGTTCTGCGTATATCACTCCACTTCTCTGAAAGTTTTCTCCTGATTCTTTTGAAAGAAACTTGGGAAAACTCTCTTCAACTTCGCCCAAAAGAAAGTAGTTCACGCCCTTAATCTCGTCGTGGAAGGTGGTCGGATGGGGGCCACCGGCAACGACTGACTTGCCGGCCGATCTACATCTGGTAATTACTTGCTCTAAAGATTTCTTCTGGGCCATCATTGTTGATGTAAAAACAACATCAACCCATTCCAAATCATCGTCTGTAAACGGTTGGACATTCATATCCACCAATCTTAATTCGTAACCTTCCGGCGGGAACATTCCGGCGATCGTCAACAACCCCAAAGGCGGCATTGTTGACTTTTTGCCCACAAAAGACAAGGCGTAATTCATCCCCCAGAAACTCTTAGGGAATGCTGGATACACCAAAAGAACGTTCGGCATTTGTTTGCCTCCTTTATTCTAAATTGACAACGAACAATGTTTCAGGTTTTCTGATGGTAAAATCTGTTTAACCACAAAAAACTGAATACTAAAACAAAAGTCGTCAGCGACATTAACGGTATTGTCACAAAGCCGAACTCAAAAACATACCTTGCCGCGCAGGACGCGGCGAGTCCGGAAGCCGAACACGGCAGAATTGACGAACCGCCATAATAAATATAGCCGTGATAAAAAGAGAAAAAACCGCCCATTGCGGCTAAAACCAATCCGTAATCCGCAATCTTGTAATCTTTTTTCAGTAAAGCCATGCCAAGCATTATGACTTGAGGATACATAAAAATTCTCTGAAACCAACAAAGCTTACAGGGTTCAAATCCGGCTATTTCCGAATAAAACAAGCTGGCGATTGTTGCAACCAAAGCAACGATAAAAGCGAAAAAAATCCCGTTTTGGCCAAAAAATTTTACAATCGGTTTCTCCTTGTCTTTACGCGAAAGTACGAAATATAAAAAACCGGCCACAATAAAAATCTGGCTGATTATCGTAAGCGCGGCTAAGATTTTATTTATTATCTCTAATGGCATTGGTCGGTTTATTGTGTTAGCTGACAACCCGTCTTTTCCGCTAATCTCTGTAAAGACACTTCTCCAACTTCCCTGCTTCCGTCGGCGAATTCCCAAGTAGGATAACTTTCAACATTCTTTTGTTTGCAAACGTCAAGTGTTCCTCGGCCGTCTGGCGTTGAGCATTCAACATAGGAAAGCAACCTTGCTGAATTGCCAAAAAACTTTTTCTGGTTTTGGCAATGAGAACACCAGAAAGCTCCGTAAAAAACAGCTCCCTTGTCTTCGAGGCAAAGCGCAAATTCGTCTAACGCTCCCGGTTCTTTGTCTTTTTGCGCTACTAAAAAAAATATTCCCGCAATTACTAAAATTGCCGCAACCGACCAGGCCAATGTTAAGTTTATTTTTTTCATGACAATACTATAATAGCAAAAATTTTAATCTATACCAAAAAGAATTGCTTTGTTTTTTGTGTAAAATAAAACCTGCTTGACGCAGGTTTATGATGCTTTGTGACTTACAGAAATTTACAGGACGTGTAGCTTTCGAGGCGCCAGTTACTTATCTTGTCCGCTGGCAATAATTAAAGCCATGGCAATCAAACTGCGCCTAATCTCAAACTTTAAATGCTTGGGATACGGTAGCTTTAAACGATAAATCGCTGTAGCCATGTTCGGATTTTCGTCTTTCAGCATGTTCTTAAGGGTTGTGATCTCGGACGCCGTTAAGCTATCAACGAGATCTATGTCTCCGAGATTAAAAGGTATGGTCAAACCCTTTAGTTTTTTCGCTACCATTTTCACCCTATCGCTCTTCTGGTTTATCACTTATTGATATCCTCCTGTGATATCTTTCAAAAATTTATACTAATTTGTAGGATACACGAATAATCGCAACGCGTCAATGGTTTACGACACGCCTCGATCTCTTTACCTGTCTGCCGGCAGGCAGGTGAATTCTGAAACTTGGCGGTGTCTGTTTGAAAATATCCGAACGGAAATGGCTGGGCTCGGCGGGCGAAATTCCCCCCCCCAACCCCCTCCTCCCGCTACTCCCTCGCTTGGACAAACGGAATTTTTGGCGGAATTATAAAAAAGGAAGAGAGTTGGGTTTTGCTCCGTAATTAGTTTTCGAGTATTACCTTCAAGTTCTCTACCATCTGCTCTACGGTTTTTTGAGCAAGTTTATTAATCACCATTTTGTTGGCGATTCTTTGCAGAGCCGTTTCGGCAAGTTCGTAATCAATTTCAACTATTACTTTTGTACCGCCATCCGCCTCTTCTAGCGTGTAAGTCCAAGCTGAGTCAGCATCTCCCTTTGATGACATGACAACCTTGGTCGGTGGAGTATATTCCGTAACTTCAGCTTTTCCACGAAGATCAACCCCCGCCATATTGAATCGCCAATCAAATTTTTGACCTATACCATTTTTCTCTGGAGAGATATTTGTATTTTCGTTCAAATGAGGAATAATAATTGGGCCATTAGAAGGCGATGCCATATAGTCAAAAACTTCTTGTATTGATCTGTTGATTATGGTTGATGATGTAACTTTTGTCATATTTTCTATATTTAATAAATAATTCTACGCATTATTTATCTTATCGACCTTTACTATATATACAATTGTAAGAAATAATCAAATAAAATAATTCTGTATAAATTTTTTAAATATTTGTTTTATTAATTCTGATTTTTTAGAGTATATTTTATTTTTATACTGAATAAAGCATATATTCATACCTAAATGTACTATTCTGACGAACATATTGTCATCAATTTCTAATCCTTTATTTTTTTTGACAGAGGTGGATTTGCCACCTATGATCGCCCTATCTAAGGCATTATTAATTCTTTCCATTGGCACACCGTATACGATCCAACAATGGGTATAATAAACAAAAAAAGCTAGCACCAGAGCGAAAATATATATCAGTGGATGTATAATTGTAGCTATAATAGCAAGAAACGTAAAGAAAAAGAGAGATCCTTCAATCCCATCTAGAAAGACGGGTCTTTTTTTGGAGAGAGGAAGAATAAATAAATGAGAAGTCAATAATAACTGCAACATTATTAGTATGAGTAACGTATAATTCATAATTTATCCGGTAATAAGTTTAACACGATCAGATATTTTGTATAATATTGCCCCATTCGTTGTTTCCAGAAGACCATCAATATTAACCATATACTTTTGTTGTTCGGCGGGACTAATTTCTAGCTTACGTGCAAAAAAGGTTTTTACCCCATATTTTTCTTTATTCTCTTCTAAATCTCCCTTCCATGCATGTACGAACTGTCTATACGCATTAATTATTCCTAGATCTTCTAGGAATATCACCTTAAAATCCCCAGCATCAAATCTCATGCCTTTTGCCAGAGGCATATCTTCCCCCAAGTCCCCATTCATGATTATTATATTGGAAAAAACGCCTTTTATTTTAACTTCTGAATCAATTGTAACATAAAATGCATGCTTTTTTATAGCTGTATCTCTATAGTATTTTAATAGCGCAAGATTCGCACCAACAAAAAATGGTCCCCGGTCACCAAAAAAATATCCGAGGAATCCTTTATAATATTTTATAAAGCGGTTTTCTGTAAAAAAAGGAACTATTCCCATTATTCCAATTCCTCCAAATCCAATAAAATGACGTTTTGTTTTATTAATTTCTATTTCGATTACGTCACTTTCAATATTCCTATCTTGTCTAATACTTTCCGTAATGGTTCGCACTGCCGAAGAAAGATCGTCGGATATACCAAGCACTTTTCCCATTAAATCCGCAGATCCTTTTCTTAAAAAAGCCAAGCGGTATTCTTCCGGAAACCCGTGTCGCGTCCTGCTTCCTTCGAGTACACTGTTAAATGTTCCAGCACCGCCAGCAGAAACAAAAGTGTTTTCTCCTTGACGTACTAATTCTGCAGTTTTTTCATACGCTTCTTTATGGCTATTAACTATACAAACATTAATTTTCCCTAGATAATTTTTTTTAAATTCATTCTCAATAGACCCTATTTTTCTCCAATCTTTTATAGAACCCGAAATAGTGGTTGCAATTACATTAATTGTTTTCATATATCTTTTTAAGAATATCAAAAACAATCATATCTTTTGTTTTCTTATCTGTATCTATATTATAAATTTTAACCTCACTGCTTAAAAACTTGCAGACCATACAATATGCTTCTTGCAAGTTATATAGAAACTCCTCTGTTTCATGGATCTGCCTCTTTTGGTCTCTCGTTTTTATTCTCGAAATTGCCATTTGGGGATCCGTTTTTAAAAAAAAGATAACATCTGGTTTTTGTAACTTAATACTAAATAAATTTATGAAAAAAACTTCCGGGAGATTTCGAAGAAAATAAAATTTGCTTTTCCAAGGAATTTTATTTCCGGTCAAGTATAAAATACACTCTTTTAGTAATTCTTGAGTTAATAACTTCCTGTAATACAAAGAGCCCCATCCAAGAATATTAACAAGGGGAGCCCCATCAGTTACAAGAAGTTTCACTTTGTATTTATCCTCAATGACAGATTGGGCTTTAGCACGAATCAGAAGATCAAACAATTTTAATAGCTTATAGAGCGAGCGATTATTAATCCCCTTTGCTTTTTTCCCTAAAAAGGCACCAATTTCAAATATAAATCCCTCCAGTTTTTCTAAAACGCCATTTTTGCGTATCAGAATCGTATCGCCAATAGCGGCCATGTCAGTATGGGTAAGTTTTTCAGTAATATCTTCTAAACAGCTACTTTTCCCACTACCATCTATTCCGACTAAAGACATCCTTCGATACCGCATGTTATTTAACGAATAAGATTATGATATCATTAATTATATCTCATATTTTATAAACTCTATAATACATTAATGTTATATACATTACTTTTTATAATACTCGCCTATCTTCTTGGAAGTATTCCTTTTGGTAAAATAATCGGATTTCATCACGGTATTGACATACAAAAAAGTGGTAGTGGCAACATTGGGTTTGCCAATTGTTTGAGGGTTCTTGGTTGGAAACCAGCCATCATTGTGCTTCTCGGTGACGTGTTAAAAGGATTTTTACCAGTGTATTTTTCTTTATCATTACTTCCCGGACAAGGAGCCACTTTTGTTGCTTTGTCAGCAGTAGTCGGTCATGTTTTCCCAATTTGGTTGAAATTTAAAGGGGGTAAAGGCATCGCAACGGGATTGGGCGTACTACTTGCGTTAAATACCCCCCTTGCTATTACAAGTATTTTAATATGGATTATCTTTCTTTCTTTCACAAGACTAAACTCATTGGCTTCGATTAGTATGATATGTTGTTTACCAATACTCACGGCTTTTATTGCGCAGCAACTTTTGTCACTTTCTCTAGTGCTCCTTATGATCGGAATGTGGACGCATAGAAAAAATATATATAATTTACTGAACCACCGAGAAAAAAGACTCTTTTAAATACTTAGTTTCAAAAAGTAATCAGTAGGTTTTTTATAAATCTCTGCAAATTTCTTCATCTCTGCAACGTCAAGCCGTCTTTCGTCCAGCCTATTATGCTAACCAACTCCTTTTATGTTTTTTTTATTCCGTAGTAGTTCAGCAACACTTTTAGAGTAACCGGCCCACAATAGCCACAGTTCAATTTTTCTTGAAATGATTTTACTTTTAGCATTATTTTATTCATGTTTTTATCGTAACAAAAAATCGCTGAAGAGGCGACTTCTTGAGGCATCTCGGTCTCTCGATAAAAAATGTTGATGGCGGAAGCGGGAGGATTCGAACCTCCGATACTCTTACGAGTATAATGGTTTTCAAGACCATCCCTTTCAACCCCTCAGGCACGCTTCCAGAATTGTGGCAATTTGCGTTGGTGGTGTCTGTTTGAAAATATCCGAACGGAAATGGGACGATTTTCACCCTACGGGTGATCTACCGTAGGTATGACAAGTTTTTCTTTGCTTGCACTGAGTGTATCGAAGTGGCGACAAATTCTTTATTTTATCTGTATTTTACTAAATTAATCGGTTTATTCTTTGCAAATGATTTAATACTTTCAACCGTTGTGTCTAAGATTCTCGTTAATGCCTCTTTACTGTTAAATGCGTTGTGCGGGGTGATAACTACATTCGGCTGATTGATTAAAATATGATTTTCAAGCACTGTTTTCAAATCGCAGGTCCTCTTGAAGACTGTGCTTAAAAGCTCTATTTCCTCTTTGATAAAACATTCTTCTTCTAAAACATCCAAGCCCAATCCGGCGAAGATTCCTTGCTTTAAACCCTTCAATAAAGCGGTAGTATCACAAATCCCGCCCCTGGCTGTATTTATTAAATAACATCCTTTCTTAAACAATTTTAAGGTCTTTAAATTTACCAAATGATGAGTTGCTCTATTATATGGAACATGGAGGGTGATAATGTCAGAATTTTTAAACAAATAATCCAAAGGAACATACTTGAAGCCGATTTCTTTAGCGAATTTTTGATCCTTCTTAATATCAAAAGCCAAGATGTTCATATCAAAACCCTTGGCAATCCTAATTACATGTCGTCCGATATTACCAACACCAACCACTCCCAAATTTTTCCCTTTAAGGTCAAAACCTCTTAGATTGTCTAAAGAAAAATTTCCTTTTTGAGTTCTTTCCCAAGAAAGATGAACTTTTCGTGATAATGCCAAAATTAGTGCGAAAGTATGTTCAGCAACAGTATTCTCTCCGTAGGTTGGCACATTTGAAACCAGAATATTTTTACGCCTGCAACTTTTCAAATCAATGTGATCGAAGCCGGTTGAACGTGTTGCAATATATTTTAAAGATTCTAAAGAATTAATAACTTTTTTATCCACCACAGAATAAATAAAGGGAGATAAAACATCAACATCTAAGATTTTCTTTAAATTTCGTGAGGTTAATTTGTCTTCGAAAAATATTAAATCCAATCCCTTTAGTCGGGGTTTTAAATAATTTATTTCCCATGGTTCAGTTTCAAAAAATGCAATTTTTAATTTCTTCATACTTTGTTTTAATAAAAATGAATAAATTGTATAAAAAATTTTCTTTTACAGCCGGCGATCTAGTACAAAACCAAAAATTAAATTTTAGCTGGGAAATTCCGTTCAATTTTGTCGCCGAACGAAGCGAGGCGACCAACGAATCGTTGACTTTTCCTTACTGGTTTCCCTATTGGACGCATTCAGAAATGTTAACTGGAAGAAAGTAAGAGAAGAAATTGAACCTTTAAGGGTTATGTTGGACCAGAAGTTATTAACATTAACCACCTGACATTTCGGGTAGATTACCAATCTTCAGCTATCTAAACCACTCTTTAAAACTCTTTGGCCAACCGACAAGAAGGAGCAATACTAAGGGAGCTCCCCAGTTTGCCCATCGTTCTATAAAATCCCAGATAGGTTCACCGACTATTGGGCGTACTAAGGCAGTCCAGAATCCCCAGAATGCCATCCATAAAAGCGCAATACGAATAGGTTTAATCAAAATCAAAGTGGCAAGTGCAACATCCATCAAGCCGATAAGAAACAGGAGTTGACGAGCCAACTCAAGGTCAGTAATTCCAAAAGTCGGGAACCATTCAATCCATGCTTTCTTACCCTGCAAAGCAAAAACTCCATGGCCGATAAACTCTCCAGCTACAGCGATTCGTAAAATCCATTGAATAAGTTTAGTGTTCATTTTTCATTTTTTTATTATATAGAACGCGATTCAACCATGCCCGTTTTTTAATTAACAAAAAGGTAATGATCATAGCAAAAGCTGTAAATGCCATCATAGGAATTGTGATATAACCAAAGTTCATTACGAAGCGCTGGGAGCATGCAACCGAATATCCCACGGCGGCGCAGGAAAGTTCTGGTACAAGCCCGATTTGCAAAAGATAATGGTAACCCGCAATCACTGCCCCGATCACTGAAAGGGAGATGCTATTGTATATCACAAGTATTCCATTTTTCTTCCAAAGCGTAATGCCCAAAAGAATGACCTGCGGGTACATAAAGATTCGCTGAAACCAACAGAGCTTGCAAGGTTCATACCCTGCGATTTCTGAATAAAATAAACTTCCGAGCGTAGCAATGAGTGCAACAACAAAAGAGAAGGGAATGGCCTTTTTGCTGAAAAATCCGACGATTTTGTTTTCTCGAAACAAAAAAGAAATCACCAAAACGAGAATAATGATTTGGCCAAGAACAGTAAGTGATGAAAGTATTTGATTTGCTGTTTGAACCATGGGTGCAGATTTACTAAGGGAGCGAGCAACCTGTTTTTTCTGCAAGTAGGGTCAATGGAATTTCTCCAGATTCTCGATTACCATCTGCAAATTCCCAAGTAGGATATCCTTCAATATTTTTCCCTCTGCAGACTTGAAGTTGTCCTCTCCCATCTGGCGTTGAGCATTCAACATAAGGAAGCAATCTTGCTGAATTGCCAAAAAACTTTTTCTGGTTTTGGCAATGAGAACACCAAAAAGCTCCGTAAAAAACAGCTCCCTTGTCTTTAAGGCAAATAGCAAATTCGTCTAATTCCCCTGGTTCTCTATTTTTTTGCGCTATCAAAAAAAATATCCCCGCAATTATTAAAATTGCCGCAACCGACCAGACGAATGTTAAGTTTATTTTTTTCATAACAATACTATAATAGCAAAAATTTCAATCTATACCAAAAAGAATTACTTTTCTTTTTGCGTAAAATAAAACCTGCTTGACGCAGGTTTATGATGCTTTGTGACTTACAGAAATTTACAGGACGTGTAGCTTTCGAGACGCCAGTTATTTATCTTGTCCGCTGGCAATGATTAAAGCCATGGCAATCAAACTGCGCCTAACCTCAAACTTTAAATCCTTTGGATACGGTAGCTTCAAACGATAAATCGCTGTAGCCATGTTTGGATTTTCGTCTTTCAGCATGTTCTTAATGGTTGTGATCTCGGACGCCGTTAAGCTATCAACGAGATCTATATCTTTGAGACTAAAAGGTATGGTCAAACCCTTTAGTTTTCCCACTATCATTCCCACCCTATCGCTCTTCTGTTTTATCATTTATTGATATCCTCCTGTGATATCTTTCAAAAATTTGTACCAATCCGTAGGATACACGAATAACCGCAATGCGTCAAGGTTAAATTAGGAGGACGGGCTATTGTCCCATCATCTGCATCATTCCGTTTCCTCGCTCCATCATTCCATCGCTCTCGTCCTGCATCATCTGCCCCTTCTCTTCCAACTCTTGTCCTACCCGCATCATTTCGTTGTCGTTGTACTGCTGTCCTTTTTCCTGCATCATTTGACCGCCAGACATCATCATCTTGCTCATCTGCATCATCGTTGATCCGCCACCCCGCATCATTGCCGCCGAATCTTGCATATAACCATTTGAGAACGGATTGGCGGCGCTGGCAATATAATAACCAACCAAACCGCCGATAATAAAAGCGGTAATAATTATAAGCGTTGTGCTTGTTTGCGTATTTTTCATTATTAAAAATGGCTAATCAGCTTTATTGATCGCTTTAATCCAAGCGAAACGACGGTTAGCCCTTGCCTAATTTGTTAAATAGAACGGCAAAAAGCCAAGCGCCGGCTATGGCCAAGATATCCCAAATTATCAGACCTGAAATAAAATAGCCAAAGCTGAAAAAATCCGATTGAAAAGCAACGTCGGCGTGCAGGGCGTACCGCATAAACAGATTCCTAATAGACGGGAAAATCACTACGCCGACATAACATATGGCGTAAGCAATGCTCATCCATGCCGCCGCAACCTTGGTCAAATGCATTGTATTAATCATGTTGAGCTGTTTTGAAAATTAAATTTTTTAATTTAGGTTCGACTTTTTGAATAAAGATTTTAGCGATAATCGCCAATTGCTTCATTTCCTAACTAACGGTGTGACTCGGTCCAGAACCACTAATCTAGGGGTATTTTAAGGGAAAAATTGGCTTTTGTCCATTGGGTTATTTTGAGGTACCTCGGTCGGGACTCGTGTCTCATTTTCTACGACTTTAAAGCTGAAAAGAGACAAATGAGACACTGGGTGGTCTTATCGCACAGTTCCCTCATCAGATAATCTTTCTATTTTTCTCTGTAGTTTTATCGCATTCCCATGACTAATTAATCCAAGATAAGATTGGATAATCTCCTCTTTTCTATTCATTTCTTTAATCCTCTTAAACATTCTTCTCTTTGTAGTGGTTCTTAATACTCTATGATCTGGGAAATGAACCCAGCCAAGGAAATCTATTCCTGAAGATAGCGTCCTGATTGATATTTTGTTTGGATGTAGTTGAAGCTTTAGTTTGTTTAATAAGAAAATACTGATTTCGGGAAGAATACTTTGCAACCATTCTTTGTATTGAGAAATAATTACAAAATCATCAGCATAGCGGATATAATATTTGGCTTTAAGTTTGTGTTTTACGAATTGGTCGAATTTATTCATATATACATTAACAAGTAGTTGGGAAGTGAGGTTTCCCAAGGGTAAACCTTTACCTGGATATTTATGGAAACTATCAATGACACAATTAAATAACCAAAGAATGTCTGTGTCTTCAATGTATTCCTGTAAAATACTTGTTAAGATTTTGTGGCCAACGCTGTCAAAGAATTTTTTAATATCGCATTGCAATATCCATATTGTCTTAGTATTATTCTTAGAAATTTTGTTTGTAAGATAACGGAAACGGTTAATAGCTTTGTGTATTCCTTTGTTTAATCGGCAAGAATAGGAATCTGATATGAAGGTTTTATCAAGGAAAGAATATAGTCTTCTATAGATAGCATGGTGTAATAACCTATCTTTTACTTTGGCTTTGTGGATATTCCTGGGTTTTGGGTCTGAAATATTAAAAGCTTCATAAGGAGAATGTTTGTAGGTTTTAGATTTAAGTTCTTTGTGTAGGGTAATGATATTACTCATTAAATTGAATTCAAACAACTGAACATCTTTTCTGTTCTTTTTGCCAATGATGAATTCTTTCCAGGCTTCAAGGAGATTTTCCAGGGAAATGATATAATTGTATGTATGGGTGAATTTAATTTTCATAACGCAAAAAGCGATATATCGAGCAACGCTCGTTATAAATCTTCCATTAACCCCCCCCCCCCGAGACCTCTTTTACCTATCTTACAAAAGACAAAATCATCCTATCTTCTTTGGTATCAGTATTATCAAATACTTCCAAAGACACAACGTTATTCATTAGGACTGAAAGTTGATAATTTATTTTGTGAAGCAATAGAAGCTTTAGTTGTTGCAAGCTTCTCTGCAAAAGAAGAAAAACTCTCTTGCCTTGAATCTGCCATTAAAAAAGTGGATGTTTTGAGAATATTTTTAATGATTCTCTGGGAAGCAAAGTCTTTGGATAATAAGAAATATATTGCCTTATCTGTAAAAATAGATGAAGTTGGAAAAATGTTAGGTGGGTGGAAAGGACAGCTGGATAAACAAAACTCTCTCTTTTCGAGAGAGAAATGAAGAGAGTTGCGGGGACGAGAGCGGGATTATCAGAGTTCCAGTCATTGTCGAGCCAGTCGTAGTTCCAGTTCCAGGAGCTACCACCCCAGCTGAGGCAACGGACATACAGATTGCCATCAGAGTTATGGTTGCGTATAACAAGTCTTCCCAGACACTGCTCTTTGAATACTCTCGGAGCTGTATCTAATTCGGTATCTCAAATACCCTAACTTGCTATACCAAGTATCTTCATTTTTTTAAAGTTTCTGCGTATATCACGCTACTTAAAACCTTGGTCTTAAATATTCTGGATTACACGGATACTGGATTCGGCAGTCCCGACCTTGATCGTAGACGTATTCGCCTACTACCAAGTATATTTTATCACAAAAAGAAAATCCCCTACACCGAGGCAGGGGATACAAAAGCAAAGAGCAAAGTTCAAAGAATCCAAAAGGTCAAAGCGACCAAAGCCCAAGCTCTAATCGGCGGGGACGAGAGCGGGATTATCAGAGTCCCAGCCATAGCCGAGCCAGCCGTCGCTCCAGCTCCAGGAGCCGCCACCCCAGCCGAGGCAACGGACACCCAGATCGCCATCAGAGTCATGGTAGATAGTTCCCCAGAAGAAGATATATTTCCTCTTCCATTCTTCTGGGATAAGGTTGGGGTGCTCCAGAAGGTAATCAAGAAGGTTAGCGTTGAAAACAGGTTTTCCTTCGAGCTCCTTGCGAAGCTCATTACCCTCGACAATCTTACCATCCTGCTGGTTCGGGGAAAGATAGAGTTTGACTTTTTCGGGACTCCACTCAAACTGTCCTCCCTCGATGTGTTGCTTGACCTTCCATCCGTCTGGAATGAAAGGACTGACATCGAGGTTGATGAGATGCTTGACCTGAGTGATTTCGGAAAGTCCATGAAGAACTCTTCGTAATCCCTCCTTGTCTGGAAATTGACCAAGACGAGTAATATCGCCTGGGGCCCACCCTGCCTTCTCCAGTGATTCCATCAGTTGATGGACTTGTCCTTCAGTAAAAGACGACATGTCGTCCTCCTTATTGGCACGTGTGCCTGCTGTTTGATTTTGGCTTTTGCCACAGCAGGAAAGAGTAAGATAAGACTACTTCCTGCTATGGCAAAGTTATAAGATATTTAAAAGAGCTAATATTTTATATTAGCACACTATAAAAAGTTTGTCAATAGCTCTTGGGAAGGAAATCAAATACATCTCGGTCTCTCGATAAAAAATGTTGTCTGCGGAGGGTAGAGGACTCGAACCTCTAAGGGCTTTCGCCCACGAGTTTTCAAGACTCGCGCAATAGCCGTTCTGCCAACCCTCCGTTTTGTTTCATTATCCATCTCGGCTTATAACAATTTGGTCATACTGTAAAATTCTTTGGTCTCTCGATAGAAAATGTTGGCGACGGAGAGGCAGGGATTCGAACCCTGGATCCGCTTGCGCGAATAACATCTTAGCAGGATGCTGCTTTCAGCCGCTCAGCCACCTCTCCACTTAACCCATACTATCTTTTTAATCCCATTATTTCAAGAACGATATTTAAATAGAAATTTATCTAATTTTGTGTTATTTTGAATTAAATCTACCCTTATAGCCCCGTATCAATCTGTTTTAGATAAGATGATGCGGGATAAATTTAACGAATATGTCCCCGTAGTTCAACGGATAGAATGTCAGGTTGCGGACCTGAAGATTGGAAGTTCGAATCTTCCCGGGGACACAAATAATGTGGGTTCTGCTCTCAAAGACACGACTATTATGGATTTATATACTCCAATCGGAAATATACCCAGAATCGGACCGGTATTCCAAAAAAAACTGAATAAATTAGGAATAAAAACGGTTCGCGATTTGTTCTACCATTTTCCTCACCGCTATGAGGATTTTTCTAATTTGGTTCCGATCAAGCAAGCAAAAATCGGAGAAACGGTCTGCGTCCAAGGTAAAATCCTTAGCATAGAAAATTCCCGCAGCTGGAAAAGAAGAATGACCTTAACTCAAGCCATATTGCAAGACGAAAGCGCGGCTATTAAAGTCATGTGGTTTGCCCAGCCATATGTTATTAACGCGCTAAAAGCAGGAGATACGGCATGCATGGTTGGAAGAATAACTACTGGCAAGGCGACAAAAAATTCAGCTGCCGAAACATATCTTGCCAATCCCGTATATGAAAAATTTGGCACCAACGAAGGATTTACCCATGTTGGCAGAATTATACCGGTATACCCTGAAACCCAAGGACTATCTTCAAGGTGGCTTCGCTACATTATAAAACCCTTGCTATCTTCTCTACAAAACGAAATTACAGAGTCGCTGCCCGATGCAATACTTAAAAAAGAGAAATTTCTGCCAATAAAAAGGGCCTTATGGCAAATGCACTTTCCGGACTCAAAAGAGTTAACAGAAAAAGCGAAAGCGCGTTTTATCTTTGAAGAACTTTTTCAAATCGCCTTGGTCGTTTTGAAAGAAAAGTTCAAGTTAAAAAGATCTATTGCAACAAGTTTACCAATCAATATCAACGCTATTAAGAAATTTACCGAGTCCCTGCCGTTCAAATTAACGGATAGCCAGAGAAAATCTGCCTGGCAAATCCTGAAAGACACGGAAAAACCTCGCCCCATGAACCGCCTTTTGCAGGGCGACGTGGGATCGGGTAAAACGGTAGTAGCGGCGATCGCGATTTTAAATACGATGAAAGCCGGGCACCAAGCGGTTTTTATGGCCCCGACCGAAATTCTGGCAAAACAGCATTTTCAGGAAGTGGCAAAACTGTTAAGCAGCTTTAAAATAGACATTGGATTTCTCACCGGCAAAGAAGACAAATTCAGGTCTTGGAAATTGAGAAATGAAACTATTGAAATCTCAAGAAAAAAAATTTTGGAAAAAGCGGAAAATGGAAAATTGCCGCTTTTGATTGGCACACACGCTTTAATCCAAGACAAAGTGAAATTCGGCGACTTGGCTCTGGTTGTGTTGGACGAACAGCATCGATTTGGAGTGGAACAACGAGCCAAGCTCTGTCGGGATTCCAGATTGAAAATAAGACCAATCCCCCATCTTCTTTCAATGACCGCCACGCCAATCCCCAGAACCTTGGCGCTTACCATCTACGGCGACCTTGACCTCTCTCTGATTTCAGAGCTTCCCAAAGGAAGAAAAAAAATAATAACCAAGGTCATTCCTCCAGACGAAAGACAAAAAACCTATGCGTTTATAAGAAAAGAGATTAAAAAAGGCAGACAGGTTTTTGTTATCTGCCCAAGAATAGACCCCGGTACCAAAGCGAAGCTTGGTAAGGAACAGGGAAAAAGGAGCTGGAGCGAAGCCAAGACGGTCAAAGAAGAATACGAAAAGCTGGACAAAACGATTTTTCCCGATTTAAAAATCGGGATGCTCCACGGAAAAATGAAAGTCAAGGAAAAAGAAAACATAATGAGAGATTTCAAGAACAAAAAAGCGGATATCTTAGTATCCACCTCGGTCATAGAAGTCGGGATTAATGTGCCTAACGCAACGGTTATGTTGATTGAAGGAGCGGAACGATTCGGTTTGGCTCAATTGCATCAATTCAGAGGTCGGGTCGGAAGATCAAAGTTCCAATCTTACTGCTTTTTATTTGCCGATTCTCCGGCGAAAACAACAAGGTTAAGATTAAAAGCGCTGTTGGAAGCCGAGGACGGATTCAAATTGGCCGAGAAAGATTTAGAGATCAGAGGTCCCGGGGCTCTTGACGGAAAAAGACAATGGGGCATTCCAGACCTACTTATGTCCTCCCTGAAAGACATAGCTCTTGTTGAAAAAACCAGAATAATGGCTAAAGAACTATTAGAAAGCGATTTTGAATTAAAAAAATACCCTCTTTTAAAAGAAAGGATTCGTAAATTCAGGGAAAGAATTCACCTGGAATAACAACCACTAATAACCGCTAATCCATACGAATAGTCGCCAATATGAATACGAATTCGCGCGAATAAAATACTATTATTCGTGATAATTAGCGGGTTTTTTCTGTTGGCCAAAAGCCGAGATACTTTCCCATCATCAATCTGGTTTGGGCTTCGAGCGCCGGCAAAGACGAGAAAAATATCATAATAAGGGGCAAAAGCAGCCATTCAACGGCAAGAAATAAATACTTGAAACGACCGTAGCCAGACGGTTTTGGCGGAAGCAAAAGAATGGCGAAGTACGCGGAAAGAATCAATCCAACCATTGAAAAAGTTAAAATACGGCTGATGGTTTTAGGCAAACTGTAAGCAATCAAGGCCTGGGAAAATTCAGGAACTCCTATGGCTATAGGCAGCCAACCTAAGAAAAAAATCATAATTGAAGCCGTTGCCCAAGACCAGTGTCCTTCAAGCAGGTCAATTACTTTTAAAAATTTCTTGAGCCGAGAAATTTTTTTATTGTTTAAAAATCCAAAGAACACAAAAGCGATGTCGGCGGCTCCGTAAGCCCAGCGTCTTTGCTGTTTATAGATATTCTTTATCGTCCGCCAGAAACTTTTGGAAACATTAGCATCCATCGAAACAGGATAAAAAATAGGAATTACCTTATAATCGCCATTGTAATTTAAAAAACATTGCCAAAAAATCCGAGAATCGTCAGAAACGGCGTTCACTTGCTTAAACCCCGCGTCAACCAACGCCCTGAAAGGCATTGAGTGAGAAGAAAAAGTTAGCAGCTTTTCTGGTCTTTCCTGACACATCATCTGCCAAAAAGTAGAGGTAAAAGAAAAAATCCGGGAGAAAAACGGCGCCTGCCAGATATTATTTATATAAAGAGGAATCGGCTGAAAACTAACTCTTATTTGGTTTTCCGTTGTTAAATAATAATGAGTAAGGCAACTGAAATATTTCGGGAAAACGCAGGTGTCAATGTCAAAAGAAGAAACAATAATGTTTTCGTAGGGTATCTGCAAGGGATCTATTGCCATTTTCCGGACTTCTTTGGCGGCCCAAGCGTCATTCGATCCGTGTCCGGGAATTTCACCCGGCAGACCGGCGGGATGCCATGTTGCCAATAATTTAAAGAATGAACCCCCGAATTCCTGTTGGATTTTACTAACGATTAATTCTAAATTTGCCCTGTTGCTTTCTTCCGCCGCCAGCACAACGATCATTTTGTCTTTTGGGTAATCGGTCTTTATCAGCGCCGAAAAGGCCTCTCTCGCTATTTCCAACGGCTCCTTGCATATGGGAAGAAACACTAAATGATAAATATCTTTCCAGCTGTTTATCGGCAAAGAAGAGCCGTCTATGTTCAAGTTATTGAGTTTTTCCAGCCAGTCGGTTTTCTCGTTAACTTTCATTCGCTGATAACTGCTCCTAAGATGGAAAGAAAAATAGACAGTTCGGAAAAACCAATAAATCGTAAAAGCAATAATAAAGACAGCGACAAAGAAAGGTTTCAGCCAGGAAAGAAGAAAAAGCGCAGTTAATGTGCCCCAGGACAACAGCCCCGGCAATATCTCCAGAAACCTGAAAACAACCCTGTTTTTAGGGTCTTTTAAGTCAGATGCCATTCCGACCTTTAAATAATCTGCGTTAGTCATAGATTTATCTTACATATTGGCTTGATTTTTTCAAATTTTGAGTTTAAGATAAAGCGTAGTTTGACCTAATCGTTCAATTTTATTTTAAAATTGAACGACGGTCCGATCATAATTCCTGATTTCCCAATTTAATGTTTTTCTGTTATATAATTTATAGTTATAAGGACGAAAAGCTTTACGTTGGTTATACCAATAATATAAACAGGAGGATAAAAGAACATATAGATGGCAGAATAGGGTCGACTAAAAATCGTAGGCCGTTGACGCTTATTCATACGGAATCTTTTCCAACAAGACGCGAAGCTATGAAACGAGAAAGGTTTCTAAAAAGTTTATACGGAAGTAGGTTTAAACAAAAGATAATGAAAGCTTTTTTGAGTGGCGGAAATCAGGAATTATGATATAGGACCCCATCGTCTAGAGGCCCAGGACTTCGGGTTTTCATCCCGGCAACAGGGGTTCGATTCCCCTTGGGGTCACAATTCTTCTCTATAATATTTATGAGAATTCTATCTATAGAAACATCTTGCGACGATACCTGCGTCGCCGTCTTAGAGGTTAAAGAAAAAGAAAGACCTTCTTTTAAAATTCTATCCAATATCGTTTCGTCTCAAGTCAAGCTCCACGCCAAATACGGCGGGGTTTATCCTATGCTGGCTAAGAGAGAACACCAGCGTAATCTCGCCCCAGTGCTCAAAAGAGCATTAGAAGAAGCGAGATTGTTAAAACCAAACGTCAAAAGTCAAAAGTCAAAACTGCAACTCAGCGTCAGAAATGATTTAAAAAATATCGATTTAATCGCCGTAACAACGGGGCCGGGATTAGAACCGTGCCTTTGGGTTGGCGTTAATTTTGCCAAAGAGCTGGCTGAAAAACTAAACATTCCCCTGATACCGGTTAATCACATTGAAGCGCACATTCTCGTCAACTTCGTTGACTCAAACTTAAAACTCCCGCCTGTGCCGAATCTTCGGCGGGCAGGTAAAACTCACAAACTAAAAGCGATTACATTTCCAGCGGTTTGTTTGGTGGTATCCGGCGGACACACTCAACTTATCTT
>Ga0209542_10000657_pt1 | contig 82869 bp, 75 predicted proteins | sample RifCSPhighO2_01_FD_184028 | JGI IMG/M metagenome (GOLD analysis project Ga0209542, IMG submission 184028) | Soil microbial communities from Rifle, Colorado - Rifle CSP2_plank highO2_0.1 (SPAdes) (version 2) | ecosystem: Environmental > Terrestrial > Deep subsurface > Rock core/Sediment ...
CTGGACCCCGCTCGCGACCCCGTCCAGCCACATTCGACTTTCTGGATAGAAAATTTTTCAAAAAAATCGCCAGACGACTTGTTCGGCGGTTTCAGGAAGACATTACAGCAGGAAGTGAAAAAATTTGGTGAAAGCGGGATAAAAGTCGCCGAATGCCGCGATGCCAAAGATTTGAATCATTTTTACGGGCTGTATTTGAGGACCATGAAAAAACACAAGAATATACCACTTCCATTTTCAGCTTTCGCATTTTTCTATCGTGATAGCGACGCAAAGATTTTACTGGCGTATAAAGATAAAAAAGTTGTGGGCGGAAGTGTATTCTTGTTTTATAAACCCTTCATTCATTATTTTATAAACAGTTCCGATTCGAATTTCAGGTATTTAAATATCGGTCACGGTATATTGTGGTACGCGATGAGAAGTTGGGCAACCGGCAACTATAATTTTTTTGACCTCGGCGGGACAAGGAAAAATTCTTCGTTGGAGATTTTCAAAAGAGGATGGGGAGCGAAGGAGTATGCGATACATGAAATCGGCCCAAAGAGGGATGGTAGCGGAAAGTCCGCCTTAAGAAATATTTGGAGTATTCTTCCGGACTCGGCAGTAAGGCGGTTATCTCCATTTTTTTTATGGATGAAGCTTTAAGTAGAAAAGAAAAATGGGAAAAGTACGCAAAAGAAGTTGATACCGAAACGGTGTCGAAAAGGGCATCGTTTGAGTTTACGGTTGAAAATTTTTTTAATTTGTCAGGGGAAAAGAAGACCGGCCGTCTTCTTGATGCTGGTTGCGGATTTGGAGAGATTGACATTTTAGTAGCTCAAAGATCGGATTTTGAAATCACCGCGTGCGATATTTCAGAGAAATGCGTAGAAATAGCCAAGCAAAAAGCTTATTTAAGCGGAGCGGGGAACAAAATTAAGTTTGAAGTGGCGGATGTTTACAGATTGCCGTACGAAGATAACTACTTTGACATCGCGGTAAGTTTTGGTTATACTTCAGCGGCTACATATAAAGGCGCGCAGACAGAAATCGCAAGGGTTTTGAAACCTGGCGGTATGCTTATTTGTGATTTCGTGAATCCCTTGAGTTTATACAAGATAATATATTTACCAAAGAGATTGCGAAAATTTATAAAAGAGGAGGGCAAATACTATAATATCCTGACTGCCAAATCAATAAGCAGGCATTTCGCAAAAAATAATTTGCGTTTTGTATCTCAAAGATTTTTTAATACCTACCCTCCAATTGATTTTTTACCGATAAGTTTCTTGATATTTTTTGAAAAATCAATTGGAAGAGTTTTGGGCAGAGTCATGGGTAGAGTTCGAATAGTATGCTTCGAGAAAGAAAAATAACAATACTATATCCTATTATTCATTACCCTCCTGTGATAGGCGGTATAGAGCAGTGGGCTGAAAATTTAGCGAATAGACAGCCGGAAAATGTTAAAGTAATTGTGGTTACCGGAAGAGTTGAAGGCCAGCCGAATGTTGAAGCGAGAGGGCGAGTGTTGATTTTTCGAAAATCTATATTTTCTCTGCGGGACTTGTCCCATTCTTCGCGGTTTTACATACTAGGCGCTTTCCCCCTTGTTTTGTTTGGCTCAATTCTTGCGGCGAGAAAAGACAAAATAAATTTGGTGCATTGCCATGGATTTTTGAGCGCCGTGATGGGTTATTTCTTGTCATTTTTCACCGGCACGCCATTTTTAGGAACGGAGCAGAGCACAGGATGGGCGGGGTCTTGGTTCAGAGGCCTGATTTATAGGAGGGCGGAGTTATGCATTGCGGCAAGCAAAGCTGTGGGCAAGGAATTCGAGAGCATAGGAGTAGATAGGAGTAAGATAAGGATAATACCAAATGGCGTTGACTTTTCGATATTTTCAAATGTACGGGGTCCAACTCCGTACATACCGCGCGGCGAACAAAAAGTATTTAACATATTAAGCGTGGGGCGGCTGGAAAAAGTTAAAGGCCATAAATATCTTATCGATGCTTTTATTGGCATTAAGAAGGAGATACCTAATGCCAAGTTAACTATCGTAGGAGACGGTTTACTGGCGGAAGATTTGAAATCTAAGATTAAAGAATTAAGTTTAGATGGCGATATTTACCTTGTTGGTGAAGTGCCGCATAGTGATTTGCCAAAATACTACGCGTATGCGGATGTATTCGTAATGCCGTCAATCTCCGAGGGATTTGGCATAGCGGTCATCGAGGCGATGGCTTCCGGAGTTCCGGTAGTAGCATCCAGAGTGGGCGGTCTTATAGATATTATCGAGGAAAACAACACGGGCTTGCTTGTTAAGCCAGAAAATTCCTCGGAGATTAAAGAAGCCGTTTGCTTTTTGAAAAATAATCCCGTGAAAGCGGAGGAATTTTCAAAAAATGCTTTGTTAAAATCCAGGGAGTATTCGTGGGATAAAGTCGCTCGTTCTGTTGGAGATTTGTACAGCGAATTGGTTACTAAGGATTTTTCCAAGAAAATCCTTTTCGCGACAAGTATTTTCACTCCCGATATAGGAGGACCGGCCGTATATGCTGAAAAATTACGAGAAGAGCTGATTTCTATTGGGTATGAAATAGAAGTCGCGAAAGGCAAGGATTCTCGATCTTTGTTAAGGCTTTGCCAAAAAGCAAAAAATAGTGGAGTTATTTATGCGCTGACTTCATCGCCGAGAATTCTTGCACCCGCGTTATTGGCTTCGAAATTTTCCGGAAAAAAAATTGTCGTACGTCTAGGAGGCGATTATATATGGGAAAGGGCGATGGAAAAACGACGCGTGGACTGTTCGCTGTCTAGCTTTTATAGGGATAATAGATTGACGGTATTGGAAAAAGTAGTCGCCTATTTTATAGCGAGCATGCTCAAACGAGTCGACGGGGTAATTTTTACAACGGAGTTTCAGAAAGAAATATACAATAAGTATTATAAGTTAAAAGCGAGTAATGTCAGCGTGATAGAAAACGCGTATCCGCGTTTCGAATCCGGAAAATCCAGAAGTTTTCCGAACGAACCTTTGAAAATTATTTACGCGGGGAGAATAATTTGGCTTAAGAATTTGCACTCATTAATAAGGGCATTATCTCGACTAAAAAGGGATTATAAAGAAAATATCCTGCTCGAAATAACCGGCGAAGGTCCAGATCTGGGGAATTTAATTGAAGAAGCTAGAAGTCGCGGGGTATCCGAAAGCATTATATTCGCGGCCGCTTTGCCCCATGAAGAAATTCTTGAAAAATTAAAAATGGCTTGGATTGCCGTTTTGCCGTCCTATTCCGAGGTTTCCCCGAATTTCGCGCTCGAAGCATGCGCCGCGAGAACTCCGATTATTTTAACAAAAGAGTGCGGTCTATCCGCAGGCATAAAAGATAAATTAATAACATTCGATCCTTTCGATGAAAATTCTTTGGTTTTAGCGATGGAAAAAATGCTGGATAGAAACGAGTGGACGAAATATCAAAAAGAATTGATGGAGTTAAATCTGGATAGGAGTTATAAGGAGGTTGCCGAAGAACATAATAAATTATTTCAGAATTTATGAAAAAGAATGTTTTGTTTATAGGCGTCACAAAATTTAATCTCGACGAAGACCCAAGGAATTTGCGGAAAAAATTTGAATCTTTGTCTTATGATACTAATGTCTTTGTTATTGCCAGAGGAAGTTCTTTTGGCGATGAAAAATTTGGAGCGAGATTCTATCTTATAAACAGCCGAATGTTTTTTATTCCAAAAGCATTTATCACCGGATGTTTTCTTTGCATTTTCAAGAAGATTGACACGATAGTATGCCAAAGCCCTCTAACTGAAGGTTTGATCGGATCTTTACTGGCGGCAATATTTAGAAAGCAGTTAATTGTGGAGATTCACGGAGATTGGAAAGAGGGTCCATTTATAAACAAAAAACGGATGTTCGCTCCGTTTCTTAGAAAATTGGCGCCGCAGGCCGCTGGGTTTTCCTTTTCAAGGGCTGATAAGATTCGCGCGGTTGCCGAATATTTTTTGAAAGACCTAAGGGAAAAATACCCAAAGAAAAAATATTTTGTTTTTCCCACATATTCGGACCTCTCATTATATTTAGGCGAAGAAAACGCGAAATTCAAGAGATATATTTGCACCGTTGCGGTTCTTTCTCCAATTAAAAACATCGAAACACTTATAGAAGCTTTCGCGAAAATTCATAAAAGAGCTCCGGAGTTTAAGCTGATTATAGTGGGTAACGGGCCGTCAAAAAAGATGTTAGAGAAAATGGCAGATAGCTTGTCTCTTGCAGAATCCGTAGTTTTTACTGGGAAATTATCATCAGAAGAAACGAAAGATGTTATGCGAGATTGCTATGTTTTTGTTTTGCCATCTATAAGCGAAGGATTGCCGCGCGTGATACTTGAAGCTATGGCCCTAGCTAAACCGGCTATCGCGAGCAATGTCGGAGGAATATCAGAAGTCGTGAAGGACGGTGTTAACGGCTTTTTAATTGAGCCGAAAAATATCTCAAAACTTGTTGAGAAAATTGAACATCTTATAGGATTTCCGGATGTCGCGCGAGAAATGGGAGGAGAGGGCAGGAAATTCGTAGCGGACAATTTTTCTAACGAAAAATACATTGCAAACTATATTAAGATGATTAATTCATGAATATTCTAATTATTACACAAAGGGTTGATATAAATGACGACAATCTCGGTTTTTTTCACGAGTGGCTTGAGAAATTCGCAAAAAATTCAGATAAGGTTTTCGTTGTTTGCCTTTGGAAGGGGGATTACAAATTGCCGAGCAATGTAGAGATATTTTCTATGGGAAAGGAAAGCGGAGCGTCTAAAATCATTCAATTTTTCAGATTACAGGCGTATTTATTTAGAAGGGTAAAAAGATGCGACGGAATATTTATTCACATGAGTCCGATATACGCGATAGGCAGTTTTCCGATGGCTAAATTATTTAGGAAAAAGATGCTGATGTGGTATGTCCACAAGTCAAAAAATTTCAAGCTGTGGTTGGCTGAAAAGTTGGTGAATAAAATTTATACCGCGAGTCAAGAAAGCTTTCTAATAAAAAGCCGAAAAGTTGAAGTCGTTGGGCACGGTATTGATACCGACAAGTTCTTCCCAAAAAAAATAGATGGGAGCGGCAAGTTTAAAATTTTATTCGCGGGAAGGATTTCACCAATAAAGGATTTAAAAACACTAATAAGTGCTATGGGCATATTATCAAAAGAAATCGGCTCGGGCAGTTTTAATCTTGAAATTGTCGGAGACGCGGTTGATGGTGAAGAGCAAGAATATTTTAATGCGCTCATGAAAATAATTAAAGAAAGAAAATTGTCCGATTGCGTTTCATTTTCCGGAGGGTTGAGGCATGATGAAATGCCGTCAAAATACAATAATAGCGATGTTTTGGTTAATCTTTCCCCAACCGGCGGAATGGATAAGGCGGTGCTCGAGGCGATGTCTTGTGGAATTCTCGTTCTCGCGGCAAACGAAACATTTAAGTCGATTTTAGCGCAGGCGAATTATAATTCGATGTTTAGATTTGGAGATGCCGAGGATTTTTCCCGGAAGATCGTGGGTTTAATGAGTATAAGCCAAGAGGAAAGGGATAGAATCGGCGTAGGATTGAGAAGCGTTATGGTGAAAAATCACAGCTTGGACAATCTAATAAAGCGAATATCTGAATATTTCAAATGAAACAGATTCTAAAAAAAATTATTTTTGGATTACTTAACGCGATATTTCATCACGAAATATTTTTACGCGATGCTTCCATACTAATGTATCATTCGATAGCGGAAAATGGAGTGTTTTTTACCGTAAAACCTTCAGAGTTTGAGCGACAGATGAAATATTTATCAAAGAATAATTTTAATGTTATGTCGCTCGGATATTTTATTGACGCATTTTCGAAGAATAAGAAAATACCCAGAAAAACAGTAGTTTTGACATTTGACGACGGATATCTGGATAATTATGAAAATGCGTTTCCGGTCCTTAAAAAATACAATTTTCCCGCGACAATATTCGTTGCCACGGGATTTGTCGGAGGAAAAAAGAATAATTCTTCGAACGAGCCGCTTAGTATGATGACATGGGAACAAATACGGGAAATTGCGGATCACGGGCTTCTGGATGTAAACCCGCATACAAAAAATCACTCAATTTTAACTACCGTTTCTTATGAGGGCGCCTGTAAGGAGATTAATGAGTCAAGATCCGATATAGAACTAAAATTGCTAAAAAAATGCGGTCTATTCGCTTATCCTCATGGAGCTTATAATGAATCCATAAAGAGTTTCTTGAAGGAAAAAGGGTTTATTTGCGCTGTCTCAACCCAAGAGGGCCTTATCGCAAAAAACAGCGATTTATTTTGCCTGAGAAGGAATTCAATAGACAGAAGCGTTAGCATGGAAATATTTAAGGGGAAACTCGGATATGCTAATGTCGTATATCAGATGATAAAAAAGTTTGCATCGGTGTTATTCTAAGATCCCCGCCATTTGGCGGAAGCGGGTAATCCCATGGCGGCAGAGATCGGTTAGGGATTATGAGATTATTCATTCCAACCCTCGGGGGCTTACATTCAGAATGACGCGTGATTTGCTATGTATAATTTACTAAACATGCTCGTCGAACTTCATAAAGATAAGAGCATAGCTCGCATTATGCTGAATTGGCATATAAAAAAATATTGCAATAATATGCGCGGGAGGGTGGTGGACTTGGCATCGGGAAACGCAAGTTACTATAAGTATATAGAGAATAAGGATACCTTAAAGATAGTTCGAGCGGATTATGATAAGGGAGTAAACCCTGATGTAGCTCTCGATTTGAACAAAAAATTTCCTTTTTTAGACGGCGAAATAGATAATCTTATGTTTTTTAACGGAATCTACATAGTAGAAAATGCCGTTCAAACCCTTAAGGAATGTTTTCGGGTATTAAAAACAGGCGGAACTTTGCACCTTGCTTCTCCTTTTATATTCAACGAATCCCGCGAGCCCCATGATTATTACAGATTTACTTCGGAGAAATTGGAGCAAATATTAAAAGGTGCGGGCTTTCAATATGTAGAAATTATTCCAATTGGCGAGCGATTCAGCGCGGCTTCGTTTCTTGTTGGTAAGTTTTTATTCATTCCAATTTTTAGGTTTTTACTCTATTCATCCGCAATTTTTTTGGATAAGTTAGTGCCTACAAAAATAAAGAAACTTCATCCGTGCCCCATTAGTTATTTTTGCATAGCAAGAAAATGAAACTATTTTACATCAGCTCGCAATTCGTAGAAGAACGCCAGCCAGCGGGGATGATACAAATGTTGTATACCGCACGGGAATTTAGGCGTTCTCTGGGTGATAATTTTTCATTCATAGTGCGAGGAGTTTCGGATAAAGCCATTATGAATGCTTGGGAGCTTCCATATAAGGTAAGTAGTTGCCCTTTTAGGGCCCGCATACTTTTTTACATCTTTTGGTTGCCTATTTTCTGGGTAAAACAAAATCGCCTTAGTTCTAAAGAAGTTTTAGCGAGACAAGGAAAAATTTTATACTGTCTGGATTGGCATGCGGCGATTGCCGGAATTTTGTATAAGAAAATTTTTGGGTATAAAATAGCGATTGAATATCACGATCCTCCATTTGGATCCTGGAAGGACCGGGTTATAGTCCGCTTTTGCGATTATCTTTTGCCTACTACATACGCGCTGAAAAATTACCTTTCGCGTATCGATGAAAAAACAAAGCAAAAATCTTGGGTTATACCTAACGGAATTGATCTTGAAAAATTCGCGAATACTTTTTCGAAAGAGGAGTGCAGGAAAAAATTGGGTCTCGACCAAAACAAAAAAATTGTTTTATATTCCGGGAATTTCGTTGCGCGAAAAGGTATTTATGTATTGGCGAAAGCGGCTGAATTTTTGCCAGACGATATGCTTCTCGTAATGATCGGAGGCCATGACCCCGATTCTATTTCAGAATTCAAACAAAAAATCGTGGAAAAAGGGAATATTTTTGTCGGAGGATATAAACCCCACGATGAAATACCCCTTTGGATCGGGGCGAGCGATGTTTGCGTCGCGCCTAATAGCAAAAGCACAGAAACAGAACAGGGAAGGGCCGCAATTGATTGGACTTCTCCCATGAAAGTTTTCGAATATATGGCGGCAAAGCGGCCTATAGTTTGTTCTGACATCCCGGCTATGCGCGAAATTTTAGATTCGGAAACCGTGATTTTTGTGGAGCCCGATAATCCAAAGGCGCTTGCTGATGGAATCAAAGAGGCATTGATGAGCAGAGAAAAGGCAGATAGATTGGTTAAAAACGCATTCGAACGAGTTTCTAGAAACACCTGGGAAAAAAGGAGTGTGAATATTCTAAAAATCTTCGAAAATAAATAACATTTACTGATGATAAAAACAATATTTATAACTCTGCACGACGGAGAAACCGCAAAAAATATATTTCGTACAGGCGTATGGAAAATTTTGAAAAGCGAATATGATGTCAGATTTGTTTTGTTAGTGCCGGAGGGCAAGAAAGATTATTACAAAAATCAATTCGCCGGTGAAAATGTTACGGTTCAGACACTTGAAAAGTTGCCGTTGTCAAAAAATCAGCGATTTTGGCACGCGCTGTTGAGGCACGCCCTGCCTGTAAGCACCGAAGCAATAAATAATAAACATTTATTGGCGGAGAGCGGATTGAACATTTTCAAATACATAGTTTTCCAAAAAATTTATTTCATGTCGCATTCTAAAAGTTTCAGAAAACTGATTCAAAAAATATCTTTGCGCTTTTTGCCGCGAAAATCTTTGGAAAATATTTTCAAAAAATACAATCCTTGTTTGGTTTTTTCAACCAATATTCTTTCATACGAAGATTCGAACCTGCTAATAGAGGCCAAAAAAGGGAATATTGTTACCGTGGGCGCGGACAAGAGCTGGGATACTACAAGCACGAAAGGTTTAATGCGAGTATTTCCCGATTATCTGATCGTTGCGAACGAATTTTCAAAAAATGATCGAGCTCGACTTCATAATTATCCTCTCGAAAGAATTTTTATTTCGGGAATGCCTCAATACGATTCTTATTTTCGCGGAGAAGGGATTGTTTCAAAAGAGGATTTTTTTTCTTCTCTGAAGTTAGATCCAAATAAAAAGTTAATTTTTTACTGCGCTATAGGAGATTGGCTTTTCCAAAATGAACATCAAATCGTGGATATCATAGACAAGCAAATATCTAGAAAGGAGATAAATTTTACATCGCAGATTCTCGCACGGCCCCATCCCAAATACGGAGGCATAGATGATAAGTTAAAGAATACTGAAAATGTAATTATGGATAGGGCGGCGACATATACGGATTCGGCAGTGGAGAGCTGGGAATTCGAACAAAAAGATGTCAATCATCTTATAAATTGCATTTATCACTGTGATGTTTTGGTGACTACCGCATCCACCATGACAATAGAAGCTTGTATTTTTGATAAGCCGGTCATAAATATTGCGTTTGATGGATATGAACAAAAACCAAAGTCGTTGTCGGTAAGCCGATATTACGGACAACGCCACTATTTGCCCGTAACAAATAGCGGAGGCGTGAAAATCGTCGAGAACGAGAAAGATTTGGCAAGTTCAATAAACAAGTATCTGGAAAATCCCGAGATTGACAAGGATGGAAGAAAAAGGGTAGTAGAGATGGAATGCCATTATAATGACGGGAAAGCAGGAGAAAGGATGGCAGAATTTATCCTAATGCTGATAAATCATGAAAAATAGCATTGTTTGCGTAATCCCCGCTCGTGGCGGTTCAAAAAGAGTGCCTCGAAAAAACATCAAAAACTTTCTAGGAAAGCCGCTTTTGGCATGGACTATTGAAGCGGCAAAAAAATCCGAAGTTTTGCCTAGGATTATCTTGAGTACGGAAGATGACGAAATCGCGAATGTCGGCAAAAAATACGGCGCGGAAGTGCCGTTTATGAGACCAAAGAAATTGGCGCAAGATAAGACACCCGCGCTTCCGGTCGTTGAGCATGCCATAGATTGGCTGAAGAGAAATGAGAATATGGAAGTGGATTGGATTATTTTTCTTGAGCCCTCTTCTCCGGGCCGACAGCCGTTTCATATTCGAGAAGTAGCGGATCTGATAAATAAGGCAAAAAATATAGATTCAATTGTGGGCGTTTCAGAGATACCGCCGCATTTCAGCCCATTGAAAGCCCTTAAGATGGATAAAAGTAATTTGATAAGCCGCTATACCGACGGAGAGCTTATAAAAAATTTAACTCATAGAAACCAAGATATTTCTTCTACATATTTTATAAACTCGTCAATTTACGCTTTCAAAGTTTCTAATTTTTTGAAGAGTGATTCCCCAAGTCTTTGGGGGAATAGAGTCCTCGGGTACAAGATGGACTCAATATATGCTCTTGATATAGATACTCCGGAGGATTGGGCGGTAGCAGAGATGAAGATGAAGCATCTACACTCATACGCAGTTTGAACCCGTATGTATGCTGAAAACAAATTAGTTGACCTTCGATAATTTTTATGGTAATAGGTTATTAAGTTGTATTTTAACAAAAGGTGAATATGCTATGCTATGGCTAATCCTTGCCGCAAATATAGTGTTTTTTTGTGGAAGCCAAGTAATAGTGAAGGCCATTGTAAATAAGTTGAATGTGCAAAAGGCGGTTTGCCTTCAGCTTCTAAGCGCGGCCGTAATAGCAGGTATCTACAATTTTATTTCAGAAGGAGTAAAATTAGAAATTACATATCTCCCCATAGCTGTGGTGGGATTTCTGCAAGTTTGGCAAATTTATTTTCAATGGAAGGCCTACAGATACAGTCTCTCTAAATCGATTTTGTTCTTTCCTTTGTCTGGCGTAATCACTGTTGTTCTTGCGGCCGTATTTCTTGGCGAAAGCGGCATTTACAATGCGGTTTTAATTTTAGGAGTCGTATCGCTCTTTAGCTCGGCTATTCTTATAAAAAAAGGAGATTCGAAAAGCGACAAAAAAGAAATAAGCGCTATAGCGTGGCTTCTTTATCTTGTCGGGTCTATAGCGATCGGAGGCGTTGCCGTGTTTATGATTAAGGTTTTTTCTCTAAGGGATGCTCCCATAGGAACATTTCTTTTCTATTGGTACACATCTTCTTTTATTGGTTCTATTTTAGTTATGGTTTTAACTTCACGGAAAGAGGACAAAAAACAAATATTTGGCAAAACGGCATGGCTTATCCCATTGTCGGGATTGGCAATAATGCTCAACTTGGCCACAATACACATACTGTTCCAGATGAAAGAAGTAGTGATAGTGGAACCTCTAAGGTATTTCTTCGGATCAGTAATGGTCGTATTCTTGGGCTGGTTTGTATTTAAGGAGATTAAAAGCGTAAAGAAGATGAATGTACTGGGTTTTGCGCTAGGCATTCTAGGAGCCGGACTCGTGATATTTTCACAATAAGGGAGAGGGGGTCAATCATGAATTCAGAGGATAAGGTAGTTCTTACCGGAGGCCTCGGTGGATTGGGGTACGCCTTAGGCAAGGCTTTTTACGAGAACGGCGCATACATTGCCTCGCTTGACAGATATTGACTTTCTGGCAACAAGATATAATATTAAGAGATACTTATTTGAGCCATTGGCTGATCCGCTTATGGGGAAAGGGTATTTCTTTTTTAATAATATGAAAGACCTACATTTTGGAAAATTAAAAATTGGCGGCGATAATAGAGTTGTTATCATTGCCGAAGTCGCGGATTCGCATAACGGCAGTATGCAAATGGCAAAAGCGCTTGTTGACGCGGCAAAAGAAGCGGGCGCGGATGTTGTTAAATTCCAGCTTCATTTGCCGGATGTTGAGATGGTCCCTGGTTCTATAAATATGTGGGACGGGCCTCTGTACGATATCTTAAAAAGGAATCTTTTTACTTCTGAAATGCACAAGGAAATTATGGATTATTGCGAGAAGGTTGGGATTGAATATCTTTGCACTCCGTTTTGCCCAACATCGGTGGATGTGCTTGAATCCCTCGGGGTGAAAGCATTCAAAACCGGCTCCGGCGAGCTTGCTAATCTTCCGCAACACAGAAAATTAGCAAAGATTTCGGCTGAGACCGGAAAACCGGTAATTGTTTCGACGGGGATGAGCACGATGGAAGAAATACATGACACGGTACGAGTATACGAACAGGAGGGAGCGAAAGAAAATCTGGTTTTAATGAATTGCACTTCGGAGTATCCGCCAAACGATTATTCTCACGCGCGTTTGGGATTTATAAGGAGATTACATGATCAATTTGGCGTAATAGTAGGACAATCCGACCACACTATGGATAACTATACGGTGTTAGCGGCGGTGGCGTTAGGGGCAAAAATCGTGGAAAAGCATTTCACGCTTTCAAGAAAGATGCGCGGGCCGGATCATTTTATTGCTCTGGAGCCCCATATGCTTGCGGAACTTATTTCTGGCATCAGAAAAATCGAAGTAGGGCTTGGAGACGAAAAGAAAATTACCGAAGAAGAAAGCGTTGTAAGGGATTGGGCATTTCATAGCGTAGTGGCATCAACTTTTATAAAACAAGGAGAAATACTGACGCTGGAAAACCTTATGCCTAAACGCCCCGGGCGCGGTATACCGGCAAAGTTTCTCGACCCGATGTTTTCGGGCCAGCTTATAGGCAGGCGGGCAAAAAGACACCTAATGCCAAATACGATACTCCAGTGGTCGGATATTGAATAATATGGTCAAGCCGAAAAAAAGAAAAATCGCAATAATCGCCGGGTCCAGAGGTGAGTACGGTTATTTTCGTCCGGTTATTAAGGAAATAGTGAAGCGTCCGGATTTGGATTATGGGATCATTGCTTCAAATATGCATGTACTCGATACTTTCGGGTCCAGCATTGATGAGATAAAGCACGATAATTTTAAGATCCACGCGGCGGTGTACAATACATTCGATGGCTATAATCATACGACAATGGTGAAATCCTTGTCGGTTTTTATGTTGCAATTGCCGGAACTTTTGGAGCAAATGAAGGCGGATATGATACTTTTGGCCGGGGACAGAGGCGAACAGCTGGTAGCCGCCATTGTGGGGGCGCATATGTATATTCCGGTGGCGCATATTCAAGCGGGAGAAGTATCGGGCAACATAGACGGTGTATCACGCCATGCAATTACAAAATTCGCGCATATTCATTTTTGCGCTAACAAAGACGCGGAAGCACGAGTTTTGAAAATGGGAGAAGAGAGACAGAGAGTTTTTAATGTCGGAGCGCCCATGCTCGATGAACTTGTTGAGAGTTACGCCACTCCCGCGAAAGAAGTTTACAAAAAATTTAATCTAAAAGAGGGGAAGCCGTTTATTCTATTGATGTACCATTCCGTAACCGAAGAGTTCAATGATACGGAGAGGCAAATGGACGAGCTTATGAGGGCAGTATGCAAACTGAAATATCCGACAGTTTTGCTTCTTAATAATTCAGACGCGGGGTCAAACTTAATAAGAAGAAAGATAATGGAGTACAAACAGCCGTTTATGAGCATATATCCGAATCTCAAAAGGCAGGATTATGCCGGACTTTTGAGTAACGCTAGCGCCATTGTCGGAAACTCATCGAGCGGAATAATAGAAGCCCCCACATTTAAGGTTCCCGCGGTTAATATCGGAAACAGGCAAAGGGGGCGTCTTCAGAGCATAAATGTTATAAATGCGGATTATTCGGAAAAATCTATTGAGGAGGCAATAAAGAAATCAATGAGCCCAAATTTTAGAAAGAAGGTTATAAGATGCGTAAATCCTTACGGAGATGGGAAGTCCTCAAAGAGGATAGTTGATATTTTGGCAAGCGCCAAGATAGATGATAAACTGTTAGTAAAAAGAATAACATACTAAGGGTTAGATTTTAGGACTAGCACGGATGCCATCAAAAGCATTAGATTCCTAAAGAACCTAAAACCTAGAATCTAACATCTAAAACCTTTATGACAAATCCGCAAAACTTCGATTACACAATAGACGCTGATTCTACGCTTAAAGTCGCTATGCAAAAAATTACCGCCAATCACCGCGGATGCCTTATTGTAGTTGATGACAGCACGCTTGTTGTCGGGGTTTTGAGTGATGGCGATATAAGACGCGCTATGGTGAAAGGGGCAACAATTATTGCGCCAGTTCGAAAGGCGATGAATACGAATTTTTTATCAATAGAAAGCGACGATACAAATGTCGAAAGGTTTTTTGAAAAGCACTCAAATATAAATGTGGTTCCCGTAGTAGATAGGGGGAATAAACTTGTTGATGTGAAGATAAGAGGAGGAGCGTACTAGGTGTTTAGGGTTAGGTATCAGCGGGTCGATCTTAAACAAGCAGATTCGTAAAGTAAACCTAACACCTAAAGCAAACTCACGAATCTCTCGGCATTTCTGCCGTCGAATATACCAAAATTTTTTCTGTCCTCTTTTCGTAGTATTTCATCAAAAGCCGGAATTTTTCCCAAAATAGACAAGTTTCTTTCTAAATCGACTATATTATACAGGGGGGTTATTGATTTGTATCTCGCGATCTCTTGCTCGAAAATCATTCTTCCGGGTATTTTGTAACAAAATATTGGAGCGTCTGTTATAAGAGACGCGTCCATAGATGCCGATATAAAATTCAGTATAGCGTCGGATATTGTGACGAGTTCATATATACTAAATTCATCTTTTACAAATTTTATCTTTTCCTTCACCTGATCGGAAAAAATATTTTCCTGGCCAGCTATATCAACTCTGGGGTGTATTTTGAAGATAAAATCAAAACTCGGTCCTATTTTGTACGAAAGTATGGAAATAACCCTGCTTATATCCTTGTCGATTTCGGAGAATCTAGGGGGATCGAAGTCATCGCTATAGTTTGTTCCCGCGATGAGAAATATTTTTTTATTCGGATCTAAATGCAAAGCCGATTTTATTCTAGCTTTATTTTGTTCCCTGTTTTTTATTAAATCCAATAGCTTGTCGTGCGGCGGAAATCCTGTAATAAAGATTTTATTGGCGTTTACTCCGTGCACATAATTTTCGCGTGCTTGCATCATAGAATTCGCGGCTATTTTGGTTAATTTATTCGCGCCTCTCACCCACGGATTTTTAGGAAATATTTCCATACCGCCCAATCTTAGAACCTCATTGGGCGGAAAAAAATAAAATGGCTTGCCTTCACAAATCGCAGAATTTTTAGGATAGATAACCCTTGAGATAGAAGACGCGACCCGTCTCTTTTTGCTTTCGGGCATGGATTTTTGCGCTTGGATTTTAGTTAGCATTAAGCTCTTTACTATCTGGAGACCTTCTACTGGATATAGGACGACATTTTTGATACGAGCTTCATTCGCGGCCTTTATTAGAATACACGCTTCTATTATGCGGTCATCACTAACCACGATATGCGTATATTTTTTTTTCACTAAAAAATATTTCAACAGGGAAGTTCCCAAACTTACTTCCGCTGGCAATCCGATTACGGGCAACTTGGAAAGGGAAATTATTTCCTTTCCGAATTTTATGTCATAAATGGTTATGAATTTGGCGCCATATTTCTTTTTGTATTTTCTTGAGAAGTACAAAAAGCTTTGGTGCCTAGCTTTTTTGAGCACCAAAATATCAAAATTTATGTTTTGAGATTCCAGTATCTTTGTAACCGGTTCGTAGTTATCTATGTAATTCCAATCATGCGCATATAAGCAGATTTTCATATCGGTTTTCGGTGTTAGGTAAGTATGGCGAATACGCACTCGCCTAAAACCTAGTAACATAGCATTATACCTAAAATGAATACACAGGTTGAACCTATGTATTCGTACGGACATACACTATACCATAATGGACAAAGTAATCAAATAATGTTATTTATTAAGGAATATGAAAGGAATATTAATGGGTAAAACAGTATTAATTACCGGGGGTACCGGGTCGTTTGGCCAGGCATTTGTGAGGAAAATTCTTGCAAGCGAGAAGCCAAATACCGTACGCATATACAGCCGCGATGAAGCAAAACAGCACGATATGTCTGTTGCTTTTAATGGCGATAAGAGGTTGCGTTTTTTTATCGGAGATGTAAGAGATCAGAAACGACTTGAGCGGGCTTGTGGCGGAGTTGATATTTTAATACACGCCGCCGCGTTGAAGCAGGTGCCTGTATGCGAGTATAATCCCATCGAAGCAATAAGGACAAATGTCGATGGCGCGGTAAATGTTATAGAGTCGGCACTTAATTTGAGAATTCCTAAGGTTATAGCATTAAGTACGGATAAAGCGGTTCATCCCGTTAATCTTTACGGTGCCACTAAACTTTGCGCGGAAAAACTTTTTATTCAAGCTAATTCGTATAGCGGCCAGGCAACACGGAAGAAATATCCGATTTTTTCCGTTGTTAGATACGGAAATGTCATAGGCAGTAGAGGGAGCGTAATCCCGCTTTTCAAAAGTCAAATAGAAAGAGGCGAACGATTGACGCTTACCGATAAGCGGATGACAAGATTTTGGATCACTTTGGACGAAGCGGCAAAATTTGTGGTGAAGTCCCTCGAGATTATGAAAGGCGGAGAAATATTTGTCCCCAAAATTCCAAGCATGAAGATGACGGATTTGATAGAAGCTTTCGGATACAAGAGATCCGTTAGAACCATAGGAATACGCCCGGGTGAAAAAATAGATGAATTCTTAATTACGAAAGACGAAGGAAGAAGAACAAGAGATTTTGACGACAGGTACATAATTGAGCCGGATTTTAATTGGTGGTCCGAAAAAGCTGAAAGTCGGGGAAAGAGGGTCAAGGATGGTTTTTCTTATGATAGCAAGAGCAACATTCATCTACTTTCAATACGAGATATGAAAAACATTATAGATGAAATCTAGATTTTGGACATTTAGCTTTGGCGCGAAATACGCATTTGCTGTCGTGTGCCGCCGTTCAGAATCTAATCGGAAGAAATGATTCCCTATACAAAGCATACTATTTCAAAAAGCGATATAAATGCGGTAGCTAAGATTCTTAACGGCAGATTTCTTACGCAAGGTTCCGCGGTTTCAGAATTCGAAAGTTTGATTAAAAGTTATTCAGAAACGAGATACGCGGTGGTGTTAAACTCGGGGACTTCCGCGCTTCATTGCGCAGTTTTCGCCGCGGGTGTAAACGAAGACGATGAGGTCATAACAACTCCGTTTTCTTTTGTTGCCACGGCAAACTGTATTTTGTATGAACGCGCAAAACCTGTTTTTGCCGATATCGATTACAGCTCTGGCCTTCTGGATCCTATCGCGGTTGAAAGCAAAATAAACAGCAAAACAAAAGCCGTTATAACTGTTGATTATGCGGGACATCCGTCATTTCTGAAGGAGTTAAAATTTTTGTCTAAGAAGCACGGGTTGACACTGATCAATGATGCGTGCCATTCGCTGGGCGCTGAATATATGGGTAGGCGTATCGGCGGACAGGCGGATATAACGGTATTTTCTTTCCATCCGGCAAAAGCCATAACTACCGCCGAAGGCGGCGCGATAGTCACAAACAGCAGGAAGTTTTACGAGAGAGCTCTTTTATTCAGAAATCACGGGATAACGAAAGACCCCAAAAATTTTGTTGATAAATCGAGCAAAATCGATCCATGGTATTTTGAAATGCAGGAGCTTGGGTATAATTACCGTCTCTCGGATGTCCAGTCGGCTCTAGGGATTTCGCAGATTAAGCGGATAGATAATTTAATCAAAGCGCGAAGAAGCATCGCGGAGTATTATACGGAAAAATTAGATAAAGATCCTCGTTTTGTTCTGCCGCGTGAAAGGAAGGGGTGCAAAAGCGCTTGGCACCTTTACTCATTGAGATTGGCGGATGCGAGCATTGATAAAAGAAAATTATTCAAAGAATTTAAGTATGCCAATATTTTTCCGCAAGTTCATTTTATACCCATACACACTCATCCGTATTATCAAAATCGATTCGGGTACAAATTCGGCGATTTTCCGAAAACAGAAAGTTTTTACCGAGAAGAAATCAGCGTGCCTCTTTACCCGTCTCTTCGGAAGAAAGAAGTTGACGAGGTTATAAATATACTTAAAAAAATCGTATGAAACTTAAAACTGACATCATTATTCAAGCTCGAATGGGTTCAGGTCGCTTGCCAGGCAAGGTTATGAAGAATTTATGCGGATACCCGATGCTTTATCATGTGGTAAAAAGAGCAAGAGGCGCTGTGCTCGCGGATGATGTTGTTGTTGCGACTACGGTGTTAAAACAGGACGATGTAGTGGAAAAATTTTGCGCGGAGAACGGCATTAAATATTTCAGGGGAAGCGAGGAAGATGTGCTGGACAGGTATTACAGCACGGCAAAATGTTTTGATTCCGATATCATAGTTAGAGTAACTTCCGATTGTCCGCTTATTGATCCTGCTATAATAGATGAATGCATAAAAAAATTCGCAGAGCATAAAGGCGTCGATTATTTAAGCAATATTTCAATTCGAACATTCCCAAGGGGGTTGGACACGGAAGTGTTTTCTTTTAAGGCGCTGGAAATCGCGCACAAAAACGCGGAGGAAAAATACGAACGAGAACATGTTACCCCGTATATCTGGGAGAATAAAAAAGGAGAATTCAAAATCGGAGAACCCGTAGAGGCCTCGGACGAATACAGAAGGGATTATCGTTTAACTGTTGATTACGGCGAGGATTTTCAATTGGTAGCCGAAATTTATAAAGCCCTGTATAACGGTAGCGGTATTATCAATGTCAAGGACGCGTTGTTATTTTTGGATAAAAACCCGGAAATCGCAAGTATAAACGCGCATTGCGAACAAATAGCGCTTAAACCTTAAGCGTTAAATTAAAACTTACAATTTTCTAATTTTATAAACATGATCGTCATAATAGATTATGGAATGGGTAATACCGGTTCCGTGAAAAACGCATTAGAATTTTTAGGCGCTGATGTTTTAGTATCTAATAATCGCGATGATGTAAAAATGTCCAGTCATTTGATATTGCCCGGAGTTGGTTCATTCGGCGACGGGATTTCTAATCTAAAGGAGTCGGGTTTGGCGAATATACTCGAGGAGGAAGTATTAAGAGGGAGAAAGCCGTTCCTCGGAATATGTTTAGGTATGCAACTTCTGGCCGATGAGGGCGATGAGGGCGGCGTAAATAAAGGACTGGGATGGATACATGGGCGCACGGTGAAGATAAGGGCGGGGATAAATAAACTTCCGCATATCGGGTGGAACAATATTAAAGTTAAGTCCGATAATAAAATTCTAGATAATATTGCGTCTAATGTTTTTTATTTTGTTCACAGTTATTATTTACAGCCCGACGCGGAAAAGTGTGTTTTAGCGACATCTGAATACGGCGAGGAATTTCCGGTTGTTGTCAATAAAGACAATATTTGGGGTGTCCAGTTCCATCCGGAAAAAAGTCAAAAGAGCGGGCTTCAGTTTCTAAAGAATTTTCTGAAGCAACGCTGAAACGCTCAAGTGTAATATGCTTAAAACGCGAGTTATTCCATGCCTTACAATAAAAGATTTGCGCCTTGTAAAAAGCGTTAATTTTTCAGAACACAGAAATATCGGAAGTTACATTTCAGCAGTTAGAGTTTTTAACTCAAGGGATGTGGATGAGATGATTTTTCTCGATTTGGACGCGAGGAAAGACGGTATTAAAAAATGGCTTTTGGAAGAAATTTCAAAAGAATGCTTTATGCCATTGACCTTAGGCGGAGGAGTAAAGTCCCTAGACGATATAAATTTGCTTTTAAGAATAGGGGCTGATAAAGTTTCGATAAATACATCGGCGATAGAAACCCCCGATATTATATCCGAAGGAGCGAAGAAATTTGGAAGCCAATGCGTAGTTTCGTCAATTGACGCGAGGTTGATTGGCGGAAAATATAAGGTCTTTAGCGCCGGCGGCAAATCTGAAACTTCCTGGTCTGCGGTTGATTGGGCGAAAGAGGTTGAGCAAAGAGGAGCGGGAGAGATTTTTTTAACTTCAATAGACAAAGAAGGTTTAATGGAAGGATACGATTTGGAATTAGTAAAGTCCGTTTCCGATGCGGTAAACATTCCGGTTATCGCGTGTGGGGGAGCTGGAAAACTTGACGATTTTATTTTGGCTATAAAGATCGGCAGGGCTTCTGCCGTTGCGGCCGCGAGCATTTTCCAATATACTCAAATGACACCGAGGAATATCAAAGAATATCTGGTAGAAAATGGGATAGAAGCCAGATTATAATATTTTGAGCAGTGTGACTCTTTGGGTAGAAAGTGGCACAATTTTTAATGTAATTAATTTTTGGCATATGCAAAAAATAACCGAACAAATTAATTTTTGGTCCGGCAGGGACGGTAATAGTTACACGGATAGAAACCCGCAATCGGTAAAAGAATTAGACGGTTTGTATAAAAAGCAATACGGCGTTTTAAGAACTGCGATGAATCGTAAATTTTTATCGGGCATAAGCAAAGATGTTAAAATACTCGAAGTAGGCGCGAATATCGGCCTCCAGCTCGAACTTTTAAGAAAGATGGGATTTACGAATTTATTAGGAATCGAGGTAAACGAATACGCGGTCGAGGCGGCAAAGAAAATTCATCCCAAAATTGATATAATAAAAGGGTCCGCGTTTGATTTGCCTTTCAAAAAAAATTATTTTGATTTGGTCTTTACCTCGGGAGTTTTAATACATATCGCGCCTAAAGATGTTAAAAAAGCTACGAAAGAGATTGTTAGGGTTTCGGGCGGATATATCTGGGGAATGGAATATTACGCGCCAAAGCTTACGGATATCGAGTATAGAGGCAAGAAAGGATTTTTGTGGAAGCGCGATTTCTGCGATTTTTATCTAAAGAATTTTTCAGATTTGAAATTAGCGAGGGAAGAAAAATACAAAATGAACGATGGGAATGCAAGTCAGATGTTTTTATTAAAGAAATAATGGCTATCAACTTTGTCCAAAAGAGGACAAATTAAAATGTTTAAGTATTGCGAAAAGTGCGTAATGCCAAATACAAAACCCGACCTCTTTTTTGATGAAGCGGGAGTTTGCGATGCCTGCAGATCTGCGGAACTCAAGAATACTATAGATTGGAATGAGCGAGAAAGAGAGTTTGAGGCGGTGGTAGAAAAATTCAAGGGGAAAAATTCGGGAAATTATGATTGCATAATACCCGTAAGCGGCGGTAAAGACAGCCATTATCAGGCTTATATGGCGCGAAAATACGGTTTTAATCCATTACTTGTCAATTTTGAAGCAACAAAGCGAAATGTCCTTGGCCAAAAAAATCTTGAGAATTGCAGACAGTTCGGTGATATGATTGAATTCAAAAAAAATCCGGCAGTTTATAAAAAAATGTGCCTGGAAGGATTTAGAAAAGTTGGCGATCATGAATGGCCAAACCACATAGGAATATTTACAATACCTATAAGAGTTGCCGTTCAATTCAAAATCCCTTTAGTGATATGGGGAGAAAATTCACAGCTTGAATATGGCGGACCTAAAGCTTCTCGAATGAGAAATGTCTTAGACAGGAGATGGCTTGAAGAATTTGGAGGTCTGCTGGGCGAAAGGGTTGAAGATATGGTAGGCGTTGACGGAATAACAAAAGAGGATTTGGTGTCTTATTGCTATCCATTAGAAGAAGAACTTAAAGATGCCGGTATAACAGGCATATTTTTGGGTTATTATTTTAAGTGGGATGCTAGGCCGCAAGTCGAGCTCATGAGGCGATATGGATTTAGAGTGAAAGAGGATGGCCCGATTGAGGGCACATACACAAACTACGAAAACTTGGATGACGCTCTAGTTTCCATACATGATTATTTGAAATATGTGAAATTTGGATTTGGGCGAGCGACAGATCACGCGTGTCTGGATATAAGGAACGGCAGAATTACTCGAAATGAAGGAATGGAGCTTGTTAAAAAGTATGACGGTAAATTGTATAGGCATATTTTGAGGGATTTTATAAATTACTTCAACATTACCGAAGAAGAATTTTTTCGGGTCGTAGATTCGTTTACCGACAAAGCAATATTTGAAGCGGATGGCAACGGAAGATTAAGGAGAGACGAAGAGGGAAACCTGATTAAGATATATCAAAATTATGATTCCTAAAGTTTCAATAATAATACGCGCTTATAATTCCGAAAAAATTGTTGGCAGAGCGATAGAAAGCGCTATATATCAGGATTTTCCAAAGAATAAATTCGAGATTATCGCAGTTAATGACGGGTCGCGCGATGGAACTCTAGATGTTGTAAGAAGTTATGCCGATAAGCACAAAAACATAAGAGTTGTAGATGAGAAAAATCAAGGAGCGGTTGCGGCGGCAAATAATGGTTTCGCCGTTTCCAAAGGCAAGTATATTGTTTTCCTTGATTACGACGATTATTTTTTGCCGACTTTAATCGGAGATCTTTCAAAAATACTTGATGCGGATAAAAGTATAGATTTCGTTTACTCGGATTACTACGAAGAGTTCGAAGGCAAGAAAATTCTGGTAAGCCCTAAGAATATTTTTGAAACTATTGCAGGCGGGATGATGTTCAGGAGGTTTTCGGTAGGTGAAAGGCTGTGGACGGAGGGACTACTTTTTCCAGAATACGATATTCTCTTGAGGCATACCGACTGGAAGGGATACCATTATTCTAAGGCGCTGTTTACTTATTGCAGGAGCAAGGAAAGCTTGTCTAGTGTTGATTCCAAAGTAAAAAATGGGATTGAGCAATTGAAAAAGCTCCATCCCGATAAAATTTTAGAAATAGAAAAAATAAGAACTTACGCGTTATGAATGTTCTGTTTCTCGGAAACAAAAACAGCGAACACTCCGTGGATTTATACAACTATTTTCGCGATGAAGAAGGGAGGGTTTTATTTATAGATAGAAAAGTCGTTTCGGAAGATCTGGAAGAATTCAAGCCCGATATTATAGTAAGCTATAATTATAGATTTATAATACGTCCGGCGGTTTTTAATTATCCCAAATATGGGGCTGTAAATCTGCATATAAGCTATTTGCCGTGGAACAAGGGAGCGGATCCAAATTTTTGGAGTTTTATTGACAAAACGGCTAAAGGCGTTACCATTCATCGCATAGATAAGGGTCTTGATACGGGCGATATTATCGTCCAGAAAGAGGTCGAATTTTCAGAAAATGATACACTGAAAACAAGCTACGAAAAATTGCATGCGGAGATAAAAAATCTATTCAAGCAGGAATGGAAAAATATCCGCATAGGCAAGTACTCAAGGCGCAGACAAAATGCGGACGAGGGTTCGTATCATAAATCTGCCGATAAAGAGCCGTTATTGCATTTACTAAGCAATGGGTGGGACACGAAGGTTTCAGTTCTTGCGGACTATTTAGAAAAAGAGAGATAAAATAAAATGAATATGCGCAAAGACAAAGGCGTAATGCAAATAGGAAATAGAAAGATTGGCGAAGGCCAGCCATGTTTTGTTGTTGCGGAGTTATCGGGAAATCATCATCAAAAATATGAGGAAGCGGAGGAGCTTGTACGAGAAGCGGCAAAAGCCGGCGTCGACGCTATAAAACTTCAAACATACACTCCTGATACTATTACGCTCAATTCTCGAAAAGATTGGTTTATTGTCGGCGGGAAGGACCAGCCGGATTCTTGGAAGAACGCGAATCTATATGAATTATACGGAACCGCGTATACCCCTTGGGATTGGCAACCGAAGTTGAAAGAGCTTGCCGAAAGTTTGGGACTTATGTTTTTTTCCACGCCGTTTGACGATACTGCGGTAGATTTTCTGGAAGGGCTTAATGTGGATTTCTATAAGGTGGCCTCATACGAAGCTATCCATATCCCACTTCTCAAGAAAATTGCAAGCACAAAAAAGCCGGTTATAATTTCAGTCGGGTTTGCTTCGTTTGAGGAAGCGGCACTAGCCGTAGATACGCTTCGCAATAACGGAGCTGATGATATAGTTATTCTTCATTGCGTTACAGCATATTCTGATACCCCAAAATTTGAATTCGCAAATCTATCTACAATAGGAGATCTGAAAAATAAATTCGGTGTTCTTGGAGGATTTTCGGATAACAATTCCGGAATAGAGATCCCGATTATCGCGGCGATCGTCGGAGGCGCTTCGGTGATTGAAAAGCATTTCATTCTTGATAAAAATTCCGGCGGGCCTGATTCAAGATTTTCCATTGAACCGTCAGAACTTAAGGAGATGGTAGATCGTATAAGGCGGTTTGAGAAAACAGGGGATAGCGGACTTAATATAAGCCAAGACCGGATAAACTCGGCTCTTGGAAGGCCTCAATACGGTCCCGCAAGCGCCCAGGAAGCGGAGAATACTTTTTTCAGGCCTTCCTTGTGGGTAAAGGCGGATATCAAAGCGGGCGAAGTATTTTCCGAAAACAACATGCGCGTGGCTCGGCCATCAGTAGGCCTTGCGCCAAAATTCTATTACGATATTTTGGGTAGAAAAGCGTCTTGCGATATTGAAGCGGCTACTCCGGTTTCATGGGATTTGGTTGAAAAATAACGCAAATTAGGTTATAAAAAAGTGTACTGCGATGGTACTTTTTTAATTTATGTCTAAAATTTTTTTAATCGAATGGTCCGCGCCTAATTTAGGAGAGGTCGCTAAAAATTTACAGCAAAATGGCTGTGAAATTTTGTATTGGACGGGTGGGACATCCCGTAAAGATGAATTTCCAAAAACAATCTTTCATTCGAGTTTCGATGCCGTAAAAGCCATACCTCCCGAAGAAGTAAACACTATAAATTTTGAGCCGCTTGGAAAAGAGATCATTGAAAAATTTTTTGCGTGCGAATCTATTACCATGACGATGATGAATCGCATTGATTATTCTAAGGTGCATTTTATGCGGAGAAAGCGGCTTTATTATGACCTGTTAAAATACTGGCGAGGCGTGCTTAAGTCAATGAATCCAGATGCCGTAATTTTTTCCACCACCCCTCATCTTGTTTATGATTTTGTTCTATATTCCGTTTGTAAAGAATTTGGCATAAAAACTTTGGTATTTATGCTAACAAGGATACCGGATAGGTATTTGCTCGCTCGAGATATCAAAATTGGTTCCGAAAAACTTATCGCTGAAATCGCAAAGGGGCACAACTATAAACTGGAAGATTTAAGTAAAGATATTCGTGATTACTATATTTTTCAGACAAGTCCTTCCGAGGTTTCAAAGTTTCCATATAAAACAGTTCATGAATTAGATCAGGTAGCTCGATCCTTAAAAGCGCCTAGTATTGGCAAGGTCCTTTCAAGTATTAAAGACGGAAGCATTGCAAGGAGAGGGAGGGCTTATTTCAAGCGTTTATTTTCGGCAGAGTCCGGGTTGCTAAGCTTTGACCCCGATTATAAAGGTATAGATTATGAGGTTAAATTACGAGAGTGGGCGACGGCAAAAAAATTATTCGAGAAAGAATATAGGAATCTTCAAGTTGAAGTTGATTGGAATAAAAAATTTATTTACGCACCTCTTCAGTACCAGCCCGAGCGCTCGACTTCGCCCGAGGGAGGGATATTTACAGATCAATTTTTAATGTTCGATATATTATCAAATTCAATTCCGGATGATTGGGTAATATACGCGAAAGAGCATTTGTCTCAATGGACAAAAGGAGGAGTCCATGCCCATCAGGGTAGATATGCCGGTTACTACAAAAAATTGTCCTCGTATAGAAATGTCTATCTTGTGCCGCCGGAAATTCTGTCAAACAAATTTATCGAAAGATGTCAGTGTGTCGCAACGGTTGCGGGTACAGGCTCTTGGGAAGCGGTATTAAACGGCAAGCCCTCGATGGTTTTTGGATATCCTTCATATAAAGATTGCAGTGAGATATTTAAGATATATGACATTATTGCTTCGAGGTCAGCAATGGGAAAGGTAATCAGCGGTTATAAACCGGATAGACAAAAAGTATTGAATTATCTTGGCGCGTTTGATAGGGTAAGTATAAGGGCAAGTATTGAACAGGGAATCGAAAAAAATTTTGCATACTCTATGGATTTAAGCAGTCAAAACATAAAAGAGGCGATACTCAATGAATTTTAGTTTTATCAAAATTATAACATTTGGCATAAGCGCTTTAGTTTTAAGCGCCGCGTTTTTTGTAAAATCAATTCATACCAATGGCGAAGTCGAGCAGTTTGATGGCCTATCATATATCGGAAGTCAAAACGAAGGCAATATTTCTAAAAATCTTCTTACGGAAAATAGCGAAAAAATAATTATGAATCCGGATAATCTGGAAAATGGGGGTGCCGAAGTTTTAGACGATACTACTAGCCAGGGCGACCGGAACGACCAAAAAAATTCGACCGAAGAAGATAATTCAGAAGATTTAGTCGCAAATCCCTTGCCGGAAAATCCAAGCAACGGAGAAAAATCTGTCGAGGATCTAGAGGTCCCGCCGAAAGAAGAAATCATTAAAGAGACGGGGGTTCCTCCGCCTTGGGAGGGGTTTATATCAGATGGCCGTACTGTCAAATGGGCCGAAGGAGTTATCGGAAATTCTATTTTTTTTGGATCAGAAGACGCTTGGCTTAATTGTGGTAATTCCTCTTCAACTCGGTTACTAGGCACTTCGGATATGACAATTTCGGCTTGGATAAAGCAGGATATGAATGCTCCTCTTTACCCCAAGGACATTGTTTTTAAGGGAAGACCAAGGGAACGATGGTGGTCCATGACATTAAGAGGTGAAAGTAAAAACGGTAGCATACTATTCCAAGCGGATGATTCAAAAGTTTCTATTAGCGGAGGAGGAGTGAGCGGTTTTATAGATAACACTTGGCATCATATAGCAATAGTGTTTAAGTATGAAAATCACAGTAAAGTTGACGATTACGGAATCGTTCAAGAAATCAGAAACTGGATAATAACTTCATACTTTGACGGCGAGTTAGATAAATCATGGGAAGATTATGATCTTAAGTTTAATTCCAGCGATGATCTGCTAGGCGTTTTCGGATCCGAATATCCATTAGTGTTGGGAAAGTGCGTATTTAAGGGAGACCCGTTCAGCGGGCCTTGCTACAATTATGACGGTTACCTGGATGAACTTTACATATTCAACAGGGACCTAAGTGAAGATGAAATTTTTTCGCTGTATAGCGGCGCAACGAATAATCCGCCAGTTATATCAAAGGAAAAAATCATTGGTTATTGGCCCTTTGACGAAAATTTCGGGGAAGTGGCGCACGATTTGTCCGGAAATGAGAACGATTGTTTATTGCAAAGAAAAGGAGCTTAAATTACCACGCGCTCCATCCGCCGTCTATAATGAGGTTTGAACCGGTCATATATCTTGAAGCATCTGAAGCTAAAAATAGAATAGCGCAATTAAAGTCATCTTTTTTCGCCATTCTTCCAAGAATCGTTTTCGAACTGTACGCTTTTACGAATTGTTCGGATTGGTTAGCGAATACTCCGCCGAGAGTCAGAGTGTTTACTCTTATGTCCGTACTTTCAAGGTATGAAGCCCATGATCGGGTAAAATTTTCCATAGCGCCTTTAGTTGTCGCATACCCTATGGACTTAAACTTTCCCGCATCATAGATCCTATTATCCGGTCCGGTTATTCCGTAGATAGAGGATATATTTATAATAGTTCCTTTTTTTTGTTTTTTCATAAATGGAACCACTGATTGCGTGCAAAATTGCGACCCAGTTATATTAACATCCAGATCCTTTCTCCATAAATCCTCGGGGTATTGTTCGTACGGTAAAAACAGGTTTTTAGATTGTTCGCTCCCGGGTACCGGATTTAACGCGGCATTATTTATCAAAATATCAATTTTTTTGTATAATCGCAAAACAGTTTTTATCGCCTCGTCAACTTCATTTTTATTTGAGATGTCTACTTTAATGTATTTCGCCTTAAGATTTCTCGGCAATGTGAAATTTTCTTTTATGTCAAAAAGAATTACTTTAGCGCCAGATAAAAAAAGGGTTTTTGCGTATTCCATGCCAAGTATGCCGGCGCCGCCGGTAATGATAGCTACGCGGTTTTTAAGGGAAAATAAATTTCTTATTGCAGTGTTATTCATTTTTTACGCGCTATCACCCCGTATTCTAGAGGTGACGGCTACGGTAAGTTATAATTTGACAATTTTTCCAGTATTCATTGATTTCAATATCGCTTCGCATATTCTTAACACATTTAGGCCATCCTTAAAAGTAACTTTTGGATCATCCTTTCCCTTTACGCAATTTACAAAATGCTTCATCTCGCTAAGGAACATCTGATTTCTGTTAAAATTTTCTAGGACGGCAAAAGTTTTTGCCTTTTTATTCTGCTCGTGAGGAGTAAATGTCAAAGTGCCGTTATGATAATCCCATAATAGCGTCCCCGCAGTTCCTATTATTTCAAATGTTCTTCGCGGGGGCTTTCTGTAAAAATCCATATTCAAAGACGCTATACTTCCGTCGCTATAATCAAAAACAGCTTTCACCAAATCTTCAGCGCTTACTTCGAGACCCGTCCTTGTTCCGCCAAAGGCCGCGATTTTATCCGGCATTCCGAAAAACCAGTAAAGATAATCAATGTCATGGCTTTGAGTGAGAACCACTCCTCCTCCAAGATCCGCTCTTGCGGCGTATGTGTACCTATAATCTTCCCACGGGTGCCAATCCGGCAGGTATTCTCCCATATCTACCGAAGCCGACAAAACTTTTCCGATGGCATTCTCTGTTAAAAATTTACGCATTCTTTGGAGCAACGGATGGAACCTGAAATTATACGCGATATAGACAATGGCATTGTTTTTATCGGCAAGCGCGACTAAATTTTTAATCGAGTTCGCAGAGACCGCGGCCGGTTTCTCAACAAAAATTCCCTTCAAATTGTTTTGTATGCCGAGTTTTATAAATTCGGCATGGAATATGGTGGGGTTTGATATTATCAATACATCGGGTTTTTCAAGAAGCGCGGTTTTGAGGTCGTCAAATACAATGGGGTTGTATATTTTTTCAAAATTAGCCACAAATTTGCGGTCGCCTTTTCCGGTTCTATAGACAGTAATATCTTTATGCCCTAATTCAATTAAATTTTTGTAGTGGCGTTGGCCGATTGAGCCAAGGCCGGCAATAAGAAATTTCATAATATGCATTAGGTCTAGGTTAAAGGTTAGAATCGACCTTTTCCAACATCCAACCCCCAAACCTAGAGTAATTTTAGATTTTTCATAAGTTCTTCAGCCCTTTTCAAATCTTCGGGCTCATCTATATCCATAGACCTTTCCGTTTCTATTATGAGTCCTCGCATATCTGGTCCATAAACAATCCCTTGCTTTATGAACTTGGCGCGCGTGGCGTCAACAAGACCATTTTGCCAGTAAACATCCGGCAGAAGTTGTCGGGGTACATCAGTTCCAAGATGATTGAAATATTTTGTCGGCAGTAAGGGTTTTATTTTGGAACTTTTTGCATTCGCGAAATGCCACATCTTGAATGGATTGTGCGGGTAAGGGGAGGTAAGAGTTCTTACGGAATCGCACTTAGTCCTTGTCATAATGGAAATTACATCATCTATATCTTTCGCGGTCCGAAGGGGGGAAGTAGGCCTTAAATTCAATACTATTTCTGGTTTATATGAACGGTTTTTTTCGAGCCACTCGATCGCGTGCTTCAAGAATTCAATATCGACGGATTTATCACGGGCAAATCTTTTCGGTCTTAAAAATGGAACATCAGCTCCATAAGATTTTGCAACCTCTGCGATTTTGGGATCATCCGTGGAAACTATGAAAGCATCGAGAAGTTTGGATTTTTTAGCTTCTTTTATTGTGTAGTATATTAAGGGTTTCCCCGCTAGCGGGGCAATGTTTTTATAGGGGATGCTTTTCGATCCGCCTCTTGCGGGTATTATTCCCAGCGTTTTAATTTTTTTTGTCATGGCTATTTTTTATCGGAATTTTTATTATAAACAATCGAGCGGCCGTTTTTGTTATATGTTTGTGGGGTTCGCCTGGCGGTATCCAGAGCCAGTCACCTCTTTTGAGGATAAATTTTTTACCGCGTCTAATAACTTTGGACTTCAATTCGCCCGTGATATTTTTTCCGTTAGCGTCTTTCGCGAGTACGGGTTTTACCAGTTCTCCTCCGCATACAAATTCAATAGTTCCCTCGAGGCAATGCCATAAATCTCCTTCGTATTCATGCGCCTCCGCGTCGTTTTCAAGAACACCTTTACTCTCGAGGATGTTTAGTGGGAGATTGTTTTTAGAAGAAAAAGCGAAAAGAGGATCCAGCAATTTTTTGCCGGGAGTTTTGGAAGAACGAAGAGTTTTCTTGATGATATCGGAAGAAACAAGGATCGTTTTGGCGTTATTTTTTAGCATATACTATATTACCATAAACATTAACATAGTCAATCAGTTACAGCTAGAAACTATTTTTTTAGAAAAAGAAATATCGCGAGCAAATTAGTGGCAAAAGAGTTTATAAGGCGAGTTAGGACGACGCCCATTACTCCAATAGTTGGAGTAAGTATGAGAAGCAGTATTATCCTAAGAGTAGGCGAGAATATACTTGTTATCAGTATGTTTTTTTCCTGCATTTTCGCGTCAAATGTTTGGCTAATAAATGAAAGCGGGAAGAAAAATATGAAAAACGAAAAAATTTGAGCGTATAAAATAGAATCTAAATACTGCGGAAAGAAAATTTTGAACACAAATGGAACGGACAGAATATAGGCGATTCCTAGGGGGATTATCATAGCATACAAGCGTATTATTTTTTTAGGGAGGTTTTTTTTCAGGTCATCACTCGAAGCCGCGCTCATTTTTGGGAACGCAAGCTGGTTCAAAACGCTTAGATTATCGCTTAACTGGGTTGGTATTTTCTGGGCGAAGGCGTAAATAGCGACTTGCGCCGCTCCTAAAAAATGCCAAATAATTATTTGGTCAAGCTCTCTCGCTATTGTCGGGATTATCTTTATCAAACTAACGCGAGTTCCGAACGGTATTGTCTTAGGGTCTTCTTTGGCGTTGGGAGGGAATTTTTTTATGACAATATTGAAAAACGCGAATGCCACAATTATTCCGACTAAGAGATCCCCGAGTATTATGAGTAAAACATTATCAGTTATAAATAGTATTACAATTATCGCGGCTATGGATACGGCAGTCGAGAGAATCGAAAAAATGCTTAGCAGTTTGAAATTTTTTGACCCCTCAAGATAAGCGGCATAGAGCGAGAAAGGATTTAGAAATGGAAGAAGCGCGGCTGTTATCACAAATGCCCAGCCGAGCGTCGCGTTGCCATGGTAGAAATAATAGGCGGAAAACAAAATACTGCCGACGCTTCCTAAAAGCCCCCATTTTATTTTGGAAATGACAGCCTTCTTTACGGATCCCTCATAGCCCCTTGCTACCGCTTGAGCTACGGCTGTTTTCATACTCTGAAGAGTGGCGATGCTTAATATGCCAAGAATGGATAAAATATACTGATATGTGCCGTAGGTTTCCTTCGATACAAGATTGGCGAAAGCGATTCCCGAAAGTATGCTTAGAAACGAAACTGCCTTCGGTAGCGTAAGCCAAAAACCGCTCTTAAAAAGGTAAACATTGTCAGTACGAGTATATTTTTGAGTTTTTCGAAGGAGATTATATGCCTTTGATTTGAGGAGCAAGGTTTTAGGCTGAAGGTTTTGGGTTTTAGGATGCGGCGATTAACTAGCACCTGCCTAATATCTAAAATCTAGCAACCTTAGTATTCTATCGATTCCCTTCCGCTTACAAGATCATATTCCGTTATGGATAGGGAAGAGGCGAATTTACTTATTATCTTATCGGCAGAGCCGACATTCTTTCCCGAAAGAGAAAATGTGTATTCATAAAAGTCATTTTGGCGTTTTTTACTGCTTAACATAGAAAGATTCAGCCCTTCACTTTTGAGCTGGCTGTTTACCGCAACTTGATCAATGGGCAATTTCGATGTCAAAAGAAGCACAAATTTTTTGTCGGAAGTTGAACCCAAGTTAAACCTAAATATGGCGTAAGCAACGGCGGATATTATGATCGCTGAAACTATTCCAACCGCGTAATGACTAAGGCCCATCGCAACACCTTCCGCTAAAGCAAAAAACAAAAATGCGATGTCCCTGGTTTCTTTTATTATCGTTCTGAATCTTATCAGCGCAAATGCGCCAAGCAATCCCAAAGCGGCATATACATTATTTTGGACAATCATCATCACGACGCTTGCTATAATCGAAACAAGAATTAAAGTCGCGAAAAAGGACTGGGAATATGAAAGACCAGTATGGGTGTATTTATGCACATACGCGATTGCGAAAGCTATGACCGTAGCAAGAAAAATATTGAACAGTACAACAGCCATGCTTACTTCTGTCGGAGAAAAAGAAAAATAGTTTAGTGGCTGCATATTAGGTTTTGGGTGCTAGGTTTTAGGTTTTAGGGATTACGGCGAAACGATCGTCTAATACCTGACATCTAAAAGCTAAAACCTATCGATATATCGGATAAAATTTTCTCATAGCCTCAACTCCTTTAGAATATTTAGAGTAAGAATCTCTGCTTAGTTTGTATTTAGACAGCAAAAATTTTATCTGCCAGGGAAGTTTTTCTCGGAATTTTACTTCAATAACAGCGCCATGTTGGCTTACATCAGTTGAGGGGTTGGTTAAAAATTTATCGCCCTTTTGAGCTCTTATATCATAGTCAATGGTTACTCTTACCCGCTCACCGCCGGTAAAGCTATGAAAAGCGCGCCGCTTGTATTGTATAAGCACATAGGGCTTCCTTCTTTCATATGTAGTCCAAAAGACAAATTCAGTCAATATTTTTTCATCTTCAGCATTAAGTCGCTCGGATATTTTCCTGTAACCTCTTTGATTCGACGAAAGGAAATTTTCCCATTCGCGCGGAGTTACGCATACCCTATTTTTGGAAATCATCATGTCATGCTTTTTTTTTATTTCAAGCCAAATCGAGGGCTTGTCGGGTTCGTCCGCAGTAAGGGCATCTCGATATATTCTAGCCCTGATTTTTTTTCTATCCAGAAATCCTCCGGATTTATCAAAGTAATCGGCGGCACCCGGAGTTTCAAAATATACGCTAGAAACATAATATTTTTCCCCGATATTGAATGTGTCCCTGGAAAAACCAAACCTAATTAAATCATATTCAAAATTTCGTATTAAGTATCTGGGTATGGGATATTTGAATTCAAATCTAAAAAAATTGTTTTCCATGCTTCGTTAAAATTTGAATGTATAGATCCAAATTTAAGGGTTTAGTATAGTGGAATTTTTACTTATATCAAAATTTTTTTCGTTGTTTTCTATGGTGTTATTTTTTATGATCGCGGTTCCGCCTCCGAATATGTCCTTTTTTTGGTAAAGGGAAAGACCTATCAAATTATGCGAAAGCACATTATTTTCAATCATTGCCGAGGATTCATCCTTAACGGCTATGCCCATAACGCAGTTTTCTATTATATTTCCAGTTATTGTTGGGTTTGACCTCTCCCCAATGCTCACACCCTTATCGGAGCATTTATCAACTTTGTTATTTTTTACAAGAGCGTCGCTGAACGAAATATCAATCGCGTCTCCTTGAACCTGTTTGGTGCCGATGTTATAGAAATAGTTATCCTGAACTATAAAACCGCTCGTCATATCTAGATCAACAGCATCTCCAATAGAGTCATAAAATTTAGATCTCATTATTTCTCCAGTAGAGCCCTTAACATTTATTATATCGTCATCTCTATCAAACGATAAGTTGGAATCATATACATAAAGAGGAGCATTATGAGCGGTAAGCATTCCCGTGAATGTAACACCATTTATCCCTTCCGATGCCGAACCTCCACCCATCGAGACATATTGGAATTTACTTGCTTCGTTTGCGTTTATTATTGCTACCGCACCCCACGGTTTATCAGGGTATGCGCTATTTATAATTATCGGGTTATATGACTGCGCAACGGCTTCTATCGGGCTGTAGGATATTACGGATACGCCTTCGCCGAGATAAATTTTCACATCGGGTTCTATTATAAGCTTTGTGTTTTGAGGTATGATTACGGTTTCATTGATAGCGTAAATTCCTCTGGGTAAGACAATATTGTCGCCGAATATTCTAAACGCGGGGTATTTTTTCATGAATTCGGATTTTGAAAGGGATATATCATAAAAATTTTCAAAACCCATACGATTGCTAAGGTCAAGCATATCTTCCAAGTCCTTGTATATGTCATCGAATTTTGGGAATTTGTCCAGATTCGCGAGTTTTTGGGCGGATTTATAATTTAGCATTATCCACTCCCGCATTTCCTTTATTGTGATATCCACCCTGATATCCCCCTTGTATTTTGTCTGGTCCTTGTAGAATTCGGGTTTCATTTGTTCGTACAGCTGGTCGTATAATTCAAGATCCGCTTTAAGATTTTGTTCTGAAACCGTTTTCAAAAGAACTTTCTGGTAATCCTCGTAAAATTTTTGATTTTCAAGGATGCGCTTTGTTATCGGATCAAAAGTGAGATACGCTTTCCTGGGGTCGCCGTTATGTTCCGCTTCGTAAATATGAATATCTTCAAGAAGCGGTTCTAATTTTCCGGTTACGCTATTAAACAGCAGGTTGAGATTCGCTTCCATTGAGTGCGAACCGCCCGCGAGAATATTCATAGCAATAGCTCCGTACCATTTTTCAAGATCGAGGATGTTCGCTATGTTTTTGTAGAAAATTTCATCGGACTGCCGAAAGAGATAGAACAAAGTTTCAAGCTCTTCAAAATGCTGGTTTGTCTGGTTGATTTCCCTTGTCCATGCTATGTATTCATACAAATTGAAATCAATATACGGAGTATTTTTGTCCACGCTGGTTACTTGAGAAAAAATTTCGCTGTCAGGCGCTATGGAATTTTTTTCAAGCCATCCCGCGGAGAATCTCTCCTTAACTAGATAAACGCCCGCGTCTTTGTTGTTGATTTTTACCCAAGCGAAAAACATATTCGGGGAAACAAGACCTGCTCTTTTAAGGCGCGAATTATTTACGAGTTCCATAAGATAGGCCCTGTCGCGCGGAACTATTATGTCAATCGCTTTCATTTTTTGGAATAATTTGTCCCCCGGGAATTTTATAAGTAAGGATCTTTTCGCGTGAGTCCAATGGCTATTGAGCGCGCCTCTATACCTAACATCAGCTTCGCTTAAAAAATCGCCTGATTGAAAAACGGCATTTACAAACACGCGATTTTCGACATCGAGATTGTCGGAAAAGATATTTTGCGGGAGGATATCATCCATGATCCTTATGTCGTCCGGATCTATAAATAAATTGTAAACCGGCAGTTTTGTTTCCTTGAACCAATACGGAAAATGTATTATATTTGCTGATTTCTGAAGAGATGTTCGGGCTTGAAGAATGTTAAATGCTAGTTCCTGTATCTGCGGAGTTTCATCGAGTTTAGTAAACATTTTTACTAGAGTTTGATTTGATGGCCTTAGAAATACGGCGGGTATGGTAATGAATAAAACAACCAATGGAACAGAAAAAATAACCCATTTCTTTTTCGAATGCGAAGGAAGAATATTTATTGGATTTTTTGGAGAATTTTTGTTCATCAACTGTCCGAATATCAAAGGTCTTTATTTTTTACTTCCTCTGCCATTATTAAATTGACAAGTTTTTGAAACTTTGTTTTGGGGGCCCAGCCAAGTTCTTTTTTCGCCATCGAGGCGTTGCCGACAAGATTTTCAACTTCTGTGGGGCGAAAGTAATATGGATCAATCTCAACGATAATCTTGCCATTCTTTTTGTTTATTCCCTTTTCGGATATTCCCTGACCTTGCCATTCTATGTCTATATCGAGTACTCTAAAAGCAAGCTCTGCGAATTCTTTAACTGTGTGGTTTTCTCCAGTGGCGATAACATAATCTTTTGGTTTTTTTTGCTGAAGCATGAGCCACATAGCTTCGACATATTCTTTTGCGTATCCCCAGTCCCGTTTGGCGTAAAGATTTCCAAGATAAAGTTTGTCCTGTTTTCGCCTTACTATCCTGATAGCCGCTTGAGTTATTTTTCTTGTTACAAAACTTTCGCCTCGGCGAGGAGATTCGTGATTGAATAGTATTCCCGAGCAAGCAAACATATTGTAAGCTTCGCGATAATTTGCCGTGATGAGATGCGCGTACAGTTTTGCTATGCCGTAAGGGCTCCTAGGAAAAAACGGAGTATTTTCGTGTTGAGGGGATTCCAGCGGGTTTCCGAACATTTCGCTTGTTGACGCTTGATAAAATTTGGTCTTCCGTACAAACCCCAATGTTCGTATTGCTTCTAGTACGCGAAGAGGACCCAAGGCGTCAGTATTTGCGGTGTATTCCGGAGTATCAAAAGACACCCGAACATGGCTTTGGGCGGCTAGATTATAAACTTCATCAGGTTTAACCCTTTTCGTTATCTGGGTAATGCTTGCGGAATCGGTTATATCTCCGTAATGAAGAAAAAATTTGTTTCTTTCTGCATGGGGGCCGTAGTGTATGCGGCTTAGCCTATCAAGTTTTGCTATACTGCTCCTCCTTCTTATACCGTGAACTTCGTACCCTTTTTTAAGCAGAAATTCCGCGAGGTAAGATCCATCTTGTCCCGTGCATCCTGTAATCAATGCTATTTTGGTCTTTTCCATACCATTATGTTATTGAATAAAAATGCCATTTAGTCAATATCAAAAATCAGGGTCTATCTTTTTAAGCCTTCTGACTGCGGTAATGAATCCTTCTCCGCCAAATTTATGCCCCTGCCATATTTCAGGAAGGAACCATAGGTCAGTTTCGGATAGGTGTTTTAATATTTTTTTGAAATCCGTTGTGCCGTCTTGTATCTGGAGACCTTCGCCGTTGAATCCTGCGGCATCTGAAATATGAAGATACCGGACTACAGGAAGTATAGTTTTTACAAACTGCTCCAGATCCTTTTTGTATAAATTGCAGTAGAGCGCGGAATGCGACAGGTCCAGCGTTATTCCAAAACCTGTTTTCTTCGAAAAATCAACTATTTCATCAGCATCCATAAATGAAGCGTGGTACCACTGGCCCCCAAAATACCACGGCATTCCGGGCATTGTTTCGAGCAGTATTTCGAATCCGTCCGAATTTAATTTAGATAACGAATCTCGAAGATTGCCGTTAAGCGTCTCGATTTTGTCGAAGAGGGGAGCATTCATGCTCATGCCGCCGGGATGCACCACAAATTTCGCGTTTTCGTTTTTATTCCTAAACAAAGGTTTCAATTTTTTTGCGTGTTCGAGTGCTTTGTTGAAAAAATCGACAGATTGTTTTCTGATGACCCCATCCATACTGGATAAATCCATAAGAATATCTCTGTTGTATTCGGGTCCGTGAAGGGCCATATCTATGTCGTACGATTTTCGATAGGTTTTGTCCTGATTTATGTCAACATCCGTAAGATGGAGCTCAACAAAATCCGAACCGCAGGCAATCATTTCATCTATATCGCTCATGCGCGCCACAACGCCCCATTTATGTTTTATGCCGAGATTGTCAGTTTTGCGTTTCCGCGAAGTTTTAATGTCTGATTCGAGTATGTAGTCATCTTTTTCTATATTTCTCTTGGTTAATTTTTTTCCGGCAAAATAATTTATTTTCAAGGGGCTGACTCCTTTTCCGGGGCTTTTTATTTCCATGTCGGACTGTTTGAGTATTTGGCCGATTTTTAGATTATTGGCGGCTACTATACTTTTAGATAGCGTTTCCCTGTTTAAGTATTCTCCTCTCGACGGATAACGCGTGGGCTCCCCCATTGCTTTCTCGACATTTTTTATTTCAGCGACTAAACTCTTAAATTCATCAGGTTCGAGACTTGCTTTATGATCCGGTCCGGGAAGATTTCTATCTATGGTGATATGTTTTTCAACTATGCTTGCGCCCATAGCAACCGCGGCAAGGCTTACGGATATGCCTCTATCATGGCCGGAATATCCCACAACGCATCCGAATTTTTGGCGCATAACTTTCAAGAAATTTAAATTTATGTCGTGATATGGGGCGGGATAAGTGCTGTTACAATGCAGAAGCGCAAATTGAGCATCTATTTTTTTAAGAAAACGAACGAGCTCTTCTATTTCCGATACGAAAGACATTCCAGTAGATATGATCATCGGTTTTTTAAGTTTGTTTATAGCTTCAATAAGACGCAAATTAAACATATCCGCGGAGGCAACTTTGTACGCGTTAACGCTAAGATTGGACAGGAATTTTAAGCTGGTTTCATCCCAGGGACTGCACATAAATTCAATACCCACGCTGTTTGCATATTGGTAGAGATCCTTCATTTGCTCATCGGACAGTTCAGTTTTTTTGATATGGGAAAGCACATATTCTATTCCGTGCTCCTGCCGTTCGGGATTTAGAAGGGCATCTTTCTTATAGACCTTTTCCAGGCATCTTTTTTGAAACTTGACGCAATCAGCTCCGCTTTGCTTAGCAATGTCAATTAGATTTTTGGCAAGCTTAGTATCGCCTTGGTGATTAAGGCCGATTTCGGCGATTATGTAGACGGGATAATCTTCCCCTATAATCCTGTCCGCTATTTTTATAATCCGTTTATTTTCCATTTTTTTCACCTCTGAATAAAAGACTTATCGTTTTTAATATTATCGCGATATCCAAAATTATCGACCTGTTTTTAAGATAGTAAAGATCGTATTGGAATTTCTCATAGGTATCCTCTGGAGTTCGGGCGTAACGGAAATTTACCTGCGCCCATCCCGTGAATCCCGGAGTTATGATATGTCGGACATTATAGTGCGGTATTTGGGATTCAAGTTCTTTTACGAACTCGATCCTTTCGGGCCTCGGGCCCACAAGAGATATTTCACCTCTTGCTATATTTATCATTTGAGGGAGCTCATCAATATGCGTGCGTCGAAGAAATTTTCCAATACGCGTTATGCGCGGGTCATTTTTTTGCGCCCATACGGCTTTATTTTTTTCCGCATCTCTCACCATAGACCTGAATTTTATAAGTCGAAAAACCTTTTTGTTTATACCTACTCTTTCTTGCGTGTAAAATACGGAACCTTTAGTGTCAAACTTTATGAAAAACGCGATAACGGGCCATACTGGAGAAGTAACAATAAGCACAACAATCGCCACGACCAGATCTATTACCCGCTTGAAGTTCGTGTACAGGCGTTTTTGATGTTCGTTTATGTTTTCGAGGAACCAGGCCTGCGTTATGTAAGAAATTGGTATGCGTCCGGTCAATATTTCGTAGCTTTGCGCCAAGTCGAGGAATTCTATTCCGTATGGCATACACTCATAGAATGCTTTGGTTATCAAGGGGTTTGCGTGAGGATTTTCTGAAGTTATAACGGTTTGAATATCGAGATTTATTAAATTTTGAGCAAGGTTTTTATCTATGCGTAAAATATTCGCATATTCTGATTCGTCTTCGGGCAAATCCGAACCCAATAATTCATCGGTTTTTATAACGGCTTTCAGTCGATACCCAATATAGGGCCGCGCTTTTATTATGCGAGCTAGTTCTTTCGCGTGTTCGTTCATTCCGGCTATCGCGACATTTGTTTTAAGATGCTGGGCGATAAAACGCTGAAAAACAATACGCCATGCGCTTACCAGCGAGAAAGAAATCGCTATGTTTAACGCAAGGTTAATCTTAGGTGTTATTTGCGGATCTGACGAAAAGTAAAATATCACTATACCGAATACAAACCCCAAAGTATGAGATATGACAAGTTTTGCTATGACCGATGAGCTCGGGGCAAAACTGCGTATTTCGTAAAGTCCGTTTATGTAGAATACTATTATAAGCAGGGCGTATATTCCCAAAAACGGAAAAAAATGGGCGGCAAAAATTTCTTGGGTTAGAGTTTGCTGGAATGAAATAAAAAGCATCGCGGGAAGCGAAGAAATCATAAGTATAGTGTCGCCGCCAAGGAGTATAAGTTGTTTTATTTTGAGTATATTAGCCATTTTGTTACTTTTGCTTTATTCTAGCGGGGGATTGTATGTTTTGTAAATATCTATTATTCTAAGTATTAGGTTTAAGGTTTTGAGTTTTAATATATGCAGTATTGCTGATTTTTGTTTTGTGCCTAGCTTTCGGCACCAAACAAATAACATATAATGAAAATTCTAGTTACCGGCGGGGCCGGATTTATAGGTTCGAACCTCGTTGATCGTCTAATTTCGGAAGGGCATACGGTTTCTATTCTAGACAATCTTTCGACCGGCAAAAGAGAAAATATAAACGGGCAGGCAGAGTTTTTGGAATTGGATATTTCGGATTTGGATTCCATAAAATCGGCTTTTAAGAATAAGGAGGTCGTGTTTCATATGGCGGCGATACCAAGCGTGCCAAGATCCATAAGCGATCCAGCTTCAACATTCAAATCCAATATAATGGGGACTTTGAATGTTTTGCTGGCTTCGCGAGATAACGGAGTGCGGCGGGTAATATACAGCGCTTCGTCTTCCGTGTATGGGAATCAAAAAACCCTGCCCGCAAAAGAAGATTTATGCCCCGATCCTCTTAGCCCCTACGCAATCTCTAAATTAGTAGGCGAACAACTGTGCCGACAATTTACTAATTTATTTGGGCTTGATACAATAATACTTCGATATTTCAATGTATATGGCTCGAGGATGAAAGGAGGCGATTATGCGGCTGTGGTCGCAACTTTTTTAAGGCAGAAGAATAATGGCGAGGCATTGACTATCGTAGGTGACGGTCTCCAGAAGAGAGATTTTACCTATGTATCCGATGTTGTTGAGGCCAATATACTTGCTTCTTCGGAAAAAATTAAAGGAGGAGGGGAAGTCGCAAACATAGGAGCGGGCGACAGCCGCAGTATAATGGAACTCGCGGAATTGATAGGGGGAGATATTGTGCATATAAAAGAAAGAGCCGGAGAGATAAGGAATAGTTTCGCCGATATTAAAAAAGCAAAAAGGATATTGGGTTGGGAACCTAAGGTGACGCTGAAAGAAGGGATAGGAAAAATTTCGTTTAATTAGTAAATCCTAACATCGAAATTCGAAATAACATCAAAACCAAATTGTCGCATGACGAAAATAGCAGTTGAAGCGATTAGGATTTTGAAAATCTGAATTTATTTCGGATTTATTGTTTCGATTTCAAATTTTATCTATGTATAAACAAACCGACATAGGAATAATAGGCGCCGGTTTTGTCGGCGGTGCAATCAAGAATTATTTCAAAAAAGCAAAGATTTGGGATAAATACAAAGACGCGGGTAATTCGTTTGAAGAAGTGGTTAATCAGCCGATTATTTTTGTGTGTCTTCCCACCCCCTTCTCTAGCAAGAATACTGGCGGTGTTTTTCGCGGCGCTGATATTTCCGCGATCGAAGAGAATCTTGCCAAGATTCCGGCAGGACGCGTTGTGGTTATAAAATCAACCATATCGCCGGGAACTGTCGAGCATCTCCAAAAGAAATACCCGTCCGTAACGATATTGTTTAATCCGGAATTTTTGACCGCGGCTGTGGCGAAAAAAGATTTTCAGAATCCGGACAAGCAGATTATTGGTTATGCCGACGACAAAGGGAAAAAGATTGCTAAAGAGGTTATCAAATTATTGCCGAAACCCTTTGTTAAAAAGAACAAGCCAATGGTAATACCCGCGCTTGAAGCGGAGTTTATAAAGTATTCTATAAACAATTATTATTCAATGAAAGTGATATTTGCCAATCAAATATACGATGTATGTCAAAAAATAGGAGCGGATTACGATATTGTGCGCAAGGGGTTTACCCAGGATAAAAGAATATGCGACAGCCATTTTGATGTTTGGCATGGAGGTTTCCGGGGATATTCAGGAGCTTGTCTGCCAAAAGATATAAAGACATTCATACAGTTCGCGGGCGAGCAGGGAGTGGATTTGAAACTCCATAAAGTCGTGGATGGGATAAATGAGGAATTGTTAAATTCTAAAGAGAAAACTCAAAGGATAAAATAAAATTCGCATTTGAATTTTCAGTTTATCTTAAAATTTTCGCTATTAAGTTAACTTTGTGAGCCACAAATCTTCAAGGAAGAAAAAACGCAAACAGGAAAATATCGCGAAAGTTCAATCGTCGGAGGATTCGTCAAGCAAAGATTCGGGTCTTGCTTCGTTTTTGAAAAAAATTATCGAATGGGGGGCTTATGCTTCTTTATTTACGCCGGTTGTTGTTTCTTCGGAATTTTTCTTTCCTTTTGTCGTGCCTAAAACGGTATTTTTTTGGATGATCGCGGAAATTATTTTCGCGGCATGGGTCGTGCTCGCCATATCCAATCGTCAGTTCAGGCCTCGCTGGAATTTAGTTAGCATTTCAGTTTTTGTTTTTTTGGGAGTTGCCATATTAACTTCATTTACCGGAATCAATATAGAGCGCAGTTTTTGGAGTACGCTTGAGAGAATGGCGGGAATAGTGAACTGGGTTCACTTGGTTCTTTATTTCATCGCCGTAAGCTCGACATTTAGAACCGAGAAAGAGTGGAAGCGGCTTGTCGGGGGAGTGCTTTTTGCTTCGACGGTAGTTAGTTTGGCGCTTTTACTGCCAAAAGTAAACGAAAATTTATCCCTGATCTCATTCGACAGCCGTAAAGGTTCGACAATAGGAAACTCAAGTTTTATGTCGGCGTATCTTTTGTTTAGCGTTTTCTTGAGTATCTGGCTCATTATTAAAGAAAACAGGCAATGGCTAAAAAGTTTTTATGCCGTTTGCGTTTGTTTGGTTGTGTTTACGATTTTTATCTCGACTGCTTACGGAGCTTTGGTTTCAATGATCGGAGGATTTTTCTTGATATTGATATTTTGGCTATTTTTCGAAAAGAAAATACCTTTTTCAAGGGCAATCGCGGTGGTGCTTATAGTGTTGGGGATTTCAGTAGGCGGCGTGATAGCTTGGGGAACATTTACGCAAAACCAGGCCGTAATAAGCAAACTTCCTTATTTTTTTTCAAGGGAGGGTACGATAGGGGCGAGAAAAGTAGTTTGGGATATAGCTTTGCAGGGAATTAAAGAAAGGCCTGTTCTCGGGTGGGGCCCTGAAAATTTTAATGTCGTGTTCACGCAATACTTTAATCCGTGCTTGCCATTATCTGAATGCGGAGGAGAAATATGGTATGACAGAACTCACAACATAGTTTTGGATCAGCTTGTAAATTCGGGTTTTGTCGGGCTTATAAGCTATATGTTTATTTACATCGCGGTCGGTTATTTTCTTATTAAACGCTGGATATTAAGAAAAGGGAAAAGAGACGACGGTTCGGATATAACGCGCAAGGCCGACTGGCTGTTTCCATCAATAATAGTAACGGCTTTAGCGAGTTATTTCGTGCAGAACTTTCTAGTGTTCGATATGATAAACACATATCTGATGTTTGTGTTTATTTTAGCTTTCGTATCTGGAATGAGGAGCGGTGAAGTTTCGGAAGGCGAAGATAAATTGGAGGCGCGCGGTTCTCTGATAGTAAACCCGCTATCGCTGACATTATGCGGCATATTGCTGGTTTACTCGTTATTTTCTTTTGGAGTTCAATCATTAGAGGTGGCGCGCTGGGGTTTGATTGCGAATGCGTCAGCGCTTCCTCCGGAAGATCGTTTGGAGTTATACAAGAAAAGTTTGTCAGTATCGTCTTTGGGCAACAGGCAAATACCTGAATTTTTCTCAAACAATACCTTGAAGGGTTTGAGGGCTGGTGATACTCCAACTCCGGAATTCGTGTTCGATGTCGTGGAAATAATGGAAAGAACCGCTATAAAAGAAAACCCGCTTGATTATAGGGATAGGATGATACTTGCGACTCTTTACTTCAACGCGAGAAGGTACGATGCCACATATTTGGATAAAGCAAAGAAAACATTCGAAGATGCCATGGAAATGAGCCCCAATAATCAGCAAACCTATTCATCTCTCGCGCAAATTTATCTTTCCACGGGCGATTATAAGAAAGCCGTGGAGTTTTTGGATAAGGCAACTTCGTTAGAGCCGCTTTATGTAAACCCGCACCTACAGCTCTTCGATGTGCATTCCGGATCCGGCGAGTATGAATATGCCCGTACTGAGCTTGAGAAAGGTTTATCTTTGGGGTATTTGCCGGAGGGCATTGATGAATTTGAGGATATTTCCTATGTTTTTGAAAAATTAAAGGAATATGAAAGGGCTATATTTTGGTATTCCAGGATAGTTGAAAATAATCTTGAAGAACCGAGATATTTTAAAAAACTTGGCGATTTATACAGAAAAAACGGCAACGAGACAGAGGCGAGGGAATTAGAAGATGTTGCTAGGCAGTTAGAGGATCGGGTAATAACTAAATAAACGCGTGTTAATATTGTTCAATACTTTGATCTCCGGCAGGTTAACAATTTTCGGGGCAGTTGTTTTAGCGGGCATATCATTTTGGTATGCATCTTTTGCTTACGCCGAAACCCTAAAGTTTCGAGTTGACGGTTCTTTTGATTGGGATGGAAGAGGCGAAGTAAACGCTACTTTGCGCCACGAAGGGATAAACGGAAAATTTTATGTAGCCGACGACTATTGGAATTCTCTTGGTTTCAGAGAAAGGGACATTTTGTCAGCTGATGTGGAAGAGCTTTCAAATCAGTTTGACACTGTTATTTATCCCGGGTTAGTCTCGGTATTCGGTTCGGAGAATAAACCCGGCGTGGACGGCAATTCAAAGATTACTGTTCTTATGACAAAGATGATCGACGGCGCGGGCGGGTATTTCAGGGAACAAGACGGTTTTCTGAAGTCATTATACGCGGATTCGAATGAGCGCGAGATGGTGTACTTAAACGCGGCGTATTCTTATAGTGAGAGAATGAGGTCTTTTTTAGCGCATGAATTTCAGCATCTTATAACTTTTAATCAAAAAACTATAAAGCATAATGTTCAGGAAGAGGTATGGCTTAATGAACTTCGTTCAGAGATCGCTCCTACTCTCGTTGGATACGACGGTGCGTTCGTCTATACCAACAGCAACCTGGAAGCGAGGACGAAATCGTTTATGAAAAATTTTTCGGATGCGATATTAAATTGGGAGGCAGAGGAGAAGGATTATGCTTCGATAAATCTTTTCGGCCAGTATGTACTCGATCATTACGGGAGGTCGGTTATAGCTTCTATGACCGAAAATAATCTCGTTGGAATAGAAAGCTTTAACGCGGCGCTTCGCGTATTTGGTTTTAGTGAAGAATTTGCGGATGTTTACACGAACTGGACAATCGCCAACCTCGTAAATAGTTGTGAAGTAGAGCCCATAAACACATACTGTTATAACAATCCAAATCTAAAATATAGCGATATTCATGTGACTTTTAGCGGTTCTGGAGTGGAAAGTGATACTGTAAGTTCTGAAAGATCCACGGAGGACTGGAGAAGTTTTTGGTTTGAATTTGAAACGGGCCTTAAAAACGAAAGGCCCGCGGATCATATTTTTCGTTTCGATTTTTTCGCGCCTCAAAACAGCAAATTCCGCGTACCTTATGTGACCTACGGAAGCGACGGTTTGAAGGTGAAGGAAACGGGCGAAATTGAAATAAACAGCGGTTCGGGCAGTTTCTACATTAAAAATTTTGGATTTGACACTTCTAGGATCGTTATCATTCCTTCAAATCAGGCGCAGTATAGGGGTGGGTTGGGTAGGGGAAACAGCACGCGTTATAATTTTAACGCGGCGACGATTACTGATTTCGAGTTATCATCGGGTTCTACAACATTACCGTTTTCTATTTTAGGGGGGAATGAAAAAGCGTTATTACCAAATCTGGCTGACGGCACTCTTATCCGAGCAAGCAATGATTACAAAGTTTATGTTATAAATGGTAGGTACAAAAGATGGATACAATCCGCGGAAATTTTTAATTTCTATGGCCATTTTAGTTTCGCGGCAGTCAGTGAAGTATCACCAGAAACGCTGGATCTTTATGAAGATTCGTGGCTTGTTCGTGCGGATAGTGATACGAAAGTTTACGAAATAAACGGCGATGGCACTCGCCATTGGCTTGATATGAGCGCGGAAGAATTTTTGATAAGGGGCAGGAAATGGGATATGGTGCGTGTGATAAACACATCGGAACTCAATTGGTATGTGGAAGGGCCGGCGGTTCGGTAGGGGGAGGGTGCTTGGTTTGTTTGTTTAATTTGGCCTCGCTTTGATTTTTATACTATATTACTATGATTGGAGTGAGGATTTTGGATAGCAATAGAGAAGTGAGCAACAGTCACCACTCGACACGAAGTGGCTAGGGTGTTACATTAAATTGAACTTCAAAGCGTAGCGGAGGGAGTAATGGAATTGGAAGATAAGTTTAAACTGGGATTTTGCACGAAGTGCGGCAGTGAAAAGATACTGGCCGCGGAAAGTTTGGCGGTAAGGTTTGGAGATCGGTCCGAAGTTCTTCAGCTCGGAAATGTTAAGCTTCCGAAGTGTTCCAATATGGCATGCGATATGCTCTATGTAAGTCCGGATTCTCCGCAGGGTCGGAGGTTGCATGTTCTATTAAGTACCTTGAAAGCCCATTTGGGCATACCGGAGGAAACGGACGCGCAAGTTATGAGAAATTCGCAAATGGAGGCGTAATGAGTTGTAGTATTTTGTATAGCAATTTGCTAACACGCAAAGTTTTTGGAAAAAATTCGGATGATAGAAATAATCTAGTCGAGCATTTAAGAGTTTGCAAGGGTTGTTTGGATTTAGCGATCTATATTGAAAGTGTCCTGATTAGCGTAAGACATAGCGCAAGACAGGATTATGTAAATGGCGAGAGAGTGATTTCGCCAGAGGTGTCGGATTTAGTCGCAGATTTATTGCAGGAAGGGGAAGCGAATAAATGGGCGAAAAACGCCGCAAGAATAAAATTGGCGGTGGTGATCACATACATAAGGAGAGCGCTCGATACGAAATTGCCTCTTGAAAATGACGAGCGCGTTCCAGAATCCGTGAAGTTAATGTGTTTACAGGCAAGGTCCGGCATAAGCGATAGCGACAAAAATTCTGCCAGCTACAGCCTAAAGCTGATAGCTGATGTGGTCGATTCAGCTTTGAATTCCGAAAAGAGCTCTTGAGCTAGTATCAATTATAGCAGGGGTTACGAACGCCGCGTTAATAAGCGCAAAGTTCGTCCCTGCTTTTTTTTGTTGACAAATCGTGCTAATATGTAACGAAATGATATTGGATATCCAAAAAAATGTGCCTTTGTCTGTTTACACCACTTACAAAATCGGCGGGTCGGCTAGATTTTTTTGCGATGCTCAAAACGAACAAGAAATAATAGAGGCCTTTGCTTTTGCGAGGCGACGAGGCCTGCCTTATTTTATTTTGGGAGGGGGCAGTAATATTCTTGTTTCCGATAAGGGGTTTGATGGTTTGGTTATACGGGTACGCAATAGCGGATACAAAATGGAAGGCGAAATAATTGAAGCGGGTGTGGGAATGGATCTGCAGAATTTTGTTGACATTGCCATAGCAAGTGGCCTTCAAGGCATCGAGTGGGCATCAGGTATTCCGGGTACATTGGGAGGCGCTGTTCGGGGAAATGCCGGAGCTTTCGGCGGTGAAATGAAAGATATTGTAATATCAATCAGATTTATGGATAGAAAAGGAAACATAAGGGTTAGAAACAACGAGGAATGCAAATTCGGTTACCGAACCAGTGTTTTTAAGCAGATGCCCGGGCTTGTGATTATTTCCGCTACAATTCAGCTAAAAAGGGGCGACAGGAAAAAGCTTTTGAAATTTTCCGGCGACACTATAGCTTTAAGGGCATCTCGTCATCCGCTTGAATTCGGATCTTGCGGAAGCGTTTTCAAAGCGGCGGAGCTTAAAGATATAAACCCGCGGCACTTTGAAAAATATCCCAGATTCAAAAATCTTATAAAAAACGATCCGTTTCCCGTGATACCGATGGCGTGTTTTTTGGACGAAGCCGACCTAAAGAATTACAGGATAGGCGGCGCAATGGTTAGCGACAAACATCCGAATTTTTTTGTCAATTACGACAACGCAAGCGCAAACGATGTAGTTACGCTAATAAGTTTGGCAAAGCAGAGGATTTTGCATCATTTCAAAATAGTGGCGGAAGAAGAGGTGCAATATGTGGGGTTTTAATTCGACTCTTCATTCTGACCTTTGACTTAATCCGTATTTTTTATATACTTAGTTTATTAAAATATTACCATGAAGATTACGATAAAAAGTACAAATTTGAAACTTTCCGGTTCGGTTTTTGCTTACATCGAAGAGAAAGTTGGTTCTTTGGAAAAGTTTATAAATGTTAAGGATCTTGCCGATTCGGGACATCCGTCTGTCGAGGCGTGGGTCGAAGTGGAAAAGCTGATGGGGCAAAGCAAGGGAGATGTTTACCGCGCGGAAATCCAGATAAAACTGCCGGGATCCGAAGGTATGCGCACCGAATCCAAGCAATGGGATCTTCATCAATGCATTGATGAGGCCAAGGATGAGATGCAAAGAAGATTAAAGAGGTATAAAAATAAGCAGACGGCAAAAAAGAAAAAAATTGGTAGAGAGTCAAAAGAGGATAGATATTCCGAGGCGGTTTAAGCATCCGCTCGATATATGTTTAGGCAAGGCATTTCTCCGAATATTCTGGCAATAAGGAGGCGGCACAATGTTGGAGAATAAAAGGGCAAGAAGAATAAGGTTGCTGATGTGTTATCCCGAATATTTCAAAATTCCGGGTCGTCAAAACGCTCGTATGAATGTAAATCGCCAGCCGAATAAAAAGCTGGCTAACGCCCAGTGGACAGCGTTATTCAACAACTATCAGCGTCTGGGCTTTCAGGTTCATATTCTGGAGCCAAATGAGTATCTTCACGATTTATGCTTTACCGCAAACGGCGCGCTTAGCCAGTATAATGTCAAAACCGGGCGAAACGAAGCGGTACTGTCGAATTTTCTTCACCCGAATAGAGAGCTTGAAAAACTCGAATATCGAAAAGCCCTGAAGGAACTTGGCTATCTCGAAGAAAATATATTTGAGATTCCGGAATCAATCAAGGTTGAAGGGCAGGGTGATTGGATAAGCATGGCGAAAAACTATCTCTTCGGGTGTGGCATACGATCCTATCCCGAAGCCGCGGAGCATGTGAAGAGATTGCTTCAGCTCGAGAAAGAAGTTATTGCCCTTAGGTTGCTTGGGGACTCGTTTTATCACGCGGATACCTGCGTATTTAGTTTGCGGTATAAGAACGCGATAATTTACTATCCAGGAGCTTTCGCTGGAGAAAGCGTGGATAAATTGCGAAAGTTAAACGAGGATAAATTTGAAGTCAGCGATTCGTTGGCCAACCACCTTGTGTGCAACAGCGTATATCTAGGAGATATTGTTTTCCTAAATATTGATTTCTCCGATTACTCCGCGGAATCCTTTGAGTCGAGCGCCTACGGACGGTTTTTGGCAAAAGATGGCACGGACATTCGCTACAAAGAATTATTGGATCATGAAAAGGATTACGAGGCGGTTCTTAAATTTATTTGGGATCGCGGATACGATATTATACCGGTTTACACATCGGAATTCGAAAAATCGGGCGGAGGGGCGAGGTGTTTGACTCTGTTTCTCGATTAGCTTATTTTTATCGAAGGTAATTAAAGGCGTTAAGCGCCTTTTTAATTTGATACAAGCGATTTTTAGTGCTATCCTGTATTGGTTATGAGCTTATTTTCTAAAATTCTCGGCGATCCCAACGAGAAGGAAATAAAAAAGTTAAATGGAGTCGTAGATAGAATAAACGCGTTTGAGCTGGAAATCGCGACTTTTTCGGATGCGGAATTGAGGCAAAAAAGCAGTGAGCTGGCTAATGAATTGAGACCCCCAAAACTAACGGGGTCAGACCCCGCTAGTTTCGCGCAGAAACTTGATGAAATTTTGCCAATTGCATTCGCACTTGTTCGTGAAGCGGCAAAACGCACTCTAGGACAGCGGCATTATGATGTTCAGCTAATGGGCGGGGTTGTGTTGCATCAGGGAAAAATCGCCGAAATGCGTACGGGTGAAGGAAAAACGCTTGCCGCGACAACTTCGGTTTGCTTAAACGCGCTCACGGGAAAAGGCGTTCATGTCGTTACTGTAAATGATTATTTGGCAAAAAGAGACGCGGTGTGGATGGGTCAGATTTACAATATCCTAGGTTTGAGTATCGGGTGCATAGTCCATGATTCGGCATTTATTTACGACGCGGCTTACAAAGTTCGAAACAGCCAATTTCCGATTATAAACGGTGAATCAAATATCAATGGCGCGGGATTAAATGAAGTTTCTGCGGACAAGCAAAATTCCAAACGGGACGAGGCAAGGGACACTCTCGGCGCTTTTAAGGTGGAGGACAGTTATCTTCGTCCCTGTACGCGGAAGGAGGCGTACGATGCGGATATCACTTACGGCACAAATAATGAATTTGGATTTGATTATCTTCGTGATAACTTAGCGCACTCTTTGGATCAGATGGTTCAGCGCTCGCACTATTTTGCAATTGTTGACGAGGTGGACTCCATTTTAATAGATGAAGCCCGTACTCCCCTTATAATTTCCGCTCCGGATGCGGAATCCACATCCTTGTATAAGACATTTTCACAAATTGTGCCGCAACTTAAGGAAGGCGAAGATTACAATGTTGACGAAAAAATGCGCGCCGCAACTATCACGGAAAATGGGATTTCCAAACTGGAAAAAATTTTAGGAATAGAAAATATTTACGATCCCGCCAAGGGCGGAGGGATCAGGTATGCGCATCAATTAGAGCAAGCGCTTCGAGCTCACACCCTTTTTAGAAAGGACAAAGATTATGTTGTAAAAAATGGGGAGGTTATAATAGTTGACGAGTTTACCGGCCGTTTAATGCCCGGCCGGCGATATTCAGAAGGTCTGCATCAGGCGCTTGAAGCAAAGGAGAATGTGGAGGTGCAGAAAGAATCAAGGACGCTTGCCTCAATCACTTTCCAGAATTATTTTCGAATGTACGAGAAGCTTGCCGGAATGACAGGCACTGCTATGACATCCGCGGAAGAATTCGACAGAGTTTATAAAATCGAGATAGTTTCAATACCCACAAATAAGCCAATGATAAGAAAAGACAGCCCGGACTTTGTTTTTAGGAGCCGGGCGGGAAAAATGAGAGCGATGGTGGAGGAGGTTAAAAAACGCCATGAAAAGGGTCAGCCAATCTTAATTGGCACGACATCCATTCAGAATAATGAAGTCGTTTCGACATTTTTACAAAAAGCCGGAATAAAGCATGAGGTTTTGAACGCGAAAAATCATGAAAGAGAGGGAGAAATTATAGCTCAAGCCGGACGAAAGGATGCTGTGACGGTAGCTACTAATATGGCGGGCCGAGGCGTGGACATTATTTTAGGAGGAAATCCTCCCTCGACAGAGGAGGCCAAAAAGGTCTGCGAAGCCGGAGGACTGTTTGTGTTGGGAACCGAACGACATGAAGCGCGAAGAATAGATAATCAGTTGCGAGGTCGCGCGGGGCGTCAGGGAGACCCCGGCGAATCTCAATTTTTTGTGTCGCTCGATGATGATTTAATGCGCGTATTTGGCGGCGATAGAATAAAGCGCCTTATGGAAACTCTGCGAATTCCGGAAGACCAGCCGATAGCAAGCGGTATGATTTCAGGCGCTATCGAGTCCGCGCAGGGCAAGATTGAGGGATTTCACTTCGACACAAGAAAGCATGTTTTGGAATATGACGAAGTTTTGAACAAGCAAAGGCAGACAATATACGGCAGGCGCATCAATATCTTAAAGCCAGATTACGATACGAAGCGGGAAATTTTGAATCTCCTAGAAGAAGAAATCCAAGCTGTCGTAAATTTTCACACAGGCGCGGGGCATCCCGCGGAGTGGAATATAGAAGAAATTTATGAAAATATAAAAAGTATTTTTCCTTTGCCGAGCGATTTCCACCAGCAATTGTTTGGCGCAATTCAAAAAAAAGAGGACGCGGATGATCTAAAAACGAATTTGATGGCTATTATTTTTGGGAAAGCGAAGCAAGTTTATGGGGAAAAGGAAGAAAAATCGGGCGAAAAGGCGATGCGGGAATTGGAAAAATTCGTGCTTATACGCACGATAGATATTTTGTGGATGGATCATCTGGACGCTATGGAATATTTGCGCGACAGCGTGCGTCTTCGCGCGTATGGGCAAAAAGATCCGTTGGTTGAATATAAACGCGAGGGGCGTGAAATGTTTGTAAGGTTGCTTGATACTATAAGATCGCAAGTCGTAAATACTATATTCAAAGTGGAATTGAGGCAATCGTCGAAGCAAAGCGATGCTGGCGTTACGGAATCAAGTCCGGAAAATGATGTGAGCGCCGGTAATCTTTTGGAAAATGATTCAGCTTCAGTAAAAGTTCCGCAGGGCACAAATAGGGTGGGTCGAAACGACCCTTGTTGGTGCGGATCGGGAAAAAAATATAAAAAGTGTCATGGGAAATTGGGATAGGAAAATGCCCTCATTCAAGAGGGCATGGAGGTATGATGCCGGTACTAGAGGCTCGCTGATTTCCGAATTGTTTTTTCAAAGATTCTTGCATGGCATCTAGTCCGTTTTTCCAGCGATAATTTGCACTATTGTGTTCTTCAACGATAATTTGGCCAGCGATAATTTTAACTACTTTGGCGAGCCCACCGACATAGTATATATTATTGTCATCGGAAATTGTTGGGACATAGACATCATCATTTATTTTAGGCATTGCAGACATCACATTCTCCCCTGACAAAAGATTCTACATTTATGTTAATTGATTCGTGCGGGGTAGTCAATAAAATGTAGAAGTGTCATGGGCAGTAATGATAAGTTTTATAACCCCGCTAATTATTTTGAGATTCCGGAATATCGACAAATTAGATGTAATCTGCTATATTTTAGCAGTAAATCACACATTGAAAAGAGGGCTATTTTTATGAGGTAAGCGCACTGGGCGTAATGCTGTTATGCCTAACGCGCTTACCTCATGTCGAGGCGGGCCGCAACAGCGAGGGCGAATCTCGCAAATCAAAAGGAGGTTGTCACCATGACGACTCACATCGTCGCAGACGACATTCTTGGAACGATTTCCCGCCGTATGTGGGAAGTCCAGCGTCGTCTGTTGGAAGGCACGCTCGATCCGAGTGGAGTCGCGAGATCCCTGCAGTCCATCGTCGAGGCCACGGAAGTGACCTCGAGACCTCTCGTCACGGCGAGTCCGTTTTTCGCCGAAGAAGAGGTGCAGTCCAACTACGGCTATCCGCAGGGGTACGCCGTGAAGCCGGTCTTGGAACAGCTCGTGGAGCTTTCCAAGCACTTCAACGGTCTCAACGCCAGTTCGGTGTTGGCCTACTTCAAGGAGCTTCCGGCTCTGCCCGCTGGCGCGGAAGGTTGGTTCGCCGTTCCGCGGTGGGAGAAGGTTGCGTCCTCGTACAACGAGGCTGTCGAGAAGGTCCTTGACCTGATCGACAAAACCCGCACCTTCCACAACTACTACAAAGGCGCACTCGGCCCGAAGTACCTGCGGCTATCCGAGCGGACGGCTGTCGCGCTCCAGATGATCGGCGATAAGCAGAAGGGCGACTTTCTGCTGATCCCGGCGCAGTTCGGTCTGACCCATCGGGGTCGGTCCATCCGGCGGGTGCGCGTGGTCTACGCTCCCCACGAGTTCGGCCTCGGGTCGTTTATCACGGGGTGCATGATTCTGTCGCATCCCGAGCGGCTCGTTCAGCAGGATCGGTTGCACATCGACTGCCCCAGTGACGAGTACAGTCCGGACGCCGATGGCGACTTCTCGCGCGCGCCGACCTTCAGATTCTACGGCGGCGAGGTCAGGTTCGTCGTCAGCTTGGTCTGCAGTGCCGACAAGCTCTGTGGCTCGGCCTCGGGGTTCGTCTCGCAGTAGCCCCTCGAAAACTCGAACTCTTGGGTCTTTTGACTCCTTGAGTCAGCAAAATTTGGGCTACCTACACTTCCGTGAAAAGGTAGCGTGAATGGTTTTCATTCTTTAGTTAATTAACAAAAGGCGATGCGCATTCGCCTTTTTTGTTGTTTTATTTATTAGTTATCTAAAATAGTCGCAAAGCAATTTATAAAAAAATAGGTTTTTGCGTAAGGCGCGTATTGCCTTCGCGCGAACGCGTATGCTAGAATTAAGAGGTTAAAATATAAATGAGTGTTATGTTAAAAGTAAAGTTAAAAACAGTTATCGTCGATTTCGGCAATGTTTTGAATTGGCGGTAGTTTAGAGTATGGCTGACAAAAAAACAATCTTGCTCATAGAAGACGACTCCGTTATCTTGCGGATTCTAAACAACCGTCTTAGCGAAGAGGGATATAATGTTTTTGTCGCTGAAGACGGCGAAAGCGGCCTTAAAAAGTTCAAAGAAAACAGACCTGATTTAATTTTATTGGATCTCATACTGCCTAAAATGGACGGTATTTCTATTCTTAGGGAAATCAGGAAAGATGCGACAGCGTCGGATATGCCTGTTTTAATACTTACTAATTTGAAAAGCAACGAAACCGTACTCGAATCTCTGCGGCTTGGAGTCAGCGATTACATCCTCAAGGTGGATTACAGCCCCGAGGAATTAGTAAAGAAAGTAAAAGAAATTTTAGAACCCTAATGGATTATTGCAATTTGTGGTAGCGTGTTTTCGCGAAACAAATCTTCGCGATTTCGGTATAACCGACACGCGCCATTTCTATCATGTCTTATTTAGTTTTAGATATCGAAACAATCGGGAAAAAATACGAGGATTTCGATGAAACAAGCATAGCAACTTTCAAAAAATGGGCGGGAAGAGACGCTGAAAGCGACGAACAGATTGAAAAAGGTCTTGAGAATATTAAAAAGGGTCTTCCGCTTTCGCCGTTTTTAGGCGAGATAGTGGCAATTGGAATGCTGGACGATAAAAATAAAGGAGCGGTTTATTTTCGAAGGGATGGGAGCCATCCGGACGCGACCGGCTCGTCCGATTTTGAGGAAAGCGGAATTCACTACTGGTCTGGTACGGAAAAAGAGATACTGGAAAGATTTTGGGAAGTAGCGAGGAATTATTTTGTTTTTGTGACTTTCAACGGAAGATGTTTCGACGCGCCATACCTCTTGATTCGTTCCGCGATTTGGGGTATTAAGCCGTCTAGAAATCTAATGCCAAATCGTTATGTTTCAATGCAGAAATACGGTCCCCAGCATATTGACCTGTCGGATCAGTTTACTTTCTACGGCGCGATTAGAAGAACCGGTCTTCACTTCGCCGCGAAAGCATTTGGAGTTAAAAGTCCCAAAGACGGGGATATAACAGGCGAAGAAGTGCCGAAAGCGTTTGAGGACGGAAAGTACGAAGAGATCGCCCGTTATTGTTTTGAGGATGTCATAACAACAAAGAAGCTTTTTGAGACATGGGGCAAGCTTCTTAATTTTGAAACAAACTTCACAATCTGAAGACAATTAAGGGTCGTATGGGCCATTTAATTTTCGTAAAATACACATTCACTAAAGATTGAATTGTTTTTAGCGAAACATAAACGAGGAAACCGTTTTTTATGCATTATTCGCATACAGGCCGAAAAAAGGTTCGGCGAGCGAAAGTTTCAAATGCAATGAACGCAAAAGAATTTCAACAATTTTATAGCCGTTTAAACCGAGAACAAAAAGAAGCCGTGGACAGTTTAGACGGCCCGGTAATGGTTGTTGCGGGACCCGGGACCGGGAAAACGCAGGTTCTCATATTGCGCACAGCGAACATTATGCTTAAAGGGAAAGCGAAGCCGGAAGAAATTCTGGCGCTTACTTTTACCGACAGCGGAGTTTCGGTAATGCGCGAACGCCTGATAAGTATGCTTGGACAGGCCGCATACCATATTTGCATCTCAACATTTCATTCATTCTGCAACGAAATTATCAAAGAAAACCCGGATGATTTTCCGCAATTTTTTAGAAAAAATTTAGTAGATGAAATTTCGCAAGTCGGCATAATAGAAAAAGTTATACTGAATAATAATTTCAAACTCTTGCGTCCGTTCGGAAATAATTTAATGTATGCCGAGTCGTTGCTGAACGCGTTTTCGGATATGAAGAAAGAAGGCGTAAGTCCGGCAAGATTGAATGAGATGGTGAAACAGCAGGAAGAAAATTTTGGAATTATGGAGGATTTGTATAACGAAAAAGGGCCATACAAAGGGAAAATGAAGGTAAAATACAGAGTTCTTGAAAGGGATATAGAAAAGAACAAAGAAGTCGTGTTCGCATACAAAAAATATCAGGAAGCGCTTTTGGAGCGCGGATATGATTATGATGATATCATCCTCTGCTTTATAGAGAGGTTGAAAAGCGGCAATATTTTACTCGAGAAACTTCAGGAAAAATACAGGTACATTATGGCCGATGAACACCAGGACGCAAACCAGGCGCAAAATATGGTGATCGAACTTTTGTGTTCCGCCGAAGAAACCCCTAATATTTTCGTGGTTGGCGATGAAAAGCAATCCATATACAGGTTCCAAGGGGCAAATCTGGCAAATTTTCTCTATTTTCATACGAAGTTTCCTATGGCGAAGATTATAACGCTAAAAGAAAATTACAGGTCCACGCAGTCAATTCTTGATGCGGCGGGATCCGTGGCTAAGAATAATTTGCGCAAGCTTTCGGGTATTTTGACTAAAGAAGAAACAGGGCTTTTTTCGCAGGGGATTCACCCCGAAAAAAAAGTTCGCGTTTACGCGTTTAAGGATACGAATTTGGAAAATTATTTTGTCGCGAAAAAAATAAAAAAGCTTATAAAATCCGGAGTCGCGCCGCGGGAGATATCCGTGCTTTACCGAAACAACAAGGATTCTGTGTGGATAAAGGATATGCTTGAAAAGAGCGGGGTCGCGTGCCGCGTGGAATCGGATGAAGATCTTCTTTCGGGTGAAGAAGTCAGAAATTTATTCCGGATAATGAAGGCAGTTTCGGATTTTGGCAATTCGGAAAATTTATCCGCGATTTTAAGTATAGATTTTTTCGGGATACCATCGCTTGACGCGTATAAACTTATTCAGCCCAGGCAATTTTTAAGGCATATAAAGTTTAATTCCATTCACGATATCATGCGAAGTTCTAAAAGGATGCGGGATCTCGGAATTTCAAAAGCTATAAGGATAAGCAGGGCATACGGCAAGCTAGAGAATTTAAGTCGCTATGTAAAAGACAAAAGCGCTCCGCAAGCATTGGAGGCAATTCTAAGAGAGTCCGGAATGCTTAAACATATTTTATTAAAAGATGATTACATTGAGCGAATGGCAAGGGTGGGAAAACTTCTTCAGCTTTCAAAAAGACTTTCTGCGGAAAATAAATATTACAGCATCGGCGACTTCATAAGTCATATGGAACTTATATCCGCAAAAAATCTAAAACTTCGCGATGTTAGATTGGATATTCCTAAAAACGCGGTTCGCTTAATGACGGCTCATAGGTCAAAGGGTCTGGAGTTTGATTATGTATTCATAACGGGAGCCAGCTACGGCCATTGGGGCAAGCGAAGAGACAGAAAAATGCTGAAATTGCCGTTGTATGAAAATATAGGCATAGGCGCGCAATCAAACGCCAGTTATGACGCGGAAGACGATGAAAGACGACTTTTTTATGTGGCGTTGACTCGCGCGCGAAAACAAGTTTACATCAGCTATCCAAGGTTAAACTATGACGGTCGAGAGCTTTTTCCGTGCCAGTTCATAACGGAAATATCTGATGAGAGCAAGGAAGAAGGGACTAGTCAAATTTACGAAGACAGTTTTGCCAGAAATTACGGTGTTTTATTCGCGGAGAAGAAAACACCGACGGTAAGAGAAGAAGAAAAAGATTTTCTGCGAAACATTTTTCAAAACAGGGGGCTGTCTCCAACCGCGCTCAACAATTATATTTCTTGCCCGTGGAAATATTTTTATAACAATCTTTTACAGATTCCTCGCGCGAAAACAAAGCATGAGATGCTGGGAACTGCGGTGCACGCCGCGTTAAAGGACTTTTTTGATGTTTTACGCTCCAAAAATGAAGCCCAAGCAGGCCGAGATTATCTGCTTGAATGTTTCGAGCAGGCGCTTTGGAAAGAGCCGATAGGCGAGCATGATTTCACGGAAAGTTTGGAAAAGGGAAAAGAATCTTTAGCGCGTTATTACGAAAACTATAAAGACATTCTGTATAAAAATACCGTGAACGAATTTGGGATAAAAAACATTTTACTTGCGGATAAGGTACGGATTACGGGTAAAATCGACAAAATCGAAATTTTGGGGAATGGCGAGGTGAATGTAGTTGACTACAAAACTGGGAAAAGAAAGACAAGGAACGCTTTATGCGGCTTAACCAGGAACTCGACGGGGAACGAAAAAAGACAGCTGGTATTTTACAAAATTCTTATGGACGAAATGTCGCAATCCGCTCGGGAAAAAATGGGTTTTAAGCCCATAATGGTATCGGGAGAGATAGATTTCGTCGAACCTGAAAAAAGAACTGGCAAATTGTACAAGGAAAAATTTGTAATATTAGAGGAAGAAATCCGTCAGCTAAAGGATAGGATTTTGGAGGTTTCCGATGAGATTTTGAATTTTTCATTCTGGGAAAGAACTTGCGGCGATAAGGGTTGCGAATATTGCGGCATGGCAGAGATGATGCGATAATATATTAGGAATTAGAAAATGAATATGAAATTTTTAACCAAAGAAATCACAACAAAAAAAGCGATGTCGTTAGTCGCGGTAATTGCGTTCGCGGTTCTTGTGGCTATTTCAATCTATGTAAATAGGGAATCCGAAAAGATTTCCGGGTTCGGAGGCATAAAAACGGATTTTTATAAGAGAGATAAGGTGAGTATGGAAAAATTTAAGTCGGAAGAGGATTTTAAGGAATATGTGGAAGTAATGTCCGGAGATTATTATTCTTATGGTTTTGGCGGAGATCTTAAAACGCTCGATTCTTCAGCGCCGGCGGGTGCTATGGAGTCGCGTGCGGATAGTGAAGGGCCTTATCGCGTATCAACGACTAATGTTCAAGTAGAGGGAATAGACGAGCCGGATATCGTAAAAACGGACGGGAATGATATTTATTTTTCGCCGGAAAATTTTTACTATTACAGATTTGACAATATGCTTCAAGTTGACGATATAAGAGGGATATTGCCGCCCACAAGCGATATAAGAAAACTGCTTTCAATTAAGGTCTTTCCGCCAGCCGATTTGGATATCCAGGCAAAAATTGATAAACTTGGAAGTTTGCTTTTAACAGACGGAACGCTTGTCGTGTTCTCAAACAGCAATGAGATAACGGGTTACAATGTTTCGGATCCGGCATCGCCAAAGGAAATCTGGAACCTTAAACTGAGTAAAAACAATTACATAGTTCAAGCGCGTCTTTCCGAAGGTAAGATTTACGCGATAACCCAGCAATACATAAATCACACCAATCCATGCCCAGTTCGATTGTTTGAGGGAAACGAGTCCTCTTTGATTCCGTGCGGCGATATATACTACCCCGCTCTTCCGATTTCGGCTGATGTTACATTTAGCACTATGATTTTAGATCCAAAGAGCGGCGAGGTTGTGAAAAAAGTTTCGTTTGTGGGTTCTTCCGGAGCGTCCGTGATTTATATGTCTGATAGCGCGATATACGCGACCTATCAATATGATGAAAGTATCGTAAAATTTTCATCCAAATTTCTGAAAGAAAAATTTCAAGATGTAGCTCCAGTTTGGTTTCTGGATAAGGTGTCAAAACTGGACTCTTACGATATAAGTGAAAGTTCAAAGATAGCCGAACTTCAATTCTTATGGAATCAATACATAAATTCGCTGGATGATGATGAGGCATTGCGTGTGCGAAACGAGTTGACAAACCGGCTGAAAGATTATTTCAAAGAAAATTCAAGGGATTTGGAACGGACGGCAATCGCAAAAATAAATGTAGACGATCTGTCAATGGATGGGCTAGGTAGTGTTCCCGGACATCTATTGAATCAATTTGCCCTCGATGAATACTTGGAGAATTTACGAGTCGCGACAACGGTGGGCGAACAGTTTAGTTTCGGCATTTTTGGAGTGTGGGACGCGTTGGGGGGCAGTGAAAACGACATTTACATACTTGATAAAAATTTGAAAGAAAAAGGTTCAATAAGAGGTCTTGGCGTGACGGAAAGAATTTATTCGGCGCGATTCATTCAAGATAAGGGCTATCTTGTGACTTTCAGGCAGACAGATCCGTTTTATGTGCTCGATCTATCAGATCCTCAAAATCCAATAATGGCTGGAGAATTGAAAATCCCTGGGTTTTCTTCGTATCTGCATCCGATAAGCGAAAATTTAATTGTGGGAATAGGGCAGGACGGTTCAAATGTAAAAGTTTCCCTGTTTGATGTCTCGTCATCGAAAAATCCTAAAGAAGCGGATAAATACCTGCTTTCTGAATATTGGACGGATGTTTCAAATACTCATCGCGCGTTCTTAATGGACCAAAAGCACGAAATATTCTTTATGCCTAGCGGCGCGGGAGGATATATTTTCTCCTACAAAGGAGGCGAACTAAATTTAGTTAGGGTCGTAAGCAATATTCAGGCAAAGCGCGCGATATTCATAAATGATTATCTATATATAGTAGGCGAGGATAGGATCGTAGTTTTGAACGAAGCGGACTGGCAAAAAATAAACGAGCTTGAGTTAAGATAAAGAGCGGTACGCAAAGTAGAGGAGCGTGAGAGTTACTTTAAGAAAGATCGGATGCGGTAAAAAATTGGGCTATTCCCGCTTTTGCCAAAAGCGGGTGCGGATAGCCCTTTTATTTTTGCGCAAAAACATATAGTATTCTTTGGGTAATCGTTTTGGGATTTTATATCCCCATCGGATTATATGATTGAATTCAAAATTATAAAAAAATCTAGGAAATCGAACGCGCGGCTTGGACTTCTAAAGACCGCGCATGGAACTGTGCGAACTCCCTCATTTGTTCCGGTCGCAACGCAAGCCGTGATAAAAACACTGTCCGCGGACGAAGTGTTAAAAACTAAAACGCAGATAGTAATTTCAAATACATTCCATCTCCATTTAAGGCCTGGGGAAAATATCGTGAAGTCCGCGGGCGGAATCCATCAGTTTTCAAGATTGGATATGCCCATAATGACGGATTCGGGCGGATTTCAAGTGTTTAGTTTGGGATTTGGCATGGATACGGGAGTCGGTAAGATGCTGAAATACTTTCCCGGAGAAGACGGAAAAGAGTCGGTAAGGAAAAATTCCAAGCCAAAAGATTTGGAAATCACGGATAAAGGGGTATTTTTTAGATCGCCGCTCAACGGAAACCGACTTTTTTTGGACGCGAAAAAATCAATAAAAATACAGGAAAGTTTGGGTGCTGATATTTTATTTGCTTTCGACGAATGCACATCTCCTCTTTCTGACCGCGAATATATTCGGGCGTCACTTTCAAGGACGCACGATTGGGCAAAGCGGTGTCTCAAGGCCAAAAATGGAAATCGCCAGGCGATATTCGGAATCGTCCAAGGTTCCCATTTCAAAGATCTAAGAGAGGAAAGCGCGAAGTTTATAGATTCGTTGGGGTTTGACGGGTACGGAATAGGCGGAGATTTGGGTAAAAGCAAGAAAGATATGATGAATATTCTGAAATGGACCATTCCGCATCTTAGCGAGGAAAAGCCCAGGCATCTTTTGGGAGTCGGCTATCTTGATGATATGGAGGACATAATAAAATCCGGAATTGATCTTTTTGATTGCACGGTACCCACTCATTACGCAAGGCGGGGGTCAGCGTTTATTTCTGAAGGTAAAATAAATCTTAGCCGTTCTATTTTTTTGCGCGATAAAAAGCCGCTGGATAAAAAGTGCGAATGCATAGTTTGCCGGATTTATACGAGATCTTATATTTGCCACCTTATTCGCGCGAAAGAAATAACGGGTCTTAAATTGTTAACATTCCACAACCTTTTCTTTTTCAACACTTTCGTGGAAAATATAAGAGATAAGATAAAAAATGGTAAACTATAGTAAGTCGTAATCCATAAGATTTATTTTCTAGAATTTACCATTTGTAAGCGGTGGCAAGCTATAATCCGCGAAGTTCTGATCAGCTCACGGCTTATAGATTACAGCTTACGACTATAAATATATGGAAAATCATTACATTTGTACCGGCGGATGCATGGGAGTTTCCGATGTCGCGGGAGAATGCCAAGCTTCCGGATGCCCAAAGCAGGGTCAGCCACTCGAGGAATGCAATTGCGCGGATGGTGAACACGGGGGAATGGCCGGAGTTGGGGAGAGTTTCCCCGACAGTTCCGAATCCGAAGAATAGCAATGGAATCTTTTAGCGAAAAGAAGAATCGCGCTCAAAAAATTTATAACCGTTTAAACAAAGCATATCCAAATGCTAAGATTGTTCTGAATTACGAAAACGACATTCAGCTTTTGGTCGCGGTTATTTTATCCGCGCAGTGCACGGATAAAAAGGTAAACGAGATAACTGAAAAACTTTTCAAGAAGTATAAAACCGCGGATGACTTTGCCAAAGCCGAGCTGAAAATTTTCGAGAATGAAATCCGTTCGGCCGGTTTTTATCACAATAAAGCAAAAAATATTATCGCGTCAACAAAAATAATACGGGACAAATTCGGCGAGAAACTTCCAGGGTCTATGGAGGAAATGTTGTCCCTACCGGGCGTCGCGAGAAAAACCGCAAATGTGGTGCTGGGGAATGCGTACGGCATTTTCGAAGGGATAGCGGTTGACACTCATGTCAAACGAGTTTCTCGTCATTTGGGTTTGACGGATGAGGAAAATCCTGTTAAAATCGAGGAAGATTTAATGCGGCTCTTTGATAAAAGAAAATGGTTTAGATTGACTTATCTTTTTATAGAATACGGAAGAAATGCGCATACGGCAAAAAGGTCTGTGCCATGCGGCAATGGTCCGCTTAAAGGATTGTGTCCAAAAGATTGAAAGGACTTAAAAGGAGGATAGATTTTGGCGACAGTAATCTTATTTTTTACAAGTATGCGCCGATTGATTCTTCGCTTAAAATCACGGCATAAAGGTAATGAGAGTCGCGACATAAAAATATTTCTTGATTACTATATCAAGTTCGGCGATGCGGGCAGAGCCCGGCCGTACAGGCATATATTGGCAAGTAAGGACGGCATGGATTTTTTCCTTCTGGTCTGGCCTCCCGGATCTTCGACTTCTCCGCATGACCATGCCGGAGCTTTCGCGAAGGTACTGGTATTGGCGGGTTCTCTTTATCGGGAAACTCGGGGAAGAAGGAAGATAGTTTTTGAGACAGGAAGCGAGATTATAGAGAATGACTCGGCTATCCATAAAGTGGGAAATGATTCCGATTTGGAATGGGCCATGAGCTTTCACAGCTTTAAGTATGCCAAGGGCAAGGATTACGGGATGAGAGAATATCCCGAAGATGGTGAAGTATCTGTAATTATTAAGGGAGACACAGATGTAGTGGTTCCAAGTTTTAAAATATAAATCCGTTTCAAACGGGTTTTTTATTGACCTGAAAAAGATTTTAGTATACCGTGTAGGATTATGGATAGGTTTTCTAAAACCGTTTCCAATATTCCATATATTGCCTCCCGTGTGCTGGGCTGGGCATTTCGTTTACCGTCAAGTTTGTCCAAGGCCGTATTTTTTTTCATTTGGCCGAAACAAACAAGGCGAAGATACAGAACCGTCCTTGGCGCGGTTTTTTTAGTTTCTTTTCTGGCGTTAAATATCGATCATCCAAAATACTGGAATTCGTTTGCCGATTTTTTGAATCCAAAGCTAGAGGCCGTTGATATGCCCGAGCAAATAAGGCGTTTAGATAAGTGGTACGCGCTCAAAAGGGCGGATGATTTTCTAAACATTCCTTATTTTTGGGATTTGCCTTTTTCAAAGGGGCTGGATTTGGAGGGCGGGATACACTTAATTTACAAGGCCGATTTATCCGGCAGACCCGAAAGCGAACATAGCGAAGCAATGACTGGCCTGCGAGATATAATTGAAAGGCGGGTAAATGTTTTTGGCTTGAGGGAGCCGCAAATTTTTGTTCAGGAATCGAACGGCGAGTACAGATTGATAGCGGAGCTCGCGGGAGTGCGGGATTTCGGTCAGGCGATAAATATAATAGGGAGCGCGCCTTTCTTGGAATTCAAGACGCAAAAATCGGCATCAGAACAGATTATGTCCCTTAGAAAAATGTTCTCGGAAGCATCTTTAGACGGAGAACTTTTGGAAGTTTGTAAGAATCCCTCCGCGGAGCTTATAGGTATATTTGTGACATCATACGGAGAGGATCCGTGTTTTGAATCTACTGGTTTAACCGGCCAGTATCTAAAAAGTTCGTCTTTGAACTTCGACGCCTCTACGAATCAGCCGGTAGTTAATCTCGAATTAAATGATGAAGGAGCCAAACTTTTCAGCAAAATAACGGAGGAAAATGTTGAGAAACCACTCGCGATATATTTAGACGGAGTTCCGAGGAGCAGTCCAATAGTCAGGGAAAAAATAGAAACCGGACGTGCGCAAATATCTGGGTTTAATGTGGAGCAAGCTAAATCCGTTACGCGCGATCTTAATGCGGGAGCTTTGCCTGTCAAAATCGATCTGATATCCCAGCAAAACATAGGAGCATCGCTCGGCGAAGATTCAATAAATAAGAGCGTGAAAGCGGGGATTGTTGGTCTGCTTTCTATTGCTATTTTTATGATCGCGCTTTATAGATTATCCGGGTTGGTTGCGGTTGTATCATTATTGGCGTACACAGTTCTGTTCTTGGCTGTTATAAAGCTGGTGCCGGTTACGCTTACGCTTCCGGGCATGGCGGGGTTTATTTTGAGTATCGGAATGGCAGTTGATGCCAATGTGCTGGTTTTTGAAAGATTAAGAGAAGAAATGAAAGGCGGCGCAAATAAAGCATCGGCGAAATCGGGAGGCGAAAGCAGAGATGGCGTACAAGATTTCGGGTTCACGCTTAGCCGCGCCTATTCCAGAGCTTGGCCTTCCATACGAGACGGCAATATTTCTACAATTCTTACCTGCGCCATACTTTTCTGGTTTTCGACAAGTTTTATAAAAGGTTTTGCTCTGACACTAGGAATAGGTTTGGTTATAAGCATGTTCTCGTCTATGATTGTAAGCAAGTATTTGATGAGATTATTGGGCGAGGGGAAATTGGGTTCGCGTAGAAATATGTGGATAAGATAGGACTGATTCAAGGTATGAAATTGTAAATGAAGAAATAAATTAGAATATAAAATATAGGTAAAACCGAGCGAAGAATAATTCAAATTTAATGCGGTGATTTTTTTCAATACACAATGCTTAAATATAGAAAAGTTTTTTATTTAATATCTGGACTGTTGGTTATTGCAAGCGTAATATCACTTGCTATTTTCCGGTTGAATCTAGGGATAGATTTCGAAGGTGGAACTTTACTTGAGGTGAATTTTGAAAATAGAAGGCCTTCTCATGAAGAGGCAAGGAATAAATTGTCGGAATTGGGGCTTGGTAGTACTGTTATACAAGATGTCGATGAGACCGGTTTAATCTTGAGGTTTAAAGCTGTTGAAGTTACAGAAGGCGACGCGTCCGGTGAATTCAATGTCGGCGAAGCAAGGCATCAGGAGATTCTTGCCAAATTGCGAGATCTCGGACCACTGGAGGAAAACAGGTTCGATTCTATAGGCCCCGTAATAGGCGAGGAGACCAAAGAAAAATCCATCTGGGCCATTTCGCTTGTTGTCGTGATGATAATGGTTTACATCGCGTGGGCATTCAAAGGCGTATCGTTCCCGTTGAGATCTTGGAAGTACGGAATCGTAGCGGTCATAGCGCTGTTTCACGATATAATAATAACCGCCGGAGTGTTTTCGGCAGTAGGATATTTCTTCAATGTGGAGGTAGGGATGCCGTTCGTTGCCGCGCTTCTCACGATACTTGGGTACTCCGTAAACGACACCATAATAATTTTTGACAGAATCAGGGAGAATGTTTTAAGAGAGGGCAGTATTTTTGATTTTGGAAAGGTTATCAACAAGAGCGTATCTCAAACATTTGTGCGGTCAATAAATACTTCGTTGACCACTCTATTCGTTCTGATTTGCATACTTCTTTTTGGAGGTGAAACTCTCAAGTATTTTGGGCTGACATTGGCTATAGGTATAGTCGTAGGGACATATTCGTCAATTTTTCTTGCTAGCCCTTTACTTTTTTCATGGTCTGTATTAAAATTAAAAAAGTGAAAGATCTTGACACTTTTTCGCAATATGTTATTATTAAAGCAAATCAATAATATATGACGCGCCATTTGGATTCTTTTATTTCAAAATGATGAATAATTATTTTTAAGAAGTGTCCAAATAGCGTGTAATTATGGTCAACACAGCGAAGCAATCAAATATTCAAAAGTCCGTATCAAAAGTACTGGGATTTCTGAATGACAAAAACCGTGAAGTTTTAGAGCGGCGTTTTGGCATAGGAATAGAGAACGCGGAAACATTAGAGGCGATAGGGCGAAGTCACGGCATAACACGCGAACGCGTCAGGCAAATACAGGAATACGGTTTGAAAAAACTCTCGCAAGGCGAAGCAAAGGAAATTTTAACGCCTGTTTTTAACAGCGTAAAAGATGTCATAACCTCAAACGGAGGCATAGTTGGCGAGAAGCATTTATTCTCGGTACTTTCTAATCCGAATCAAAATGCTTACTTTGCGTTGGCTATTCGATTAATGTCAGGTCTCGCTGAAGGTAAGGAGACGGATGACATTACCGCAAGATACGCGCTTGACCATAAGATTCTTGAAAAATCAGACGCCTTAGTTCTAAAGGTTCATTCAATACTGGAAAGTAAGAGTGCTGTTGTGTCAACTGAAGAATTAGACAATATTATAGCGAGAGAATCAAAGCTTATATCAAAGGACTTGAACTTGAGATCTGGGAATATTATTTTATTGAGTAAAATAATTAAGCTTGGCCCGTTCGGCGATTACGGCTTAGCTTATTGGCCAGCCGTAACCCCAAAGGGCGTACGCGATAAAGCGCATCTTGTTTTTGAGAAAGAGCAAAGGCCTCTTCACTTTACGGAAATAAGTTCTCTTATCGATAAATACTTTGTGGCAAATCTTGCCAAGAAAAGGACTCATCCGCAGACCGTTCACAACGAACTTATAAAAGACCCCAGATTTATTTTGATAGGACGCGGTCTTTACGCGTTATCGGAGTGGGGATATGAACCAGGAACAGTAAAGGATGTTTTAGTTCAGATTATGAAAGAAGAAGGCAGGCCCTTAGCTAAAGGGGAGCTTTTGAATTTGGTTTCGGATAGAAGATTTGTTAAGCCAAATACGGTTTTATTGAATTTGCAAAACAAAAACTACTTCAAGAAATCTGAAGGAAATAAGTACTATCTCGCATAAATTTTAACAATGACAATGATAATGGCTGATTGTTCGGCATTCTAGGATTTTTTAGCCGTGGTTATAGTCATTGTATCGTCATAGCTTGGATTTCTTTTCTATTCCATTTCTTATCGTAAAAGCTAGCTGGTGGATAATAACTCCGCTGATACTCTTTTCAGTCGCAAAAAAATCGTATCTTTATTGGAAGCAGAAACTCTACATAGACAAATTGAAGTGCTCTTTACTTGAAGTGCGTTTACCACAGGAGGTTTTTAAGACGCCAAAAGCAATGGAGTATGTTTTGGCGGGTATGCACGGCGTATGGGACGAACTTAATTTTAGGGATATATGGGTCAAAGGAGAAGTTCTTCCGTGGTTTAGTCTCGAAATCGTAGGGACGGAAGGCGCGGTGCATTTCTATATTTATACGCAGACAAAATTAAAGGAATTCGTGAAAGAAAATGTGTACGCGCAGTATCCGGATGCGGAAATAGAAGAAGTCGAGGACTACACCGAAAAGCTTCCCATGAATATACCAAATAAATATTGGGATCTTTGGGGTACGGACCTCAAATTAATGAAAGAGAACCCATTTCCCATACGAAGATATATGGAGTTCGAGGAGATAGAAGAAGAACGCCGGCTCGATCCGATAGCGCAGATAGCGGAAGTAATGAACGGATTGGGTCGTGGCGAGCATATGTGGATACAGACAATAATACAGCCGGCTACGGATATGAATCAGCTGAAAAAAGAGGGGGATGAAGTGATTACGCGATTGATGAAAAGGGATATGAAAAAATCTCCAGGAATGGTTGGGGGCGGAATGAAGAGTATGCAAGGGGAACTCGGCAGTTTTCTTAGCTTAATGCTGGGAATGCCGCAGGGTCAAACCGAAGAAAAACAGGAACGAATGTTTCCGCCAGAATTTATGCTTTCTCCGGGCGAGCGCGATGTTGTGAAAGCCGTGGAGGAAAAGACATCAAAACTTGCGTACGAAACAATGATGCGGTTTTTGTATATAGGGAGATCCGATGTTTTCAATAAGGCGAATATTCCGGCACTTTTCGGATTCTTTCGGCATTTTAACACTTTTAATCTCAATAGCTTAGTTCCTAATTCCAAAACATTGCCGAAGAAGTCATTTTTTGCTTTTAAGAATACGAGGGGATATTTCAGAAAAATGCGGCTTTTCAACTGGTATAAATATAGGTCCACATTACCCGGGAATATAAGCACTCCGTTTTTACTTAATGTTGAAGAGCTTGCTTCGCTGTTTCATTTCCCCGGACAAACAGTAAAAGCGCCTCAAATGACAAGAGTTCTGTCAAAAAGGCCTTCTCCTCCTCCGGGTCTGCCCATAGAATAAAAATGCGCATAGAGGGGCTGGATTTGAAATCCCTACAGACAAAAGTCGGGTTAAGCATTTTATTTTTTCGCTTGAAATTTTATTTTTCAATTTTATATGGACGATATTAATTTTTTTGCCGAAACAACGGCAAGAGGGCAAAGAAAAAAATTTGGAATAAAACTGGACGATCGAAGGCGCCATATGTATGTTATCGGAAAAACCGGTATGGGTAAGAGCCAGATGCTCCAAAATATGGCGGTTCAGGACATCCAGTGCGGTAAAGGCATCGGACTGATAGATCCCCACGGAGAATTCGCGGAGGCACTTTTGGATTATGTTCCAAAGAGCCGAGTTAACGATGTCATTTATTTTAATCCTGCGGAAATAGACAAACCTATCGGATTCAACATAATGGAATCCGTTGGAATTGAGCAGAGACATTTTATAGCGTCGGGATTAATGGCGGCATTCAAGAAAATATGGGTTGATGTGTGGTCTGCGCGGATGGAGTACATACTCAATAATGCTCTGCTTGCGCTTCTTGAATATCCGAACTCTACGATAATGGGGGCAAATAGAATGCTTGCCGATAAAGATTTTCGAAAGAAAGTCGTGGATAATGTAAAAGATCCCGCGGTAAAATCCTACTGGATAAACGAATTCGCAAAATATCCGGAACGCTACAGGGAGGAATCAACTGGAGCCATCCAAAATAAAATCGGACAATTCATATCGAATCCGCTTATACGAAATATAATCGGGCAAACAAAATCCACCTTCAATCTTCGGGATGTAATGGATCAGAAAAAAATTTTGATAATAAATCTTTCCAAAGGTAAAATAGGCGAAGACAATACGGCTCTTTTAGGAACAATGCTTATAACAAAGCTTCAGATCGCGGCTATGTCGAGAGTAGATACGCCCGAGCAGGACAGGAACGACTTTTTTCTTTATGTGGATGAGTTCCAGACTTTCGCGACTCCTTCATTTGCGGGAATATTGTCTGAGGCCCGAAAATACCGTTTGTCTTTAATACTGGCTCATCAATACATAACGCAAATGGACGAAATTGTCCGGGATGCTGTTTTCGGCAATGCCGGAACCCTAGTTACATTTAGGATAGGAGCTACTGATGCGGAATTTGTGGAAAGCGAGTTTATGCCAAGTTTCACGCCGGAAGATCTGGTTAATTTGCCTAAATTCAATATAGCGGTAAAACTTATGATAGACGGTATAACTTCCCATGCGTTTTCAGCGATGACTTTGAAACCCCTGCCTCTGCTTGAAGAATCAAATCGTGAGAAAATAATAAGAATATCAAGCGAAAGATACGGAAGAAGCCGGGAGGATATAGAGGAGAAGATATCAAGATGGAGCGGTGTTATCGGAGAAAACAGCGATTCTGGGAAATCAGAGGCGAGTAGAGGGGAAATAAAACTTTTCGATACGGTATGTTCACAATGCGGCAAAAAAACAAAAGTTACATTTGAACCCGATGGAGTGAGGCCTGTTTATTGCAAGGATTGCCTCGCAAAGAAAATGAGAGAACGCGCTATCGCGGCAAATTCGGGAAAAATTTCGGAGTCGGCTTTGGGTAATTCCGGGAACAAGGATTTCAGAATAAGTCCCGCGGTTTCCGCGGGCAAAGAAGATGATTCGGAATCCTTAAACCACGAAGATGTAGTTGAAAGCGCGAGCGAAGGAGAAAGCCGCATATCGCTTAAAGACGCGGTAAAAAATTTCCGCTCAAATATTTTTCCGGATACGGAAATTAGATTAGCTTCTGCCGGAGATCAAAATACCGCAAGCGATTTGCCGGCAAATGAGGATCCGGACAAAAATGTATCCGGTGCGGCAAAACTTCGTGTTTCGCGTAAAGCTAGAAAGGAAGTTAATTTGGAGGATTTGCGCGAGAGCTTGAAGGATATAATAGACGGGAATATTAAGAATTTCGAAGATTCTTCAGATAAATCTTCAGAAAAGCAAAAAGATGCAAGTAAAGATTCCGGAGTATCCGGTACAATGAAAGAAGGAGAAGAAGTTAGGTTTAGTGATTAGGAGTAATGATAGATTACTCCATAATTCCTAAGACCTAACACAAAATTATGTTTGGGCTTCCTGATTTCGCAGGTTATTTAATAGCAGGCGCAATAGGCGCGTATGGTATAAGCGTTTGCCGTTGGTTCGCGGAAAAATACATAAAAGATTTTCCCGATATTCCTCTTTTACTTGGGAGAATTATTGACTGGGGGAAGCCCGAGCCGAAAAAAATCGCAAGAGTGATGGGTAGAGCCCTTCATCTTGGAACAGGAGCTTTATGGGGATTTATTTTCGGCAAATTAGTCGAAAACGGGATTTTCTTTTCAAATTTCGGTTTGCTTGAGGGTATATTATTTTCAATTTTACCGTGGGTATTTTTTATGGTAGTTCTTATGCCGCTCGCAAAAGGTGGAATTTTTGGAATCAAGATCGGTAGATTTCAATGGCTCATAGCTTTAGGGATGCACATAGTTTTTGGTAGCATACTAGGTTTGTTTTTGCAGGCGTTTTTATAAAAGTTAGGGAGAATTGATGTGTTAATAAATGACAATTTGAAAGACAAAGCAAATAATGGGGACACTTTTAATATGCCAAATCTTTACATAGTCGCGACTCCAATAGGAAATCTTGAGGACATAACATATCGCGCCGTCCGAATATTAAAGGAGGCGGATTTTGTTTTGTGCGAAGATACGAGAGTTACAAGTAAGCTTTTGGCGCGTTACGAGATAGGTACCCCGACAATTTCGTATCACCAGCATTCAGACGGTAATAAAGTTAAATACATTTTAGATTTATTAAGCCAAGGGAAAAATCTCGCGCTCGTTACAGACGCGGGAACTCCGGGAATATCCGACCCGGGAGGTCAATTGGTCGCGGAGGCGTTGAAAAGCATCGATGGCGCGAAAATAATTTCAATACCCGGTCCTTCTGCGCTCGCGGCCGCGGCAAGCATTTCAGGGATTAGCATAGACAAATTCGTATTTATGGGTTTCCCGCCGGTAAAAAAGAAGCGGAAGAAATTTTTTGAAGAAGTTATAAGATCAAAATATCCCGTGATTTTCTACGAATCCTCGCATAGAATAATGAAATCTCTTAACGAGTTGAAAGAAATAATCGGCAATTCGGGCGAAGCTCCATGTCAAGTTATAGTTTGCCGTGAATTGACAAAAAAGTTTGAAACCGTATATCGAGGAGCTATTGCGGAAGTGCTTAAAAAGCTGGAAAATGATAAGATAAAAGGGGAATTCGTGGTAATAGTAGGTTAGGTATTAGGTTTGAAGGTTTTGATTTGAGTTAGAGTCGTTGCGACCCAAACTCCCAATCCTTAACTCCTAAAACCCTGCAATCATGTACGATTTGGTTATAATAGGCGGAGGGCCTGCTTCGGCGGCTTGCGCGGTTTATGCCGCGCGGAAAAAATTAAAGGCGGTTTTGATAACGGATGAATGGGGAGGGCAGTCCACGGTGTCTGCCGGTATAGAGAATTGGATAGGCACTAAAAATATCCCGGGTTTTGAATTCGCAAAAACACTTGAGGAGCATGTAAGAGCGCAAAATGGTATTGAGATAATAACAGGCGATAAAGTTTTGAAGGTTGATGGCAAGAACAACGGATTTACAGTTTCCACGGAGAGCGGAACTGATTATGAATCAAAGACGGTTTTTGTGGGGTCCGGAGCGAGCCGAAGAAAACTTGGCGTTCTCGGGGAAAAAGAGTACGACGGAAAGGGAGTGGCGTATTGCTCGACTTGCGATGCGCCCGTTTTTAAGGATAAGGCCGTGGCAGTTGTCGGCGGCGGTAACGCGGGACTCGAAGCGGCTATGGATTTAGTGCCGTACGCAAAGACAATAAAATTACTGGAATATTCGGATAAGTTAAAAGGAGATCCTGCCACCCAGGATAAGGTTAGGGAGTCCGGCAAGGTTGAGATTATTTTTAACGCGGAAACATTAGAAATTGCGGGAGATAAGTTCGTGCGCGAGTTAAAATACAAAGATAGGGCTAGCGGCGAGGGAAAAAAGCTCGATGTCGAAGGCGTTTTTATAGAAATAGGGTCAATACCCAATTCGGAAATGGTAAAGGGTCTAATCGAGACAGATAAATACGGGGAGATAATTGTAGATCACAAAAATTCACGAACATCACGACTTGGTATATGGGCAGGCGGCGATGTGACAGACGACCCTTTCAAACAGAACAATATATCGGCTGGCGATGGCGTAAAAGCGGCACTGGACATCTATAATTATTTAATAATTGGAGATAAGCGTTAATTCGGTATGGCAACAATTTTTTGCGAGGCGCAGTATAAGCTTGCCCGAGTTGGTTTACTGGGGTATAACGAAAAGAATTCTTGGATTTTCAAGCTATCATTGGTAGCTTGAAAATCGGGAGTTTATAAATTTATGAAAAATCTATCAATACCATTGGCAATTGTAGTAGCGGGTTTTTTAGTATCGGGGGCGATTATTTTTTCGAACTCAATGGATTCGAAAAAGAATGCTAACAGCGCTACCGGCGGTAATGTTGATAATAGCGCGGACAACATCGAGAATACGGACGCGATGGATAATATAAAGCCGGTATCTGCGGACGATCATATCAGAGGCAGTTTGGAAGCCGAGGTCGTGGTTGTTGAATTTTCAGATTTTCAGTGCCCATTTTGCCAGAGTTTTCATTCCACTATGGTGCGGGTTATAGATGACTATAATGGCAGAGTTGCTTGGGTGTATCGTCATTTTCCTTTGGATTCAATACATCCCAAGGCAAGAAAGCAGGCGCAGGGCGCTGAATGCGTCGCGGAACTTGGAGGAAACGATGCTTTTTGGGCTTATGCGGATAAAATTTTTAGCGGACAAAACCCGGAGTTGAGCCAGCTGTCTTCAATAGCTCAATCTGTCGGGTTGAGTTCTTCATCGTTTCAGTCGTGCTTAGACAGCGGTAAATATGACGCCGAAGTGGCTAAGGACTTAAATGATGCCACCGCTTCCGGCGGAAACGGAACTCCATATAGCGTTGTCATATCCAAAAACGGAAGCAAATATGTAATAAACGGTGCGCAACCATACGAAGTAGTTAAACAAATCATAGACGATGCTCTTGGGATTTAGGATTTTCCCCATATCGTGGATAAAAGGAATACTGGCAGTTTTGCTTATAATGAGCGCGGTTTTTTCCGTGTATAATTTTGTTTATTCAAAAAAAATTTTGCCGAATATTGTCGTGGGGCCAATAAAGGCAAGCGGTATGACAGCCGAAGAACTGCGATTTAAGCTTGGCGAGAAGATCGAGAATTTGGAAGAAGAAGGACTGACTGTAAATATCGAGGGCGAGCCGGGGATAGTGTATCCCAAAAATATTGATTTTGAGGTTGATGTAAGCAAGCTGGTTGGAGAGGCATTTTCAATAGGAAGATCCGGCCCGTGGTACTGGCAATTGCAGGATAGAATAAAAGCTCCTTTTTCGTCGCGAACAATAGGAATAAGCGCAAAAATTAACCAAAATAAATTGGATTCAGAACTCGAAATATTAGGAGAAAGGTTTAATGTGGCAAAAAAGGATATAAGATACAAAATAAACGGAACTCGCGTGCAAATACTTACAGACAAAAAAATCGGAAAAATGGTGGATTTCGAGAAGGCGGAGTATGGGATACTTAGCCATCTTAATACTCTTGACACCTCTGCCGTGGAGGTTGTTATGAAAGTAGATCCTCCGGTTGTAAACGCCGATAAAATAGACCTATACAAGAGAAAAGCCGAAAAAATAATGGCCGAAAGGCTGGCGTTGCTGTACGGCGGAATGCGTTTCGACATGGAAAGGGAAAAGATCGGATCATGGATAGTTTCAGATTACATAGATTATGAACTTGTGCCGAGTCTCGACAGAAGATTGATATCGGAATATGTGGTTTCTATGGCATCCAAAATCGACACGGTGCCTCAAGACGCGTTGCTCGAAATAAAGGACGGGAAAGCGATTGAATTTACGCCCCCAAGGCAGGGGAAATATCTCGCCCAAGATGAAACGGTGGAGTTAATAATGGACTCATTGCTTGCCCGGATTGACACGGAAGAAGTAGTAAGGGATGTGTTTTTGCCGGTTATCGTGAAGCGCGCGTCCGGGAATGAATCCGCCGTGTCCCTTGGAATATTTGAACTAATAGGAAAAGCAACGACACCTTTCACGGGAAGTCCGGCAAACAGAATTTGGAATATCCAAAACGGAACAAAATTTTTAAGCGGGCTTTTAGTTGCTCCCGGCGAGGAATTCTCGACAGTCGGAGCATTGGGGGAAATCGATAACACTACGGGGTACTTACCGGAACTTGTTATAAAGGGCGACTCGACAATACCTGAATTTGGCGGCGGCCTTTGCCAGGTGTCCTCTACTTTATTCAGGGCTGTTTTGAATTCGGGTTTGCCAGTTACGGAACGGAGGAACCACTCGTATCGCGTTCCGTACTATGAATACGACGGCATGGGCAATTACATAGGTCCCGGTCTTGATGCTACCATTTATTCAACCAATCCCGATTTCAAATTCAAAAACGATACGAGTTCGCATATTTTAATACAGGGCTATGTGGAAGGCGACAGGGTGACATTTGAGTTGTACGGGACAAGCGACGGAAGGAGATCTGAAATAGAGGGTCCTAGAACTCTTTCAAGCACTCCGCCCGGCGACCCTATTTATATCGAAACAGACACGCTTCCTGAAGGACAAACCAAGAAAATAGACAGCGCGCATCCGGGAGGAGTAGCCGCGGCTTTATACAAGATTATCTATTCCGATGGCAAGGAAGAAATCCAAGAGTTCAAAAGTTATTACAGAAATTGGCCTGAAAAATATTTAATTGGGATAAAGAAAACAGGGGACACGAAATAGTGATTATTACACATCTAAACATCAAGATATACGGCAAGGTTCAGGGAGTATTTTTCCGATCATACGCAAAGAATGAAGCGGAGGAACTGAGCGTAAAAGGATTTGTAAAAAACGAAATTGACGGTTCCGTTTATATGGAATCAGAGGGAGAAAGACCTGATTTAGAGGAATTTATCGAAAGGTTGAGGAGACCCCCTAAATCCGCTAAAGTGGAGCGAGTGGATGTGGAAGAAGGAGAAATTAAGGGATATAATGGATTTGATGTAATATTATAGTTAAACACACAAACGCCATGAGCATGCGAAACGCAGTTTTGAATTTTAACAAGCAATTCGATTTTGAGCCGGAAATTGAAAATAAAGAAAACCTTAAGAATAAGGACATTTTTTTAGTTGCCGGAATGGGCGGTTCTCATTGGGCGGCGGATATCATACAAACATTGAATCCGGCTATAAATATAGTTATTCATAGCGATTATGACTTGTCGTCATTTCCGGAAAACATGTTAAACAGCGCTCTGATTATCTTAAGTTCATATTCCGGAAATACTGAAGAGACGCTAAGCGTTTTGGCGGAAGCGCTTGAAAGAAAATTTGCGGTTGCGGCTATTTCCGTAAATGGCAAATTGGCCGAACTCGCGTCAATAAACGCAATACCTTATGTTCGAATGCCGGATACGGGAATCCAGCCAAGATCAGCGCTCGGATTTAGCATAAGGGCTATGCTTAAAGTAATGCGGCAAAACAAACTTTTAGATGAATCGAAGTTTCTTTCAAATAAGTTAGACCCCGCGTCTTTAGAGGGGGAGGGGAAAAATCTCGCAAAGCTTTTACGCGGCAAAATACCCGTTATTTATTCATCAGCAACGAACCGGTCAGTAGCTTTTAACTGGAAAATAAAATTCAATGAGACGGGCAAGATACCCGCGTTTGCGAATGTTTTTCCGGAGTTAAACCACAATGAGATGACTGGGTTTGATGTAAAAAAAAATACAGAGGAACTTTCCAGGAATTTTCATTTCATATTCCTGAAAGACGAAAGCGACCATACTAAAATATCAAAGAGAATGGAAATTGCGGAAAAGCTTTATTCGGACAGAGGTTTGGCGGTAACGGCTCTGGACCTTAAGGGTGATTCAAAAATGGAGAAAATTTTTTCCTCTTTAGTTTTGGCGGATTGGGCGGCGTACTACACGGCGGATAATTACGGTCTCGAACCAGAGCAGGTTCCGATGGTCGAAGAGTTTAAGAAAATGATAGCGGATTAACATTTTTCGCTTCGAATTTGAAGTCCAAGCCACCCACTACAATTGTAATATTCGGAGCAACGAGCGATTTGGCAAAAAAGAAGCTGTACAAAGCCCTATTTTCCCTTTACCGGCAAAACTTATTGCCCGAACGCTTCAGTATAGTGGGGGTTTCCCGCTTGGAGGTTTCCGATGCCGATTTCAGGAAATTGATTTGCGAATCCGCTGGATGCGAGCCGGACATTCCGGGTTTGTCCTCCGTTTATCATAGAAGTCTTTTCGAAGACGCTAATGGGTATCTTTCGCTCGGAAAAATTTTGGCTAATATTGATTCCGGATTAAAGGCGTGTTCAAATAAACTGTTTTACTTAGCGGTAGCGCCAAAATACTATAAGACAATTTTTGAAAATCTTGCCAATTCAGGGCTGACGATTCCGTGCAGTAACGGAGAGGGGTGGACGCGAGTGCTTGTGGAAAAGCCGTTCGGCGATAACATAGACACAGCGAAAGATTTAGACGAGCTTCTCTCAAAACTTTTTAGGGAGGAGCAGATTTTCAGGATAGACCATTATCTGGCGCGGGAAACTGTCCAAAACATAATTTCTTTCAGATTTTCAAATACAATTTTTGAACCTGTTTGGAATAAGGACTATGTGGAAAAAATAGAACTTAAAATGCTTGAAAAATCGGACATCGGCGAGAGGGGAGCGTTTTACGATGATATTGGAGCGTTAAGAGATGTGGGCCAGAACCATATGCTTCAGATGCTCGCGCTTATATCTATGGAACACCCCGGAGAATTAAAAACTGAAAACATAAGGATCGAAAGGGCTAAAGTTTTACGATCGTTAAAGCGAATTGAAAACGGCGAGGTCGGGGAGTTTACTTCGAGGGGCCAGTATAAGGGATTCAGGGAGGCATCCGGAGTGGAGGCGGATTCAAGCACGGAAACATATTTCAAAGTCAAGGCTTTTGTGGAAAACGAACGATGGGAGGGAGTGCCTTTTTATATCGAGTCCGGTAAAGGAATGCGAGAGGATGCGGTGGAGATAAAGATATTTTTCAAAGCGCCACTGGATTGTTTCTGTCGCAATTCAGACAAGGACCATAGCCACGAAAATATTTTGTCATTCAAAATAAAGCCGCGGGAAACTATTGAAATTCAGTTTTGGGCAAAGAAAGCGGGTTTATCTAACGATATTGAGCCGAAAAATCTCCGTTTTTCGTACCATTCGCGATATATGCCCCATACATATTCGGAGGCCTACGAAAAAGTTCTTTATGATTGCGTCGAGGGAGAACAAATGCTTTTCACAAGCTCGGAAGAAGTCGCCGCGGCTTGGGATTTTATAACGCCTATCGTTGAGGCGTGGGCGAAAGGTAAACCGGAACTAAAATTCTACGAAAAAAGGGCGACGCCGGATTTAATTTTTTAATATTTTTATGGTAATCGGTTACATCGGTCTTGGCAAAATGGGGAAAAACATGGCTACTCGGATAATGGGAAAAGGGTACGAGGTTTTTGGATTTGACGCAAACGAAGACGCAAGAAAATTTGGAGAGAAAGAAGGGCTAAGAGTTTTTTCATCTATCGCGGAAATGGCAAAGCGTCTTAGCGCGCCGCGAATCGTATGGATAATGGTGCCGCATAATTCCGTCAGTTATGTATTGGAAAATCTAACCACGCATCTTTCAGAAGGTGATTTCATCATAGACGGCGGCAATTCTTTCTACAAAGATTCCGTAAGGCGCTCGAAAGAGTTGAATGCGAAGGGAATTAAATTTTTAGATGTCGGGGTTTCAGGCGGACCCGGCGGGGCAAAAAACGGGTCATGTCTTATGGTCGGCGGGGCAAAAGAAGATTACAAAAAATTCGAACCGTTATTTAGGGATCTTTCAGTTGAGGGCGGGTACGGTTATATGGGAAGCAGTGGCGCCGGACATTTCGTTAAAATGATTCACAATGGCATAGAATATGGTATGATGCAGTCCTTAGCCGAAGGATTTACAATCTTAAAAAATTCCGAATTTAATCTGCGTTTAGAAAATATAGCGGATTTATACAATCACGGAAGCGTAATCGAGTCGCGTCTTGCGGGGTGGCTTAAGGAAGCGTTTGAAGAGTTTGATGAGGATATGGAAGGAGTTTCAGGTATTGTGGGCAAGAGCGGAGAAGGAGAATGGACATCGGCAACCGCAAAAGAAATGGCGGTAGCGGTTCCAGTAATTGACGCGTCCGTGAAGTTCCGTATTGACTCGATAAAAAATCCAAGCTATACAGGGAAATTGCTTTCAGCTATAAGGAATATTTTCGGAGGGCACAAAGCGTGATTTTGCACGGAACCGCGATTTAATGTTTTATTTCCACAATAGGTTCTTTTAGCGAAATCATACGCGCGTTGAATACTCAAAATTTTTAATTGGAGGATATGAGTGAAAACTAGAAAGAAAAGAAAGGACTTGACTCTCCTTTGGGATGCCGATGGGACCATACTTTACAGCCAGGATTGGTGGGAAAATTCATTCTATTTAACCGTTGAGCATTTCGGATTCGCGATTCCCGAAGACTCGGAAACAAAAAGATTGTTTGCGGGCATACAATTAAGAGAAATTTATAGAAAGATAGTTCCGGAAGGTTTCGATATAGATGAATGCATTAAATTTCATGTAGGGATCCAGAACAGAACAATGGATCTGATAACTCTGTTTGATGGAGAGTATGACACTCTAGCGGTTTTTCAGGCGCTAGGCATTAAGCAGGGGATTGTAACGGCAAGAGCATTGAGAAAACCGTTAGTAAAAAGTCTTGAAACTCTCGGAATATATGATTTTTTTCAGTGTATTGTCTGCATGGAAGATGTGAAATCCGCCAAGCCCGATCCGGAGGGCATATATCTTGCTATGAATAAGCTTGATTCGGACATTGGAAAAACTATAATGATAGGCGATACCAAATACGACATAAGCGCCGGAAAGAACGCGGGTATAAGGACTATAGGGGTTTTGTATGGTTCGGGAATGTATGATGCGGAATTTCTGGCGCTTAACGCTGATTTTTATGTAAAAAGTTTCGAAGAATTGAAAGGAGTAATTATTTTAAATCTTTAAGAGCTCACATTTTGAGCTCTTTTATGTTATAGTTAAATTATGAAAATACACGATATTTCGCTTTCCCTAGACAAGAACACCGTTATTTATCCGGGAAATCCGGTTATGATAGTCGAATCATATAAAAGTATTCCAAAGGACCCGACTAATTTGTCAAAAATTACCTTCGGATCGCATACGGGTACGCATATAGACGCGCCAAAGCACGCTTTTAGCGATATGGCGGGAATAGACGGGGTTAGTTTGGAAAAATGCGTCGGGAAATGCAGGGTTTTGGATATGCTGGATGTCAAAGAAAAGATGGAGATACGGGATTTTGAGAGATGTGGAATAGAATCCGGAGAGAGGATTTTAGTGAAAACTAAAAATTCCGAAAGGGGATTTGGAAAGTTTCACGACGACTCTGTCTATCTTGATGGCGACGCGGCCGATTATTTGGCGGACAAGGGCATAATTCTTTTCGGAATCGACTCGTTATCTATTAAAAAGAGAGGGGATGAAGACGCAAGACCGCACACTTCTTTACTAAAAAATGGCATAGTTATATTTGAAGGGCTCGATTTATCCAAAGTTGAGCCGGGAGAGTATGAATTTATTGGCTTGGCTTTGAAGTTTACGGATCTCGACGGAGCGCCCGCTCGGGCAATACTTATATCAAAAGATTAATTTTATTCGAAATGGCAATTTTCCTCTTAATTTCATTGGCGTTCATGTTCGTTTTTATTTTTTACTACGAGTTTTTATGGAAGAAAATTGAACGGCAAAGCGGTAAGAATTTGCTGTCAATGATTTTCGAACCTTCGCCAAAAAACAGCGAGAAGAAAAATCCGCAAAAAGAGAAAAAATCCAAAGGTCCGAATTGGAATGATTGGAAGTACAGGATTTGGGTGGAGCTTCACAGAAAATCATCAATAACGGCCGACGAAGCCGCGAGCGCCGGAGGCGTTCATGTGAAGCAAGCGGAACGATACTTGGATAAACTTGAGTCGGACGGCAAGGTTCAGCAAGCGGGAGATTCTGCAAGAGGGATATTCTACAAGGTATCCGCGGAGTAAAGATTTGCGCTAAATAAAGAATTTTTGCTAAAGTAAGTTCATGGAAAACCCCGATTTTCTTAGAGGAAAATATAGTGACCTCAATAGAAGCCGCGAAGTTGAGTCGGCGGCAAGGCGAGCCAAAACGCGTACTGGCCGCGAGTTTCCGATGAATTCAGCTAAAGATGCCAATGACCGCATTCAAAACTATCTCGACCGGTTGAAAGAAATTTTCGAGAATCCGGATTCCGTCAAGCGGGAGCGTGGCATTGAATTTCTCAAACATCAGCTTCACGATCAATTCGTCATTAAACCCGAGGAAATACCGGAGGCGTATTTTGAATCAATAAAACGGAAACATCGGGAAGAAGGGTATGGAGATATTAAAATTCCTGAAGATTATCGACAGGAACTAGCAGAAACAATAATTACCGACCAGACACGCTCCCTTGATAACTGGATTGATTATTTGTCTTCCGACGATGCTAAATATCCTGACTGGCTTAAATATTTTGCCGTTCGCAGTATATTGCGCATGGGTAGGTACGACAAAGAAAAGAAATCCTTCACGGAACGCACTGGCGGTACAACGGCTCCATTCCCCGATCTTAATCGCGAAGCATTGGTGATTGTGCTCGAATCCTTTGAGCGACAAGTAATGGGCGGGAAACCCAAATTCGGCTATGACATACAGGAAGATGTCAAGAAACAATTTTCTGAATTATTGGAACAAAAGAATTTTGCTAAACTTTACGCGCTGGCGATAGAGGAGTTCAAGCCGATCGCCGAGGAACTGCTTAAAATTACCCAAGGAGAATGGCGAACATACCATAGGGGTTCAGACCCTGAAGTATTAGTTGAGTCAATCGCTCCATACGGCACCGGCTGGTGCTTGCGCGGTAAATCCATGGCAGAACGCTATCTTGTGCGAGACAAAAACGAGCTCCAAGTGTTTTATTCGTTAGATAAAGAAGGAAAACCAACAGTTCCCCGCGTAGTGACCGTAGTCAATGCCAATAACGAATTAACCGAAGTGCGTGGGGTCGCATCGGAAGAAAACCTCGATCCATATATCGGCTCCGTTGTTGAGGCAAAGCTCAAAGAGTTTCATGACGGCGAAAGCTACAAAAAGAAATCTGCCGACATGAAAATGCTTACGGCGATAGAGCGGAAAGTTAAACAAAAACAAGAACTCACCAAGAATGATCTTATTTTACTATACGAAATCAACGGGACTATCGAAGGCTTCGGATATCAGGAAGACCCGCGCATCGCCGAACTTCGCCAAGGAAGAAATACCGAGAAGGATATGCTCGTCATATTTGAATGCGTCAGAGACGAAATCGCTCACGCGCCGAGTCAAATAAACGAAAACACCAAGGCCTATGTCGGTCCAATTTGCGAAGCAGATAAAAACGGAAATGTTTTGTCAGAATATGTCGGCATATTCCAAAAACTGCCGGAAAATCTTGAATATGTTTATACCTCATTTCCCGAAAAGAAAATTCGCAGAGAGAACATCGAGATAGGAGGGAAGTCCGCAGAGCAACTTATCTCCGAAATGGAGGTGGCCGGTATAAACATTTCCGACTACGCAAAATCAATGCTCAATAATAGGGAATTCGTGCCGGGTAAAAATCCGGAAGAAGCCACGCTTATTCGACTTACCGTCGCCGATCTTGGATTCAAGAGCAGT
>Ga0209542_10000660_pt1 | contig 82700 bp, 86 predicted proteins | sample RifCSPhighO2_01_FD_184028 | JGI IMG/M metagenome (GOLD analysis project Ga0209542, IMG submission 184028) | Soil microbial communities from Rifle, Colorado - Rifle CSP2_plank highO2_0.1 (SPAdes) (version 2) | ecosystem: Environmental > Terrestrial > Deep subsurface > Rock core/Sediment ...
GGCTGATTGACATCGCCAAGGAAACCTTAGTCTTTCGGCGCGCGCAGTTTTCATGCGCGTTGTGGTTACTTGTGCCAACATTCTTACTTCGCAACGCTCCAGTGTGGGTCACCCCTTCACCTTCACAGCGGATGCGAATACTCTCCTACCGCACTTCGCCAGAGGCTCCGCGTGGCAAGCCACTACACTTCGTCTAATTTTCTCACACGATGACACATTTCGTTTTTAGGCGAAGTGCGTCCCGCGTAGCTTTAGCGAAGTGGGACTTACCACTCAAAGTCTCTGACGAAGCACCCTCAGTTTCGGTACATAACTTAGCCCCGATTATCTTCGGCGCAAAATCTCTGAATGAGTGAGCTGTTACGCTTTCTTTAAAGGGTGGCTGCTTCTAAGCCAACCTCCTCATTGTCACAGAAATTTCACCTCCTTAAGCGCACTTAGTTATGATTTAGGGACCTTAAATAGAGATCTAGGCTGTTTCCTTTTTGACGAACGGAGCTTAGCCCCCGCCGTCTAACTGCCGCATTTTTGACTGTTGGTATTCGGAGTTTGATAGGTCTAGCGAGATTGCTCCCTGTCTAAACCTTCCAGTGCTCTACCCCCAACAGGAACACGCGACGCGAACCCAAAAGCTCTTTCGGAGAGAACCAGCTATTACCAAGTTCGATTAGCTTTTCACTTCTTACCACAGGTCATCCGAAGGAATCGCACGACCAACCGGTTCGGGCCTCCATCTCGCTTTCGCGAGACTTCACCCTGCCCATGGCAAGCTCACTTGGCTTCGGGTCTAATATATACGACTGTAAACGCGCTATTAACGCTCGCTTTCACTATGCCTCGGAGGGTTTTCCTCTTAGGCAGCCACATACATTAACTCGTTGGCTCATTCTTCAATAGGCACGCCGTAACGGTGCTCCGCACCGAAATTTCTAATTATTCTAATTTCTAATTATTCTAAATTTATGCATTTTTTAGAGTACTTAGGTTAATTAGGTCAATTAGACATTTTTCGGTGCGAAGTACCGCATCGACTCCTTGTAGGCATATGGTTTCAGGTCTATTTCACCGCCCTAACCGGGCTGCTTTTCACCTTTCCCTCACGGTACTAGTTCACTATCGATCTAGAAATATATTTAGCCTTACCGGTTAGTTCCGGCAGATTCCCCCGAGCTACTCGTGTCTCGAGGTACTCAAGAACGTAAACAAAAAAGACTATTCGTTTTCAAGTACGGGACTATTACCCTCTAGGGTGCTTCTTTCCAGAAGCTTCTTCTAACGAATAATTTTGTAACTTTTCTCGTATAAATACGAAGTTTACGTCTTACAACCCCACCGCGCGCAGCGCGGAAATCCTAAATCCTAAGCACCAAATCCCAAACAATATCCAATGACCAAAATTCAAATATCTAAACTAAAAGTTTTGGATTTTGAAATTGGAATTTTGAATTTGTTTGTTATTTGTGATTTGTTATTTGGAATTTGGAATTTCTGTGCGAAGCACATCCTCGCAAAGCGAGGGGGTTTCCCCATTCGGAAATCTCCGGATCAAAGGTTGCTAGGCACCTCCCCGAAGCATATCGTCGCCACGCCACGTCCTTCATCGCTATTTCTAGTCTAGGCATCCACCATACGCCCTTGAATTTCCTATTAGGAAATTCAAAAACCACTCCTACTTAACTTTACTTCGTAAAGCTTCGTAGGATTTTAATTTAATTTCATTTACCCCGATTAACGGGGTTTTCATCCTGCCTCATGAGACTCTCCATCTTCATTTAGCAGTTTTTTCTCAAAAACAAGCTTGCCGCTCGTTTAAGAGAGACCCACTTACAACAAACAAAGACCCCTCGCTTCGCTCGGGACTTACAGCCCCTTAAAAAACGTGGTAATTTGTCATAGTGGAATTATATTGTCAAAATACTGTCTTATGCTTCCGTATCTTTACTTCCTTACCTTCCCAAAACCACTTAAAGGCAATCTTGGGAAGATATAGAATTCAATTAAAAACCACTTCTTTCGAAGTGGATCAAGACAAACCAGAGAGTATTTTACTCTCTTCTTCGCCTCACCTTTAAACACTTCAAAAACATAGGTACATTTAGTATACACCCTCTTAAAAACATGTCAAATTTATATTTATTTTAAATGGGGAGAAGCTGTAAATAACAAAAAATACTCTGTATTTAGAGTATTTTTTGTTTTAGATATTTTTATCTAAATTTTAAGATTATTTTTTGTCTGAAATTTCTTTACCAACTCTTTCAATCACTCTACCAGCAGCTTCTTGTCCACCCAAACCGAAAGCCAAACCAAGCCCCAATGAAAGAGCGACTACCAAACCGGTGAAAATTGTTTGCACAAATCCAGAGGCAATACCAAGTTGAGAAAGAGTTACAAGAATTGCAAAAACCCAAATAACCCATTTGGTGATAGTTGCCAAAAATTTTGCTGAAGTTATTTCAGCAGTCATAGCAGAGGAAAGAACTACTTTTTTCATAGCATCAGCTACCAAACCAGCTGCGATAAGTATAAGGACAGCAACGATAACTTGAGGCAAGTAATTAAGAATATCTTTTAGAAATACTGTTACTTGAGAAAGTTGCAAAACTTCTAAAGCTCCTACTAAAAAGACCAAAATCACAAACCAGCGAACGAGAGCTCCCAAAAAAGAACCGGAATTTAAACTTATACCTCCTTTGTTAAGAAAATCTTCTACTCCTGCTCTACGTAAAGCTTCATCTACTTTGATAGCTTTCATAACTTGAGAAACTATCCTTCCCAAAAGAGCCCCTATTCCCCAACCTAAAAGGACTATCACAATAGCCACTACTAAATTTGGCACAAAACCAACTACACCGAGCCATAAATTCTTAAATGAGAGAGATAAAACCTCGCTCCAAGTATTTATTGTCATATTATTTATTAATTATTAAAACTAGTAATTACACCATAAAATATACACCTTTGAAATACATCTGCAATTAGAAATGTGGATAAATAAATCCTACAAATTGAGCTTATTTATGATTTTTTTGTGAGGATAATCTAAAATATCTCGAGCTAGTTTATCAAAGATTGAGTATCTATAATTAAATTCTGAAGTTTCAAAAATTGCATAACGAATTTCCTTACCTACTTCTGATTCAATCGTCTTCACAGTATTATCAAGCTGATTTTGTTTTAAATTGTCTCCCACCACAAGCAAATCCACTCGACTATCATTATTTTTGATAAAAATGCCAGCCACAATCAAAAGTTGGATCTTACCTGAACGAGATATTTTTTTGACCATTTCTTTGTAATTGAAAGGACTAATACTAGAGAGAAAAGTTTTGACTGCTTCTATATAAGGAAACTTATAATCCAATGTCCAACCATTAGTTCTTTTACGAAAAATCTGCATCCTACGATTTTTTTGTCTTCTAACTTCTTTGATGTAAGATTTCTGTCTCAAAAAATTTATTTTTTCTAAATTTAATATTTCTTTCCTAGTTACCGCTCGAGAAACCTTGGCTCTCTCTCCCGCTTCTGCCGCATCAAAGACAGTTTCTGGATTAAGTAAAAACAGCTTTATAAGCTTAACCTTTGCCGCACTGCCAAATAATTTTTCTAAGATATCCATGCCCGCATTCTACCTTATTTATATTATTATTTCCAAAGGTTGACAAATTTAATGTATTTGATAAAATAGTGGTGGACTCGCGGAGAGAGGCCGAGTCCTGGGGCTGATAGAGTTGAGCTTTAGAGTGTTAAATCACTTCAAGGATTTTACTCCTCCGAATCCTTGCGTTCCTCATCAGCCCCACCCCCCCCTAATGGCGTCGCATCCGTGTGACGTCTATTTTTTATATTACAAACCCACATACACACATTTGATACGACCGTGAGTGATGTGTGTATATCAAAAAACTCCCCTAAAGGAGTTCTTTGATTTTTTAACTATTTTTCCTCGTTGGCAGAATTTTTCTTTGTGGGAAAAATTCTGCACCTCCGGAAAAATTAGTTTGAATTAAAATTACTTCAAACTAATTTTTCCTCCGGCTTCCTCTACAGCTTTTTTCAAAGCTTCAGCATCTTCTTTTTTCATATTTTCAGCCAACATAGTTGGAGCGGCATCTACTTTATCTTTTGCATCTTTAAGACCTAGAGCCAAAACTTCTTTAACCGCTTTAATGACTGCAATCTTGGTAGCCCCACTATCTACTAACTCTACATTGAAAGTTGATTTTTCTTCCTTCGCCTCGCCGGAGCCATTGGCGGAAGCGGGAGCAGCAACTGCAGCCGCACTCACACCAAACTTATCTTCAAATACTTTTACTAATTCATTTAGCTCAAGTACTGACATCTTTTCAATTTCTTCTACAATTTTCGCAAACTTGGCAGGCACTTTAGCTTCCTTTGGCTCGCTAGAGCTTTCAGCGGAAGCGGCAGCTTTAGTTTCCTCTGCAGGCGTAGCTTCAACTTTTTCTTCTTTAGCTACAGCTGTATCTTTTTGTTTTTCGTCCATAATATTTTAATTAATTTTAATTTTTTGGAAAATTTTTGAAGCATGTATTTTGAAATGCCTTGCGAGGCTGACGAGCCGAGCACGAGGAATTTTCTAGTAAGAAAATATCCGTGCATTTCAAAATATGTGCTGAAAAAATTTTCAAATAACTACTAATTTTTCTTTTCTGCTATCGCATTCAAAGCAATAGCAAACCTTTGAATTGGAGAATTGATGATATTTACAAACATACCACGCAATACATCAAGCGATGGTATAGTAGCGATGCTAAGCATATCTTTTTGTGATTTATATTCCCCATCAAAAATACCCCCTATAATAGAGACTTTACCTCCAAGTTCTTTTTGAAAACCATAAATACTTCTAGCGGGAGCGATCAAATCTTCACCAAAAGCTAAAGCAAACTCTCCTTCTAAAACAGGTCTCTCTCCTTTTATGTCGGCATTATCCAAAACTTTTTTAACCAAAGTTTTTTTAGCAACGACATAACCAACATTTTCATTCCTCAAAGATTTCCTTACATTATCGGCTTCTTTGACCAGTAGTTTATGAAAGTTCACAAACACCGCCGATTTAGACTTTTTTATTATGTCTTCCAAATTAGCTACTATCTCCTTTTTCTTTTCTTTTGTAATTGCCATACAGATAAATTTACAATTTTTAATTTTCACATCGACCTTTTCGGGCATTAAAAAAAGCCCGATTCGGCTTTAGAAACTCCTATGCAGGAACTTACGAAAATCCTTCTAGACCTTTCACTTTATTCGGAGGTTCTTTCAGAATCTTCGGCCTACAGTCTTTGAAGCCGTTAATTAGAGAATACTCTTTTTATAAACTTTGTCAACCTCACAAACACCCCTTCTTTTTTAGGAACTTCATAAATAATATTTTCAGTAGAACTGGATAAAACTTCTAAAATTGGCTCTGCAGATTCAATAAAATCATCTTTTACTTCCCCAGAAAAACTTAATGATACTTCTTTGGGTATTGGAGAATTCTCTACCACAAGATTAGCGGCAATAGCTTTATTAACCAAAGAGTAGGCCTGTTTTTGTATATCTTCCATTTGCAGTGATATTTCTCCAAGATTTGTTTCTTTTACATCAGGAACAGAAAAAACTTCTTCCCCTAAATAATTTTTAAGAGAAAGACCCATACTATTGTCATAACCTTTCAACTTTAAAAGACTTTTATCAAATTTAACTGAAGAGTTTGGTAAAATAATAGTGTTGGGCTGAAATACAAACCCCTTGCCACCATTTTCTATTTTCCAATTAAAAAGATTTATTTCTGTATTACTTTTATTTAAAATTTCCAAATATTGACCCTTATCTAAAACTTCAATATCTGAATTTATAACTTTAACTTTAAAACGACTAACTGAAAAAATCTCTCCCACTTTTGCACTTAAAACTACCACATAATCTCCCGCATATTTATAGGTATGACTAACCAATGGTCCAACTCCGACATTTCCGTCACCAAAAGACCAATTTAAATTTGGATTAGCTTTTGTGGTATTTTTCTTCATAGTTGCTTGAAACCAAATAGGACTACCCGGAGAAGTTGTTCTGTCATTCCCAGCCATAATTTCCAATTGAGAATTAAGTGAAGAAACATTTGTGGTGCTGTCTCCAGAAGATGAGTTTGATGAAGTTGATTGATCGCTTGAAATCCCTAATACTTCTCCTGAAGAATCATCTTCTGGTAAATTTTGAGAAGCATCAGAAGAAATTATTATCTGTTGAGTGACACTCCATTCTTGAAGTGTCTCTCTCCCCCTTGCATTAATAATGATTGTAAAATTACCTTCAGAAGAATCGCGATAATAAAAAGTTCTGTTAGCAGTATTTTTACTCATATAAGATGTGGCTGGATTGCCAGTACTTCCTAAAAACTCTCCTGACGGAGAGCTTGAGGTAAATTCCAAATCTATAGTTTCCGGAGTTTGAAAAGAATTTCCACCGGAATCTTGAGCTTGAATAGTCATCGGTCCCGAAAGAGTGTTTGGTTTTATAGATTGAGGGTCAGTAGTAAAAACAATTTTTTCTACACCAGCAGCATAAGCAGAGGTGGCATATATTATAAAAAGACTAATCGCAATAATGATTAAAAAACCTAAGGTAAACTTAAAAAAACTTTTGTTGAAATATCGCATAAATTATTTATTTATAATCATTGGAGGATTTTGGTGTTTGAATTTTTTAATAGTCAAATTAATAAGTTTAGCTAAAAGACAGCCAGTGATGCTTGCAAGAATAGGTATATAAGTAAGCATTACATTGTCGTAGAGATAAAATAAAACAACAGGAACTAAAAGCACAACTATCCATTTGTTTTTATTTCCTTTTCCGAGCAATTCAAATATAAAAGGAACAAAAAATACGTAAGCAAAAAATAACCCAGCTATATACACTACAGTCTCTTGATCAATCCCCAATAAAGAATAATCATATTGTGGTACAAAATAATCATACCAACCACCAAAATAAGAAGCTGTGGCTAAACTTATCACTAAAACAAATATAAATAATAAAATGTTGTTTTTCATACTTTTTAATTATCTATTAACCATTCCAAATCATATTTAATAATATTATACGCTTGTTCGTTTATTTTGTCCTTCTTATATCCATTTAATTCTAAAAGTAACGCCCTGGCCAAATTTTTATCTACTCTACTTTCTAACTTTTTTATTCTTTTATTTTTTTTATTTTTATCTTCAACTTTATCTATTTTATTTTCTACTTTAATTATTTTTTCTACTTGTTTAATGAGTCTGTCTCTCACTTTTTTATCTTTTATCCAACCCAAATCATAAGCTCCATTTATATCATTTATCAAAATCTCTAGAGTAACCTCTTTTTCTGTTTCCAAATCTTGCGGATTATTGTTATCTACTACCACATTAAAATCCGTGATTTGATCTGGTGTTGTAATGCCCACCATTTCATTACTTGTAGCAAACTCATCCGAGATAAAGCTGGTTACAATACCATATCTGCCTCCATCTTCAGTACCTTGTACTTCTATCTTGTACTCTCCATCCAACGGATTAGGAATAGTTATGTATTCGTCATCATTATTATTAAAACCTGAATAAAATGCTCCCAGTATTTCATTATATTCTTCGCCTGTTTCAAAATTCTTGCCGATTCTCTTACCATCAGGTTCTGTTACCACAACATCTATTGGTGATTGTAATTGTATTGAAAATATTTTTTCTATTGGACTTAAATATATAACAGAGTCTGATACTTTATCAGTTAAAATATTAAATATCCTTGAAGATGTTTCCCTTGGTAACCTAAGATGACTAACTCCATTCCATTCTTCATTTGATATAGAATTATCTAAAGTAGCTCCGTAAACTGTCACAGTTCCATCTCCAATTCCTAATTCAAAATTATCTGCTTCTCCATGAACCCATTTTTCAGAATCGACACTTGGAACAACTATTATCTTATTAATGCTATTATTCCCAGTATTACCAATAATGTTGGTAATTTCTACTCCAGAATTTAATAAATTAGAAATGTTGTTATCTAAGCTCTCGAGAAAAATGTTTTGCGGGTAGTTACTTGGATATTGTCTAATAATTCCAGTATCTTTGTCTTTCAAATAATCAAAGATTGGTAATAATTCTTGAACTGAAGATACTGGGCGATTATGAATATAACTAAACAGGCTAAGATAAAAATTTGAAAGAGCTTCTTTTTTAAAATATAATTCAATTAAGCTATCCACAGTTCCTGGAGGAAACTCTCCCCCTTCCCATTGTAAGTAAGCTTTCTGTGACCCCTTATGCGGAGTTCCCAAGAAAATAAGTTGGTCAACATCATTTTGATATTGACCAGATTGAATATATTGACGAGCAACCAATCCGCCCATTGAATGCGCGACAATATCCACTTTTGAGCAATCAATGTCCGCTAAAGCGGCCGCGGAGCAGGACGCTTTAACTTCGGCGATTTTATCCTTCAACAAATTAGCAGTAATGACATTTGAATCCCGCCATTCGTAAGGAAACGGGAAAAGGTCTTTATTTTTTTCATAACCATTTGCTTCCAGCGTAGCGATCAAATCATCGTATGTGTGTAAAATCGGGTCAATTACAAGCTCACCATTCTTATAAGCACTCCCCATAATCCCCGGGATGATAATGACCGGATTGATGGATTGTGGTTGTGGTTCACTGCCTGAAGGTTCGGTCAGAAATGGTTTGTATAGCACATTTTCACTTACAATGTCGCCAGTGCCAGTAGGGGTAGTGGTTGATATGTCTTTCGGTCCATCGCTACTGCCCCACCAATTATTTCGTGCATCAATTATTTGAAGCGGACGAGTTTCCCACCACCATCCCAAATCCCTACCGCTTTCATTATAAACAGCCCAACCTGTATTGTTATAAATATTGGATTGAGAAATTGTTATATCACCCCCACGAGACCAAATACCATAATCTCCATTTGCAAATTCACTGTGACTTATGGTGGTAGTTCCCGCATCTTGATAAATGGCTGCACCCCCATTACGCTCAAAAAGCGAATTTGAAACTGAAAATTCAGCCCCCCTATCATATATGGCAGCGGCCACCCCCAGCAAATATTCGCTATTGTAGTTATAACCGCCATATTTTAAAACAACATTATCAAAATCCACTTTTGAGCCGTTTTCAAGAAAAATGGCATTCCAGTTTTTGGGAGCGGGAATTGTATTTTCACCATCTCCATTTGTATCTCCACCTATAGAATCATCTCGGAGAGATGTGATATAAATCTTTTTTTCAGGTGTACCTTTAGCAATTAAATTTCCATAAACCACAATATTGCCAGAAGAATAATAGTCGTTCATTTTCAGTATCGCACCGGGCTCAACAGTGAGAGTGCCACCAGCTTCAATATTTAGATGACTAACTATAAATGGTAAATCTCCACTATGGAAAATTGAATTGTTTGTAATAACCCCATTTATTTCAAATCCTCTGTTGGTTTGATCGTCACTTGTGTTTCCGCTATGAATGAAATTTTTTGAAGCGTCCACATAAGCAGTTCTTTTGTTGTTTAAGAAAGTGTTATTTAAAAGTGTTAATGGCTCAAAACCTATAGCATAAATACCATATCCCGCGCTATATCCGGTACTATCTATATTATCTTTAATAACATTGTTGAAAATTGTAGAAGTACCAGAATCAACGCGGATTCCCCATACATTATTTTCAATAACAGAATTACTAACAAAAAGAGTCCCCCTTTTATTATAAATTCCAGAACCAACCGACATCACTCCTCCTCCACCGTTGTTTATAATTTTATAATTATCGTAAATATTTGAATTCCTGATATTGAGTATGCCACCATCATTTTCTATACCAATGAAATCACCATAACCATAACCATAACCACCATACCCAGCATATGAAATATTTACATAATCAAAATCACCTTCTGAACCTTCTTTAAAATACAGTCCCTGCCACTCACCAGGAATACTGACACTTGGGCCACCACCATCTGTATCACCCCCAACACTGTCATCCCAAAATGAAGTGAAAATAATAGGGGCTTCATTTGTGCCATGAGCTACAAGATTACCGAGTATACCTTGTCCTAACATTCCAGTATTTTTAGCTTTTATAATAGTGCCCGGTTCAATAGTCAAAATCGTTCCAGAAGCAATAGAAAAACTGCTATCAATGATATAAACACCACCTGATGGTGACCATACGGTGTCAGTTGAAATCGGACTAGAGATGATAGTATCAGCCAAAGCAAAACTAGGTAAACTCAAGAAAATAAACAACAAAATCAGAAAAATTTTCCATCTCATAACCTAATTTTAAAATTTATAACCCAATAATATCATTCAATTAATCATCAAATATCTCTTCACTTGTGGATAACTAAATACAAGGACTCTCCTTGTATTTTTTTAGGTATATTTTTCAAGGTTATTTTTAAATGAAATCCAAAAATTAATAAATTGATCAAAATCATTAGAAAACTTAAAATACTCAGGAAAAGCAATTTTATTTAAGATACTAGATTCTAGTCTATTATCACCGATATAATCTACATAACTTGAATTTTTATAAGAATTTAAAAATTTTCTTGATTGTTCAAAATCTTGAATACCTTTTTCTTTCCAATCCTTATCTACAAGTTTTATTGGATTTAAATGTATATATGAAAAAAGATATTTTAAGTATTCGTCTCTGGTAACATGTTGGGCTTTAAATGGTCCTTGAAACAATACTCCACTTCTATTATATTTTTTATTAAAATACATAGAATATGCTGTTAATAATTTTTTCATAAAATTACTAACACCAAAATCATTTTTTGATCTTATTAATAAATGAAAATGATTGGGCATCAAGCAATATGCTCCTATGTCAACCAGAGTATCTTCACGGTCATAATTAAATCTTTTTTTCTTGCTTATGGAACGCAAAACTATCCTTTTTGTAGAATTAAATAAATACAAAGATTCTAAAAATCTTTGGTAATCGTTTGTATTATTAAAAATTTTTATTTTCTCGGTGCCTCGATTATATATATGAAAATATTCACCTGGTGCAAAACTCACTTTTCTTTCCATCTTTAAATTATACCAAGGACTCTCCTTGGTAGGTATTTTTATGGGGATAAATATATCAAATTAGCTAGATACTACCAAGGAGAGTCCTTGGTAGTGGAGAGTAAAATGGGTGGGGATAATTAAAATACTATACTTTTTATTTTCTCTATTACTTTATCTATATCATTCTTAATTTCATTATTCGTAAATCTTAGAATTTTAAAATCAAGCTTGGTAAAATATTTATCTCTCACTAGTTGCTTTTTTACGCAATTCTCTTCTTCTTTCTTTAAATTTTACTAAATTGTAAATTTTAACCATTTTATTTTGCTTTTAATAACCTCACCCCTCACTTCGTGTAGCCCTCTCCTTAATTAAGGAGAGGGGCAGACATTCTTTACATTATATCAAACTCTAGATTGGGTGAGGTTTTTTAAATAGTTATAAATAAAAAACAAAACCACTAAACAAAAAACCACCCGAGAGTGGTTTTTTGTTAGTCATCCTTATGTTAAACCTTTCGGTAAAACATAGGGTTCACAAGAGACTAAATTTAACTTAAGGGAAGCTTACATCAGATGTTCTCCAGTCAACTTCTCCAGCCATAAAGGTTGAAGACTGAAGAGTACCACTTGAGTTGCTCCAGTTAATCTTTTCAAGACCAACCGAGTAAAGTCCACTACTTACAGCAGATCCAGTCGCATCTCTACCAGGAATCTGGAAGGTTACTGGGATTGTTACTGAGTCACCTTCGGACAAAGTACAACCGTTTGTAAGTCCTGAAGTACTACAATTACTTGGGATTGTGAATGAGGTTGAAGTAGCGTTATTTACACTACTTGCAATACCGCCATCATACAATACAAAGCTGTTTGTAGCGCCAGTTTTACCGAATACAGGAGTTGCAGAAGCGACAGTACCCAAGATCACATCACTACCAACAGCTTTAACCTTAACATTGAAGGTTGCGGCTAAAGTAGATGTTGATACAGGTGTGCCGTTTGTTTGAGCAACACCAGATGTAGTAATACTCTTGGAGACCAAAGTAACTTCAGCGCCAGCGTTTCTAACACCAATTTGGTAACCAGTAGCTGAACCTGTTAGATAAGTACCAATTGTAACGGTATCACCTAAGCTATTCTCAGCTGTCATACCAGTTGAAGAAGCGGTGGCTATAAAGTTTTGAATTGTAGAGTTTGCACTTCTAATATCAACTTTAACAGTCAAAGTCTTTGTGGTGTTTTTTGGAATTAAGAAGTCGATATTACTGAATGTAGCGTAACGTGTTGTTGCACTTGTAGTATCAAGTTCTGTTGAACCTTCAAGAAGAGTAACAGAAGTTGAAGCTGTTGCACCTCCAGCACCTGTTGCCGCTATATCAAGAATAAAGTCTGTAAGAAGAACATCATCTTTTTCAGCCTTCAAATCGAAGACCAAAACAGTTAAGTTATCTAACTCGTCATCTGCTGAACCGCCATCAGCCACGACAGTAGTCTTATTAGGTGAAGAGCTGTTTAGAGAAACTTTCAAAGTCGCAGTTTCAGCTAATTCTGCACTGAAGGATGTTGAACGGTTTGACAAAGCAGATGATGGACCATATTGGTCAATACCAGCACCATCTATACCTCTAATACCGTTAGCAGGAACTGCTAGATTGATATTAGATAAAGTGGTTCTGTCAGTAGAGTCAATTGATGACATAACATCAGCTTTCAACACAATCTGCTTTTTAGAATCCTTAGGAACAACTAGATTAAAACCAGTGATAGTTATGTAGTAGGTGCTTGATTCTTTAACAACAGTTGAAGAATTTAGATCAACTGAAGCAAGAGTGTTGCCATCAACAGTCACATACATTCTAGAGTAACCTTTGGTGTATATCTTGCTATTAGTTCCAAGGTTAACTTTAACTCTTTGGATAGCAATGTCAGAAGTTTTAGCTTCAACATTAATTCCGTATATAGGTGCCATTGAGTCACCTTCATATACTGTAGATACCAATCCAGAGCTGTTTGTTGTGACTGTGAGTGTACCTTCTACTCCAGGAGTAGTTATACCACCACCTGTTGTGGTTCCACCAGTTGTGCCACCAGTTGAAACATTCAAGGCATTAACATTGGCTCTAGTTATAGGACCAAAGTAACCAACAGCTGGAGTGATTCCAACTGAAGCTTGATAACTAGCTACAGCTGCTTTAGTCAAAGGGCCAAAGTAACCATAAGATACACCAGCTGGCATTTGAAGGAAACCTTTTCCAACTAAGAACTGTTGAAGAGAAGTAACATCAGCGCCAGTGCTTCCTACAGTGAGATCAGTGTTGTATTGAACAGCTGTTCCCGCAGAAGCAGAACCACTACCAGCGATTTGTGCTTGAAGTTGAGCGATCATAGCAAGTAAGCTATTGATTTGAGCTGTAAGTTCAGCAGTAGTTTGAGCTGAAGCAGGAACTGCTACCAAACTCAAAACCATTGTGAAAGCTACAGCTGTCGCGAACATTTTTTTTGAATTAAACATAATTTGAATCTATCTAAAACTTCGTTTATTTTAATTTTTTGAAGTTTGTGGATAGTTATATTAAGTGAGTCTTTTATTTTTGAGATAAAGGACTTTCTTAAACTAATAATTAATAAACTAATAATATTTGTTTCAACTACACTCTGACAAAATAAAAATAAATTTTTATTTTAATCTTTGCTTGTTGAAATAAATAACAATTTTAACTAATTTTATAATTTCTGTAATCGACAAGAAACTATAAATTTAGTAACACAAAAATTTTACCGCTTTCATTCAACACTTGCAAAGCAAGGTGTGGATAAAGCAGTTAATATTAAGTATTGCATATTTTGAGGATGAAAGCAAGAAATTGAGAAAGAATTAAGAACAACCCTTTAGAGCAAAATATTCAAGGTTTGTCCTCTGAGATAAAAAACATTTACCCTTGTTAATTTTGCTTATATTATATAGAGTATTTACTCCATCTCCTCTCTCCTGTCTTCTTTATTTTACCTTCTTTTATAAGAGCTATAAGTTCTCTCTGAATGGTCTTTTCGCTACAACCAGTGATGTTTGGAACAATGTCTTTTATATTGACATCTTTATGTCCTTTAATAAAATCTAGAATCATATTCTTTCTCATATCTTTCCTTTTGTGTCCGTTAGTATTATTTTGAAGTTTATTTTCATTCACATATCCTCCGTTTAGTTTAGGTTGAAATGAAGATGTGGATTTTTGTAAATTATTGTTTACATTTGAAATACTAGCTTCACCGAAAATACTTTTCACAGAGGTGTTTTTATTATTTTCAAATTTTTCAGAAAACTTACTAAGTTCCAAAATAAAAGCTTGAAATTCTTCTTTCAAAATACTACTGTTCATTTTTGAGACTAAACCAGAGATGCTGGCAATGTCTAACATAGATATAAGTTCTAGAGAATTTTTTTCAATATCAGATATTAATTTTTTGGCATCATAGAAATTGATGTCTTTTAAATTGACAGACATAGAGACAAGCTCAAGAGACAACTTTTTTATTTTTGTCTCTAATTCCCCACTTTGTTCCATAACATTAGAAATCATAAAAACAGCAGCTGCCAATCGGTAAGATTTGTTGTATATATTGTTAAAATCAGTGTTTTTTAGAATTATTTCATCCATATTTTTATCATATATTTTTAATATATAGGACAGTCTCTTAAAGCTTATTTTGTCTTATATATTTTATATGTTCTTTATATTGTATCTTATCGGACTAAAATTGTCAATATGTTAAATTATGACTTTAATAAACTAAGGATATTCTGTCTTTTATGGTAAGTCAAGCTAAACAAATAAAAAATATCAAAATCCCCTGTCTAAAATAAGTCAGTAAAAAATTATGTTATTATATTTAGGTATGACAAGAAAATATACTAAAAAGAAAGGTAGCATCAATTCTGAACCTAATAGATTGCAAGAAGACACTATGTCTTGGATATTTGCAGTATCATTTTTCGTCTTATTTATTATCTTTATATTGGCTCCACTAGAGATGGCTGGCGGTGTCGGAAACAAAACTTATGACATCTTGAAAATTTTGTTTGGATTGGGATACTTTTTGCTACCAACACTTTCTATATTGCTATCCATCTCTTTTGCAAAATCTATTAAACATTCATTTGGCACTACCAAGGTTATCGGCTCTGCTTTATTTTTCCTTTCTTCTTTGGCTTTGCTTGATTTAACTTTTATAAACAAAGGGGGCGTAGTTGGAGACGTCCTTCATAGACCCTTAGTAAAATTTTTTGATGTATATGTAACTTCTGTAATCCTTGGAGCTCTTGCCATCATCGGAGTGATGATTATTTTTGATACAGCTATAAATTTTTCTACTATTTTAGATACATTTAAAAAGAAAAAAATCGAAGGAGAGGAAGAGGAGGAGAAGAAGATAAAAGTGTCGGACAACACCGAATCAGATAAAGATAATTCCAAAATAAAAGCTTCTCCTATAATGTTGGCCAAAAAGAATGAGCCACAACCAGAAGATGGTAGAGAGTTTGATGTTCGTAAAAATATTATTTCCTTTAAAGAATTTAATCCCCCTCCGATATCTTTATTAGAAAGAGATAAAGGTAAGCCAGAAGTTGGAGACATAAAAGCAAACTCAAATATCATTAAAAGAACAATGCAAAATTTTGGCATCATTGTTGATATGGATGAAATATCTATAGGCCCATCCGTCACCAGATATGCGTTGAAGCCAGCTGAAGGAGTCAAACTTTCAAGAATATTGGGTCTTCAAAACAATCTGGAATTGGCTCTAGCCGCTCATCCAGTGCGTATAGAAGCTCCTATCCCCGGCAAATCTTTGGTTGGTATAGAAATACCAAACACCGTCAAAACTATGGTCGGACTTGGGTCCCTCTTGTCTCAACCTGAATACACTAATGCTGGGAAAGCTTTAACTTTAGCTTTGGGTAAAAGTATTTCTGGAAATTCTGTTTTTGCTAATTTGGCCAAAATGCCTCATCTACTTATTGCTGGAGCAACCGGTAGCGGTAAATCAGTGACAATTCACACTATTATTAATTCTCTACTCTTCCGTAATTCACCAGAAAATCTGAAATTTATAATGATTGACCCAAAGAGAGTTGAATTAACTCAATATAACAAAATCCCCCACCTCTTAACTCCAGTCATTACCAATGCCAAGAAAGTCATTATGTCACTTAAATGGGCGGCCAAAGAAATGGACAGAAGATACGATATATTAGAAACAAGCAAAGTGAGAGATATTGAGTCTTATCATAAAAATATTTTGTCTCCCGCAGTAGAAGCATTTAAAAAAACCAAAGAAGGAGAAGTGCCAGACCTGATGCCCTATATAGTGATAGTGATAGACGAGTTGGCTGATATTATGCAAGCTTATCCAAGAGAACTTGAAGCAGCTGTTATCCGTTTGGCTCAAATGAGTAGAGCGGTAGGTATCCACCTCATACTTTCTACTCAAAGACCGAGTGTAAATATCATTACCGGACTAATCAAAGCAAACATCCCTGCTCGTATTGCCCTTCAAGTAGCCTCTCAATTTGATTCAAGAACCATTTTAGATACTGCTGGAGCAGAAAAATTGTTAGGAGCTGGAGATATGCTTTACACCTCTGGAGAAATGTCTAAACCAATCAGACTTCAATCAGCTTTTATATCGGAAGGAGAAGTGAAAAAAGTAGTAGATTACTTTATTAAAAATACAGAAGAAGAACCTTCAACCGAGATAGATATGGAAGCCGACCATACTAAAAATGTCATCTTTGATTCAATGGCGGGAGATGAAGCAGAAGATGATTTATATGAAGAAGCTAAAGAAATAGTCGTAAAAGCAAACAAAGCTTCTACTTCATATCTACAAAGAAAATTGCGAATTGGTTATGCTAGAGCAGCTAGACTAATAGATATTTTGGAAGAAAAAGGAGTAGTCAGCGAGGGCGACGGAGCAAAACCAAGAGAAGTCCTTATAAAAACAGACGATAGATTTGGAGAAATAGAAGAAACAGAACAAGAAGATGAACAACTATAAATTTGAAAAAGGTTTTAATATAAGACGTTTTATAATTATATTCTCTGTCATTCTACTTTTATCATATGGAGTATTTAATGCCAGAAATTTAATCATCGGACCAATGATAGAAATATACAGTCCAAGTCAAAACACAGAAACTAAAGAAAACCTTCTGACAATAAAAGGCAGGGCCAAAAACATTGCCTTCTTGAGTTTAAATTCAAAACCAATATTTGTTGATATGGAAGGATTATTTGAAGAAAAATTGCTGCTTTCCCCCGGGTCTAATATAATAGAAATCAGAGCCAAAGACCGTTTTAAAAAGGAAACACTTAAGACTTTAAAAGTATATTACAAACAAAGTACTACAACCAAAGAAATTTAACCCCTCGACAAAACTCGGGGTAAAAAACAAAATTATGGCAAAAAAAAATACTGCAAAAAAGAATGAGCCCAAAAAATCCGCCTTGGGTGGAGAAGCATCCCCAAAAGACAAAAATGATGTGCTGGACACAATAAGAGATATTAAAATCAAATTTGGAGACGACTCCATTATGATGCTTGGCGACAAACCTCACGTAGATGTAAATGCTATCCCCACTGGTTCAATCGGATTGGACAATGCTCTCGGAGTCGGTGGAGTACCCAGAGGAAGAATCATAGAAATATTTGGTCCAGAATCAAGTGGTAAAACTACTTTGTCTTTACATATTGTTGCTGAAGCTCAAAAGATGGGTGGCATTTGCGCTTTCATAGATGCCGAACATGCTATGGATCCAGAATATTCTCAAAGATTGGGAGTAAAGATAGAAAATCTTTTAATTTCCCAGCCCGACAATGGCGAGCAAGCTCTTGAAATAGTAGATTCTCTGGTTCGTTCTGGCAAAATAGATGTAATTGTCGTTGATTCTGTAGCCGCCCTCACCCCCAAAGATGAAATAGAGGGAGACATGGGAGCTTACCACGTCGGTAAACAAGCTCGCCTTATGTCTCAAGCTTTACGCAAACTAACCGCCATTGTTGCCAGATCAAAGACTGTTGTTATATTTATAAACCAAATCAGGATGCAAATCGGTGTGATGTTTGGCAATCCAGAAACTACTCCCGGAGGCAAAGCTTTGAAATTTTACACTTCCGTTAGATTAGATATAAGAAGAATTGCTCAAATAAAAAAGGGTGAAGAAGTGATGGGCGGTAGAGTTAGAGTAAAAGTAGTCAAAAACAAAGTAGCCGCTCCCTTCAAACAAACCGAATTTGACCTGATGTATAATGAAGGCATATCTAAAGAGGGAGAAATATTGGCTCTCGGGGAAAAATTTGGCATCATTTCAAAATCAGGTGCTTCATATAAATATGGAGATACTTCGCTCGCTCGCGGTTATGATGCCGCTCGCCAAGTCCTCAAAGAAGACAAGAAACTTTCTGCAGAAATTCTAAAAGAGATTCGGGTCAAATTGAAAGAAATATAAAATTTGCTATAATAGAATTATGAAAAAAATAACTCTACAAAATGTTGTTTGGAAAGAAGGCAAAGGCTATGTCGCCCAGTGTATTTCTCCTGATGTTTCTAGTTTCGGTAAAACAAAAAAAGAAGCTCTGAAAAATCTGGCCGAGGCGTTGGAATTATATTTTGAAGATGCTCCAAAAAACTCTTTTACTCCTATCAGATTCGCAACAATAGAAAAACAGACCCTTTCTTATGCCTAAACTTCATTCCTCTAGGTATATTATTTCCGTTTTAGAAAAGAACGGGTTTTGTTTCGTATCTCAGAAAGGTAGTCATGTAAAAATGAGGAAGGATTCATTCACAGTAATCGTGCCCGCAAATAAAAGAAGTGTCTTTGTGGGTACTTTTAAATCAATTCTTCGACAGTCAGGGTTAACAGAAGATATGTTTTAAAAGCAGAAAACCGGCCAGAGCTGGGTCGATTCCCTGCTCCGCCGGTTTTCTGATTTTGTAATCATATATCCACCATACTGTCAACTGGATTTTATGGCTTAAATAAGCTATATTTTAAGTCATGTTGGATTACAATCAAATTACAGCTGGGAAACTTATTATATTTAATGGGGAGCCGTGGGAAGTATTATCTTCTCATGTCTTCCGCAAACAACAAAGAAAACCGGTCAATGCAACCAAATTAAGAAACCTTATAACCGGCAGGATGACAGAAAATTCTTTTCATCAATCAGAAAAAGTTGAAGAGGCAGAAGTAGAAAAACAAAATATAAAGTTTATTTATACTCAAAAAAATGAATATTGGTTCCACGAAGATGAAGACCCTTCAAAAAGATTTGCATTAACAGAAGATCAGATAGGCATAGGATATAAGTTTCTAAAAAAAGACTCAATCGTGGAAGCTATGATTTTTGATGGAAAAATAGTTGGTATCAAGATGCCGATCAAAATGGAACTCAAAGTGGTAGAAGCTCCTCCTGCCATTAAAGGCAACACCGCTCAAGGAGGCAACAAAGTAGTCAAAGTAGAAACAGGCGCCTCTGTCAACGCTCCCCTTTTTATAAACGAAGGAGACACCATCATCATCAACACCGAAAACGGCGAGTATGTCTCACGAGTTTAATTTTGAGAGACCTCACCCCTTACCCCTCTCCTAAAACTTAGTAGAGGAGAATCATACCTAATATACAGGTTTAATTTTCCGAGGGTGACCCTTGAAATGCCCCTGCCTCAAAGGGTCACCCTCAAATCTTCTTATAAACCCCGTTCCATAAACTACAACTCCTTCAATAATAACCCCCTATAATTAAAATTAAATACAAATTTATTGTTATATTTTAGTACTTTTTTGATTATCAACATTTATATTTGACTTTTAGTAACCACCTTGCTAACATTTCTCTTACGAGGAACCGGGGAGCGAGCGTGATGCCGCGAGCCGGTTTTTCTCTTTGTATTTCATGGTAAAATCAAAAATCGCTATCTTTTTTGATTTTGCGGATTTCATGTTGTTTTTAAATCTTTTTTCTCATTATAAAGAGATACTTAAATCCTCGCAGATAAAAATTGTATTGTCTTGCCCGTTCGTGCCAAATACCAGTATTTGATGTTTGGTTGTGACGAGTAAGACAAATCATGTCCACTGTTTCAAAATATTTTTCTAATCTCTGCCACATTAAAAAACCAACGGGCGTAAATTTCTTTTTTACCCATTGATCTGCTATTACCCAACCCATAGTTTTGTCTGATTTCAAAACTCTTGCGATTTCACTCGCCGTTTTTTCTAATTCATCGTAAAATTCTGTTTTTTCACAGGAAATTTTTCCAATACATTCTTTATTGTCTGAATAGTTGATATTGTCCGAATATGGCGAATCAATAAAAACAAAATCAACAGAGTTATCTTTAAGTGGTATTTTACGAGAATCATTTTTAATAATTTCTGGTCTCGTTATATTTATGTCATAGCCAATAACTTCTCGCTTTAATTCTTTGGCAACATCAATTGTTGTTCCGCTTCCGCACATCGGATCAACAACCAAATCACCCTCTTTTGTGTATCGTTGTAATAAATTCCAAATTACCGCCGCGGGTGTAACACCGTTGTATTTATTGTTTCCGTGCGGGGTATTTCCATAATTTTGTTTTGGAAAATCCCAAAGCGTTGTTGATTCTATAATCAAATCAGACATATTTTTTCATTTGTGAGCAATAAAAATTTATAGTTTTTTTATAAATTATTTCATTGAAAGCAGCATTTTTTCTCACTTCAATTTTATCTAACAAAATTTGAGCATATAATAACAAATCGCCAAGCAGTAATATGTTTTTATCTTTCAGATGCTCACCAAGCTTTGATCTTTTGTGAGTTTCGTCAATCATCTTATTCCATTCTTTTTGTAATTGTTTTTTAGTCATTTTTATATTTAAACCATTGATTAAATAATTTTTTAAAATCGTCAAAAATTTTAGAAAAATTTTTTACTTTATCGCTTTCTGGAATATCGCGAAAAATATATGCCTTATCAATTTCACCATATTCAACAATAATCCTATCTCTACTTATATCTTCACCTATGCTCAAAAAATCGCCGTCGTTATCAGTTGATAGAAGATAATATAAAATTCCTTTGGTTGTGTCATTATATTGAAATTTTAATTTCCAATAAGCCGCTTGAGCAACTCGTTCTCTTAAACTGGCCTTACACGACAAAACGGCAATAATTTTAAAATTAGTTTTATCATAAATAATAATGTCTGCATCTGGAATAATTGAATAAGAGTCATAAAATATTTCTATATTTCTTCTCACCTTGTCTAATTCAGCAGATAATTTTTTATTTCGCAGAGCGGTGTCATCAGTAATGCCAATTGGATATTTCAATGAAAAAACATAATCCTCAACAATAAATTTTATTAATCCTTGTAATGCTTTCCCACTCCATGAATTCCACGATTGATTAGCATCTTTTCCTTCTTTTCTTTTCTCTTTTTTATATTCCGTTTTTATTTCATCAAAAATCTCTTTTATAAAATTATGGCTAACTGTCTCTTTCTTTTTTGATAAATAAATTTTCTTGATTTTGTCAAATGTCATATTTTTATTTTTGCATTACTAATATATATTCTGTTGGATAAGCAGAAACTTTATTTTTATCTGTTATAGCAGCAAATTTTCCTGTTTTCTGATCTCTAACAGAGGGTAAATTTTTTGAGGGTATTTCTCTTTTGATAATATCGGCAATCTTTAATCCTAAGTTTTGCAATTGCTCGACAAATACTTCGGCATTAAGTATCTCAACACCTTTCAAGCTCGTATTGCCGATAACAATACAAGTTTTGCCTCCTTTTTTAAGCATTCTTTTCATTTCAACAAAAACTTGATTCATTTCGCTAAAGTATGTTGAAACTTCCTCGGCAGTTTTTTTATCTATCTCTAGCAATTCTTTCCGGATACTTTCTGCGATTGAGCTATTGAGTGTTAAATCTTTTTTACTGTGATATGAAGTGCCAATAAAACGCTTTCTGAAATCACTCAAATCTTTAGTGTATTCTAGCCATAATGCGGTTAGTTGGTGTAAATCAGCATATTCGTATGAAGTAACATAGGGCGGAGAAGTAACAATCAAACTAATACTATTGTCTTTTGCGGGAATTGTCCTTGCATCTGTACAAACTACCTTGCTTGGAATTTTCAAATAACCTTTTTCTGATAGCAACTGAAATAATCGGGTGTTGCCTCTTAACATCATTTTTATTTGTTTTGCAAATGTTTTGATTGGCTCTGATGGCTGTTTTTCAAAATCTCTTGTTGGCTTATTACTTTTTTGTAACCATATTGAACAATTTTTTAGAATATTTGAAAATCCGCAAAAGAAAAAATCTTGAACATCCCGATCTTTAATCTTTGAAATTTTTGCAAAAATAAAAGCAAGCTTTCTTTTATCTTCCGGTTTGAACCAGTAATCAATCCTTTCATGTTCAGGTGCTTTTACTTTAGTGTTTTTATTGTATGTTTCTAACTTATTTTGGAGTTTTGTAAATTCTGTTTCAATTTTGGTCGGATCAATAGGAGTAATTTTTGCTTTCGTGATTAAAACAGCAACGGGGTTAATATCAACAGCAATTGATGGTCGCCCCATTACTTTTGATTCAACGAGTGTTGTTCCGCAACCACCAAATGGATCAACAATAAAATCACCCTCTTTTGTATATTTTTCTGCTAATCGAGAAACTATTTGTGGAATAAACTTTGCAGGATAACGATGATAGCCGTGTGTGATATACGCGGTATCCTTTCGTGTCTTATCAGAAAAAGACCACGATTTATCAAGTTTTGTTTTTGCAAGCAATGCAACTATCTGACTCATAATATTATTATAGCAAATTTAAAACATTTTTGGTTTAAAGTTCTAAAACATTCCCCCCATATTTTCCAAGCTCAAAAAGCAAAAAGGAATTTAAAGATGACCTTTTGGGGCAAAATCTTCAAAGGTCATCTTCTAGGGAAGAATAGTTATCTACTTAGATAAGGAAGCAAAGCCATAAAGCGAGCGCGTTTGATGGCGACAGAGAGTTTTTTTTGATACTCATTGGAGACACCTGTTTTCTTTTTAGTAAGAATTCTGGCGTGAGGATTTATAAATTTTTTTAAGAGTTCTGTATCTTTATAATCCACATATTTAATACCGTTTTGTTTAAAGTAGCAATTTTGTTTATTTGTCATAATGTTTTGTTTAATCGTTTAATGTGTAAGAGGTATTAGAAAGGAATATCCTCCGAATTAATCTCTTCTTCTGGATACTCTATGGCAGGAACTTCAGCTTCTTTATTTTTTGATTTATCTCCAGAATCTTTTTGTTCATAAGAACTAGCTGAAGTGGCTCCGCTTTTAGGACCAAATTGGATTCTATCGGCTACAATTTCTGTCCTGTATCTTTTGGTGCCATCCCCCGCCTCCCAACTTCTAGTTTGAATCCTGCCTTCCAAAAATACCCCCGCTCCTTTATTAAGATATTGTTTGACTAGTTCCGCTTGTCTACCAAAAACCACGATATTGTGAAAGTCTGCTGATTCTTGTTTGACGCCATTTTTATCTTTCCAAACACGATTGGTGGCAACACCAAATTCACACACTTGAGAGCCGGAAGGCAAAGATTTTAATTCTGGATCCCTAGTTAGATTTCCATAAATAAGAGCTTTGTTTATATACATAATTTTTAATTTAGACTTATAAAATTTGATCAGTTACAAGTTGATCAATACTCTTATCTAATTCATCATCAGATATTTCAACTTTTTTGACTGAAGGTTTTTCTACAGTAGGAATACTTTTTTCTTCTCTGTTTTCGTCTCTCTTTGAAATTGGAGTTTTAACCAACTGCATAGTATTTTCTCTCACTGTTTTGACTATGATAAATCTTAAAACATTTTCAGCAGTCTTAAAACCATCATTTATTTTACCCACTAAATCTGAAGTGGCTTCAAACTTAATCCAACCAAAATACGCCTTGCTAAAAGTTACGTGTTTTATATCTATTCTCTTTTTTATATCATAAGCTAGAGGCCTCATCTTAGGAAATTCTTCCGAGATGATAGTGCCTCCATCTTTAGTTATTAAACTTTGGAGATTAGTGACTACTGCTTCTAAATTCTCTTCTGGGACCGTAGGTAATAAATGAAAACCTACTTCATACACCTGGAACTCTTCTAAAATATCTTCTTTCATAAATTTATTTTACGGGTGGGACCTTCCGCCTAAAATAGGTGAAATACTGGAGGCAATTAGAATAAATGCGCCTCTGACCCGAATAGAGCTACTTTAACATACTAAGCCCAGAAAACAAAATAAGAAAAAATCCCAAATAGTATTGTTTCAAGAGCCTTATCCTCAATGACCTAACGCAGAAATAATACTATTTGGGATTTTTATATTTTGAATACCCGTTTAAAATTCTTTAATATTTGATTATTTAATACTTCCACACTCTCTCCTCTTATTTCTGCTAGTTTTTTTATAACTTCAATCACATAAGTTGGCTCATTTCTTTTCCCCCTAAATGGTACCGGAGCAACCCATGGAGCATCCGTTTCTGCCATTATAAAATCCTGTGGAATAAATTTAATTACTTCATCATAGTCGTGTGTAAAAGTGATCACTCCCGTAAAAGACATACTAAAACCTAAATCCAAAAATCTTTTAGCCACCGACACATCTCCAGCAAAAAAATGAACATTGCCATTCAGTTTTGCATCTTCAGGACCTGCAACTTTTTTATAACTTTCTAAAATATCTAGAGCATCTTCATAAGCTTGTCCTGAATTTGCCGAATGAGAGTCTCTTATATGGAGCATCAAAGGTTTATTATATTTTATAGCAAATTCAATTTGTTTTTTAAAAAGTTTTTTCTGCTTATCTTTGTCTGAAAACCCCACTTCGCTCTTCGCTCCGCTCGAGCTTCGCGGGGCAAAGTAATCAAGCCCACATTCACCGATGGCGACCACTTTAGGGTTTTTTACTAATTTTTCAAAATATCCATCCGGAGAAAAGTCTGATAATACTGTTTCAAGAGTATTATCCTTATGACCTAACGTAGAAACAGTATTATTGGACTTTTCTGTTAAACAATTAGGATGCACGCCAATACAAGCCCAAACATTTTCGTTTTGCTCCGCTATCTCAAACGCTTTTTTGGAACTTTCCAAATCTGCTCCAATAGTTATGGTCCCTATTTCCTTCTCTCTCATTCGCACCAAAACTTCTTCCCTATCGGAGTCATAATCAAGAGAGTCCAAATGACAATGTATGTCTATATATTTCATTAATCTTTCCTAGCAAATAAGGGTTTTTGGGGAGTTTTGTTTTGTTTTATGAGTTCTTTTATTTTATTTGAAGTTTCTGGCAAAATTGGATTAAGTAGTCTAGCAACAGAATAAAGTTTTACCACAAGTTCTCTTATCATTTCCATACCTTTTTCTTTGTCTGTTTTTATTACTTTAAAAGGTTGACTCTCCTGAATAAATTTATCCATCTCCCCTATTTTACTCCAAATAAAATCACAAGCTTTATTTATTTCAAATTTATTTAAATAATCAAAAAATTCTTGCATATCTTCCCATTCAGAAATTTCTACTGGCCCACCTAAATTATCTTCCGCCATTTTCATTACTCTAGATACCAAATTCCCCAAACCGTTTGCTAGGTTGGCATTATAAGTTTCTTTAAATCTTTGTTCAGAAAAAGGACTGTCTTCAAAACTAGAGACTTCTCTTAATAAGAAATATCTTAAAGCATCTGCTCCATATTCAGCCGAAACTTTTTTTGGATCTATTATATTACCAAGAGACTTGGACATCTTGACCCCTCCCTCTCCTGTAATATGACCGTTAACTGCTATCTGGTAGGTATTTGGCACATCAGCTGCCATTAACATTGCTTGCCACATTATGGCCTGAAAACGAGTATTGTCTTTACCACAATATTGAGTGGGGGTACCTTCCTTCCAATATTTATCAAAATCTTTTTCATCTTCAGTTCCCCAATCCAAAGTAGAAATATAGTTGGTCAAAGCGTCAAACCAAACATACATTACGTGTTCATCATCGTCTGGTACCGGAATACCCCACGGCATTTTGGACTTCAATCGTGAAATACTAAAATCTTCTAAACCATTTTTTACAAAAGAGATAACTTCATTGTATCTAAACCGAGGGATAACAAACTCAGGATTTTTTTCATAAAACTTCAAAAGTTTTTCTTGAAATTTAGAAAAAGCAAAGAAATAATTTTCTTCATCTATAATTTCAAGTTCTCTATTTGTGTGAACAGCACATTTACCATCCACCAACTCTGATTCTGTTTTTTCTTCTTCACAACCAACACAGTATTTAGTTTTGTAATTCTTTTTGTAAATAAATCCATTGTTTAAAACTTTTTGCCAAAACTTTTGAGCAGATTTTTCATGCCTTTCATCTGTCGTACGCACATAGTGAACATCATCTGATATACCAAAAGACTGGACTTGTTCTTTAAATCTCTTGAAAGCATCGTCTACAAATTCTTTTGGGGAAAGACCTGCTTCTTTAGCTGTTTCAAAAATTTTCATACCATGCTCATCGGTACCAGTATTAAAAAATACATCAAACCCAGAAAGTTTTTTATAACGAGCAATTGAATCCGCCCGCACAAATTCAAGCGCATGACCCATATGAAGATCAGCATTTACATAAGGAAGTGTAGTTGTTATATAAAATGTTTTAGACACAAAAAAAGAATACTATTTTTTAGAGCTACTTTGCAAGCGCTTTACTTCAGCTGCCTTATTGGCACCAATATCATTTAACAATTCTACAAGCATTGTAGCTAAGGGTACTGAAATCAAAAGCCCAACAAACCCCGCCAATTTATATCCCACTATTAAAGCTAAAATAGATAAAAGAGGTGGTACTCCAACGATTTTACGCACAACTAATGGATAAATAAGTTGATTTTCAAACTGTTGAATAATTATATAAAGACCAACCACCAAAAGAGCATCTGTCATACCGCCAGAAACAAGAGTCAATGTTACCGCTGGGATAGCTGCTAAAATCGGACCAAAGATAGGGATAATCTCAAAAATACCAGCCAAAACTGCAAGCAATAGAGCATTTTCTACTCTAAGCAAAGTAAGTCCCAAGAAGACAAGCATAGCCACAATAACAGCCAAAACTATCTGCCCCTGCATCCAAAGACCTATTTTATGTTGAGATCTTTGCCACAAATCCAATATGTATTTTTCATCTTTAGCCGGAGTAACAATACGCAAAAAATTGGCTACACCTGCAGATTCTACAGATAAATAAAACGAAAGAACTATCACTAAAATAAAACTTAAGACCCCACCAAAGACAGTGCTAGCAGTAGAGAAAAATCCATTTGATAGACTAGAAATAGAAGCATCAATTTGCTCTATTATTTGAGCTAATGAGAAGTTTTTAGAAAATCCTTCTATAACAGAGCTTGATGATAAAAGCTCACTATTTTGGAGAGGGTTCCAAACTTGAAGCTCACCGAGATACCCCGGCAAACCAGAAAGCAATGTTACTGACTGATTTAAGAGTGGTAAAAAGAGAAAATAAAAAACTATAACCAAAATCATTACTGCCACAAAATATATAAGTAGCACGGCTAAAACCCTCGGCACCCGACGTCGCAAAAACCATTGAGTACCCGGCTCTACAGATGAGGCGATAACAACCGCAAGTAAAACCACCAAAATAATATCTCGCAAATAATAAAAAGTGACAAAAGCAACAACAATAAGCAAAGCTTTGATGATAGTGCCTGAACCTATTTGGATTATTTTTTCACCTAAGCGATTATCCATATGTAAAAGTATATCATTTTATTTATAAATATCATGTGTACCAACTGCATGAAATCTTATATGTTGAGCATCAACAAAAGTAAAACCAATCCTATACGAGTAATTTATAGAAAAAGCCCAGTAATCTTTCATTGAACCGTGCAACTTATGAGTTTTTAGTTTTGGATCAAAAGGATTTTTTCTAAATATTTTTTCAACTTGCACTGACTTTACTTTTACATTTTTTGGAAGTTTTTTAAATTGTTTTAAAAACTTGAAAGAATAATCTATAACCATAATTTTACATTAAATCCTTCAAAGAACGCAACCTCTTAAATCTGCCAATAGTAAAGTCTCTCTCACTTTCTATTATGTCTTCTACTAATTTTTTATCTTCAAGAGCACGAATTGCATCACGAAATAATTCGCTTACAGAAGCATAATCATTATTTTTGATAAGATTATTTACCTTTTCCTTTAAACTTGGTGGCATTGAAATATTTAATGTAGTTCTCATATTTGTAAGTGTAGCACAATGTGCTACAGAATGCAAAAATAAATCAAATTCATAAAAATTTCTTTAAAGACACAATGTTTAAGAGAGTTTTTCTTTCAGGAAAGAAATTAAATCATTTTCAGAGACCCTTTCTTGTTTTCCAGTATCACGGTCGCGAACTGTCACCCCTTCTTTTTTTTCTAAAGTATCAAAATCAATTGTCACGCAAAATGGTGTGCCTATTTCATCTTGTCTTCTGTATCTTTTACCTATATTACCATTGTCGTCAAACTCTACCGACTTAAATTCTTTTTTAAGATTTTTATATATTTCTCTTGTCTTCTCAACTAATTGAGGTTTATTTTTTAACAATGGAAATACAGCCACCTTAACTGGAGCCAACTGCGGTTTAAGGGATAGAAATACTCTTTTTTCTCCCCCCAATTCATCTTCTTTATAAGCATTATCTAAAACCGCTACAAAAAGTCGTCCGAGACCCATCGAAGTTTCAAGGATCCAAGGGATATATTTTTCTCCAGTTTCTTGATCAACATAATTAAGATCTGTTCCAGAAAATTTCATATGTTGAGTTAGATCATAATCAGTCCTATCGTGAATTCCTTCAATTTCATCAAAACCCCACGGAAATTTATATTCAATATCCCACGCATCTTTAGCATAAAAAACCAAATTTTCGTGCTGATGCCATTTTAAATTACTTTCATTTATACCGAGTGAGAGCAACCAATTCCAACGATCCTGCTTCATATTTTCATAAGCTTTTTTATTTTCTTTCGGTTTTATAAAAAGTTGTGTATCTGCTTGTTCAAACTCACGCACTCTAAAAAGAAAATTGCGAGGAGATATTTCGTTACGAAAAGCCTTACCTATCTGCGCAACACCAAAAGGAATTTTGGGATGCATTGAATCCACTATGTTTTTGTAATCAAGATAAATTCCCTGGCAAGCTTCTCCGGGTAAATACACTGGCTCAGCACCCTCAGAAGTAAAGTCCCCTAAGTTGCTTTTTACTAAAAGATTAAACTTCCTAACTTTGGAAAAATCTTTGGCACCACATTTTTCACATCTTATTTTGTCACGATATTTGTCAAAAATTTCATTCAATTCTTTCTCTTCCAATTTTTCATCAGCATCAACATCTATGGAATTTAAAACTTTGTCTACCCGAATTCTGGTATTACATTTTTTACATTCAGCTAAAGGGTCAGAAAAACCAGTAGTATGTCCGCTGGCATCCCAAGTTTTGGGATGTTTAAACATACCAGCATCAAGACCATAATAATTCTCTTTTTGATAAACATTTGACTCCCACCAAATCTTTTTTAAATTATTTAAAAGTTCGACACCTCTAGGACCAAAATCAAATACACCAGCTAGACCTCCATAAATCTCCGAACCCTGAAATACAAAACCTCTTCTTTTACAAAGGGAGACTATCTTTTCCATTTTGTTGTTTTTTTCTATCATTACAAAAATATAGCACAAGTTTTAAAATTGGGAACTTTTTACTGGGTGACTTTATCATCTCCGATTTTATAACTCGGATCTCCGGAGAAACTAGTGGTCACAGCTGGAGCACTAGAGTTTACTTTCAATCCTGTCACTTTATCAATTCCAGATAAAGTGGCTTCTCCCATAATCATTGGTGACTTCCCGATCTGACTAGTGCTTGGCAAAAACTCTAATTGGAATTGAATTTCTTTTTTGGTAGAACCAAAACCTGTATTTGATAAAACAGAGCCCACATTCCAAACAACCTCATTGGTCACCGGATTAAATGAAAAGATTTCACTTGCTGGTGTTTTTATATTGGTCCATTTTATATAAGAAGGTAGAGTAGCTCTCACTTCTACATTACTGACCTGATTGAACGAATTAGTAATATTCCAAATCATAGTGTAGGTGGTTAAAACATCAGCTTTTGGTGGTATTGGTCCAGAGTTTTCAATATTACCAACAGTTCTTACAACTTTTGATGATAAAGCCAAATCAGTAGCTAAAACTATTTTTCTTGTTTCTATGGCAGAAACATATTCTATTGATCCTGATTCTAAAACTCTTTCTCCTTTAGCGGTAATGGTCATCTCTATCTCCGGTTTGGCTCCACCCACTATGTCCTGATACAACAAAGGTGATAATCTAAAAGATAATTTTTCTTCAATACCGGGTCTCAATTCTGAAAGTGTCGGAACCGATCTTTTGTCCCATAAAATCGTATTATTAAATGATTGAAAAAACCCATTGCCCGCCACGACAGAGAGCTGATTGAATGCGCCCCCTTTCAAAGCCACTTCAACAGAAGTATTAAACAATACTCCCGGTAAATTATTTCTAACTATAAAATCAGTGGTAATCTGACTACCTCCTTTGCCCGCGAAATCACCGCGTTTGCCACCAATAAAAATATCTAACCCAATAAAAGATTTCTTTACCAAAACTGATTCAGTTAATTGAGAAAATGGAACAGCGATCATCCTCTCGTCATTTTCACTAGCAGTGCCAACGATAATCTTAAAAACTCTCTCTTCGTTGTTTTGTCCAATAATATTTCCTTTGATTCTGATTGTTTTTTTGTCCCCAGAATTAAGTCCAGAAAATCTCCAAACATTGTCATCAAAAGAGGTGTTTGGAATTGATTCTTTAAAAACAAAACCAAATGGATATTCAACTCTTACTAAAAAGTTATCTATCCTATCTTTAGAGTTGGAAGCTATTTCTATATCAAAAGATATATCTTGGTTTGAAGTTACTTCTTTTGGATAAGTCGGAGTAATAATAACCGGAGCCGAACTAATAGAGATTTCGTGTACTTTTTCTTTATAAAAAAGAGCGCTTGAATTTTCTACTCTATACTCCAAAGAAAACTTAAGCTCTTTTAATTCTTCTTTTTCTCCAAAGAAAACTACTTCAATTTTTTGATTGTAATTTTCTCCAGATTTTATTTTATCTAGAGCAAATCTTTCCTGACTAAGCTCTTTGGTCAAATCATAAGAAGACCTAGTGCCAGTTGGATATTCTATTAAAAGCGAAGCTGAATCAAGGTCAATGTTGTTATTGTTTATAATATTAATATCAAAAGAAACTTCTTGACCGCCACCGACAGAAAGAGGGCCTACTATTTTGATATCCACATTTTTTGAAGAAACCAAATTAACACCACCCAAAAAGACAAAAGCAGCTATGGCCGAAGCAAGCACAAAAAAAGCTACTGAAAAAACAAATATTTTTTTTACAAAGTTGTGTTTTTTGCCTGCCATTTTTGATATTTTAGCGGCCATTTCATCAAAACTACTGGCTTCAGGATTTTGCCAACTCTCTTTTACTTCTTCTTCCTCTATCTCTTCCATACCAGAATGAGCAAGTGGTGTTGATAAAGTTTTGTTTTCTATTATATTTGGAGCATTCCTTGAATAAAGTTTTCTTTCAAGATTATCTAACTTTTCCTTTTTTTCATCATTATAATCCATAGTCCTTTATTATAACACGAGTAAATTTAAGTTGCTTTGAGAGATTCGTTTATTAGTTTAATTACAGAAGAACGCTTAGGAGCAATAGCTTCCAAATCTTTGGATTTAATTTCAGAGGAAGAAATGGGAATTGAAAACTCCGGGTCGTGTCTCATAAATCCAAGTATATGCAAAATGCGCAAAAGAGTGAGACATTCGGAAAGAGCAACGTCTTGTTCTTTGGCTGTTATCAAAAAGTTCAGAAAATTTGAAACAACGGAAAAAAGCGGAGTATAGGCTTCTTCTTCAGATACCAATTTCTTAATTAAATTTAAAACATTATTAACAATTTTTAATTTTGTTTGAGAATTTCTAAAAACTTCATAAAAGTTTTGTTCGGCCCTGCTACTGACCACTTTCCAACCAGTCTTGCCATGAATCAAAGAAAAATCTCCGAACGAAAAATCTTGAGAGCCACTACGAAGTTTGGAATGAATATTTCTACTCCCCTGCACCCGAGCATTCAAAAGACCAAAATTTTCGGTAAATATATTTACTCTCTTATTGCTATCCCCTTCTATCTTGCTGGAAATAACAATACCTTTAGTGTGATATTTTCTATACATAAAAATTAAATGACTATTTAATTTTTAATCTAAATTTTAATCTATCAATCTCAATTTCTTCACCGTCATTTTCAATAAAAACTACATCTTCAATATTAGTAGGTTTTTTTATTTCCTCCAAAACAGAATTGAAAAATTCTTTTCCTACTTCGTCTGTCTCTATCAAAAGTTTTACTTTATCAGAAGGTGCCAAAGCCCTATCTTTTCTCAATATTTGAATAGTTCTTATCAAATCTCTAGTATTTCCTTCTTTTTGAAGTTCTAAAGTAATCTCTGTGTTTAACTCCACCTCTTCTTCTAATTTGTTATCAAAAGTAATATTTTTTATATTTACTTCATCTTTGATAAGTTTCAAATATTCTTCTTTACCTTCTAGCTTTTTATCTTTAATTTTTAATTCACTTAAAGGTTGGCGCACTTTTATACCAGATGACATCCTCTTCTCCAAAGCGATAGAAACCACTTTACGCACCTCTTTCATATATTCCAAAACTTCTCCAGCTTCTAGTTCCTCAACTTCACTCGGAATAAACCAATCACAAAGATGAACACTCTCTGGAGCTTCTGCTGATTTCAATTTTAAATATATATTTTCTGCAAAAAACGGAACAAACGGCGCCATATGTTTAGAAAGATTTAAAAGCACATAATGAGTGGTAGCTAAGGCATCATTTCTGTCTTCTATACTTACAGTATCTTCAACACCTTCAGATTTAAACCTATCTCTAGAACGACGAATATACCAAGTAGAAAGGTCATCAATAAAATCTAGTATGGGGCGAGTGGCGTTGTAAATATTGAAATCATCAAGCGAACTTGTTACTTCTCTGTGAAATTCATTTAATCTGACTAAAATCCATTTATCCAAAATATGATGCGCCTTCAATTGGATAGGTTTCTTGCTTTCAAACTCGGCAATTTCGGCAGAGGGACGATACATTTCATAAAATGAAAGCACATTTTCAAGTTTTGAAATTACTTTTTTAGATATTTCAGCTACTCCTTTTTCAGAAAAGTTCAAATCTTCCGCCTTTACTACGGGAGTGGATATCAAATAATATCTCAAACTATCAGCTCCATATTTATCAACTATGATAGTTGGGTCTGTATAGTTTTGTAATCTTTTGGCCATTTTTTTGCCATCTTCGGCCAAAACAATGCCATTCACAATGACATTGTTAAATATTTGTTTACCAAACAAACCAGTAGAAAAAACATGCTGATAATAAAACCATTTGCTAATCTGATCAAGACCTTCGGCAATAAAATCTGCTGGTATACGGCTTTCCACTTTTTCTTTATTTTCAAACGGATAGTGATAAGAAGAAAAAGGCACCGAACCAGAATCAAACCAAGTGTCCAAGACATCGGTTACTCTTTTAAATACTCTACCCTTATCATCAACCAGCTCTACTTCGTCAATATAAGGTCGATGTAAATCAAGCTCATAATTATTGTTATGTGGTAATGGCACAAAATCAAGCTCTCTTAATTCAGCAAAGCCAACTCGATATTTTTTACTTTCTTTAATCTCTATTGATTTTTTCAAATCTGCTCCAATGGCCACAATATGCATTGCCTCAATTAGACCATCATGACTTACTAACAAGATATTTTTGTTTTTATATTTTTGCTCAATATTATAGAGAAAACTAGCTACTCTTTTGTTTAAATCAAGCAAAGTTTCTCCCCCATCTGGTGCTTTTTCAAATCTTTCTTTGGTATTAGTAAATAATTTCCAATAATCTTCCCATTTTTTACCTTCAAAGCTAGGGCCTTTTTTGAATTCACCCAACAAATCATCTGTTATCAGTGCATCTTCATTTAAACCAATAGCTTCTCTGACAATCTTGGCTGTTTCTTGACATCGAGTAAAAGGTGAAGCGATTATCAGATCTATTTTCTTATTTTTTATATCTTGAGCCGCCATAGTCGCTTGTCTTTTGCCTTCTTCTGTTAAGTGAAATGCATTTTTAGGGTCCGAATTTATTAAATCTTTTATATTTTGCTCTGCTTCCCCGTGACGCATAATAAAATATTTGTTACCAGATTTTTTTATATGTTTCTTTAACTCTTCAACCGAACCAATAACCAATCTCTTGTCCCCCTCTATATTTTCCCAAACAGGAATAGTGTTGGCCCAAAAACGTTGCCTGCTAATAGACCAATCCCGAGCATTTTCCAACCAATCACGAGAACGTCCTTCTTTGAGGTGTTTAGGTTGCCAATTTATATTTTCTGCATATTTTAAAAGATCTTTTTTTATTTTTGTAACAGAGACAAACCAAGAAGAAGTAGCATAATTTAAAAGCGGTGTCTCACACCTCCAACAATGTGGATATGAATGTTCATATTTTTCTTTAGAAAAGAGAAATCCTTTTTGAGCTAAAATTTTCAAAACTTCAACATCAGTTTTTTGGTGGGCCTGCCCTGAGGCATCCGAAGAGTCATCTTTTGGTTTAACAGAGAGTCCTGCCAACTCTTTAACTTCTGATTTTATAATACCGTCCATTCCTACATGTTGAATGAAAGGCAATTTCTCTTTTTTCCCCAATTCCATATCATCTTCTCCAAAAGCAGGAGCAATATGGACTACTCCAGTGCCACTCTCAACAGTAACAAAATCCGCTACATATATTTTCCAACCGTTTTTTCTGTTTGGAAGTTTTTCATCATTATAATAATCATCAAAAAGAGGTTTGTATGACTTACCCACAAGCTCTTTTCCTTTAAATTCTTTTTTTATTTCTTTAGATACCCCTTCTATTTTTTCTAAAAGATTTTTTGCAAAAATTAAATTATCTTTATTTTGAATATAGTCAATATCTTCCCCCACAGCCAAAGCGACATTGCCCGGCAATGTCCACGGTGTAGTGGTCCAAGCCAAAACAAAAGTATTTGGTTCGTTCACTAATTCAAATTTGGCGATTACGGCAATATCTTTAATATCTTTGTATCCTTCAGCCACTTCCGCTTGAGCTAAAGTAGTCTCACAACGCGGGCAAATATGCATTGACCTGTAATCTTTATAAATCAAATCTTTATCAAAAAGTTGTTTGAAAGCCCACCATTCCGACTCCATATAAGTAGATTCCATAGTGATATAAGGATTATCCATATTTACCCAGCGTCCAAAACGCGGAATAAATTTATTCCATACATCTATATAAGTAAAAATCTTTTCTCTACAAAGATTGTTAAATTTTCCAATACCTATCTCCTCAATTTCTTTTTTACTTTTAGTGCCTAATTCTTTTTCAACAATATTTTCAATAGGCAGACCGTGAGTATCCCAACCCCACTGTCTTTCCACAAAACGCCCTTTCATTGTTTGATAACGAGGAATAACATCTTTCATCACACTCCCAACCAAATGACCATAATGTGGCGCACCGGTAGCAAAAGGAGGTCCATCATGAAAAACAAAAGGTTTACCCTTTTTTGTTTTTTCTAGAGATTTCTCAAAAATTTTGTTTTCTTGCCAAAACTTGAGTATTTCTTCTTCTCTCTGGGCTATTTTAGATTTTTCGGCCATATCAAAAATATAGCATTTTTAAACATTTTTAAAAAGATTTAGAGCATTTTCAAATTCTTTAGGTAAAGGTGATTCTATAGTTATATGAGTACCATTGGGAAGTTCCAATTTTATAGACAGCGCATGCAAAGCCAATCTATCAAATCCTAAATTTTCCTTTTTATCGTAACTCATCTCTTGTAATTCGTTACTCTTTTTACTCCCATACAGCTTATCGCAAACCACCGGATGACTTATTGATTTGAGATGAACTCTTATTTGATGTGTTCTTCCTGTCTTTGGTCTAACTTCAAGGAAAGAAAAATCTTTATTTTGAACTAAAACTTTATATTCTGTCACTGCTTCCCTCAATTCTCCTTTAGCCCCATATTCTGCTGACCATTTTCTAAAATCAGAAGCACTTCGACCGATTGGTTTTTCTATTACTCCCTCTATTTTATCTGGCGAAAAATTCCCCCAAACAACCGCGTTATAAATTTTTTGAACTTTTCTGTCTTGAAATTGCTCCTTTAAAAATTGATATGTTTCTTTTGTTTTGGCTACAATTATTATCCCGCTAGTATCTCTGTCTAATCTATGCACTATTCCCGGTCTTTGTATTTTCTCTCCATTTTGAAGAGTTTGCTCTTCCCCTACTTCTTTTAATTTAGGATAGTTTTCATTTATCCAATCTACTAAAGTCTTCTCCTTGCTTCTTCCGTCAGTATGTACTAAAAGCCCACTTGGTTTGTCCAAAGCTAAAATATACTCATCTTCGTATATGATTTTTATCTTCATCCTTATACTATGCCATAAAAATATGTTATGGTATATTGTGTTGATAAAATGCGCGCTTAGCTCAGTTGGTAGAGCAATTCGTTTACACCGAAAAGGTCGGGGGTTCAAATCCCTCAGCGCGCACCAATGCCCTTGTAGTTCAATGGATAGAACGAGAGACTTCTAATCTCTTAATCTAGGTTCGATTCCTAGCGAGGGCACCGAGACAAAACTAAAGTGAGTTACTTTAGATTTAAAAAGAAGGGTCGTTTGGTAAAGAAATATCTTCATTTATAAAATCATTTCTTTTTTCTGTAGTATTTTTTAATTTAGCAACATTTATTATATTTTCAAGACTTTCTTCAGTTCTTGATTGTTTATAATCTTCAAAATATTGAGAGCAAAAAAGTTTGACACTGACAACCGCCATAATTATAAAAACCACGAACCATAACCATAGACTAATAAACCAAAAATGTTCAAAACGAAAAGAACGAGGCCTTAAAGAATCTAAGGGTGGCAGTTTGTCTTTTTTAAAAAATTTTAAGATTGTTAATTTCATTTTTCTCTAAAAACAATAAATTCAATTAAACCAGACCAGTTTCCTGGAATATCGGCCTCTAAATTGATACTTTCAATTGAAACCCCAAAAGGCATCCTTTCTAATTTATTCAAAAAAGACGTCACTTCTTTCCAAGAACCCTCTAGTTTTATTTTTAAAATCACATCTTCTTTAAAAGAAACAGTTTTGTTTTCCTTTACATTAATTGAAATTATTTCAAAATCAACATCAAAACTACGAGCGGTATTTTCTATCTGTTCTATAAACTTTACTTCATCACCTTTTTTAATAAAGAAGTCTTGTAGTTCTTTTATTGGTTCTTTATTTATTTCAGTTATAGATTTAATAACTCTAATTTTTTCTTCTTTATAAAAATCTGATTCTGTACTATAAAAAGCAGTTTCTATTTTTTTTATTTCTCTCAAAACAATAAACAGTCCACTAAAATACAAAACAATACTCAATGAAGCCAGAGCCACTGCAAACATTATAGTTTTATTTTTTGGAACCCAGTTATTCATTTTGATTTTTAATAATAAGATTTATGGAAAAAGGAAGATTTCTATCTTTGGTTAAACTAGAGACCGGCACATCAACCGAAGAAAAAAGATTAGATTCTTCTAATAAGGTAGAAAACGATACCAAAGAAGCTCTATCAAAAGCGGTGCCAGCGATCAAAAAAGACATATCACCCCCCTCTCTAGAATCAACTTTTTTTCTAATAAAAGAAATTGAATTTAATGTTACTTTTTCTGGAAGAAAATCAATAATTTTATAAATAGAATTCACCGCCGATATATTGCGAGTATTTGACTCTAAAAATTTCAATTTAAAATCTATTTCTTCTGGAAAATTTAAAATCTCTTTTACTATTTCTTCATTTTCTGTTCCCAAATAAGGAGTTCTAGGCGTTTCTTTATAAAAATATCCTGAAGTCAAAAAATAAGAAGGCAAAAGCATAACAAAACCAATAAAGAAAACTGATCCCACAAGAAACATCAACACCACTAAAAAACGATATTTTAAACCTTTTTTTAAATTTTCTTTTTCTGTTTGTGGTAAAAGATTCATTATTTTTTATTAACTCACATCAGATAAAACTCCTCCTATAGGTCCAGCAAAACTTAAAGATTTTTCATATGGAATACCCGGCATATGTTTATCTATTTCAAAAACATTTGACCAAACATTTGACAAAGTCACATTGTTATCAATTTTTGAAGAATCATTTATTGCTTCTAGTATTTCTTTTGTATATTGAAACTCACCGCAAATTAAAACAGATTTTACAGATTTGTTTTGTCCTATTCCATATTTTAAGGAGTAATCCAAAAACTTTTCATACTCATCTAAGAATTGCTTTTTATAAGTTGCTCCCGAAGCTTCTCTTAAAGTAGAAAAGTGGACAATATTATTTTTAACCAAATAAATTCCAACTCTATTTTCTCTAGCATGAATAATAGATAAAGTATCTGAAAAATCTTTTTTTACGATAGCATTGGCTATTGCTTGTGATTCATGAATACAACCAAGAGTTTCAAATCCGACTTTTTGGAGAGCTTCTATTAATTTTTCTACTTCTTTTTTAACACAAACTGATACCACAAAAGAAGCTTCGTACTCCAAATCTGATTTAATAATTTCAGTCGGGACAAAATCAAAAATCACTTCACCTAAAGACAAAGGCACATTTTCTTCCATAACAAAAGCAATACTCTCTGCTGGATTACTTTTAGGGCCTACCGAGACCGAAGTAGTAAAAACGAAAGTCAATTCATCTGGAATAGCAAAAAAAACAAAAGATGAATCAAAACTAGACCGCACAGTTGAAAGAGCTTTTATTACACTTTCTATATCTACAATTTTACCTTCAACAATTCCTCCTTTTTCAATCGGAACGATAACACTTTTTAAAGAAGGTTCTTTTTGTGTCTTATCAAACAAAATAGCCTTGATATTTGAATCAGAAAAAGAAATTCCTATGTGTGGTGGTTTCAAAAATTGTGGTGACGGGAAATATTTAGAGAGAAGTCCAAATTTCATATTTAAATTATAACATATACCCTTTTTTGTCCAAAAATGATTGGAGGATAATAGTTGCGGCTGAAGCATCAAGCATTTCTTTTTTTGATCCTTGACGTTCTATAGACCTTTGATTATTTTTAGTATCTGATCTTCTAGATATTATACTCCTATCTGCCTGCACCGAAGTCATAAATTCTGGTTCTAACCAAACTTTTAATTTTGTTTTTGTTTCAAATTCTTTTTTAAATTTCTCTATGGCTGTCATTATTTTATTTGGCTCTCCTTTAAAATCTTTTGACTCCCCTATCACAACTTCATCTACTTTTTCATTTTTAATTATTTTTTCAATTTCAGCTAAAAGATTTTTATCATTCAAAATAACTGAATACGGAAAAGCCAACCTGCCACCCTCATCAGAGATAGCCAATCCTACCCTTTTGCTTCCAAAATCAATTCCTAAGTATTTCATCCCGTTAGAGATAGGAAACGTTTTAATCTCTGTTTAAGATAACGCTTACCCATACCTGATTTAAGATATAATTCTCTCGACCGAGCATCTTGCTCATCTAAACTTGCTTCGTAATATATCAATTTATATGGACCCCGAGGTTTAGTATACGTAGATTTACCAGTATTGTGTTGATTAAAACGTTTCCGTAGATCATTTGTTGATCCAGTATACCAATAATCACTCTTTATGCTCTTTATTACGTAGACGTACCACATAAGGTTTTGATCTCTAACGGGATTCATAACAACATAATCATAGCAAAATTGCCCTAAATCTGATAATATTCAAGATCTGGGAGGGTTGGCAGAATGGTAATGCACCGCTCTTGAAAAGCGGCGGGCGCAAGCCCTTGGAGGTTCGAGCCCTCCACCCTCCGCCAATATTATCAAAATAATTTATAATATTATCATGGAAAAACATATCCCCCACGAAGAAAAAGTGCCCACTGATCTAGTGGAAGATGTTGATTTGGCTCAAAAAGCAGCTAAACTTGAGAAACCATATAGGGATCAGGCTCGCGGTGGAAAAGAAGTTGTTAATGAAAAATTAAATTTTTTAGATATTATCGCTGTTAATCGTGCAAATAGGTACCTTGATGCTGTTAGTAAAATTCCTAAATCTGAAAATGAGAAAAATGAAAAGATTGATTTACTTAAAGATGAAGTAAGAGGGTATATCGCAAAAATTATTCAAACAATCAATGGCAAGTATCACGGGTTTCCAGTACTTGACAATACAATTATAGACCTATCAGAAGAAGACTTTGCCAAACTTCTCATCTCTGTGGCGACTGCAATAAATAATGATCGCCTTAATTATCATCACGAAGATATCAGAATGTTTGGAAATCTAGCTGATGCATTATATCTTTACAAAATAGTTAACGATGCATTAGAAAAGGGGGAATTAATTTTGGAAGAAGGAAAGTTTAGATATGAAAATAGAGGGTCTGGATACATAGCAGTAGAAGATAAAATCAGGGAAATTGCCGAATATATGAGTAAGCGTTATGGGGCTATTACCTGACTAAATACACATGAACAAACTCGCCAAGAATTTAAATTTATGATAAATATAGAAGATTTTGCAAAAGTAGAAATAAGAGCTGGTAAGATTTTGTCAGTAGAGGAAATTGATGGTTCGGAGAAGCTTTTAAAACTTTCTGTTGATTTTGGTGAAGAGGAAGAAATAGGAGGGGGGACATCGCCCAAAGAGCCCGCAACTTCGGTACGGGGACGACAAGTAATATCAGGAATTAAAAAATATTTTGAAGACCCACAATCTTTAGTGGGAATTACTTGCGCCTTTGTCACAAATTTAGAACCTAGAAGTATTATGGGTCTTGAAAGCCAAGCTATGATAATGGCCGCATCAGATAACGACTCTTTTACCCTGCTAAAAATGGACTGCCCAGCAGGTAGTAAAGTTAAATAATCAAGGATTCAAAACACAAGCTTTGCCTTGAGCAATAATCTCACTTAGAGTTACTTCTCCAATACCACTTATATTTATCAAATCTCCGACTGAAGTAAATGGTGTGATTTGGCGATAAGCTATTATTTTATCTGCAGTTGCAGGCCCAATATTTATTATTTCATCAAGTTCTTCTTTGGAAGCAGTATTTATATCAATACAAGAAACTGGAGGATCTACTTCATTTTCAATACATTGCTCACCTTCAAAATGATAACCCTCGGGAATAACAATTTGAATATCAGAAATATTAGGACAAACATCAACTGGCGCTGGCGGAGAAAGTGGCACCACTTCCACTATCACACTTTTCTCAATCCCTTTTTCTACTCCATCACAAGACAAAGTGTAGGTAGTGGTAGTTTGAGGCCAGATTATTTCTATCCCAGAAATTGTTTTTTCACCCATCCAACCATCACTCCCTTCACAAGAAAGAGTGTTATCAGATGCCCAATTCAGTACAGAACTCTCCCCTTCTATAATTGAAGCTGGTTCGGCGTAAAATTCCAAAGTAGGAGGATTTAGGTTTTCAGTTTTGCAAATACGTGGCACAGGGAAACGTGGGTGTTTTTGATTTATTTTTATTCTAATGGCACACATTTTATCTAACATCCTTGAAAAATATTCCTTGCGAGTTTCGTGTTTATTTTGAAAATTATCAAAATTAAAACCAAAAGCTTGAATATTTAGAACAGGTAAAATAAGCAAAATAAAAACGATAAAAACGATAAAAACTTTACCAACTAATTTTCGTTTCCCCATATTTATATTTGAATTAACTTAATATGATATAATTATATCAAATGGAAACTATTTTAGAATGGCACTCACCCGAACATCACTTTGATAAAAAATCTAAAGACTGGTATTGGATACTTGGCGTATTTGCTTTAGGAGCATCAATTTTAGCTTTTTATTTTGATAACTTTTTGTTTGGAGTATTTATTTTGATTGCTAGTTTAACTATCGGCATACTTTCATACAAAGAAACAAAAATAACTCCCGTAAAAATAACCTACAAAGGCATCATCTTTGGCAAACAACTCTATCCTTGGCTCTCTTATCGCTCTTTTTGGATTGAAGACGAACATACTCACGGATTTCGCATTTTAATGCACCCATTAAATTCATATTTACCCCTTACTATTATACCCATAAATGAGGAGGTTGATTTAAACGATGTCAGAGATATTCTTTTAGAATTTTTGGAAGAAGAATTTCTAGAAGAATCGTTCGTTCATAAATGGTTTGATAAAATATTAGCAAGATAAAAGTGGCGAAAGAGCCACTTTTTTGTTAATGTTTGACTGTGATAAACGCTCCCATCGTTCAATGGATAGGACATGACTTTGCGGAAGTTAAAATGTAGGTTCGATTCCTACTGGGAGCACATAAGTGTATATAATGCATATTGTTCCATATTCTGTTTGGCGCAATATAAAACGAAGGATGTTATAACGCACCATTTTTTAATATGCTAAAATTTTAATAATGAATCCCAAAGATTATAAAATTTGGACTCCAGTAAAGACTAAAATTCACAACAGTGAAAGCAATCGGCCCGGTTTCCATGAAAGAGAAATCTGGTACTGTCGTTTAGGAGAAAATGTTGGCTTTGAACAGGACGGCAAAGGAGACGATTTTCTCAGACCGGTTATTATTTTGAGGAAATTCAATAACGAAATTTTTTGGGCGATTCCATTAACTTCCGCTCTTAAAAAATCAAAATATTATTTCGCCATCACCCAGGAAGAGGGCAAGAAAAGCTCTGCTGTTTTGTCCCAGATTCGGCTTATTGACGCCAAAAGATTGAGTCACACTATAGGAGAGGTTAGCAAAGAAGAATTTGAAGAATTAAAGAAAAAACTCAAGGATTTGATTCCTTGAGTTTTTTCTTTTAACCTCCGCTTGTGCGGAGTCGGCCCGAAGGCATTTGTACTTTAAAGTATACACAATCCAATATAAAAGTCAAATGAAAGTGTGAGATAATGTGGTCTAATGAGTTCTATTTAAAAGTTATTAAAATGTATCCACTAGAAAAATTCTACATATATTTCTCTCCATACACCGCTCATGCTATTGATATTGATGGGGTGGTTTATCCGACTATTGAACACGCCTATCAGTGCCAGAGGTATACGGACTCAAAAATCATCGAGGAAATAAGAAATGCGCATAGCCCTGTTAAATCTTGGGAGGTTTCTTCTAAATACAAACATCTTCAGATTCCTGAATTTAAAAGCGAAGATCACAAACTTCAGGTAATGAAAAAGCTTATGAGACTAAAAGCTGAACAACACGAGGAAATTAAACAGGCTCTACTTGATTCTGGAGATTTAAAGATTGTTAAACATATTGTTACCTATCCACCCGGAGATGGTTTTTGGGATGATGGAGAGGATGGGAAAGGTCTAAATCACACTGGCAAGCTCTGGATGGAAATTAGAGAAGAATATATCGTTTCGCTTTAAAGTTGTCTATAATAAATTATTGATATAGTATAGTTATATCCGTCCTTAGCTCAGTTGGTTAGAGCACGGAGCTTATACCTCCGGGGTCCTAGGTTCGAATCCTAGAGGACGGACCACATAAAAACTCTTGATAAAAATAGAGGTAATTAAGACAACAAGGAAAGATAAAAAACCAATTTTTAAACTTTTAAGGTTAGAGTAACTAGGCGAGATTTTTTGCGAGAAGCGGTGTTCTTTTTTATGATTCCCCTTTTCTTTGCTTTATCTATAACTTTTTGAAGTTTGGGAATGAGTTTTTTGGCTTCCTCTGTCTTCTTAGCTAAAATCAATTTTTTATATTCTTTAATCACGCCCTGCATTTCATTTTTTTTGCGTAAGTTAAAAACTCTCTTTTTCTTAGAGCCTCTTAAAGCCTTTTTTGCTGATTTGGTTATTGGCATAGTTTGTACAAGAAATATACCAGAAAGAAAAAAATAAGCAAATCTGATATATTAGATATATGTTTGGACACATTACAGGTAAAGTGTTTGATTTAAAGGGCACCAAAGCTATTGTGGAGGTTGGTGGTATTGGTTTTATCGTTCATAGCACCCCTTCTTATTTAAGTAAATTAAAAATGGGCTTAATTGCAAGTTTTTGGACACATACGGCAGTCAGAGAAAACTCAATAGATCTTTATGGATTTGAGATAGAAGAAGAATTGAGAGTTTTTGAACTTTTAATCACGGTTTCTGGAGTGGGTCCCAAATCCGGATTGGCCATACTTAGTGTGGCTGGAGTAAAATCAATTGAAGAAGCGGTAGCCACAGGAGACACTTCTTCTTTGACCAAAATATCTGGTATCGGCAGAAAAACCGCTGAAAAAATTGCCATAGAGTTAAACGGCAAACTAGTGACAACTAAAAAGGGAGGCGCAAGAGCGAGTGAGGATGTGGATGTTTTTGAAGCTCTCAAATCTCTTGGTTATAAAGAAAGAGATATCCAAGAAGTAATGAAAAAACTACCAAAAGATTTGGAAGGCACTAATGAAAAAATAAAACATATTCTCAAAAATTTAGGTAAATAAAATGCTTAAAATACTAAAAAAAATTATTCCAAAAACTTTGTTTGAATTTTTTCAACCTACTTATCATTATGGCTTAGCCCTTTTGGGAGCATTTTTTTATCGTTTTCCTTCTAGGAAATTAATAATCATAGGAATAACAGGAACTAAAGGGAAAACTACCACCGCAGAATTGGTAAATTCGGTCCTAGAATATGCTGGCTTCAAAACCGCTTTAGCAAGCACTTTGCGTTTTAAGATTGGAGAAAAAGAAAAAAGAAATTTGTTTAAAATGACTATGCCGGGGAGATTTTTTATACAAAAATTTTTAAGAGATGCAGTAAATGCTGGCTGTTCTCATGCTATTCTTGAAATGACTAGTGAAGGCGCCAAACAATTTCGTCATAAATTTATCCATCCGGATGCTCTTATTTTTACTAATCTGGCACCAGAACATATTGAATCACACGGCTCTTATGAAAATTATGTAAAGGCCAAACTCTCTATCGCTAGAGAGCTGGAAAACTCTACGAAAAAAGTCTGGCCGAACAAAGCGAGGAAACCCGAGGACTTTCCTTCCGGTCCCGCAATCATAGTAAATACGGACGATAAAGAAGGAGAAAAGTTTTTGACTCTTAATATAAAAAACAAAATCCCCTATTCTTTAAGTGATGCCATCGCTATTAAGACTGATGAAAAAGGGTCTTCTTTTCAAATTGACAAAATGGTCATCCATAGCAAACTACCAGGTATTTTTAATATTTATAATATGCTTGGAGTCATCGCTTATGCTAAATTTGTCGGCATCTCCCCCGAAAATATAAAAAAGGGGTTGGAAGAAATAAATTTTGTCAGAGGCAGGATGGAAAAAATAAATAAAAATCATCCGTCAGAAAATTTGTTTGATGTAATAGTTGACTATGCTCATACTCCCGATTCTTTAAAAGCAGTTTACGAAACTTATGCTTCTAAACATCATCTAGTCTGTGTTTTAGGCAACACCGGCGGAGGTAGAGATAAATGGAAAAGAAAGGAAATGGGTAAAATTGCTGACGAGTATTGCGACCAAATAATTTTAACCAATGAAGACCCTTATGATGAAGATCCAAAAAAGATTATAGAAGATATGAAACCCGCCTCCGCATCTCCTTCTAGTCGAGCTACGGCGGGCGAAGAAAGGTCTAAGTTCGATATAATTATGGATAGAAGAGAAGCTATTAATACTGCTATCAAAAAAGCAATTGATTTCAAAAACAAACAAAACTCAAACGAAAAAGTTGCTGTACTTATTACTGGTAAAGGCACCGACCCTTACATTATGGGTCCTAACGGCACTAAACAAGAGTGGGATGACGCTACTGTGGCGAGAGAAGAGTTAAATAAAATTTTAGAGAAATAAAATGCCAGAGTTACCTGAAGTACATACAATAGTCACTGATTTAAAAAGATTTATTCCCGGATTAAAGATTACAAATATCTGGACAGATATTTTGGCATTTAAAAAAATAAAGAAAGATGTCATCGGTGAAAAAATAATAAGTGTAGAGAGGAGAGGAAAAAATATATTGATTAAAATTACCGGAAATAAAATAATTTTAGTTCATCAAAAAATGACCGGTCATCTTATGTATGGCAAGTGGAGAAAAAACAAAAATGAATGGAAAAGTGTTTTACCGGGTCCAATGCGTGATGACCGAGAAAACCGTTTTATTCATCTTTTATTTTTTCTTTCAAATGGCAGGCACCTCGGTCTTTGTGATATGCGAAAATTTGCAAGTGTTATGGTAATGTCAGAAAAAACAATGGAAGAAAAAATTCAAAAACTTGGGCCAGAACCATTTGATAAAAATTTTAATTTAAAAAATTTCTCTGAAATTATTAAAAGGAAAGGAGGAAAAATTAAAACTGTCTTGATGGACCAGAGCGTTATTTCAGGTATTGGCAATATCTATTCAGATGAAATACTGTGGTTGGCGGGCGTGCACCCTCTTAAAGTAGCATCGAGGTTAAAAAAAGAAGAGATTAAAAAAATCTATAAATCCATAAGACCAGTTTTAAAAAAAGCTATAAAGGCCCGTGGAAGTTCATACATTGATTACCGTGATGCTGAAGGCAAAAAAGGTAAATATCAGGAAATGCAAAGCGCGTATGGCCTTAAAGGAAAGAAATGTAAAAAAAGAGGATGTGCTGGTATAATAGAAAAAATTGTGGTCGGCGGACGAAGTGCTCATTTTTGTCCCAAACATCAAATATTTTATAAATAAAATGAATCCCGTTAGAAATACCATGATATATCAACTATACTTAAAACCAACCAACAAATTATTAGAAAATAAATTTCTAACGGGATGAAAGAACCAATTATTATCGTCATAGTTTTATTCATTATATTTGGTTTTGCTTATGAACCACTTAAAAAATCAAATTTAAATAGAAATAATTCTGTAAATAATCCTTCCGCTATTGGAAAAACAAACAATGCCACGGGAGATACCGATTCAGAACATTTATCAAATAAAGAAATAGCTGAAAATATTAAAGAAGCCAAAAAAGAAATAGAAAAATTAGAAAAAAATTTAAATGCAGAGATAGCTAAAAATAAACGCTCTCCTTATTATGGCAAAATAAATATGTCTAGTATTTATGGACTCCGCCAAAATAATCCAGATAAAGAATATATTTATTTATCAACCAATCTTAACAAAAATGAAAGCGTTAAAATAACTGGTTGGTTTTTGAAAAGCGAAATCACTAACTACTATGCGACCATAGGCAAAGCCGCCCTTCTCCCTTTCCCTTTCACCAAAACAGAAAGTGATGTGATATTGGAGCGAGGTGATAGAGTTTATTTAACTAAAGGTTTTTCTCCTATCGGTATTTCTTTCCGCACCAACAAATGCGCTGGATATTTTGAAGAAAATAGGACATTTACTCCAAGTTTACCGATGCAATGCCCGCTAGCTAAAGATGAAAATTTACCAAACTTTTCCAGTGTTTATGAAAGAAATAATGAATGTATGAAATTAATAGAGAGGATTCCCAGATGTGACACCAAAGGTAACGAATTTGTCAGAGACTTGCCAGACACGATCTCTCTTGCTTGTAAAAATTATATTACCACTCAAATAAATTATAATACCTGCGTAGCTACACATTTGGGCGATACTGATTTCCCGGGCAATCAATACCGAATATATTTAAATAAATTTGGACCACTTTGGCGAACCACCCACGATACCATAAACCTCTATGATGAAAATGGTTTAATCGTGGATACTATTGATTATTAAAGAATACAAAACCACTCCAGCACACACGGAGACATTTAGAGATTCTTTTTTGCCATACATAGGAACTTTGGCAATTAGGTCGCAAAGTTTTAAGTCTTCTTTTGAAAGTCCATCTACTTCATTACCAAATACTAAAGCCATATTATCCACTTTTCCGCGGTCGCGAATTTTTGTATAATTTACGGCTTTTTTGTTTTGCTCTACTGCGATTATAGTAAAAGCTGAAAAATTCTCCTCCGAGCGTGCCTTGCGCAGGTTGACGAGCCGAGCAGAGGAATTTCCCAGCAGAGAAATATCCGTGCTAAGCGAGGAGGATGAATTTTTCAGATGATAGATTGCGCTTTTCAAACTTTCTGCTTTCTCCCACTTCACAAACTTCTCTGCTCCTAAAGAAGCTTTGGTAAGTCCCCTATTTTCCCTTCCAAACCTATCGGTTGGAGTAGGAGTATAACCGCAGAGAATTATTTTAGAGACACCGACAGCATCGCAAGTCCTAAAGATAGAGCCCACATTTTCGTTACTTCTTATATTATTTAGAATGACCACTATATTTAAAGTTTGGGATTTTGGCATTTTTTAGTATAATTAGAACAATTAGATTAATTTATCATTATGTTGAATCCATTTCCAGAGTTATTTACATATTCATTATTCGCGCCTTTTATTTTGCGTTTAGTTGTAGGTGCTATTTTTATCAATTTAGGACTTTTCGCTTTCAAAGGTGAAAAAGAAAGGTGGCAAATTTCTCTAGCCACTTTAAACATACCAAAACCTAAACTAGCTGTAAAAATATTTGGAGGAATTGAGATGATAGGTGGAATGATGCTTATTTTAGGTTTTTATACTCAAATAGCAGCATTGGTTTTAGGACTCTTAGTTTTCGTAGAAGCTTATGTAGAATACAAAGACCCCGCTATCTTAAAAAGAAATTTCGTTTTCTATTCCCTTCTTCTCGCCATCGTGGTCTCTCTCCTCCTCTCTGGCGCTGGTGCTTTTGCTATAGACTTGCCTTTATAAATTTAAACCAAAATTTTGTTTTTATAAATTTTGTGTTATATTTTCTATTGTTTTAATGCGCCCATAGCTCAGTCGGTAGATCCGTCAGCTGACGGACTTTAAGCAAATGTTCAAAGTATATGTAATACAAAATTCGGATAGTGGTAGAATATATATTGGTCAGACTGATAATCTTACGAAAAGATTAGAATATCATAACGGAGTTAAAAAAAATAAAGAAAAATCATATACATCAAAAAACATTGGAAAAGGTAAATGGAATGTTGTATATTCAGAAGACTTTGAAACAAGGAAAGATGTAATGAGAAGAGAGAAAGAACTGAAAAGTTCTAGAGGTAGAAGTTTTGTAAAATCAATAATAAACCGCCCATAGCTCAGTCGGTAGATCCGTCAGCTGACGGACTTTAAGCAAATGTTCAAAGTATATGTAATACAAAATTCGGATAGTGGTAGAATATATATTGGTCAGACTGATAATCTTACGAAAAGATTAGAATATCATAACGGAGTTAAAAAAAATAAAGAAAAATCATATACATCAAAAAACATTGGAAAAGGTAAATGGAATGTTGTATATTCAGAAGACTTTGAAACAAGGAAAGATGTAATGAGAAGAGAGAAAGAACTGAAAAGTTCTAGAGGTAGAAGTTTTGTAAAATCAATAATAAACCGCCCATAGCTCAGTCGGTAGAGCAGTTGCCTTTTAAGCAAATGGTCCTAGGTTCGAATCCTAGTGGGCGGACACTGAGAAATTTTGTGAGTGACGACGAACAAAATATTCCTAACCACAAGATAAAAACAAAATTATTCGTGACCACATAACCACCAACCAAAAAATCTCCATACTAATTTAGATACTAAGCAAAATCTTCTCAATCGCTAAATCAAGTTCATCACCACCCATTCTAGAGCCATGGTAAAGAGCCACTAGTTTGTTATAAAAATTTTTAAGTTCAATTTCTGTCCAATTTTTAGTGTCTATTTTTGATTTGTTATAGATACGATCTTTTATACCCAGTGTTTCTATGTCGGCCCCAATTATTATAGCGGTCATATCTTTTATTTTATTTACTATATTAAAGATAATTTCATCTGCTCCAATACCAGAGAGTCTCAACTTTTCATATTCTATCCACGATTTTTTTACATTTTTCTCACCTATAGCATCTTGCAAAGCGAAAGGAGAATAAGCCCAATCAGTATTCTTTTTTCCTACTTCTGGTTCTTTTTCCTCAAAAACTCTGTCGTATTGTTTAAATAATGAATTCATTTTATTTTAATGTTCCCCAATCCTCTCCGGTAGAGAAATTAGTGATAATTGAAACACCATAAGATTTTTCTATCGGTAAAACATCTTGCATTATTTCTTTTATTTTTTTAGATACTTCATCAATAATATCATCGGCAATCTCATAAATAAGTTCATCATGAATCTGAAGAATGAGATAAACTTTTTTCTCTAATTTATTTGTTAAAATAAAATCATCAACTTTTTTCATCGCCATCTTTATAATATCAGCTGAAGTCCCTTGTATCGGAGCATTGATGGCCATCCTCTCTGCCGCCGCCTTGATGAAAGGTAATTTAGAATTAATACCCTCAAAATATCTTCTCCTGCCAAAAAAAGTTTTGGTATAGCCCAACTTGGCTGTGTTTTCTTTTATTTTATCTAAATAACTTGCCAGACCGCTAAATTTTTCAAAGTAAGTATTATAAAACTCTTGAGCAGTCTTTCTGTCAGAGCCCAAATTTAAAGCCAAAGCATTTATGCCCATACCATAAAGAATGCCGAAGTTTATCACCTTAGCTTGCCTTCGCATTTCTTTATCTACTTTTTCTTTAGATACTCCAAAAACATAAGACGCGACACTAGTATGAACATCTTCTCCTGATTCAAAAATTTGAATTAATTTTTCATCACCAGAAAGGATGGCGGCAATTCTAAGTTCTATTTGAGAATAATCAAAAGCCGCAAGTTTAAATCCTTTGGGCGCCAAAAAAGCTTTCCTGATTACCTTTCCTTTCTCCGAACCAACAGGAATGTTTTGTAAATTAGGGTTTATTGATGCCATCCGTCCTGTAGTTGTGCCTGTCTGAATAAATTTAGTGTGCAATCTATTATCACTATCTACCATCTTAGGAATTGGGTCTATGTAAGTAGAGACTAGTTTAGAAAGCTCTCTAAACTCTAAAACAAGCGGTATTATAGGATGCAAATCCTTCATTTTTTGGAGTTCTGATTCTTTGGTTGATTTAGCTCCTGTGCTTGTCTTTTTTTGATACTTCACAGTCAAGCCCAATTTTTCAAATAAAACCTCGCCTAGCTGTTTTGGAGAAGCCACATTAAATTCTACTCCGGCTTCTTGCCATATTTTTTGTTCCAAATCTTTAATAATTTTTGAATAATTTTTACTCAAATTTTTTAAAAATTCTGTGCCTATCAAAACCCCTCGCTCCTCCATTTTTTTAATAACAGACATTATCGGTTTTTCTATGTCTTCAAAAATAAAAATGCTCTCCTTTTTTTCAAGTGCGTCAAAAATTATTTTTTTACTTTCCTCTAACGAGTTTGTGCCTGTAAAATTAGTTATGTCTTCTAAATCTGGGTTAGTAATATTAGAATCTACCACCCAAAGGGCTATTTTCAACTCTTCAAGATCTTGACCAGTCTCGTGATTCGCAAAATTGTTCTCGAGAGCAACTCTCGGACCGCGACTGGCGGGAGAGTGAGGGGATTTTTCAGTAGAAAAATACCCCGGTTGCTCGAGAGAATTATTTTGCGAATCACCAATAACTTGTTTTAATTTTGCCCCCATATTTCTAAATTCTAATTTAGTAAAAAGCTTTTCGGCTACTTTCAAATCCAAACCATTTTTCCATTTTTTAGAAGGTATTACAAAATCAATCGGCGCGTCTCTTCTTATGGTGGCGAGCATTTTACTAAATTTGGCTTCTTCTTCTCCCTCTTTCAAAAGTTCTATTATTCTTTTTTTGATACCTTTCTCTTCAAGTTTTTTGGGGTCTTTTTTTAAAACTTTATAAATATTTTCAATGGTACCAAAATTTTTTATGAGTTCTGTGGCACTCTTCTCCCCTATCCCCGGTATGCCAATAATGTTATCTGACGGGTCACCACGCAATCCTTTAAAATCAACTAAAAATTCTGGAGCAAATCCAAATCTATCAAAGACCGCCTCTTCATCATATAAAATAGTTTCTTTGATGCCTTTTTTTAAAGTATAAACTTTAACACTACCTTCATTTTTGCCCCCATCTCTTACTAACTGCATAGTATCCATATCGCCAGAAGCAATTATAATATCAATAGGGGTTTTCAATTTTGAATTTTCAATTTTCAATTTCTCAACTATCGTGCCAAGCATATCGTCTGCCTCAAAACCTTCTTTGGAATAGATGGGGATATTTAAAACTTCGCATATTTGTTTTGACTCTTCCAGTTGCTCTACTAAATCATTATCAGTTTTTACTCTACCAGCTTTATAACCTTCATAAACTTCGTGTCTATAAGTCGGTTTTGGCAGGTCATAACAAGCCACTATATAATCTGGTTTCAAATCAATAGCAATCTTTAAAATCATCAAAACTAGACCGTATAAAGCTCCTGTTGGTTTTCCAAGACTTGTAGCAAAGTCAGGTATGGCATGATAAGCCCGATGAATAATCGCGTGCGCGTCAAGTAATACTAATTTTTCTTTCGTTTTCTTCTGCATGTTCAAATTTTATCACAGTATGGTAGGGCATAATACCTTTGATACGCTCTGGCCATTCTATGCAAATTAAGTTTTTTGAGTCAGAAATTATCTCTTGCCAACCCAAATTTAGCATCTCTTCTTCTTTTTCTATCCGATAAGCGTCAATATGAATGATTCTTCTGAAACCAGAAGGTGCAAAATTTTCAAAAGCTGCAGAACAAGTCTCGCTTATTGAAAATTTTGCACCTTCTGGTTTCTTAACCAAATCATAAACTTTCATAATGACATAAGTTGGGCTCTGAATAGTTTCTTCAATTCCAAAAGCTTTTGCCAAATATTTCATAAAAGTGGTCTTGCCACTTCCTAATTCACCATATAACCCAACAATTGTGGCTCTATTTTTTTCAAAATTAGGATTATCTAGCATAGCTTTAACGAAGTTGGTAGCTATTTCTGCTGTTTCTTCTACATTTTTAGATAAAAATTTCATACATTTATCCTACCACAACTTTTTCTAATTAGGATTCCCACTATTTCACCACGATCGTAGTATTATAATGTAGCGATGCATCGCTACAAAATGTAAACAAAAACCCGTCGAGTTGCTTAAAGCAAACTCGACGGGAACTTCCCATCATCACTGTCCTCTTTGTGACGATGGGCGTTGGGGCGTGACGGGGCGTTCCGGTTCCGCAGGGCGTGGGGGCATGGGAGGGCGCTCCGATGTTGGACGATACACCATCACCGGACGCGATTGAACCGACGAACTAGTTGAAGGAACCACCACAACTGACGTACGGTTGTAGTTGTAGCCGTAGCCGTAGCCGTACCCCGAAACAACAACAGGTCGGCTAGCCTTGGTAGCGTCAGCTGCGTTGTTGGCAATCCGGACGCTCGTATGGTTCGTGTTTTTAACGAACCCCATACATTTCTTTGCCGCCACCTCTACTTTCATGCCAGCCCCTTTTAGAGAACTGACGCACCCGGTGAAGTCGAGCATTGTGATACCGCCATCGATACCACGAATGTTGTTGGAGATGGCGACGGCCCCGTCCTGTTGGGCTCCCAGAGGAGCCGCCAGAAACGAGACAAAAAAAGCAACAAATAAAATCAAACTCCTCATAGGAGCACCTTCCTTTCTGTCTCTATTATAGCAAATCTAAATATAAAAGTCAAGCTCAATTTTGCTTTAAAATAGTTCTTGAGCAAGATTCCGGAACCTGTGAAAAGGTGAGGACAAAGAAATTTTTAGCAAAAAATTTCTGTATCGAGTGAAAGAAGCTATTTTAAAAGCAAAATAATCTATTTTTAAACAAAATCTGTTATAATTATTTTATGACCATTCAATTTAACGAAGAAAAACAAAAAGCAAAACTGGAAGAATTGCGAGAACAAGAAGAAGAGGGTTTAGCTCAAATGCTGTCTAAAAAATATGGACTGCCTTATATTGACCTTTCAACGAGCCCTATTAATATTGACGCCATTCGGGTGGTTAAAGAATCAGAAGCTAGAGATGGGAAAATAGCCCCTTTTAATATCATTAATAAAAAAGTTTCTATCGCTCTTATTTCTCCAAATAATGACAAAACTATCGCTTTAATTGAGGAATTGAAAGATAAAGGTTATATCCCCTCTCTTTTTATGGCATCCAAACAAAGCTTAGAAAAAGTTTGGGACCGTTATAAAGACCTTTCATATTCAATGGAAACCAAAGGGGGAGCTCTAGATATTGCCAATGAAGAAATCCAAGATTTAATCAAGAAAGTTCAAAGTTCCGCAGATATAAAAAAATCTATTGAAACAGTTTTAAATCAGAAAAAAAGTTATCGTATATCAAGGATATTAGAAATTATGCTCGCTGGCGCTATCTCTATCAAAGCTTCCGACATCCACATTGAACCAGAAGAAAAAATGGCAAGACTACGATACCGACTAGATGGAGTTTTAAATGATATTTTAGAACTTGACCATACCACTTATGCCCTACTCCTCTCTCGTATTAAACTTATCTCAAACCTAAAACTAAATGTAAAAGAAAAAGCCCAAGACGGAAGATTTAGTATAAAAATTAGTGAGATAGAAATTGAAATTCGTACTTCTCTTTTACCTGGAGGTTATGGAGAGTCAGTAGTTTTGAGAATTTTGAACCCAGATGAAATATCAGTGCCCCTAGAAGAGCTCGGTATAAATAAAAAACTTTTAGATATCATAAATCACGAGCTTAAAAAACCAAACGGTATGATATTAAACACTGGTCCAACTGGTAGCGGTAAAACCACCACTCTTTATGCTTTTCTAAAAAAAATATATACTCCGGGAATAAAAATAATCACCATAGAAAATCCGATTGAATACCATTTAAAAGGAATAGTTCAAACTCAAACTGAAGAAAAGAAAGGTTATACATTTGCAGAGGGCTTAAGAAGCTCTTTGCGTCAAGACCCAGATGTTATTATGATTGGTGAAATTAGAGACAATGAGACTGCAGAGATAGCCGTCAATGCCGCCCTAACTGGGCACTTAGTATTTTCTACTCTCCACACCAACAACGCTGCTGGCACATTTCCTCGCCTCATTGATTTAGGAATTAATTCAAAAGTTATCAGTTCGGCCATAAACATCGCTATGGCCCAAAGACTTTTGAGGAAACTTTGTAATAAATGTAAAAAGAAAGCTATCTTAAACGAAAAACAAAATCAAATAATAAAAAAAATCACCAGCAGTATCACTGATAAAAGTTATTTGGAAGGACTAACTACTGAAAATATCTTTGAGCCAGTTGGTTGTATTGAATGTAATTTTACTGGCTTCAAAGGAAGAACTGGTATTTATGAAGCAATATTGACTGATGAAAACATAGAGGGGGTGGTTAATAGAAACCCAAGCGAAAGAGAAATAAACAAAGCATCTGAAAGCCAAAATCTCTTAAATATGAAGCAAGACGGCATTATCAAGATACTAAAAAGTATCACCTCTTTAGACGAATTGAGTAGAGTGATTGATTTGGAGGAGTAAAATTTATTACACTCTACTAACCCCCTAAATCCCTCTTAATTTAAGAGGGAATTTATGGAAGCTTCACTGCTTCTTTTTTCAATCTCTTCAATCTTTCTTAAAAATTCTGTCTGCAACTGATACTGATTACCATGAGAAAGCAAACCAGCATAAGAAATCAGCGAATTTAAATTTTTACTTTCTTCTAAAGCTCTTAATACTCTCCTCTTTGTACTCATCCTCAACACTCTATGCTTTGGAAAATGTACCCAACCAAGAAAATCAACTCCGGAAGCAAAAGTTTTGAGGGTGATTTTGTTTGGGTGGAGAATTAATTTTAATTCTTCGTCTAGAAAGTCAGCGATTTTGGGGATAAGTTCTAAAAGATAATCTTTGTCTTGGGAAAGAATAACAAAATCATCAGCGTATCGGACATAATGTTTAACTTTTATTTTATGCTTTACCCATTGATCAAACTGATTCATATAGATATTAACTAAAAGTTGAGAGGTTAGATTACCAAGTGGTAAACCAATATTTTCTTTTGTAGAGTAAAAACTTTTGATAACTCTTTCTAAAAGCCAATTTATATTTTTATCGGCAATATATTTGTTTAAGATATTTAATAATGTTTCTTGATCAATCGAAGCGAAGAATTTTTTAATATCGCATTTTAGGACCCAACACATTTTAGTGTGGTTTTTAGAGACTTTTTGACCAAAACTTCTGAACCTATTTATTGCTTTATTAGTTCCCTTATCTAATCTGCATGAAAAGGAATCTGAAATGAATTTTGGGTCAAAATACGGGTATAAAACTCGGTATACTGCATGGTGCAAAAGTCTGTCTCTAACACTTGCTTTATGGATGTTTCGAGGTTTAGGGTCGGAAATATTAAATGCTTTGTAGCCGCCATGTTGATAGAGTTTGTTGGTTAGATCATGGTGGAGGTTGATAATATTTCTCATTAAATTTTTCTGAAATTCCAAAACATCTGATTTACTCTTTTTACCAACTAGAAATCCCTGCCAAGCTTCAAGCAAGTTTTCTAATGATATAATGTTTTTGTATTCAATATTAGAAGTTTCTTTCATTTTTTAATTAAAAATACTATGAAGACCCCCCCCCGCAACTCTTTTGCCAGTTTTGGAGAAAGTTAAGTTAGCTTATTTCTTGTGGTATAGCTATTATCAAATTTTACCAAAAGTTCATAGATATTCACTAGGTGCAAAGATTGATAAATTGTTTGTGGATATTATTGAAGCTGTTTCTACTGCTGGGTTTTTACCAAAAGAAAAGAAATTACCTTGGGTAAAATTGGCAATACGAAAGACTGATACCTTAAAAGTATTGCTTATGGTTCTTTGGGAGATGAAAAGTCTAGATAACAAGAAATTTATTGCTTTATCCGAAAAAATTGAAAATTTTGGGAGAGATTTGGGTGGGTGGCATAACAAATTGGTAAAAGAAAACTCTCCCGTTTGAACGAGAGAGAAATGAAGAGAGTTGCGACGCCCCGCAAACCAGATGTTACCATTCCAGTCGTTGTCGTTGCGGTTGACATTCACCTTGCGCTCATCGCTGTTCCGGTTGAAATACGCGTAGCTATGTACAGAAAATCATCTAGACCACCACCCTTTGAAATTTTTAATAACTCAGGATTGAATTTTACGCCGCATCAAAATGCGAGAATATTCTGTACCAAGTATCTTCATTTTTTAGCTTACATACATCACTCTATTTGAAACCGTAATCGCAAATATTCTCGATGTATGGATACTGGATTCGGTGGTAAGTATCCGTAAACACTTACTTATATTCACCTAATACCGCTTGTATTTTATCAGAAAGGTAAAAACCTCGCATCTGCTTGTGACAGAATACGAGGTTTGGAGTTGAGCGCTATTCTCCGGAGCGCGGAAGAACAAAGACCAGAGGTTTAGAGAGAACTGAGCGTCTTAGCTCTGAGAACTCACCTTGCGACGCCCCGCAAACCAGATGTCACCACCCCAGTCGTGGTCGTTGCGGTCGACACTCACCTTGCGCTCACCGCTGAACCGGCGGAAACACGCGTAGCTGTTCTTGCCCCCCCATTGCATCCCGTTAGGATGTTCGTCGGCGAAGGCAGGGTCATCGGCGTTGACTTGCATTTGAGCCGCGTAGTCGGGGATCAGCCCCTGCTCGTCAAGCGCCCGCGAAATGTCGGCGACTGGTGTATTGCGCTCGAGCGGGAAGAAAACGAGATCGCCTTCCTCCGGGCCGTCCATGGGCATGTTCGCGAGCACCGCTTCATCGATATACCATGGCACCCGCTTGCACGCTGCGAGTAGTCCGGCCGGAGTCTTCGTCCGGTCCACTTTGAAGTGGCGGACTACCATTTTGCTCGCCATCTCGACGCGCTTGCGGAAGACAGCGAACTGTTCGCCAGCGAGTTCGGATTGGCCGAGAACCGTTTGTACGGCTTCAGCACTAAATTCGTGAGCGTGCTTCTCGAGCATCGCTCGATAGTTGGCAACAGCTTTGTCGATCTGGCCGATCGTAGTCGATGGGGTCATGATTTGAGTCATGGCGTCATCCTTTCAAAAGACTGTGCAGGTTTTAGATTTTAAGGCCTTTTGGCCACCTGTACTCTACCCCTAATTATACACCTAAAGCGCCTATTTTGTCAAGCTCAATAGAAACATAGTAAAGTTATACACAAAATAAATTGCTCTGAATTTGGTTTTGTGAATAATGAAATCAGGGATACAAATCTCTAAGCAGCACTTTCTATATTTAAATAAAAAGCAAAACATTATTCTGAGGAGAGAGCTAGTGGTCCCTCCCGAAAGATGGTACCGGCACTTCCTTGATTTAATGTCTAACCCCGCGAAGCGGGACGCTGCTTAGAGATTTGTATCCCCAATGTGCGAATAAAGTAAAATACTATACTCAATCTATGACAATTTCAAATTCTTCCAGAGTATATCATATTCAATAAAATATGTCAAGAAATAATAAGAAAAACAAAGAAATCAACTCCGCTCACAATGACGGCGAATTGGACAGAGATTTGGATTTTTTAGATCAAACCCTGCGGCCTTCTAGATGGGAAGAATATATCGGACAAGAAAATATCAAAAAAAATCTTAAAATTCTTTTGGAAGCCGCCAAAGAAAGAGGTCATCCACCCGAACACTTGCTGTTTTATGGCCCTCCGGGACTTGGTAAAACAACTTTGGCTCATCTCATAGCTAAAGAGACCAACAATCAGATGCGTTCAACTTCTGGACCTGCTATTGAAAAAATAGGAGACCTTGCTTCCATATTAACAAATCTTTCTGGAGGAGACATACTTTTTATAGATGAGATTCACAGACTTAACAAATCAATTGAAGAAGTCCTTTACCCCGCTATGGAATCTGGTTCATTAGACATTATTATCGGCAAAGGACCAAGTGCTAGGACTATTCAACTAGAATTACCACCATTTACTCTTATAGGAGCTACCACTCGTGTAGCAATGCTTTCTTCGCCTCTACGAAGTAGGTTTTCTGGTGGTATCTTTCGTCTTGAATTTTATAATCCAGAAGAAATCATCAGTATCATCAACCGTTCAGCAAATATCTTGGGAGTTGCTTTAAATAAAATAGCAGCAGAAGCTATAGGAGAAAGAAGCAGATTTACTCCGCGTACCGCCAACTATCTTCTAAAAAGAGCTAGAGATTATGCTCAAATTCAAAAAAAAGATATTGATGAAAGAGTAACTTTTGAAGCTTTTGATCTTTTGGGAATAGATCAAATGGGTCTTAATTCTTCTGATATTGCTCTTATCAAAACTATTGCTACCAAATTTGGAGGAGGGCCTGTTGGGCTCAACACCTTAGCCGCTTCCCTTTCAGAAGAAGAATCTACTATAGAAGAATTTAACGAACCCTATCTCCTTCAAATTGGTTTTTTGGAACGCACTCCTCGTGGACGAGTATTAACCAAAAGAGCTTACGAACATTTGGGTTTAGATTTTCCAGAAGAGAGGCAAGAGAAATTATTATAAAAATCAAAAAGTATGTCAGGACATAATAAATGGTCAAAAATAAAAAATAAAAAAGCGGTTACTGATGCTCAAAAGAGCAAAATTTTTAGTAAAATGGTTCGTTTTATTGCAGTAGAATCTAAAAAAGCTAAAGGAGATATAAATTCCCCCGGCCTAAGGGCGGCGATTGAAAAAGCTAAAGCTGAAAATGTGCCAAACGACAACATCACTAGAGCTATCAAAAAAGGGACTGGTAGCGATGCGGGAACAATGGAACAAATAACTTATGAAGCTTACGGTCCGGGAGGATCAGCTTTGATTATTGAAGCTTTGACTGAAAATAGAAATAAAGCCGTTGCCGAAATAAAACATATTCTTTCAAAAAATGGTTTTGAACTTGCCACTTCTGGTTCAGCCACCTGGGCTTTTGAAAAAGAAGCGATTGGAAGCGAGTGGGTCCCCAAAATCACTGTGCCCCTATCAGAGCCAGACGAAGATAAACTCCAAAAATTAATAGAAGAACTTGAAGAAAATGATGAGGTCCAAGAAGTTTTCACAAATGCAGAATAAAAAACGAAGTACGAATCGTAACTCTTTACTCGTACCTCTTTCTTCGACTATTCTTGGTATAGATCCCGGTTATGGCAGAATTGGCATTGCTATAATTGAAAAAACAAAAAAAGGAGATAATTTAATTCATTCGGAATGTTTTGAAACAGAAGCTAAACTTTTGCATCACGAAAGACTGCTATCTTTGGGAGAAAAAATTAAAACCATCATAAAAAAATACCAGCCACAAAAAATTGCTATAGAAACTTTGCTTTGGAGTAAAAACAAAAAGACCGCTCTCCAAGTGGCAGAAGCTCGTGGGGTGATACTATTTGAAGCGGCCAAAAGTGGCTGTTTAATTTGTGAATACAATCCCAATCAAATCAAATTAGCTGTAACTGGCTATGGCAAAAGTGATAAAAAACAAATCATCAATATGGTAGGCAAATTAGTCAAATTGGACATTAAAAAGAGATATGATGATGAATATGATGCCATAGCTACAGCCATTACTTGTAGCGCTATTCCCTTATCCACAGATATAATGATTTAGGACTGTTGCAAAAAATCTAGACTATGATAAAAATTATAAAATCTGACTGTGTTTACATAGTCAGAATTAAAAGTAAATTTAATTTTATGTATGATGAAAAAGAAGTAGATGAATTAAACGAAGTTGATGAATACGAAGAAGAAACTGAAGAGGAAGAGGAAGATGATGAAGTTGTAAAAAAAGATGAAGATGAGGACGATAGTGACGATATGTAATAAATTTCTGAACTAAACAAAAAACCGTTGCGCTTAGCGCAACGGTTTTTTGTTTAGTTTGATTTTATGATTACAAAAATTCTTTTGCCTACTTTTATTTTCCTTTCACTTTCCCCCACCGCCTCATTTGAGTCGCTTATTTTTTTATTTGGAAAATCAGATATGGCTCCAGCCAAAATCAATCGACGAAATTCTGATTTTGATTCAACAATTTTATTATCTACAAGCACATCAATTAGTTTGTCTGTTTTTAAAACTTTTAAAACTTTTGCATCCTCTGGAAATTCTCCTTTACTAAAAGTCCTTTCAAAATTTTCTGCCGCTTCCCTTGCCTCTTTTTCTCCGTGATACATTTTAACTATTTCTTTAGCCAACTTTACTTTCATCTCTTTTAAAGCATCTCCTTTGTTCACCTTTTCTTTGATTTCTTCTATTTCATTAATAGAAATATCTGTCGCGAGCTCAAAAGCAGGAACAATAAGCTCATCATTCCAACTCATAACAGCACCAAACATATCTTCAGCAGTTTGATCTAATGCCACCATATTACCTTCAGTTTTACCCATCTTGCCACCACTAGAATCAACTAAAAGCTTGGTAGTAATAACAAATTTCTCTTTGTTTTTCAAAGTTTTCATTAGATCTCTACCAACAAGCATATTAAAAGTCTGATCATTACCCCCCACTTCACCATCAACATTCATAGCTACAGAATCATAACCTTGCATCAATGGATACATAAGCTCATGGACATAAGTTGGTTTACCCTCTTGGCTTCTACGAGCAAACATATCTCTTTTCATCATTTGTTCAACAGTCACCAAAGAAGTAATTTCTAAGACGTCTTTAAATTTCATTTCACCGAGCCACTCTGAATTAAATTTAAATTGAGCTGGATTTTCTCCAGAAAAAGAAATAAATTTTGAAGCTTGTTTTTTATACTCTTTAAGGTTTTCCATCACCTCCTCGTGGGTTAATTTTTTACGCACTGCAGTTTTGTCTGTTGGGTCTCCTATCATAGCAGTAAAATCTCCCATCAAAAGTATTATCTGATGTCCAAGTTCTTGAAATTTAGCTAGTTTTCTAAGAGGAATAACGTGCCCTAAATGAAGAGATGTGCCAGTAGGATCAATACCTAAATAAATAGAGACTCTTTCACCTTTTAAGAGTTTTGATTTTAGAAAATCAACACTTGGATATATATTCTCAACACCACGAGTAAGGACCTCGTTTATTTTATCTTCATCAGTTATTATTTTGGTTTTATTAGCTCCAAACATACAAAAATGCTACCATAATTTATGATTTTGGCATAATATAAAAGGGTAATGATAAAATTCATTAAAAAACACAAATACTTAATAAAAGTGCTTCTGATGCTATCTATTTCCGCTAGTTTGATCTTGGGGGCTATTATCCTTTTTTGGATTAGCACCTTTAAAGTGCCCACTTCTGACTCAATTAGAGAAAGGAGGGTTATTGAATCTACTAAAATATATGATAGAACGGGCGAAATCCTCCTTTATGATACTGGTGGTAATGTCCGAAGAAGTATTGTTCCCATAGAAGAAATATCTAGACATATTAAAAATGCAACTATTGCCATAGAAGATAAAGAATTTTATAGCCATAAAGGGGTTAAACCTACCGCATTTATTAGGGCCACTTTGGTAAATATTTTGTCTTTAGATTTTGACCAAGGGGGGTCTACTATCACTCAACAAGTGGTTAAAAATTCGCTTCTCACTTCTGAAAAACTTATTTCCAGAAAATTAAAGGAATGGGTTTTAGCTGTTAAATTAGAGCAATTAACTTCTAAAGACGAAATACTTTCAATGTATCTAAATGAAATCCCTTATGGCGGAGTCCTTTATGGAGTAGAAGAGGCGAGTTTTGCTTTTTTTGGTAAAAAATCTTCTGATGTTACTTTAGCTGAAGCGGCTTATCTAGCGGCTCTACCCAAAGCTCCCACTTTTTATTCTCCTTATGGTAAAAACTTGGACCGTCTAGAAATAAGAAAAAATTTAGTTTTAAGCGAGATGCTTCGTAGTGGTTTTATAACCGAAGAAGAATATCAAGTTGCCCTAGTTGAAAAAGTTTCTTTTATAATCAAAGGGGATTCTAGTATCAAAGCGCCACATTTTGTTTTTTATGTTATTGATTATATAAAAAACAAATATGGTGAAGATATTATAAATAATGGCGGTTTGCGCGTCATTACATCATTGGATTTTGACCTTCAGAACATAGGAGAGCGGATAGCTCATGACTATGCTATGAGTAATGAAGTCAATTTTAACGCAGAAAATGCTGCTATGGTGGCCACAGACCCTAAAACAGGTGAAATATTGGCTATGATTGGTTCTAGAGATTATTTTGATGAAGAAATAGATGGATCTTTTAATGTTACTACTGCAAAAAGACAACCTGGTTCTACATTCAAACCATTTGTTTATTCTCAAGCTTTCATCAAAGGATATACTCCAGAGACTGTTGTTTTTGATCTTAAAACTCAATTTTCAACCTCTTGTAGTCCAAACAATCTCACTAGCGAAAATGGTTGTTATTCACCAAATAATTACGATGATAACTTTATTGGGCCGATGACTTTACGAAACGCCCTAGCTCAATCACGTAACGTCCCAGCTGTAAAAATGCTTTACCTCGCCGGTCTTAATAATTCTATTCGTTTGGCTAGAGATATGGGAATAACCTCCCTTTCAAACAAAGGTGATTATGGTTTAACTCTAGTCCTTGGGGGTGGTGAAGTCACTCCTCTTGAGATAACAGGTGCTTATGGTATTTTTGCAAATAATGGAGTAAAGACAAATATCTCACCAATCATTGAAATAAAAAATAAAAATGGAGAAGTTTTAGAAACCCACGACCCTAAACCAACTCAAGTATTAGATAAAGAAATCGCCTTAAAAATTTCTGATATTCTTGCTGATAATATAGCGAGGACACCAGAGTTTGGATCAAATTCAGTCTTAAATTTTCCAACTAGAGACGTGGCTGTCAAAACCGGTACCACAGACAACTATCGTGACGCTTGGATTATTGGTTATACTCCCTCTATTGCTGTTGGAGCTTGGGCTGGTAATAACGACAATACTCCAATGGTTAAAAAGATTGCTGGGTTTATAGTCGCTCCAATGTGGCGAGCTTTTATGGACCAAGCTTTAGCCAAATTTCCAGTAGAACAGTTTGAAGAGCCATTAGTTGAAAACAACCCAGATTTGAAACCAGTCTTACAAGGTATTTGGCAAGGAGGAATTTTTGCAAGCTCAACTTCAAATACTCGGATAGTAACTGGTGGTCCACACTCTATTTTAAATTGGGTTTATAAAGATGACCCTAGAGGAGAATACCCAGACTATCCAAATCCCGACCCCCAATTTGACCGCTGGGAATATTCTGTTCGTATCTGGGCCCAGAACAATGGGCTCTCCGCCGACAATCCATTTATAATTAATTAAATTAATCTCAAAAATATTTTTGAGATTTTTAATTGATGCTCTATCTCGGTTTTATGCATAAAAATTTCATTACGGATTACAGGATTGGTTTTTATTTTTATTTGTTCCCCTTTTATCTCTATATTTTCTTTTTCTAATTCTATCTTCGTTTCTTTTTTTATAATTTCAACAATAACCTTTTGTTTGAGTATATTATCTCTATCTAGCTTCAGAAATTTTTCTAAAAAATTGGAAATATTAAACATTTTATCTATTCATCGGCATCACAATATAAAGAAAACTTTTATCCATTGATCCATTTATAGCTAATGGTTTACCAACACCACCAAAACTTAAAGTTAAACTATCAGAAGGGATGGATTGCATACATTCTATTATATATTTATTATTAAAATTTAATTCTAAATTATCACCAGAAACTGTAGCAGAAATAGACTCTTTATATTCACCAATATCATTATTTTTAGCTTCTATCTCTAAAGATTTATTTTTAATATCAACTTTTAATTTAACTTGATTTAAAGAATCTGAAAAAATGTTTGATGTTTTAATAGAATTTATTAAATCAGTTTTTAAGATATTAATAGTAGTAACATAATCTTTTGGTATTATTTGTTTATAATCAGGGAAAGTACCATCAATTAATCTAGATACTAAATACATTTCTTCAACAACAAAAGCTGCTTGATTTTTTTCAAAAACAATATCAATGTCTCCGTTATAATCTTCAAATAATTTTATTATTTCTGAAACATTTTTATATGGAATAAGTATATTAGGAAAATCAACTTGAATTTTAGTATTTACTTTTTTTTCTGCTAATCTAAATGAATCTGTGGATACAAAAATTAAATGTTGATCTTTTTTATATATATAAACACTTGAAAGTTCTGGTTTAATATTTGAATTTGAAGCACTATACCAAACAGATTTAAAACCAGAAATCAACTCTAAACTATTTATTTTAATTGATTTTGAATTTTCTAATTTTGGAATACTAGGAAAATCCTCGTGGGGTAAACATTTTATAACTACAGAATTTTTATTTGAAGATATTTTAAGATTATTGTCTTTGGTCTCAAATATTAAATTATCATCTTTAATAGAAGATAATACCCCTAACAATACATTAGCAGGGACAGCTACAATACCTTTTTCTATAGTTTTTACTTTCAACTCTATTTCTATACCAATATCTAAATTAGTGGCCTTTATAATAAGTTTATTATCTAAAGTATTTAAATATACACAAGAAAGAACAGGTAAAGTTAAATGCTTGTTAGCTAATTTTGATGTCTTTTGAATAGCGCTTTCTATTTTTGATTTGTTGCATTCTAACTTCATATTATTTTTTGTTTATATATAACTGTGGATTAGTGGATTTCTTTTAATAGTGTTTATTTAAAAGGTTTTTTAAACTTATATTATTTATTAGATGTTTATAACTAAATTATAATTTAAACATTTTTTACTTTTTAACTTTTTTAATAACATTTAATAAACATCTAATTAACACCTAATTAACTTATTATTGACCTTATTTCTTGTATTTCTTTTAATAATAATAAATCATCTTTAATCTCCCTTTTTATTTTTTCACAGGAATGTATTACTGTGGTATGGTCTCTACCTCCCAACTTCTCCCCTATTGATGGATAAGAAATACTAAAATCTTCTCTTAAAATATACATTATTATTTGTCTTGGTTTAATAACTTCTTTTTTCCTTGTTTTTTCATAAATAATTTCTTCTTCTATTTTATAAAAATCGGCAATTATTTTAACAACCTCTTTATAAGATAGTAATTTTTTTTGTTTAATACTATTTTTAACTAAATCTTTAATTTCATTTAAAGTTAAAGATTTGTTTTTATTCCCTGTTTGGCAAACTATTAAATTAATAACCCCTTCAAGGTCTCTAATATTTCCTTTTATTGAGTTGGCCAAATAATCAATAATTTCGTCATCTAGAAAAAGGTTTATACTAGAACATTTTGATTTAATAATAGCCACTCTTGATTCGTGATCTGGAGCAGGGATATCTACTACCATACCAGCGGCAAATCTAGATTTTAGTCTATCCTCAAGTCCTGTTACAAAATTTGGGTGTTTATCACAAGAGAAAATGATATGTTTGTTGCTGTCTTTCATAATGTTAAAAAGATGAAACAATTCTTCTTGAGTTTTTTCTTTACCGGAAAGAAACTGAACATCGTCCATTATTAACACATCATATTTTCTATACTTCTCTTTAAATTGTTCTACTTTATTTATTTGGACAGAGCTCACATAATCATTAATAAATTTTTCAGAAGTAAAATAATATATTTTTTTTGAAGGGTCTGCTGTTTTAATAGCATTTCCAATAGCTTGGATTAAATGGGTTTTACCATGACCAGAGCTTCCATATATAAAAAATGGATTATAAGCGATACCTAGATTACTCAATACTCCTTGAGCGGCAGCATGAGCCAATTCATTAAAAGGCCCAACAACAAAAGATTCAAAAGTATATCTTGGGTTAAGGTTGTCGTCTTTATTTATATAATGTTCAGAAAGAGGTAATTCTCTGGTGACGGACATTGTTTGAGTAGGGATGTATTGATTTTTTTGTTTACTCTCTTCTTTGATAACATATTCTAAAGCATGGATTGATTCAGAGGATTCTCTTAAATGTTTTAATATAAGCGTATGAAATTTTTTCAATAACCATTCTTGAACAAAAGTATTAGGAACACTTAAATAAATAACACCATTATCAAATCCAGAAATTTTAGTTTCCTTAAACCATGTTGTAAAATTTGCCTTAGAGACAGAGTTTTCTATTTCCGATAAGACATTATTCCACAGTTCTTTGGTATCCATATTTCCTATTATATATATAAAAATTTTTTATGGAACTTGTATTTATTCTTAAAGATGTTTATAATCTGTGAATAGCCAGTTGATAAACTTTTTAAAAAAATATGTCAATAACATACCAACCAAAAAAGAGGAAAAGAGCCAAAAGTCACGGTTTTTTGAAACGCAGTAAAAGTGCTGGTGGTTTGAAGGTGCTTCAAAATCGCCGTAGAAAGGGCCGTAAAAATATCGCTGTCTAATTTTAATGCTTCCTAAAAACAGAAGAATACCTAGAAAAATGTTCCCTTTTTTGTCTAATGGGGCTAAAACTTTTAAAAACAAACTTTTTTTACTAAGGTTTGTTTTAAAAGAGAGACCTTCCCATTTCTGCTTCTCTATTTCTAAAAAAGTGGCTAGAAATGCTGTAACAAGGAATAAAATGAGGCGCGCTGGGTATAGGTTATTAAAAAAATACTTATCTGAAATAAAACCTGAAGTTATCGCCCTATTTTCTTATAGGGTTATACCTAAAGATGACGAAGAAATTATTAAAAATTTAGAATCTATACTTAAAGACTCAAAATTAACAAAATAAAATGATAGCTTTTTTTAAAACAATTGTTTATATTCCTCTTTATAATATTTTAATTCTTATTTTAAATATAAATTGGATTGATGTCGGTATTGCCACTGTTGTCTTGACTGTTTTGGTAAAACTATTCCTTTACCCTATTTCTAAAAAATCTACTATCACCCAAATCAAAATGAAAGAGAAAGAAAATGAACTCTCTTTAATCAAAGAAAAATACAAAGACAAACAAGACCAAGCGGTAAAAATAATGGAATTTTATAAAACTAATAATATTAATCCTTTTTCTAGTATTTTGACTGTTATTATCCAAATTCCTATTATATTTTCTCTTTATTATATATTTTTTAGGTCTGGATTACCGGTTATTGATACCGAACTTTTATATTCTTTTGTAAAAGTCCCAACAAACGTTTCAATGAATTTTTTGGGTATTATTGATGTTTCTCAAAAGAGTATCTTTTTGGCTGCTTTAGCGGCCGTCACTACTTATTGGCAGATGCACATTGCTTCTAGCTCTGTATCAAAAGAAGATAAAAATAAAAGTGCTTTTAATGAGGATGGTAAACCAGATTTTGTAAAAATGATGACTAAACAAATGAAATACACTATGCCGTTTATAGTGTTTTTCATTTCTTGGAAAATATCGGGAGTTGTGGCTCTTTATTGGTTTGTTAGCAACTTAATGTCTGTCGCTCAAGACTTGTATATAAAAAAACAAATAGCCAAAACTTCTCTTTCCAGAGGGTGACCCTTGAACTACCCTTGCCTCAAAGGGTCACCCTCAAGGTCGTTTACTCCCCTATTTTAAGCATCCACAAATACCCATCGATTTTGTTGCGGAAGATAAGATGAGTTTCGTCTGGTGATATGTCAATATCTGTTATATCAATTTGTTCACCAGATTCTCGTGAAAGATTGGAGGTGGTGTAGTAAATATCATTATTTAAATCTATTTTTTCTATAATATCTTCAGTGAAAACAATTCCTTTATACCAAAGGTCTAGATATTTACCTTTTGGTATCTTAATAGGGATAGCACAATAAACTGTCTGGCTTTCTTTTTTGGTCCAAACACATTTTTCAGCTAAGGTGTTGGCATTTATTTTTTTTGAGCTTGCATCTTTATTATCAATTAAAAATAGATGCGGGATAGATTGTCCAGATGAAACTAGGGTTAAAGAATTGTTAGAGTTTGAAATAGCAGAAAGACCTTTAAATCCTAGGCCTATTTTTGTAAGAGTTTTGTTTGAAATATTGAAAATATAATTATAGCTTGTGTTTTCTGAACTCCCTTTGTTTTGCATTATTATTTCGTTTACGGTAGTCCACTGTGGTAACCATTCGGTTAGAGGATGAGACATTACCAAACCACTTCCTGTTCCATCGGGATTTGATATAAACCAATTTGAGGACCAATTTGCAGTGTAATAAAAAATTTTAGATCCATTGGGACTTATAGAGATTTCCTTTATACCGGTGGGCAATTTGCTTATAGTGGTGTTAAATAATGTCATATTTTCTCCAACAGATTCATTTTTGTTTAGTTTTACAAAATTAGTTTCTATAATTTCACTATCAGGTATCAATGTTTGAGCCAAAAAGCCAGATGCGTCTGGTAGCCAGTATGCCCTGATTATTTTAGGTATAGTAGTATTGGTTAATCTTTGGACGGCTAAAGAATCAGATTTGACCTCATAAACATTGCCAGTACCTTTTTCTACAAACCTCACTACGCTAGTGGTTCCGATGTTAAAAACGACGGCTCCTGCTACTGGCTCACTAGATATTTTTCTTAATTTTGGTACAGGTTGATTTGAATTGACGCTTGTTGTTGTATCTATTATAGAAGTGTCTTCTTTTGTGTCAGTATCTTTGTTGTTGATACTTATATCTGTATTGTCACTACTGCCAAATGGTAAAAATTCTCTAATTGAAAAACCTACCCTACTCTCTCCCTCTGTTTGGGGCTTTGAAGTAAAAATCAAAAACAAAGCTACTCCCACTACCACCAATATTCCTATTATCAATAATATTTTTTTAGTCATGGTTTTTGTTGTGGTAATTTTGCGCAACTTGCTGAGTCGCTAAAGCAGTTATAAACTGAAAAATGATTATTGTTTATAGTTGGAACAATTTTTACGAAATCAGCTGGAACTCCAGAATCTATAAGACTTTGTTTTTGTGTATCAGTTTTTACTTCGTAAATAGCAGTTAGACCAGAAGTATAAGCATTGTCCATAAAAGTTTTTACAGTATTCCCTGTTGGGGCGGTACTTCCGAAACTAATATCAACACAACTGCCTGTTTTATGACAAGAACTCGCGTGCTCTACTACAGGAGGCCAAGCTTCTGAGACATACCAAGAAATATTACTTGGTAAATCTTTTTGCAATAAAAGCAATCTATCACTGGTATCTGGTAAAACATTAGTATTGGTGTTTCCTCCCATAGGTATTTTTTCTGCTAAAGGGGCGCAGGTTGGGCAATTAAGTTGATTAATATAGCTTTGACTAAGTGAATAATTAAGACCATCTCTTATAGGACCACAATTAGGACATTGATTTGTTATTTGTTGGACTAGTCCCACTCCTGATATCAATGTTCCACCAGCTGGGGCGGTTATGGTGACTGGGCTTATATTAAGATTAAGAGTTAAAAGTTTAGGATTGATAGTGTAAAGGATAAGCCAAGCGCTAATAATAAAAATTAAAGCAAAAATGGCGTTTTTAATTCTTTCTTTACCTTGTGATTTGCCTTGTATAGCGTCAGTTGTTATATATTGAATACCTCCAATAACAATGAGCAAAACTGCTGCTACCACCGCAAGACCAATGGCTATTTTAAAAATGGCTGGCAGATATGTTCCCAAAACATTATCACCAGAGAGAGTTTTTGATAGGCCGGGTAATGGGGTTAAAAGAGTGTAATCATTTTGGGTTTGTTCTTGGGCTAAAACTTGAGTGGTAGATAAACTCCCCATTACAACTAAAGCTATTACTAATATTAAAAATATTTTTTTCATCTTAATCGTTAAAATTCATTATTAAATTTTCATTGGCTTGTTGTAAAATCCTGTTCAGGTTTGTTATTTGCAAAGAAACGGAAGATCTCCCTAATTCACCTTCTGGTTTTTTAAAGATAGCCGTTCTAGAGCCAGAAAGATCTGGAACTAATTGGTTATTTAATCTCCATCCATATGTTAAAGCTCCAATACTTTCTCTTGTAAAATAATATGGAGCTGATAAAAGCTCTACTTCGTCTGTTTTTAAATCAAAGGTATCGGTGATGACTAAATCAAAAATATGTCCATAATATGGACTATTTTCATAAAAAACTATTTCTGGATTGACTGGTTTGATATCTACAAAACTTTCTGCTGATAAATTGTTTATTGGGTCTGTTACTAAAACTTTTATATTTTCTGTTTTACCCAAAAGTGAGCCATTGAAAAAAATAACATTTTTACCATAGCCTGATTGATCTTGATATACATCAAGGCCATTTGACCACTTATAAACAAGATTTTTGGCGGAAATTTTATTACCATTTTTAACAAATTCTGGCATAGCTATTACTCTTAAGGCACCTTGTTTTGGATGTAAAGCTTTGCCTTTATAAAAAGGTGGCACATAAGAATCAGCTTCCCAGACAATATCAACACTAGCTGGATTTAAGGTGAAAGTTTTTGAAAATGAAACACCGCTTAAAAGTTTGATTTGTATGTCAATTTTATTTTCTTCTCCAGCATTTCCAGTTTTAAAAGAATATCTCGTTTCTCCTTTACCTTCCAAAACAACTTTTCCGTTCAAATACCAAGTTATATCAGCCGAATTTAAATCTCCGGTATAAAGGACTAAATTGATGAAGATTGTCTCGTTTGGTCTTGGATATTTAGGGATAATTTCAACTCCGAGCTCGTTTGAAAGGGCGTAAGGGATGTCAATATTTATTTGACCAAAAGTAGTAGCAGGTAAAAATACCATTCCGAGAGCTACCAGCAATAGAGTTTTTATAAAATTATTCCACATCATTCTTTGCTTTTTATTATATCATTTCCCCTATTTTTTATTTATCAAATGTTGATAATGTTGTATATTGTAGATATAAATATATGGATACCGTCTCTATAGAATTTATATTTTTAACTCTATTTTTTTTGGGATTATTTTTTTATTGGGTATTTAATTTTACGATTATTTACCATTTGATTAGATTTGGTATAGGAATTCAGCCCAAAAAATTTGTCGCGGTATTTTTGTTTGGCTCTGTCGCTTTATTTTTTGTTACTATTTTTATTTTCGCCAATATTGATGTGGGTGGTATCTTTAATCTTATACTTCAATGATCAAATCAATCTTTTCAGTTTTTAGAGAATCAACCAATTCTTTTGATGGTGAAGAAGATGGAGAGAAAGTGATTTTGCTTTTACGTCGCCACCCGTTTTTTATAATTGTAAAAATGTTTTTTTATATTATTTTATTTTTGGCGCCGTTCTTTTTGGGTTTTTTGTTTTATCCCGTCCTTATTTCTAACAATCTTTTAATTTTGTTCTTTTTTGTCGTTAGTTTGTGGTATTCTTTTGTTTGGGCTAGCGCTTTTTATTCTCTCACTATGTATACTTTAGATGTTTGGATTGTTACAAACAAAAGAATTATAGATAGCACTCAACATGGATTTTTTAATAGGACGGTATCAGAGCTTCATATTGCCCGTATCCAAGACACCTCTGTTCAGACTAAGGGAGTGATTCAAACATTTTTACATTTTGGAGATTTGCAAGTGCAAACAGCCGGTACGGAAGAAAAATTTAAATTTTTACAAATACCAAATCCAGAAAGAGCAAAAGATGAAATAATGAAATTGGTTTCAAATCATTCAAACTCTTTGTGATTTTAAGCGGCTTTTTTGAAAGGTTGATTTAGTTTGTGAGAAGCAGTTGTGGTGCTCTTTTTTAAATCTAAAACATTTTTATTTCTACTTTTTTCAGATTGTTTTGTTTGAGGATTATATTTATTCATTATTTCTTTAATTCTTTCTGGATTTCTTATTGCCTGTTTATTTTCTTCTTCTTGTTCTTTAACCCAGTTCGCTTCTCCTACCCCCGCCTTTCTTTTAACAAATCTTCTTGCTTTTCCTGCGGCCATTGTGGCTGCGGCTATTGGTGCTACAATCGGATTGAGCGTTTCGGCTACGGCAAAACCTTCAAAGAAACCTCCAAAAATGCTTGGTTTTTCTCCTTTATCCTCCATTCTGACCATCCCGACAATGATTATCATACCTAATGTCCAAAAAAACCAAAATGGTATAGCATCAAGTCCTGGAATGACTTCTGCTATGTTCATTGTTATAGCCACAGCAAATTTTTTTGTGTTTGAGGAATAAGGGACACCAAGGATTAAAAACCAAACCCAAAAGACAAATGAAGCAACAATACCTACAATAATAGCTATTATTGTGGCACTTATATAGCCTCCAAGAAGTTCTACTATATCAGCAATGAGGGCAACGATGATAAGAGCCCAACCCATCCATATTTTTATTCTCATCTTTCTTTTTTCCTGTTGTTGAGGCATTGCTCTAACCGGTCGTCTTAGTGGCATTTGGTTTGGTGTAGGTGTTTCTTCGTCCATATAAAGATTATATCATAGCCACAAGAACCCCACCCCATCCGTCTTACGACGTCTTGCCCCTCACCTTGCCAAGGTGAGGGGCGGGCATACCGAAGGTGTGCGGGGTGGGGTTATTCTTCTTTCAAATCTCTTTTTTGTTTTTTCATAGCCAAAATTTGAGATGGATCAGAGGTGATAATTTGGTCTTCGGTATAAGAGGCGATTATTTTAATAGCCACGTGTTTAAGGCCGGCAAAAAATATACCCTCCCCTACACCTGATTCTAAAAGTAAATATTTTTCTTCGTCTGTTAAGTTAAAAACATCTTGGAGTCTGTCTATTACTGTTGGTGATTGTTTGAGCAATACCTGTATAGAAGAGTTTGTAACAATAGGCAAGCCATATGGAGATTTAAGAAAGTCGTCTACATCTTGAGTGATGGTGGCTAATCCTAGATAGTATTTTCGGCCTCTTTTGGCTAGAGAAAGAAGGAAGGAGGCGGTATCTTCTGATTTCATCATCCACCAGGCCTCGTCAATAACTAAAAGCCGTTTCTTTAATTCTCGACGAATAGCGTTCCATATATAATGAGTAACAATATACATCGCTACTGGCTTTAGTTCATCTTCCATATCTCTAATAGAGAAGACTATAAACTTTTTGTTGATATCTATGTTTGATGGCCGATTGATAAAGTTTGACCAAGTTCCTTTAGTGTATTTTGATAATCTTTGCGCCAAGGACTCCCCTCCTTCCATACCAGAAAGAACCAATTCAAAATCAGAAAGAAGAGGTGGTTCTACATTTTTGAAATCAGAATCTACCGTTATGTCTTTAAGGGCGTAAGTTTCGGTGATGGCTCTGTCAATCAACGCGTCTTCTTCTGCCGAAAGACCTCCCATCATAATTCTAAAAAGACCAACCAGATTTATTATTTGACTTCGCAAAACACTAGCCGATGACTCATCTTCTCCGGGAATAGGAAGCTCAAAAGGATTGATGTGGTGGTCAGAATTTAAAGAAATACTAAAATACCTCCCCCCTACCGCTTCTGCCATATACTCGTATTCATTTTCTGGGTCAATGACAATGACTTCAGTATCAAACATAAGAGTTCTTAATATTTCAAGTTTTACTGCATAGGATTTACCAGAACCAGATTTAGCAAAAGTAACAGAGTTGTAGTTTTCTAAAGAAAATCTATCAAACAAAACTAAAGAAGAGTTGTGCCGATTGATACCATAAAGGATACCTTTGTCGGAAGTGAGGTCAAAAGAAATAAAAGGAAAAAGACTTGAAAGAGGCGAAGAGTTTATTTTAGAATGAACCGCCAACTCATCTTCGGCTGTTGGTAAAATACTTCTAAAACCTTGTTCTTGTTGGAAGAGGGCTGGTTTAACATAAACTAATTTGGATTCTAAAATTGATTTTATTTCTGATTCTGCTTTGTCTAACTCTTCGCTACTTGTGGCATAAATTGAAATATAAAGACCGACTTCAAACATTTTTTCTTGGGCTTGTTGAAGTTGGTCACGCAAGTTTTCTAAATCTTGATAGGCGGTGTCAAGGACGGGGTCTCTGACCAAACCTTTATCTTCCCTTATTCTTATTTGGCTTTGAACTTCTGCCACTTTCTTTTGGAAGTTTCTAAGTATTTTGGCTGTTTCTAGTGGATGAATAAAGATAGAAACATCAAACATTTTGTCCATATTTATAATTGGGGCAAACCAATCTTCAGTTACAAACCTTGGATAAGAAATAACAAAAAAACTTCTCACTAATTTTTCTCCCAAATTGATTTCTTTAGAATTTACTTTAAGAGCACTGGGCGCCAAAATATCTCTAAGCTCTAATTCGGAACTTTCTGTAATAGATTTTGGCAAAATGGAAACATTTGCAAAATCTTCTTTTTTATTTTTTTTCTTTAAAAAATCAAACATTATATTTTAATGGGTTTCTCCGATTCTCCCGGATTAAATATCTTATAAAATAATTCTACGGTTTCATCGGTTCCGAGTTTGGCGACCCTAACTCCACAACGCACCAATCCTTGCTCAACGACCCCCATCCTTTGTTCAAGCTGATTTTTCTTTTCTTCAAAATTTTCTTCTTTGGTTTCTTGGCTTTCCTTTTTGTTACTAAAACTTGATAAGATGCCTTTTTTGGTAGAGACTATGGCGGCATCGTAAGGGATGACGATAAAAAAGTTTTTAGTCATAATATTAGTTGATTCGGTGAAGCTTTTTATAAATGCTATATATTGTTCAATCTGTATCTTCATCAAATCGTTTGTTTGTTCTTTATATCTGCCTTCTAAAAGGGCAATATAAGGTCTAATATCAAGCTTTCTGGATTGGGCCAATATTTGAATAGAGAAATCTAAAGAATTTAAAAAATCTTGAAATTGAAGGAGGATGGCTTGCCTCTCATCATTTGATTTTAAAGAAAAGTTTATTGAAGAAGCCATCAAAATCCCCCTCATTCCTCCATCTTTTAGAATAACAATACCATCTCTAACATCATCTACTGGCACAAATTCTTGAGTCGCGTTTTTTATCATAAATATATTTTAACCTAGATGCCAACTACTAGCTACTATTACTAATCTTTTCATCTTCTTTTTTCTTTACATCTAATTCCCAATTCATATCTTTTAGTTTACTTTCAGATAAGTTTGGCACCACTAGAGAACTATATTTTTTTTCTACATTGTTCTCTTGTTTTTCTTCTTCATTTTTTTTCCAGATATAAAGTTTGTCTTTGGTTATATATTTAAAAGCCGATTCCATAATATAAATAAACGAGCGGTTATTTACTTTATAAAAAGCTAAGGCTAGAGATAGGATAATGATAGGTGAAGCTAAAAGTAGCCCCCAGAATAAGTCAAAAAGAGTGATAGAAGCCATAGTAATTGATGCTCCGCCAGCAAGGTAAATAAACTGTTTTAATGTAAAGGGGCCAAATATTTTGTCTTCTACATCTATAAATTGTGGGATTTGAAATCTCATATCTTGAAAATTATTCTAAGTACTCTAATTATACTAATTATTTTAAATAAGCTCCAATTTTCAATCCCTAAATTTGGTAATTGGGTTTTGGAATTTGTTTAGGTTAATTAGAAATTAGGTCAATTAGGTTAATTTAGACCGCTGGCTCTCTATAAGGGTCCTCACCGGGCTTATAATCAGTTGCAACTTTTGGTCCATCACTTGTTGGTAAATTTTGTGGCGGAACCGCTGGTCTCATAGCTTTCGCTTGATTTAAAATTATCTGCTCAAATTCGTTTCCCACTCCGCTCTTCCCCACTTCTTCGCTCCGCGGAGCGGGCCTAACTATCGCATCTAATTCACCCAAGACTTCATTTGAGATAATATTAACAATAGAGTCTGTTATTTCAGAATGAACTCTCGCTTCACTTTCAATATTTTTCCTTAAATCGGAGAAAAGTTCCAATCCTACCAGAACCAATAAGAGCTCATTTGCAATCGCTTTTTTTTGCACGTCTTGTAAATTGAAATCCGCTAATGCTATATCTAATTTATCAGACCAGTCCCCATTTATTACATAATCCCTAATTTCTTTAGGTAATACTTGAATTTGCTTTTTTAATATTTGTATTCCTTCGTCCATAATATTTTATTAACTTTTCTATTCTTGTGGTGGTTTGGATTCTTCTGGAGTTTCTCCTTCGTCAAATTTAATTTTTAGACCTTCTTCCTTGGCCCACTGTTCCATTCTCTTTCTGGTATCTTTTTTGTCTTTTCCGGCGATGACATCTCTTACTTTTTTGGCGGCAGCTTTGTTTCCTGCTGTACCCCATCTCTCTAATCTTTTCGCGTAAGCTTCCATTCTCTCCTCCCCCGCCTTTGATGCATATTGATATTTCTTCACTATTTCTTTTTCTTTGAATGTTTCGGAGTAATCCTTATCGTTGATTTTAGTTTTAGGGTTCGCTTGTTGTCTTGCTACATCCGCTTTCACCTTTAATTCTCTATATTCATCGGTTTCTTCAATCGCTCTTTTAGCTGCCTCAATTTTTGCCGACTCATCTTTCATTCTGTTTGTTATGTTTTCTATCTCTTTTTCTTTTTGAAAATATTGAGGAGAACTTTTATTTCCTCTTGTGCGCTCAATCTCTTCCAGCTCTTCTGTCGCTTTATTCTTCGATAATTTGAGATTCTCAACTGCTGTTTTTCTTTCGGGATCCAGTTTATCTTCCAAATGTTTTTTGCGAGCTTCCTCTGCCTTATTGTAGGCATTAATTCTCTCCTGTTTTATTCTTGCTTCTTCTTTTTCTACTTCTGTATTATATTCTGGTTTTAACTTTTTCACTTCATCTGCTTCTTGCGGAGTTTGTCCATAAACTTTTTTAGCATAATCAGCTTTTTTCTTAGCTTTTTCTTCTACTGCTTTACTAAATCCACCCTTACCTCCAGCTTTGCCTAAATCACCCATAATTTTCCCGGCTCCTACCGCTTTACCCAAACTTGTATCAGCAAGGGCGCGAGCATCAAAACCTGACCCCGCAGTCTTTTCTGCCGTCCATAATCCTATTCTACCAAGTCTTGATTTCTCCCAATCAGCTCTCTTGTTTTCAGAAACCCATTGTGCTCCTCTACCCACTGTGTTTCTACCCACTGCGGCAGCTCCACCTAAAGCCACAGTTCCACCGACCGCCATACCTATATTACCAGTTTTGCCTGCCATCTGTTTGGAGAAGACGAGGGCGGCTATAAAGAAACCTGTAGTAAGTACATAATTAAGTAATAAAATGGATGTATCTTTAGAAGGATTTTTTATTAAATCAACCCAAGTTGTTGTATTTGCGGGGTCCATTAAGGCATTGCCTAATTTAAAAGCCACCCAAGTTAAAGCAAAAAAGAGTGGTGCAAAGAAAGCTTGATTTATTAAAGCGCTTTTCCAATCTTTAAACCTTTTTTCCATTCCTGGAATAATAAAAGCAATAAAAGCTAAAGGAGAAAGAATCATTAAAAAAATTAGGATTACAAATCGAGCGACAAACATTATACTAGCGATAAAGAAAATTATTGCTGATATGAACATAAATGTAGAACTCATAAACCCCGTTAAAAAAACTTGTTGAAAATTAAACCCATTTTCTAGGATATTTGCGTGGTACCATGTTTGCATTTTAAGCATTCTCATATAACCACCTGATATACCATTAAAATTAGCTGTTCCCCCTAGGATTGTGCTCCCTATTTGAGCATCATTTGTTATTATAGAATTATAAAATCCAATAGAAACGATGTTTGAAGCGTCAATGACCACTTTTGAAAAGAATAGACTAAAGTTTATAAGCAGAGCCGCTATTATTATATTTTTTACAGTAGTATTAAAAGCACTAAAATTAGAGTCAAACATTGTTTTGAAAGCCGCGTAAAGAAGCACAAATATAAAAGCCATATTAGCCACATCTCGCAGGGTTGCCCAAGCGGTACTAATACTATTGCCTATATTACTACCGGCGCCTATGTTGTCGGACATATTTAAAATAGTGAACTCAATAACTATATCAAATAGCCATCCTGAAATAATAAGTAAAAAGGAAGATACAAACATAAGAACCGAACCAGTTACTACAAAAAGTGGAGTCCAAAATAAATTACTAGATGACTGAATAACCTCCCCTGCTATTTTTGTCAAAATATTTGCATGTGTAACATTAGGCATCAAAACTCCCGCTAAAACAATAAATAGTATTAGAAATATAAAAATTTTTTTTGGCATAAATTTTTGGACTCTGACAGAATTCATTTATTTGAAACTATGGTATTGGTGGTGTTTGGCTTGGATCAGTTGGCCACAACTCAACAGTATCACGCGGAAATTCACATACATTTGGATCTGCATCAGGGTATATACTACTATTTATATCATCAAGACAATATGGGTCTGGAACAGGTTTGTCTAATATGGAAGTATCAGCAGGTTTATTAAAGTAATCAAGCTGTGGGCTAGTAGTCGCTAGTCGTTGTTGAAGTGAGGGCTCTGCAGTTGAAGATGGGCTACTTAAACCTCTCAAACCACCACCAATACCACTAAAGACAGCACTGACCAATTGATTTAAGAGGCCACTAATTATTTCATTGAATTCATCGGCGACCGCCAATTTATCTGAGCCGAGTCCCAACTGCTTATTTAACTGCTCTGAAATGACCGAACCGGGAGTATTTGTTACTTCTTTCAAACAAACCTTTGTTCTTCTTTCTGGTCTGGTAGGGTCACCCGGATAACCAGGAACTACTATATCTTCTCCCCATATTTCACATTCTTTAAAAGACATAAACCCTTGGCCTTGGTTGAGCTCTTGGGTGGCTATGTCTACTTTAGCTGCCACCTCTCTCATTAAATCATTTTCTGCCATCATATAAGCTCCCAAAGGATTATTTTGAGGTTTTTGGGTTAATTCAAAAAATCCGTCCCAGCCACCTCGTTCAAAATCATTCATAAAATCGTCTATGTTATCAACAACATCCGTCAATGAGCATCGCCACCTTTCATCTTGAAGATAATAATTGCTCTGCAAAGCTATTCTTATTTTTGCTCGGATGGGCTCACACAAGAAGTCTAAATTTGGATTACTAAATATATATCTGACAGAAAGATCATCGCCAATTTTTGTGAAATAAGATTCGGGGTCAGTAACATAAGCCGGACTTCCCTTAAAGCCACTATTAATCCACTTGACAGTGCTTGCTGACATTCTTTCAATAATTATGTTTGTTATTTGCCAAGCCAAACCATCAAGGCCATAATCTTTTACTACTTTTGCTATAGATTGAACCAAATTTGCTGGGTCAAGGACTACCCATTGAGCTTCTGCTTTTATAGAAAAGACAGGAGAAAAAATAAAAGTAATTATCAGAATTAGGGTAGTAACTTTTTTAGATAGATTCATATTAATTTCTAATTATTCTAATTGCTCTAATTAACCTAAAAAATGTCTAATGTTCTAATTTTTAATTGGGATTTGAAAATTATTTAGAATAATTAGGTTAATTTTCATTATATTCCATATAATAAATAGTAGCCACCACTACCTTGTTTATAAATAATTTTATTTTGGCTTATAAATGTGTTTGTCGCTTGAATAGTCGAAGCAAACATATTTGCTCCTTCTTGATATAATTGAAGAGCCGAAAGCCCTTTTATAGGGTCATTAAAGACACTTTTCATTTCTATCATAGCTAGAGCCATATTTCTCATACCATTTGTCATATCAAGATGGGCTCTAAAAAAAGTTTTTGGCACGGGCATTTTTAAAAGTTCTTCTGTGATTTTTTTGTAAGTGTCAATAACACTGTCTAATTCGTTTATTTTTGAAGCATCTCTTGATTCTATGGCTTTAGTTATAATATCTATTTCATTTTTTGCATTTGTTGGTCTGTTGTTTTTTAAAATGTTGCCCAAGTTTTCACCATAATCTAATATTGACTGATTACCATTATCAGCTATGACGTTTAGTTGTGTGATTGGGATTATTGGAGTACTTATTTGACCTATATAATTTGTGGTTTGATCTATCAGTTTTTGGGCTGAAGTGCCATCTAATTTGCCACTATCTTTTAGGGCCAAATAATTTGCTGTTAAACTTCTTGATATAATGTCAGTATCGGTTTCTTCTGATGGAGTAGTATCTTCTTCGGGTGGGTCTATGTTTACTGTTATATTGCCTAGTTCGGCTTGCCAATTTTGGTTTGTTGGTATTGATATTTTGTCTCCAGCAACTAGATCGCTAGCAAAGTTTATGGCAGTGCTACTTTTGTCTTTACCAAAAGCAATAATAATAGCGACAACCATTGCCATTACTAAAATAAAAGTGCTCAAGACTTTTTTGCTCGGTAACATAATTGTTTTTATTATAACAAGCTTAACTCCTAAAGCTTAGGTATTTTAGGGGAAAACTTTTTGGCTAAACAGAGCCAATCGGAGACTTTCAAATTTTCGGCTCGAGCTTTTTCTGATATACCACATTTATCAAAAATCTCTTTTAAAGTGTCAAGGTCGAACCTTGACACTTCTGTCAAGTTTTTTATCAAAAGTTTTCTTTTGTGAGCAAACCCTTTTTTCAAAATCTCAAAAAATTTTTGTTCAACTGCATTGATAAAGTGTTTCTTTGAAATATCTCTTATAGAAATAATAGCCGAATCAACCTTAGGTTTTGGATAAAAACTGCCCGCTTTTATGATTCCTCCATACTCTGGAGTGCCATACACTTTAATAGAAATACTTAAAATACTTTCTTTGCCTCGCGACTTGTCCCGCGAAGTCTTGACGAAGTGGGAGCCCATTATTCTTTCAGCCACTTCCTTTTGGACCACAAAAGTAATTGATTTAGGGGGTTTTTCTGTTTCTAGTGCCTTTTTAAACAAAGCTCCGGTTATGTAATAAGGAATATTGCCCACAAGAACATAGTTTTTAAGATTCGCTCGCAGAAAACACTTCCGCTCACTTGTCCTCGCCGTATTCTCGGCTGTGGATGTTCGCTCCACTATTTTCTGCTCACTAAGCGAATAAGAATTTTTCTCAAGCTTTAAATCCAAAATATCACCCTCAATAATCTCTAGTTTTGAATCTTGAATCTCTCTATTAAATTTCTCTCTAAGTAATAAAGCTAAATCGCTATCTTTTTCAATAGCAATGACTTTTTTTGCTTTTTCTAAAAGAAAACTAGTTAAAGTCCCCTCTCCCGGCCCTACTTCAACTACTGTATCTTCTTTTTCAATTTGCGCAAAATCAGCAATTTTTTTTAAAATTCTTTTGTCTCTCAAAAAATTTTGTCCTAGACTTTGCTTAAGACTACGATGGGCAAGGCCCAATGATTTTTTTGATTTCATAATGTATGATAATACAATAACAGGTTAGACAAAAAATCAACATATGTTAAATAATTTTAAAACTTATCTCGAAAAAATACAG
>Ga0209542_10000661_pt1 | contig 82700 bp, 95 predicted proteins | sample RifCSPhighO2_01_FD_184028 | JGI IMG/M metagenome (GOLD analysis project Ga0209542, IMG submission 184028) | Soil microbial communities from Rifle, Colorado - Rifle CSP2_plank highO2_0.1 (SPAdes) (version 2) | ecosystem: Environmental > Terrestrial > Deep subsurface > Rock core/Sediment ...
TGCGTTGGCTTTTAGAAATGATTCAACTCCTGTTTTATTAAGACAGAATTTTATTACGATAGATTTCAAAGGCAAGAAAATAAAAATTCCTGAAATTGATAAAGCACAGTTTTTTTCTATTAATGAAGCAAAGAAAAAAATACTTCCTGCACAAAAAAAGTTTTTGGAAAAACTTGAAGAATTGGTCGATTAGTTAAAGAGCAAAATAGTTTATGGATTTACTTATTTTATAAACAAATTCACCTTTATTATTTTCAACCCTTTGAAAATGTAAATCTTCTCTCCCTACACCATACATAGTTTGCCCTTCTAATCTTTCTTGGACAAACCTTTTTCCTTCATCTAAAGAACCAACAACTTTCATATCAGCTAATATATTAGCTAATGCATCTAAAGAGTGGTATACATGACCCGACGTTTCTAATCCAAAAAACTCAGCAAATCTTTTCTTCGGGAAAATTCTTCTTTTAAAAAGGTATAATCCTTCATCCCCAAATTTATGGTAAGTTTCAAAATGTCTTTTCTCCGCAGCAAGTGTTTCAGAATATCTTTTATCCTCAGCACGGAATACTGCTGTCATATCAACTCCATGAGATTTCTTTATATCACTTACTGAAAGTTTTACCATATTAATCTCACTTTTTCGCTATTTATAAAGTTTATGATTATAAGATTCTAAATTAATTAGAATATTCTTTTAAGTCATTCATGACTTCATCTAAAGGCCTAGCTTCGAATAATTTTCTTCCTGTATACAAATTGGCTCCTGCTGAGTACATTTCACCAACTACTTCAACTAACTCCCTCGGCAAAGGTTTTAGATATGTTTTTACAAGTGGTTTCCATTCTTCAATACCATTTTTCTCTGCTTCTTTTTTTGCTCTTTGAACATCTCTTACCCAATCTGGCTGTAATAACTCATGAGCCCTTCTCAAAATTTCTTTACTAACTTGCTTGCCATTAAACAGGAATCTGTTTTCGTCAAGAGTTCCAAAAACATCTGCGAACATAATATTTCCATCAAAATAAACAAACTCAAATTTTCCATCATAATCTGTTAAACCAACATTTTTCGTTCTTTTTCCAATAATATCAACACCCACATTCCTTAGCCTTTTTAATTCGTCAAATTGTGAGATTGTCAAACCAGAAATTACATATGCTTCTTCATCCGTCAAGTTCCTATCTTTCTTTTCAAATTTCGTCGTGAAGTTGTAAACTGGTTTTGGAAACATATCTCCAGGACTTGGCATTTTACTTAATCCAATACTATCTAAAAGTTCTTCCAATTCTTTTTCTTTTCCTTCGCTGTCTAACTGCCTTAATTTTTTAAGCAAAGAGCTTCCTTCTGGAACACCTCTTCTGTAAATAACTTCCAACGGCACAACAAAATTGTTTACTCTTCTATGTTCTGGGAAAAATTCAAGATAGTTATATTCACCATCTAAAAAAAGTGGTTTTACCACATTCGCTAACTTAACAAGCATTCTATTACCAGGAGATGATATACGTTCTATTGATGTTGGGTATCCGGATTTATCAAAAATTCCACAGTAGTGGGATTTGGCTATTTTTTTGTCAATTAATTCAAAATTTAAAGACGCCATTGTACAAAGCGCTGCACCTTTGTTTGGGATTTCGTCAGGCATTTCCCCCCAATCAAAAACAGAATACCTATCTGAAAAACTGAAAACACCAACCCCTAATTCATTTTCAGTTGGTTTTGTATTAATTGTTAAGTCTTTTACACTTCCCATTATTTATTTTTTTCCCACGCAAATATTCTACCTTGAAATCGCGAGTCATCTTGTTTTAGGTAATCACTCTTAATCAATATTCTTGAAGACAATAAACCTCTTATTTCATCATTAACTCCAGAATACATCTGCGCAACAAATCTCCCAACATTTTCTGGCTCGTATATTGTCGCATTTGAACTTCCTGAAGGATTTCTGAAACAAGAATCATTTTTCAAACCGTCAGGTGGGCAACTTATTACAGGATGTAAAGAAAGATATGATAAAATCCCTGATAAGGAATCTATTCCTCCTGCAACTGCAACAAAAACCATTGAACCAGCTACAGAATTATAAGCTTCAACAATATTCATGATTTCCTTTGGCTGTTTGTGCGCTGAACAAACTCTTGCGAGGTTTGGAATATTATATCTTCCTAAAGATTTCACAATTTTTTCCACATGTTCTCCATCGCTTCCAGAACCAGCAATAATAACAGCACAACCTAATTTTGATTTTATTCTATTTTCAAATTCAATATCTATCTGACCATAATCTAAAGTCATAGATTTTTTTACTAAAAATACTATTTAAGCATTTATGTATCAAATCATAATTATTGAGGATGGGATTTTCTTTTAGAAATGGTAGAAAAAATTATTTAGTCTTGCTTCACTCCGTTTCGCTCAAAATTCCACTAATGTCTGAATTTTTCGCATTAAATACTTTTTAGCGAAAAACTTAATGAAGTAAGTTTGGAACTGCATTAATCAACTAGGACGAATGTGCGAGCGATTTAATGGACAACTAATTTTATTGAGAAACAGCTTCCAATGGTTTTTCAACATCTGCTTTTTTGTTTTGGTCAGGGAAAATTTCTGAAAGTTTTTTTGAACCTTCTTTCAAAATTTTCAAATTAATCTGAACGATTTCTGGAGATATTGTATTTCCCCTCACGGTTTTTCTCAACTTCAAACCTTTAGGCCTATTCTTGCTTCTTTTTCTTTTCCCTTCTTTCTTAGGCCTTTTTTTCATTCCTTTTCCATAGGTCAAAAGAATTCTTTTCAAACCGATTCCTTCAACATTTTCCATAGACGTAAAACCGGCTTTGTCACTGAGACCTGTAATCTGAAATTCGTAAGCATTCAGTTCAGGAGAAATCTCTGTTCCGGCAATTTTGTCTTTTAGAATTTTCCCAATAAGCTCTTCGTTATCAATATCTAAGTGAAATGTCTTTCCTGTCTTTTCTGAAATATTTACTTTGAAAACCATGCTTATTAATTAGGAAATGAGTTTTTAAGAGTTTCCCTCTTTGCACCGATAAAAATCAGTAGCAAAGAAATCAGTAAAACTAATATTGTTATGGTTTCATAGTCAAATGAGTTTTGTTCATAAACAGAGAAGCCTGTCATGTAAGATGCTAGAAAAAATATTGTTGTGATTACTCCCATTGAGCCGATTATCAGCATCATCTGGCTCTTGGATTTTTCCTCTAAAGAAGAAGGATTTTTTTTGAGTTTTGCAATTTCTTCTGTCAATTCACTAATTTGTGTTGAAAGTTTTTCTCTTTCTTTCTTATCTCTTATTCTCTCTTTTTGGTCTTCCAAAAGGAGCATTTTTTGTCTGTGTGCCTCAACAGATTTTATAGTTTGCTTTCCTGCTCCATAACCAGCGCCGATAATTGTTCCTGATGTCACGGGATTTTCATGCGCTAAATTTTGAAAGTAATCAAAAAAACCCCTTCTTGAGATTGTTTCTGGAATTTCTTGAATTGCAGGAGTTTCTTCTCTTCTCAGAAAAAAGTTTGTTACATTTTCTGCAGCATTTTCAATTGTGTCAACAGCAGTGTTGATGCTTCCTGTCACGTTTCTGTATGCATCTCTTCCTACCCTGTAAACTTGTCCTGCTATATTTCCAGCAGTTCCGTAAATTCCTGAAACTGCTAAAATCCTTCCACCATAGCTGGCTCTCGCAAGAAATTCTCTTCGACTCACATCTTTTTCAGACTTCTCTTTTTTTGTTTTTTTTCTGACCATATAAATTTACTTGAATATCAATATCGTGTTGGGTTTTTTATACCAAAGACGTCAATATAACCGCGTTCATTTTTTCTCCAAGTAAATAACTTGTATGCTTCACTAAAATGATTAATAAATGACTCAAGTGTTGTTTCGTTTTCCGCAGAACCTATATGCTGTCGTTCTGGAAAACCCACAACATTAGATAGTCTTGTAGATGTTGGAGTTCTAAAATCAGAATCATCGTCAGAACCAACTAGTAATGGATCATAAATCAAACTGGAATTTCTTGGAGGTATCGAAGGACTATAAACTATATGCCTGCCCTTAGTTTCCAACACATCAGTTGTGATTTTTGGAGTTGGTTCTTCAGCAGTCCTCTTTCTCAAAAACTCAAGCCTTTCTAAAGGATTAGTTAAATCTTTGAGTGTTTTCATTTTATTTAAACGGTGAATTTGTATTTAAATTTTTTGTGCTTCACGTGTTCTGTCAAATCTTCGGTTGGTGAAAATTGAATAAAAGTTTAAAAGGAAGGAAGAATTAATTATTTTTAATGGGGCATTAAGGGATTAACTTGCTTGGAAAGAATAAGCAACTCCTTAATGTTGAATTTAAATTATTAGGATTTTTGGGCTTTTAAACTTTTTTTAGATTTCTATATTCCACAATTCTTCCTTCTTTTTCTGCTCTATCTATTCCTCGCTTCATTCCATCAGTAATTCCATAATCAGTATAAACTATGGTTGCCTCTGCAATCTTGACCCATTCTAATCCTGCTTCAATTCCTAATCTTCTCTCATCTAGATTATTATCATCCAAAACCCCTTCTTGAGTGTAAAGAAGATGAGAAGCAAAAGGATAATCTCCTTTTATAAAACAATCCCTCATACAAGCCCTTGCATATCTTAAATTTCTATCTAACTCTTCTTCTGTTTCTGCTTTATATGGGCTTTCCATAACAACTAATCTCGGCATACAAAACTTAGAGATATTTTATTTTTAAAGATTTCTTTAGAATTTACCAACCGATTAATTAACAACACCAAACACCAAAAAGCTTATATAACTTAGGAAACATATTTTGAAATAAAATGAATTATAAAATCGCTTTATCAGTGTTTGTGATTTCAATGTTTTTAGTTAGTACTGCATTTGTTTTGGCAAAGCCTGACTTAACATTCAGAGCAGTTGATGTCAATCCTTCAAAAGAACATGCTTCTGTAAACATTCCTGCAAATGCTATTGAAGTTTCACCAGATATCTTCAGTTTAGGAGCAACAACAGATATCGACGGAAAAATTGTAGAGGGATTTATGATTATTGACAGGAAAAAAGAAAATGCAAAGCCACCATGGGCTGGGGGAAATAAAAATAGCGGCAACAAGTGTTACGAATTTTTGTCAAATGGAGCAAAGTGGAAAAATAATGAGTCATGGATTGTTAATACTTCAAATAATCAAGGATTAAACGATAGTTTTATCTTTGACAATCTTGCTTCAAACATTTTTAAATGGGAAAATGCTTCTTCAGCTAATATACTCGGAGATGGAAACACAACAATATCAACTTTAGTCGCAGATACTCAAAGTCCTGATGGAGCAAATGAAGTTTATTTTGGAAGCATATCAGAAAACGGGGTTATCGCAGTAACAATTGTATGGGGTGTTTTCTATGGTCCACCAAGTCAAAGAGAGCTTGTAGAATGGGACCAAATTTATGACCAAGTAGATTTTAATTGGTCTTCAACAGGAGAAGCAAATAAGATGGACTTTGAAAACATAGCAACACACGAACTTGGGCATAGTATTGGAATGGGACATCCGTCAAGCGAATGCATCGAAGAAACAATGTATGCGTATGCTGACTTTGGAGAGACAAAGAAAAGAACCCTCAATACTGGAGATATAGAAGGCATTAGTGAATTGTATTAAAGTTTAACAAGAAGAAAAAAATGAATAAGAAAGGGAAATCAACAATTATTTTTGGGTTAATTGTAGTACTTGTCTTAGTAACTTTTGCAGCAGTAACAGTTCTCGCGTTTCACCCAGGTCAAAACAAAAATGGAGAAGTGCCTCAAGGACCTCACCAAACAGCTTGTGATAATCAGGGTAGACAGGGGATTAATATTGCAATAGAGAATGGTGGGATGGTACATTGTGGAGAAGTGCCACAATGTGTAGAAGTTTCCCCAGAGGAAATCCACTTTGGAGCGTGCACAGATATTTCCTTGATAGGTGAACTTAACATACTCCAATGCTGTACTCTAGAAGGTCCAGGAGGAATTGATTGCGGAGCAAACCAAGAGTGGGTAGTAGGTGTTGCGGCTTTCCCTACTTGCTACATTTCAAATTCCTAAATTTAAATATTGCAAGATTTGTATAAAGAAGGGGGCAATTCAGTAATTGGATTTGGATTGCCTATAGTGAGATAATAATCTTATTTTCCAATTCTTTTTAAAATATATTTTTGGTGATGGAAAACCCACAACTAAACTATAGACACGACGACTTTGAGTTTTCTTTTTTAGAATGTCACGCTTTATTTGTATTAATCTCCCACCAGCTTTTTTCTTTCTTTCATTTGGATTACATACGAATGACTGAAAATTTATAATCCCCAATCGGATTTTTGCTTTCTTTTGATTTCAGCAATTTCCTGAAGGAGTGAAATTTCTGAAGATGATAAAACATCTTTGTTTTTCTTTAGGTTTCTGAATTGGCTTTCCAGTAAATCCGAGTAGAGAAATGTTTCATTTTTTAACTGCCTTTCAAAATTCAATCCAGGAATTGAAATTGCAACTTCCATTCCTTGACTAGCCTCTGAGACTGATTTATTTTCAGATTGGATGTTTTTTATTCTCCCAATTTTTTCGCCTTGGGAATTTATTAAATGTATTTCTGAAATCGCCTTTCCTGTTTCAACTCTAACGCCAAAAATTGCAGGTTTTGTATTTCTGAAAATAAATTGTGGCAAGATTCTCGTTTTACATAATATACTTAGTCCAAGAAGTTTTTCTTTCTCAATTTTCTTTCTTTTTTCTTCCCTAAATTTTTTTATGTTGTCTATAAGTTTGTATATTACATCTTCTGTAAGAATTTTTACTTCTCCGGACTTTCCTAAATTTGGAGAATCTTCATCGATTGAAACATTGAATCCTGCAATCAAAGCATCAAGAGGATTTATTTTCAGGTTTGCTTTCGCAGATGCAATGTCTGTTTTGTTGATTTGACCTATTCCTGCCTTGATAACGGGAATGTTGTTTTCCCTCAGTAAACTTAGCAATGCTTCCAAACTTCCTAATGAATCTGCCTTTGCTATAATCCCTTGCTTTTGTGTTTTTATGTTTTCAAGAATTTCTTTCTTGAATATTTTTTCAATTTCTTCGAGATTGTTTTTGAAAACTATGAAAGGCATTCCTGGGAGAATGTCAAACTTCTCGATAAATTGTATTCTCATTCCTGTCGCTGCGTAGACTTTTTCTTTTGGCTGAAATTTGAAACTTAACGGGACTATCTCTTCAAGAATTCTTATTTTTGTGGCTCTTGGTTTTCCTTCAATGTCTGCGACTGCGATTTTGTCATCTTTTGACAACGTTCCTGAGTAGAGTATTGACTCTGCAAAACTCATTGATTTTTCTTTTTTTATTTCCAAGATAACTCCTTTGCCATCTTCAGTTACTTCTAATCTTTTTTCAAGATACTTTTGACTCAAACCGCAAAGAACCATCATCAACTCTGATAAACCTTCTTTTGTTCTACAACTTATGGGAACAAGGGCAATTTTTTTTGAGAAGTCAGAAATGTTATAAAACAAATCAGCATCAAATCCAAAGCTGTTCAAAGAACCGATTAATGTTAAATATTTTTCATCAAAGTTTTGCCTGACATTTATTGCCTGTAATTCAACTCTCTTCTTCAAATCTATGTCTTGAGATGAGAAGTTTTTCCAACCAGATATGTTATCAATTTTATTTAATACTATGATAAAAGGTGTTTTGTTCATTTTCAGGATTTGGATTACTTCTTGAGTTTGTGGTTTTATTCCTTCATTTATGTCAATGACTAAAATAGCTAAATCAGCAAGACTTCCTCCGCGCTTTCTTAAATTTGTAAAAGAAGCGTGTCCAGGGGTATCTATAAATAAAAATCCTGGAATTTTTAGACTGATCCCAAGTTTGTTTATAGCAGGAAAAAATTTCATTAATTGTTCTATTGGGTAAAGTGTGAACGAAATTTTTTGAGTTATCCCTCCTGCTTCTCCAGTTTGAACAGAACTTCCTCTAAGAGAATCCAATAAACTAGTTTTCCCATGGTCTACATGACCTACAACCGCGACTATTGGCTGACGTATTTTTTTTGTTTCCATGAAAATAAGAGAAAAAGAAAGGATTAAAAGGTTTTGGGAGAGAAAAATCACTTCAATTTTTGATTTTTCAAACTTTCAGAAATTATTGAATTAACATCTTTTATCATCATTTCAACATCTTTGTCCTTGAGGCCATGGACTTTCGCACCTATTGCAATTGTGTCATGGTGTGAAAAATGACATCCAACGCAATGCAATCCATATCCTAAAAATATAGGAACTATCTCAGGATACTTATCAATAATGTCATTTATCTTCATATCTTTCGTGACTAGCTGTTTTGATTCTTGTTTCATTTTGTTCATCCCTGAATAGCTTTCAAGTAATTTTCATTGACTTTTTCCCAGTTTATGACTTTCAAGAAAGCGTCAACGTATTCTGGGCGTTTGTTTTGATATTTAAGATAATATGCATGCTCCCAAACATCAACGACTAAAAGAGGAATTTTTCCCTGTGAGATTGGAGATTCCTGGTCGTGAGTTTGCATTATTTCTAGTTTTCTTGTTCTTGGATTCAAAACAAGCCATACCCAACCGCTACCAAAATGGCTAACCGCTGCGCCTTTGAATTTTTCAACAAAAACCTCGTAGCTTTGAAAATCTTTTTTTATTGCTTTCAAAATTTCTCCATTTGGCTTTGAATTCTTTTTTAAAACTGTCCAAAAAAAAGAATGATTGAAATGTCCGCCACCGAAATTTCTCACAGCTGTCCTGATTGTCTCTGAAACTGAATCAATCTCTTTCAAAATTTCTTCAATAGGTTTGTCTAAAAGCTCCTCATGCCCAACAAGAGTTGTGTTGAGTTTGTCAACATAAGTTTGATGATGCTTTCCGTAATGTATCTGCATTGTCTCCTTGTCTATGTAAGGCTCAAGCGCGTCATAGGCATAGGATAGTTTTGGTAATTCGTGTGCCATATTTTAAAGATTGTAAAGATTTTTATAAAGATTTTGGTTGTGTCAGTTCTGTATGTAAAAATTTGGATAAAAAACTAATTTTTCAGACAGAAAATAAATCAAAAAAAGGCATTTCCTTATTCCTTACTTTATCAAATTCCTTTTGTAATTTGTTTAAATCAATAGGAGATAAAGCAATCATCTTAGATATAAAACACAATCTTTATTTAAATTTATTTAATCATTAAAGAATGGTTTACTTTTTTCAAAGGCTGGTTTGCACAAACACAGTAAATATTATTAAAACCTTCTTTCTTAAATTTTCAAGCCTCTGTGGCACATGTTAAGACACCTACGGTTTCCTCACACTGACCTTCCCTTTCAACAATATTAAAAAGAGAGTATACGACTTTCCATAAAGCCTCTGTCGCATAATGGTATTGCACGCGACTCGAACTCGCGGCCTTTTGGGCATCCAGGTTCGATTCCTGGCAGAGGCGTTTTGTAAAATGAAAAAAAGAATAATTACACTTATAATCGTGGTATTTTTGATAATTGTTTTGACAATTGTAGTTTACAACAAAAACTCAAAACCAACAGTTTGTTTTTTGGGGAAATGTTTTGAAGTTGAAATCGCAAAAACAGACGAGGAAAAATCTCGGGGCTTGATGTTTCGCGAAAGCCTAGGAGAAGATAAGGGGATGTTATTTGTTTATGATGACGAAGGAATTTATGTTTTTTGGATGAAAAACACACTTATGCCTCTTGATATTATATGGATTAACTCTGATTTTGAAGTTGTTCATGTTGAGAAGAACGTCAAACCTTGTATTAACTTTGAAAACTGCGAGATTTTCCAGCCGAGCATTAATGCAAAATTTGTTTTAGAGTTAAATTCTGGGGTTGTTAATACTTTAGAAATTGAAGAAGGAAAGAAAGTAAAGTTTTATAATATTAAGTAATTTTTTTCTCATATGAAAAATTATATTGATAATTTGTTTTCGGCATGGAAAGAAGTATTTGGAAAACCTAGATATTTTATTCTAGCTGTTTTTGTTGCATTAACTTTTTATTCAATAAATGTTTTTATTGCAAGTTATAGTTCTCTTATTTCTGTTTATACTCAACAAGGATTTTTCCAAGCCGTTGAGATCTTTTCAATATTTTTTGTTGGGTTTATGGATAGAATTTTCTTTAGTTCATTTATAACCTTAATAATAATAGCAGTTCTCTTTGGGATTTTAATAAGTTTGATAACTTACAAAACAAACATGATTAAAAACAACTCTGGAAAAACAATGGGTTTTTTAGGAACAACAGGAATTTTTCTCGGTGTTCTTGCTCCTGGTTGCGCTGCCTGTGGAATTGGGTTGTTATCTTTTTTAGGAATCAGTGCTGCGATATTAAATTTTCTACCTTACAATGGTTTGGAACTTTCAATTTTAGCGATTTTAGTTTTAGGATATGCTACCTTGAAGATATCAGAAGATATAAGAATAGGAATTATTTGCAAAATTTGAAAAAATTAGAGTTTTACAATATATAGTAAAGAGTATGCAAACATTTTTAAATATAAAAAACAGAATTTAAGAAATGGCAGAAGATTCAATAACAATAAAAAAAGATTCACTGTGGAAATACTCTACTTTTTTATTGCTGGCTGTAATTGTGATTGGTGGTGTTTTGATGTTCTCAGGAAACAGTTCAACAGGAAATGTTGCAGATACTGGAACAGATACACAACCTGGTATTATCAGTGCGAGTGTTGATGACGACGCTATTCTTGGAGACCCTAATGCAGAGATTACAATAATTGAATTTAGCGACTATCAATGTCCATTCTGTAGAAAATTCTGGACAGAAACCTTACCATTGATAAAATCAGAATATATTGACACTGGAAAAGCAAGACTTGTTTACAGAGATTTTCCTTTAACAAGTTTGCATCCAGTAGCAGTAAAATCTGCTGAAGCTGCAGAGTGTGCCAGAGATTTGGGAGGGGATGTAGCATACTTTGAAATGCACGACAAGATGTTTGAAGAACAAAACATTTTAGATTCGGGAAGTGCGCAAGGATCTGTAACAAAAACAGTAACCTATACAACAACTGATTTAAAGAACTGGGCAAAGGAAATTGGATACAATATTGACTCATGTCTTGACTCTGGAAAATTCAGTAGCGAGGTTCAGAAAGACTTAGCTGACTCACAATCAGCTGGAGGAAGAGGAACACCTTACTTCATAATAATGAAGACAGGCGACAAAGAAGGGACACCTCTTGAAGGGGCATATCCATTTGAAGCTTTCAAGCAAGTTATTGACTCGGTATAATTTTACTTTTGTATTTAATTTATATAGCTAATAATTTTTTATTTAATATGTTTAATGAAATAACTTCTGCAGTTCTCGAAAACGGAATTTTTATAGTGGATATATTAATTCTACTTTTTTTGATAGCTGTATTTTACAAAAAAGTCCTGAAAAAAGAAAGTGCTTTGGTTGACGATTTTTTCTCATTTATAAGAAAGTATTATTTCTTACTTGCATTTCTCGTTGTTTTAGTAGCAACTTTAGGAAGTTTATTTTACTCAGAAATAATCGGTTACCCATTATGCCCATTGTGCTGGGCTCAAAGAATATTTATTTATCCTTTAGTTATCATTTTTGGAGTTGCATTGTATTACAAAAATCCGGGAGTGATAAAGTATTCGATTGCTTTGAGTGTTTTTGGACTAGCTATTGCAATATATCATTATATTTCACAGGTTTTGCAAACAAGCGTTTGTGATGTAGCTCCTGGAGGAGCAGACTGCATTGTAAAGTACATAAATGCGTATGGCTACATAACTTTTCCGATGATGGCAATTACTATTTTCATGATAATTATAATTCTTGGATTGATAAAGTTGAAAAAGATTTAATCATATTTCTCAAAAAATATTCTGTCTTTCTCAAAACCTGATTTTTCAAGTTTCTCAACAACAGAGCCAATCATTTCTTTTAAACCACATAGATAAAAATGTCCAGTGAAATTTTTTGGAGTGTATTTGTCAATGAAATTCTGGACATAGCCTTTATTTTCAAAATTAGGATTTTTCGGCTGGCTTAAAACATTGTAAAATTTGAAATTCCTATATTTTTTTTCAAGTTCTGTAAATTCCTTGTCGTATAAAATTTCATCCTCGTTTCTGAATCCTTTAATGAAAATTAGTTTTTTCTTGAATCCTTTTTCTAAAAGATAAGGTATCATACTTATGAAAGCGCTGATTCCTGTTCCGGTTGAGGTAAAAATCAAATCTTTCTTTTTTGAACTATCAGCGACGATAAATTTCCCCAATGGACCAAATAATTCTATTTTGTCACCTTTTCTTAATTTGCTTATGTATTCAGAAGTTTTTCCAATTTTCTGGACTCTAATGCAAAATTTTCCAAATCCTTTTCCCGGAGTTTCAGCAATTGAATAAGGTGTTCGCAGTTTTTTACCATTTTCCATTCTGGCTATCGACAAATATTGTCCCGGAGTAAAATCAAAATCTTTAGGAAGAGAGTATTTTAGATTAACAACAGAAGGCGTCAGCATTTTGTTATCAAGAACTTCTGATTCAAATATTTTAACAGCCATTTTAATTTTCTGAGATTTTTCCGTTTTTCATAGTAAATATCTTATCTGGCTTTAAAGACTTAATCATCTCATCGTAATGAGTTATCACAAGAATTGTTTTTTCTTTGTCCATAAAACTTTTTATTTTTCCAAATATCTTTTTAAGATATTCTTTATCAAGACCAGAGTCAACTTCATCAAGTATTACAATTTTTTGGTTTAATATAGACATTTGAAGCACTTCAATTAGTTTTTTCTCTCCACCAGAAAAACCATCATTCAAATATCTAGACGGAAGGTTCTTATTTAAATCCAATAAATTTGCTTCTTTTTCTATAAGATTTTGAAATTCTAAAAAAGATTTTTTGTTTTCACTCAGGGAATTATGTGCTTGCCTCAGAAAAACATTTACTGGAACTCCTGGAACTTCAGGAGGTGATTGAAAAGACATGAACAATCCTTTTTTTGCCCTTTCACTCACAGATAAATTAGTTATATCTTCTCTTTCAAGAAATATTTTCCCGTTAACTATTTTGCACTTTGGATTTCCCATAATTGCATTTGCCAAAGTTGATTTTCCACTACCATTTTTTCCCTTTAAAACATATAGTTTTCCTTTTTCTAGATTTATGTTTATTTCATTAAGAATTTCCTTTCCATTAACTTCAACATGAAGATTTTTTATATTGAGCATTTTACCTCAACGCCTTTTTAGTTGCTTCTAATGGTAATAAAGCACATTTAATTCTTGCGGGATTTATTTTTATTTTTAATAATTTTAGAATTTCATTTTTCTCAAACTTTTTTACATCTTCGATTTTCTCTCCTTTAAGTTTTTCCGTTAGCAACGACGCTGAAACCATACTTATAACACAACCACTTCCACTAAATTTAGCGTCTAGGATTTTTCCGTTTTTAACTTTCAGCTGAATTGTTATTTCGTCGCCACACATAGAGTTGTATTCTGTGTCTTTATTAGTGGGGTTTTCCATTGTCCCATAATTTGACGGGCTTTTGTAAAGCTCAAGTATATGCTCTTTGTACATTCTATCAGATAAATCGTCGTGTTTCATGTTATTTGTTAAATTTTTTGTTTATTTCCTTCAACGCTTCAACTAATCTATCAATGTCTTCAAATGTATTGTAAATGTAAAAACTGATTCTGCATGTCCCACCATGAGGAATTTTTAATTTTTCCATTAAGGGCATTGCACAGTGATGTCCTGCTCTTACACAAATTTTGTAGTCGTTAAGTAAAGAGGCAATGTCGTGAGGGTGAACGCCTGAAAGATTAAACGAGATTATTCCTGCACTTTTTTCTTTTGGATGATAAATTTCAATTTCAGGAATTTCCCTCATTTTTTTTATTACATAATCTGTTAATTCTTCTTCCCATTCATGAATATTTTCCAATCCAATATTTTCTATGTACTTTATTGCTTCACTTAATGCTATAACTTCTACAATGTTTTGGGTTCCTGCTTCAAATTTATAAGGAGTATTTGCCCATTCAGCGTCTTTTAGAGTAACTTTTTTTATCATTCCACCTCCGAAGTTAAACGGCTTCATTTTTTCAAGTAATTCTTTTTTTCCATACAATATACCTACTCCTGTTGGTCCAAGCATTTTATGCCCTGAAAAAACCAGGAAGTCACAATCAAGTTTTTTCACGTCTATTTTAATATTCTGTACACTTTGAGCACCGTCGACAATTGTTATAATTTCTTTATTTTTCTGCCTTGCTATTTTAATTAATTCCTTAACAGGGTTTATTGTTCCGAGAACATTTGAAACATGTGCAAAACTTAAGATTGCAGTTTTATCTGTTATTTTGTTTTTTGCGTCTTCTAAGTCAAGAGTAAAATCACCTTTAACTTTGATAAATTTCAATTCCATATTCTCTCTTTTAACCATCTGCTGCCATGGAACGAGATTTGAATGATGTTCCATTTCTGTTAAAAGAATTTCATTTTTTTCTCTTGGTGAAATTGATTTTAGAGTATATGAAAAGAGATTTATTGCTTCTGTAGCATTTTTTGTAAAAACTATCTCTTCATGATGGGCGTTTATGAATTTTGCAACACTTTTTCTGGATTGTTCATAATCCTCAGTTGCTTTTTCAGCTAAAGTATAAACTCCACGAGAGATGTTTGCGTTTTCCTTTCTGATAAAATTATCAACAGCCCTAATAACAATTTCAGGACGTTGAGAAGTCGCAGCACTGTCTAAGTAAATCAGTCCAGGATTATTCTTGAAAATAGGGAAATCCCGCTTCAGTTTTTTTGCTGTCGTATTGTTGAGTTTCATTTTAAATCACTGAATTTTCAATCTCCATTTCTATAAGTCTGTTTAATTCAACTGCATATTCTAAAGGAAGTTCTTTTATAAGAGGCTCTATGAATCCTAAGACAATCATTTTTGTCGCTTCTTCTTCAGAAAGTCCGCGGGACATTAAATAAAATAGTTGCTCTTCACCTATTTTTCCGACGGCAGCTTCGTGAGATGCATCAACTTTGCTTTCTGAGACTTCCATTGAAGGCAAAGTCATTGAGTGACTTTTATCATCAAGCATCAATCCGTCACACCTTACGAAAGATTTTGAGTTAATTGCTCCTTTTTTTATGCTTACTAAACCTCTGTACATTGTAGTTCCGGAATTTTTGCTTATTCCTTTGCTTATTATTTTTGAACTTGTTTCAGGAGCAAGGTGATAAATCTTACAACCAGTGTCTTGAATTTGCCCTTGAGACGCAAAAGCAATTCCAATGTAATCTGTTTTCGCATTTTTTTCCAGCAAGATACTGCATGGATACAACATTGTTATTTTGCTTCCCATATTCCCATTCACCCATTCCATCATTGCATTTTCATAAACCAAAGCACGTTTTGTATTTAAGTTGTAAGTGTTTTTGCTCCAATTTTCTATGCTGCTGTATCGAACTTTTGCGTTTTTCAAAACGTGAATTTCAACGCAACCTGCATGCAATGAATTTTCGCTGTATAAAGGAGCAGAACAACCCTCAATGTAATGAATTTCTGAATTTTCGTCTGCGATGATTAATGTATGTTCAAACTGCCCCCCACTACGAGCGTTCATTCTAAAATATGCTTGCAATGGCAAATCAACTTTCACATTTTTTGGCACGTAAATAAAAGTCCCTCCGCTCCAAACAGCAGCATGTAATGCACTGAACTTGTGTAAGTTTGGATTTACGCAGTTTGTCATGAAGTATTTTTTCACAAGTTCAGGGTATTCCTCAACGGCTTTATCCATGTCAAAGAAAATAACTCCTTTTTTTTCCAGGTCTTTTCTTAAATTGTGATAAACAATTTGTGATTCGTATTGTGCTCCCACTCCTGCTAGAGCTTTTCTTTCTGCTTCTGGAATTCCCAACTTTTCATACGTTTCCCTTATCTCTTTAGGAACTTCAGACCATGAAGCTGAGTTTTTTTTAGCTTTTGGCTTCATGTAAAAATAAATTTCACCAAGATTTAATTCACTCAAATCAGGACCCCAATTCGGCATCGGCTTTTTGTTGAATATTTTTAAGGCATTAATCCTTTTCTGCAACATCCAATCTGGCTCATTTTTGTCTTCTGAAATAAGTCTAACTATCTCTTCACTCAACCCAGGTTTTGCCTTGAATTCCAGGTTCTCAGGATTGTAACTATCGTACTTTTCTCTGTTTAAGGATAATTCCATAGAATATGCAATAAAAAAATATTCTTAAAGTTAACTATTGTTAAGAAATTTGGTTTTGTAAAATCTGTTCTCCCTAACTTTTATAAACTATTTTTCTGTTGATTTAACATGGCAGCAACACCACCAGACGCAAAAAAAAGGAAACTTGACTATAATGTTAGTCAGCCGGTTTATGATGAATTTATCAAAGCCTGCAGCAGGAAGGGTTTTGCACCTCAGATAATTTTGGAGCAGGCAATGAAGAAGTTTGTCCAAACAGGTCAAGTTTAATTCTAAAATCTTAAAAACTCTTTTCCATTAGAATTTTCATGACAAAAGTTATGCCGCAGGAAATAGAAGTTTGGTACCTCATTCCTGCCTTGAGAAGAGAACTTGCTAGGATTTTTCTTGTAAAATATGGGTTAAATCAGAAAAAGGCGGCTGAGATTCTCGGAATTACAGAATCTGCAATTTCCCAGTATCTTAATTCAAAAAGAGGAAACGAGATAAAATTCGCAAAGAATGAAGTAAAGCAAATCGAAAAAGGTGCTGAGAAAATCATGAAAGACGAAAAAAGTGCACTGAAAGTTGTTTATAATTTGTGTCTCCTTTTCAGAGAATCAAAAGTCATCTGCTCAATCCATAAAAAACACGATAAAAAAATCCCAAAAGACTGTGATGTTTGTTTTGAGAAATAGGTTTATTTGAACTGATTCATCGATTCCCGAAATGCGGTATCAGGGAATCGAACCCTGATTTGAACGTCTTTGCTTTCCCATCTTGAGCGAAGCGAACATCTTCAGGAAGGGTGATGGTCAGGGAAACCTTGGTTTCCTTACCTTGGCAACGTCCTGTTCTACCATTAAACTAATACCGCTAATGTTTAAGATAAAAATAATAAGTTTAAAAGATTTTAATATTATGTGTTTTATATAAAATTGCTTTGCTAGATTAAGGTTAAAACATTCGCACTTTCGTGCTCACTCATTTGTGTGGCTCAAAACTTACTTCGTTAAGTTTTCCGCGATAAATAAATTTTTAACGAAAAAATCTGTCAGAGACGATTTTTGAGTTTACATTAATCCGAGTGGAACGAAGTGGAGCGAGCAATTTTTAATAATCATCACTGTAAGGCATGCCACCGCCAGAAATCTTACCGCCTTTACTTGAATTTCCAGAAGAGGCGATTACGTCATCAATTCTTAAAATCATTACTGCAACATCTGTCGCGGAATTTATTGCCTGGCTTTTTATTCTCATGGGCTCAACGATTCGCGACTCAAGAACGTTTTCAATTTTGTTTTTGAATAAATTCAGTCCTGCATTTTTTTCCCCCGAATCATGCCGTGATTTTAATTCAGTCAAAACATCAATTGGGTCGAGTCCTGCGTTTTCTGCGAGGGTTATCGGAATGAATTCTAGGGCAGATGCGAATTCTTCAACAGCTAATTGTTCCCTACCAAAAAGACCTTGTGAAAATTCTCTCAATCTTCTCGCAAGTTCAATTTCAACAGCGCCACCACCTGGAACAATCAGTCCATCTTTAAGAGAACATGAGACATCTCCTAATCCGTCTCTTATTGCTCTTTCAATTTCATCCATAACATGACTCGTTCCTCCATGAATAAGTATTGTCATTGCTTTCGGATTTTTGCAACCATTCACATAAGTCAAAACATCGTCGCCGTGTTTTATTTCTTCGACCATTTCTGCATTTCCAAGCTCATTCAAAGTTAATTCATTTAAGTTGCTTACAATTTTTCCGCCTGTCGCTTTTGAAATTTTTTCCATATCACTTCTTGAAACCCTCCTACATGTATAAATCCCACTTTTTGAAAGTAAATATTGAGAGAAGTCATCAACTCCCTTTTGACAAAAAACCACATTTGCTCCTGAGGATTTTATTTTTTCAATCATTCTCCTAGTTTCCATCTCTTCCTGCTCTAAAAAACTTCTTAATTGTTCAGGAGAAGAGATTGAAATTTTTGTGTCTATCTCAGGATTCCTTAACTCAACAGGGAAATCTAAAAGAGCAATTCGTGCATTTCTTACTATAGAAGGCATGTCATGTGAAATTTTTTCCTTGTCGAAAACAATTCCCGAAATAATTTCCGTGTCGCCTATTCCGTCGCCTTTTGATTTTTCAATTTTCAAATTATTCAAATCTATTTTACCGTGGTCGTTGATTTGCCTTATTGCCTTTACAATTATTTCTGCAAATTTTTCTTTCGAACTCTCCGCGCCCTTTCCAGTCATTGCAGTCATCGCAATCTGCTTCAACAATTCATCATCTTCAGGGGTTATTTTTAAAGCAATTTCACGCAAAATTGCCTGAGCTTTTTCAGCTGCAATCCTATAACCTTTTGAAATAACTGTTGGGTGAATTTTTGAATCAAGAAGTTTTTCTGCATTTTCAAGAAGTTTTCCAGCAAGCATCACTGCAGTTGTTGTTCCGTCGCCGACTTCTGTCTCCTGAGTTTTTGCTATTTCGACCATCATCTTCGCGGCAGGATGCTCTATCTGCATTTCCTCGAGAATTGTCACACCATCATTTGTAACAATTATATCATTCGTAGGGGAGACGAGCATCTTGTCCATCCCCTTAGGGCCAAGAGTTGTCTTCACTATTTCTGCTACGGTCTTAGCAGCCAGAATGTTATTTCTTTGCGCATCTTTTCCCATCAATCTTTGAATATCTTCCGGCATTATAACTAATGGTTTGTCAGCCATGATATATCATTTTATATGAAATTTTTAAAGATTGTTGTGGTAAAAACTGTAAAAATACTTTATAAATCACTACTCTAAAAAGATATTTAAATAAAGTTTGGTAAATAAATAAAAGAAACACTAGGTAAAATGGCAGAAAAAGACACCGTGTATAGTAGCAAAATAAAATATTCAGGAGTATTTTCGTTCAAAGATTTCTACAAATTTTGCTATGAATGGCTGACTGAAGAAACTGGTTTAACAATCACTGAAAATAAATACTCTGAAAAAATTTCTGGAGACTCAAAATCCATAGAAATTAAATGGTCTGGAACAAGAGAGATGACGGATTATTTTAAAATTGAAGCAGATGTTTCATTTATGGTTATGGGGCTTACAAAAGTTGAAGTAAATGAAAATGGAAAGAAAATTGAAACAAACAAAGGAACTGTTCAATTGGGAATAAAAAGCTCGCTTGTTAGAGATTATAATGGTAAATTCGAGACGACTGCATTCAACAAATTTCTAAGAGGAGTTTATGAAAAATGGGTTATACCATCGAGAATAAATGAATTTCAAGGAAAAATTTCTTCGGATTCTGACGAATTTCTGGCGCAGGCAAAGGCTTATCTTGATTTGGAGGGAAAAAGATAGATAGCGATTGACAATAAAAACCTTTAAATATAAAATCTATTTTGATTCTATAATGAAAAAAGAGATTTTGTTTGTATTAATTTGTTTGTTCTTTATGCCTTATGTTTTAGCAATAAATGTTGCAGTTGAAAAAGTCAGTGCGAATGATGTTATTATAAATGGAGTAGATGACCCTGCTTTTTTTGAATTGAAGATAAAAAACATCGGCGCTTCTGACAATTTCCAATTCTATAATTTTTTGGGATTTAGTATGGCACCAAAAGGAACTGTCGCAATAGCATCTGGAGAAACAAAAAATGTTCAGTTGATAGTTTATCCAAGAGAGGATTTGAAAGTCAACGGATTTTACACTTTCCAATATTTCATAAGGTCACAAAATGGGGATGAATCAACGCAGGAATTAACTATAAAAATGGTTGATTTAAAAGATGCATTTGAAGTTGGCTCTGGAGAAGTCAATCCTGAATCAAACTCAATTGAAATTTACATTCACAACAAAGAAAATTTCAATTTTGAGCAAGTAAACGCTAGGTTCAGCTCTGCATTTTTTGATTTTGAAGAAACATTTTCTTTGAATTCTTTGGAAAGGAAAAATTTTGAGGTACAGCTTGACAAGGAAAATTTTAAAAAGCTTATGGCTGGTTTTTACACGCTTAATGTAGATGTTAAAGTAGAAAACGAAGAAGCCGATGTTGAAGGAATGATAAAATTTGTTGAGAAAGACATCCTGACAACAACAAAGGAAGATTACGGTTTTTTAATAAATACTCAAGTAATAGAAAAAACAAATGAAGGAAACCTAATCGCTGAAACTGAAACAGTTATAAAAAAGAACATTTTATCGAGGCTATTCACAACCCTAAGTCCAGAGCCGAGTTCCGTAGACAGGCATGGTTTGTCAGTTTATTACACGTGGAGCAACAAAATAAATCCTGGAGAAAAATTCTCTGTGACTGTAAGAACAAACTGGCTTTTCCCATTGCTGGTAATATTTTTCATAGTTGTTATAGTTGCATTAGCAAGACAATACTCCAGTACAAATGTTATCTTAAGTAAAAGAGTCTCCTTTGTTAAATCAAAAGGAGGAGAATTTGCATTGAAAGTTTCAATAGTATTAAAGGCTAAGAATAGTGTTGAGAGAGTTAATGTTATTGATAGATTGCCAAATCTTGTAAAAGTCTACGAGAGATTCGGCGGAGAACATCCAAAAAGAGTAAATGAAAGTGCAAGAAGAATTGAATGGGAATTTGAGAATCTTCAGCAGGGAGAATCTAGAGTTTTGAGTTACATAATATATTCAAAGATAGGTGTTATAGGGAAGTTTGCACTTCCTTCAGCTACAGCAATTTATGAAAAAGATGGAAAGATTCAAGAAGCATATTCAAATAGGGCATTTTTTATGACAGAACAAAGGAAAAAAGAGATTGAGGAGTAAAATTTGCGTGTTTAATAAGTAATTTTTGTTTAAATTACCTATTTTTTGTGATTAAAAGATTTTACTCACTTTTGTATTAGAAAAACTCTCGTTCGTAAACTCACTCGAATTTAATATAATTGTTATTCTAAAATTGTGAATTAGTCGTAAGTTATTTTTTTGGATTTAAATGTTTTAATAAATATCTGAGCGCAGCGAAGCAATTGTTTAATAAGTCACAACAATTGGAATTTCTCAAACAAATTTTTAAGAATAAGAACTTTTAAAAATAAATTATTCTCTATAATTTGACTCCCCGTAGCTTAGTGGTTAAAGCGCTTGGCTGTAGGTTTTTCCTAAGGTTGAGACTCTCTTTATGAACTCAGAGAACCGCGATGAAACCCCAAAAGTCAAGCAGTGCCCGAGAGATCCCAGGTTCAAATCCTGGCGGGGAGATTTTATATTAGAAAATTCTTAACGAACGCCAATATGTGTCATTCAAGGGAGATTTTTCAAAATATCTTTCAGAAATCAATAATACTTATATACAGTTTTCTTTTATTTAAAAGATGGAAAGGGAAAGGGTAATTGAAATTTTTCTTGGATTAATCTTAATTGTTTTAATGTTTATTATGATATTATTAATAATCAGTATTTCTGAAGAAGATGAAATTGGTGAAGCATCAACCACTACAATTTCAAATTCATACAATACACACACATATTACAACCAAGATGAATATGGTTATGAAAAAGATTATACAAAAACTAAAGAAGCCCATCTAGATTATGGATATTATAAGAAGGATTATGGAGAATATGATTATCCGGATTACATTTCCGCCAAAAACTACAGAAAGTATGAAGGATTTTTTGGAAATGATATATATGAGTACACAGTTTATGTAAAAAATAAAGATTATGACGGGGGTTATTTCACTGTAAACTTTTACGTTACAGATTATTTCGGAAAAACAAATACAGAATCACTGACTTATTATATATACCCTAAAGAAGAAAAGAAATTTGTTTATAAAGATGTTTACACCGACGGGAAGAAGTACAAATCCTGGAATTATAAGGTAATTCCAGAAACGAAAATTCAAAAGAGATATTATGATAAGAAAGCATATTATTTCGGCTAAAATTTAATATACTCTTCCATAGAAGTATTTATAAATACCAATTTTATTACATAATTAATTAAAATAAACCGAGGACAAAACTTGATTTTTAGATTTTGCCTTTGGGAAATAAAAAAGAGGAAAAAAATGAAGGAAGAACCTCTTGATCTTGAAGAAGAGGAAGAAGATGAATTTTTGGAAGAGCTAGACTTTCTTGACGAAGATTAATTTTTATTTTTTTATTTCTAGTTTTATTTCGTTATTATTTTTATCTAACTCATCAGAATCTGATTCTATTACGAGGCTTATTTCATTAACACTTATTTTTGCTACAAAAATATTAGTCAAAGTTGAAGAAATTCCATAACCAATGTCTAGGGAATCATACTCCAGCTTCTTTATTTCCTTGTCATCAGCATATATAATCAATGAAAATCCCTCTATTTTTGCCAGTCCGTTATTTAATATAGTAAAGTTCAAATCTAAATACCTACCAATCATACTTGCAGATGAGTTTTCCAATACTAAATCCGGTAGTTCCTGGACTGAATAAATCTCATCTATGAAATCAATCATGTCATTTCCTATTTCCTGATTGCAATTACTTGTGTGATACATTATGTTCCCGGGGTTTTGTGAATGGTTAAAACCAAGCGCGTGAAATATTTCATGTAGTGCAACATTCGGCCTTGGGCATTTTGATTCTCTTAAGATTAGTATTTCACCCCGGAGTATGACATTAAAATTTTTCGTCTTTATTATTTTTGTCGGACCTCCTTCTCCTGCAATGAACAATCCTTCCTCAATCCTATTTTCAGAGTCGCATGTTGCATAAATATCTTCGTCTATTTCCGCAGGATAAAAATCCAAAACAGTCAAGTTAGATATTATTCTAAATGCATTCTCCAAGTCGTTCTTTTTCTGTAATGGACATTCGTAAATTCTGTAAGAAATTTCTTTTTTTGGATACCTCATATTCTCATAAAACTGCTTTACGCTTCCGTTTAAACTTGAGTTATCAAAAACATAACTGAAGTTACTATCAAAAACCTCATTTTGAGAGAATTCTATCTCGTTGTAAGGAAGCATCCAATAAACAACAAGCAGCAAAATTACAATTACTGCAAAAATTCCGCTGAAAATCGCACCCCAATTCATAAAATTAGCTAGGTATATTGTTATATAAACCTGCTTATAAAAAAGAATTTTGCAATCTTTATAAAAAGAAAAAAAGAAAAAGTTTTGTTAATTACAAGTCATCGTCGTCAGATGTGTCTTTGCCTTCAGTCTTTTCTTCATCTTCATCTGTCTCTTCTTCGTCATCCATTGATTCATCTTCTTTCATTATTTTATCTTCTTTCATTATTTTATCTTCTTTCATTATTTTATCTTCTTTCATTATTTTATCTTCTTTTAATTGGTAAAAATTTTGATAAAATCATTTCTTTTTTACAATTTCGTTGCAAATACCTGCTGCAACTGTCTGCCCGGCGTCTCTTATAGAAAATCTTGACATGTAAGGATTGTCTTTTTGAGTTTCCAGAGCTAAGTTTCCTCTAGGCTGAATTCTTACTTTTGCAGCGTCGCCATTTTTAAGAAAATCTGGATGTTCTTTTATTGTTGCTCCTGTTCTTGGGTCTATCTGAGCAATTAATTCTGTAATCTGGCATGGAACTTGTGCTGTGTGAATGTGGAATACAGGAGTATAACCTTTAGCCAAAACAGTTGGGTGATTTATTACAGTTATTGTTGCGATAAATTCTTCAACGACAGGAACTGGCTTACCTGCGTCGCAGACAACATCACCACGCGCTATATCTTTTTTACCAACGCCACGGATGTTTATTCCAACATTGTCTCCAGCCAAAGCTTCATCCATTTGTTCATGATGCATTTCAATTGTCCTTAATTCTCCTTCAATACCTTTTCCAGTTCTACCAGGAAGAACAAGTACTTTGCTTCCTTTTTTCATAACTCCTGAAATTACTTTACCGACAGGCACTGTTCCTATTCCAGTAATTTCGTAAACGTCCTGGACAGGCATTCTCATTGGGAGATTTGTAGGCAATTCAGGATCAGGGAACAAATCAAATTGTTCAAGAATTGTTGGTCCTTTGTACCAAGGAAGATTTTCTGATTTCTTTGCAATGTTGTCTCCTTTCAATCCTGAGCATGCAATGAACGGGGTTTTGTCTGGGCTGATACCAACTTGCTGAAGTAATTTTGAAACATCATCTTTTACTTTCTTGAATTTGTCTTCTCCAAAACCTACGGCATCCATTTTGTTTATTGCAACAGAGATATTTTTTACTCCTGCTGTTCTTAAAAGCCAAAGGTGTTCTATTGTTTGTGGTTCAACTCCTGCAGGAGCAGAAATAACAAGGAATGCTGCGTCTGCCTGTGATGCCCCTGTGATCATGTTCTTAACGAAGTCTCTGTGTCCTGGAGCGTCAATAATTGTGATTTGAAATTTCTGGGTCATGATCTTTTTGTAAGAAAGGTCAATTGTAACTCCTCTTTCTCTTTCCTCTTTGATACTATCCATAACATATGCAAATTCAAAACCAACTTTACCATGCTTTTGAGCTTCTGCTTTCAATTTTTCCATTTCCTGGCTGGAAACTGCACCGGTTTGAAACATTAATTGCCCAACTATTGTTGACTTTCCAGCGTCGACGTGACCGACGAAAACAATATTCATATTTGGTTTTTCTTTAGCCATTTTTGTGTTTTCCTTAATTTTGAAAATGGATTATGTGAAAAGTTTTCATTTCAGCTTATCCATGTAGATTGTTAATAAAAAAATAGATTTATAAATCTTTTGATAATTTTTTAATGAAATCTTTGGTTTAAAGACAACAGATAGTCTTTATGTTTTTTATTGACTGTTTCCAAAACCACTTCTTTATTTTTAAAACGACTACCAATAAAAGGAAGGTAAGATTTAGCCAATGATTCAAGATATTTTTCTTTTTCTTTCATATGTCTTTCTATGAAAATTCTTCCATCATCTACAAAAACTGCCCTCGGTATTTGAATTGTGTGAAGAGGTCTATGACCAAGATAAGGAAGAATAACGCCGGGACAAGAACTTAAATTCCAATTCAAATTTCTTACTTTATTTAATGGAAATTCTATTTCCTGAAATTCCCTGAAATCTCTTGTTATTTTAAATAGTTCATAATTGTTAACTCCATCAAACAAAGTTCCTGCATCTTTTGGGATGTCTAAGTCTACAATTTTAATATGGTAGTTAAACCATTCCCAACTGTCACCGCGAGATGCTCCTTCCACAATTGCATTAAAATCTTCTATAAACATCTTAAAAATAGAAAAATTTGTTTTATAAAGATTATGATATTTGAAAATCAGGTTCTTCTTTCTGTCCAGTAATCTATATCCAACTTTTCACTAATCAATCTATAAAATCTTACACTATCATAGTCAATATAAGACATTTTCAAGTGCTTTTTGTCTGAAACAACTTTTTCTTCTAAGTTTGCAAATACACATTTACAAGCTCCAAGAAAATTTTCTTTTGATAACTCTTTTATATAAATTATATTATGAATCAATCCATCATGAGAAATATATCTGCGAGATTTAATTATCTCTAAAACATCTTTGAATTTTTCAGATTTGAAAAAATCGCAGACTTCAGATTCGATAGTCATATAATTCCTTATTCTCTAAATTATTTATAGATTTCTGTTTTAGAATTATTGGTTCTCAGCCAAACCCTTTCTGCTTCGGATTTTTCTTATAACATCTGCTTGCAGACTTGCAGGAATTTTTTCGAAGAACTGGTCAGCCAAAGATGAGTTTCCGCGACCTTCTGTCGCTGAACGCAAATCATTGCTCCATCCAATCATTTCTGAAACAGGAAGCTTTGCTTTTATTTCTGCAGTGTTTCCTTCCTGATCCACACCCATTAATTGCCCTCTCTTGCTTCCGACGAGTTTTGTGATTTCTCCCATGAATTTGTCAGGAACTTCAATAACATGAATTTGAATTGGTTCTAGCAAAGAAGGATTTGCTTTTCGCATTGCTTCTGTAATTGATTCTCTGATTGCAGGATAAACTTGCGCAGGACCACGATGAATTGCATCTTCGTGAAGCTTTGTATCAACCAAAGAAATCATGAGTTTTTCACAAGGTTCCCTTGCCAAAGGCCCTTGGTCCATAACCATTTCAAATGCATCCATAACCATTTCAATAATCTCACCAATGTGAACTTCTCCTCGTGTTTCGTCAAGCAACATATTTCCTTTGTATATCTCTTTTACATCTCTAATCATATCTCCACTCCAGCCTAATCCAGAAAGTTTGTCTGTTACTTGCTGGTTTTTCTTTTTTATTCTTCCCTGCGGTAAATCTCCGTTTTTGATAGCTTCGTAAACTTTATCATCAAGCAAACTCACTTTAATGAAAAAGCTGTTGTGTTTGTTTGGACTTCTTCCCTCGACAGAAGGGGATTCTTTCGTGATTGTTTCCCTGTAGACAATTATCGGCGACGATGTTTTAACGTCAAGTCCTTTTTCAGTTTTGATTCTGTTTTCTATAATTTCCAAATGAAGCTCACCCATTCCTGACATCAAGCTTTCTCCGGTTTGTTCATTGATTGTAATTTTAACAGATGGGTCTTCTTTCGCAACTTTTTTTAAAATTTCCACAAGTTTTGGCAAGTCTGCAGTTTTTTTAACTTCAATCGCTTTCGTGATAACCGGCTCGAAAATATGTTTCAATTCCACGAATGGAGTTTCTGGCTCAAGTGTTATTGTTTCCCCAGCTTCCCCTGTAACGCCTGCAATTGCTAAAACATTTCCCGGCCCAATTTCCTGAAGCTGTTCTGGTTTTATTCCGTTGTAAATAAAAAGCTGCTGAATTTTTTGTTTTTGTTTCGCCAGATTCAAATAAACTTCCTGTCCTGTTTTCAAAGTTCCTGAAAATAATCTTCCCGCAGAAATTTCTTTGCTACTTCTCGGATCAATTACAATTCTTGTTATGACAAATGCAATTTTTCCCTTAGGGTCGCAGTTGATAAGATTTTTTCCCATCTCGCTGTCAAGTTCGCCATGCCAAATTTTTGGAATTCTGTATTTTTGCGCATCGATGGGATTTGGAAGGTGTTTTACTACCATATCCAAAAGAACTTCGTACAACGGAGCATTTTTCCAGACCCATTCTTTTTTTTCTTCTTCAGACATTTCGTAAAGCCTGAAAATATCTTTGAAAGTGATTCCTTTCTTCTGCATGAACGGAACAGAAAGCGCCCAGTTTTCTCTCGCTGAGCCGAACGCGACACTTCCATCTTTTATGTCAACAGCCCACTTCTCCTTGAATTCTGAATCTGCAATTTTCTTGACGAGTTCGTTGAATTCCTGGAATATTGCTATGAATCTTTCCTGCATTTTTTCTGGAGTTAATTTCAATTCTTTTATCAAACGGTCAACTTTGTTTATAAACAAAACAGGTTTTACTCTTTCTCTTAGCGCCTGCTTGATTACAGTCTCTGTTTGTGGCATTATCCCTTCAACAGCACAAACCAAAACGATTGTTCCGTCGATAGCTCTCATAGCACGAGTAACATTTCCTCCGAAGTCAACGTGTCCCGGAGTGTCAATTAAATTAATCAAGTATTCATTTCCGTGAAAATCGTGAACCATTGAAACATTCGCAGCGTCGACAGTCATCAATCTTTCCTGCTCATCAGAGTGCTGCCACGTCGCCATTCCCGCATCCAAGTTTCCTGCGGATTTTGCAGCCATGTGCCCTGAAGCAGCGAGAAGATTATCTGTTAAAGCTGTTTTTCCGTGGTGAATGTGCGCAGATGTCGCAATATTACGGATATTTTTCTGAGTGCTACTAATCCTTTTTATTTTTTCAAACTGTGTTTCCTTTTCTGCCATTTTATTATAAGCTAGAAATTAGTTTATAAAAGTTTTTGCGAAAAAACTATTTGTCATAAATGTTCTTTCTGTGTCCAATTTTTAAGATATAAATTATTTTATTATTAACATCAATATCTAAAATAACCCTGTAATCTCCAATTCTTAAGCTAAAAGCACCTATTCCTTTTAATCTTTTTATCTTGTAAAATGGTTCTTCTCTTAGTTCATTTATTTTTTTAACAATTCTTGAAGAAATCACTTGATCCAGATTATTTAATTGCCTTAGAGATTTTTCTGTCCAGTCTATTTTAAATATCATAAACCAAATCTTTTTTTAACTTCTTCATGAGAAACAACTTTCCCTTTTTTTACTTCTTTTCTTGCTTCTTCTATTTCTCTCTTTGTTTTCTCGTTTAATTCTAGATTATCTTCCAAAAGCAATTCTATAACATCATTGTAGCTAGCCTTATCAAATAGCTTCATTTTATCAAGTTGCTTTTTAACTTCCTGGGATATCCTTATTGTAGTTTCCATATACAATAGTATACAGTTGTAAATTATTTAAATGTTTCTTCTGACAAAAAGCATTAAAACCTTTATTTTCTTGTTTTTGTAGACGCGGGGATTCCTGAGTGGTCAAAAGGGCAGGACTTAAGATGTCAGTTGTTCGTTAGGACAGCGTAAGTTGGGATCAATGCATAAGCGATCCTGTGGCTTAGTGCCTTCGGAGGTTCGAATCCTCCTCCCCGCATTTCTTAATGTTGTAAACATCAACTAGTGGATTCTTGAACTAAATCAGTTTAAACGAAAAAGGAAGGGGTTAGTGTAAGGGGAAACGTAGTTACCCCTCATTTGAATCCTCCTCCCCGCATTACAATATTGAAAATTCTTTAATTGCTAATGTAAAATCTTGTGTGTTTAGTGTTAAATAATATTATCAATAAGTGAGTTGAGCTTTAGCGAAGATAATTATTAAAGTTAATTAAGAGGAGATATTTTTAATTATTTAATTCTGTCGGGTGGGTGAGTGTTTTGACTTTGTCAATTTTGTTATGTATAGCAAAGTCAGGGCGCGAGTTGGGAAAGGTTCAGTGATTAGGGGTGATTTTATAAAACGCAAATTGGGGTTTGTGGTGATGGGGTAGTATTAATTTTTAGTGTGGCACGAGTTGGGAAAAACGCAGTGTTTCAGGAATGGGATAACAAAGCCGTGAAGCGAGGCAGTCCATCATATTTTCACATAAAAACTTTTTAACACAACAAACCAATATTATAATTATGAAAAATAAACTTGAGGTTTCTGCAATTATATTTTTGATTTTGCTTCTGCTTATAATTAATTACGACTTCATAGACGGAAAACTCGAAAGCTTTTTGAACGAAGGAGAAACAGGATTTGTTGAAAGAGTTATTGATGGCGACACTGCTGTGATAAACGGAAACTCAACAAGACTTCTTGGAATAAATACTCCTGAGAAAGGCGAGAGATATTATGAAGAAGCAAAGAAATTTCTTGAGGACAAAACTCTGAACAAAACTGTGGCTATGAAATTTGGGAAAGATAAAGTTGACTTATACGGAAGAAAACTTGCTTACGTGTTTTTAGGAAGAGAAAATGTAAACTTAAGACTTGTGGAAGAAGGTTTTGCAAATTTTTATTTTCCTTCTGGAAAAGATAGTTATTATGATAAATTTGCAGAAGCTTGGGAAAAATGTATTGATTCAGACAAAAGGCTGTGTGAAAAATCAACAAACATCTGCGTTGATTGCATTGAATTGAAAAGACTTGACGACAAAAGCCAAGAAGTAATATTTTATAATAAATGCTCTTTCTCCTGTGACATAACTGGCTGGGAAATAAAAGACGAGGGAAGAAAAAAGTTTTTATTTCCGACTTTTTTTCTCAATACAAACAGTCAAGTTAAAGTGATTGTAGATGAAAAAGAAAATAGCGGGAACATACTTTATTGGAGAGGAGAAGATTATGTCTGGACTAGTTCAGGTGATACTATTTTTTTGAGGGATAGAGAAGGCAGGCTTGTAATTTGGAAGAGTTATTGATCACTTAATTACACTTCTCTAAATTCAGGCATATGTTTTTCAATAAAATCTATGATTTCTTTTTTGTATTTTGTATTTAAAGAAATTCCAGTGTAATCTGGTTTGAGTTTAACGATTAACCAACCTTTATTCGAAAGTTCTTTGACAATTTGTTTTAAATTTTGAAATCTCTTAAAATGTTCCAATCTATCGTACTTAGCTCCCCAGTTCTTTTTTGAATAAGCAAGCTTGAACATTAACTGAGCCTTTTCTTTTTTAATAGTATCCATTAATCTTTCAAGAGGGAGTTTTATTTAAATGTTTCTGCTTTTGATAGTTTAAGAGTATTTTATAGAAATATTTATAAACCCCTTATTCATACATAAATTATGGAAAACGAAAAGAGTAAATCAGCATTTTTGGAGTATTTTGGAGATACCCCTAAACTTAGATTTTTGGATTTCTTAATTGGAAATCATTTTTTTGATTTTAATATGACTGACATGGCGAAGGAAGCAGAAATAAGTTATAATTCTCTTAAAAGTTTTTTTGATGAATTTCTTGAAAAAGGCATAATCATTAAAACAAGAAGGGTGGGAAAATCAGATATGTATAAGCTTAATATGGAAAATGAAACTGTAAAAAGATTTCTCCAGTTTGCATGGTTTTTGACTAAAAATAATTTATTGTTGAGCAAAGAACGAAAGATTTCTGTTTAGGGTATTTAAGTTTTATCAGAAATTAATAATTATTTTTCATTGATTTTAAATAATAACATTATAATAAACTGGAAATTTATTAAAATATTCCAAATCAAAAGATATTTCTAAAAGTATATTTCTAAATGCAATAGTGCTTTTAAATACCATCACTATGGGATGACTATGGTGACAAAAAGAGCAAAAGAGATGACTAATTATTTACAGCATAGTTATACGGCGTATAACGTAAAGTATAACCTCTCTCTGTCTTGCAGAGATGTTTTAAGAAAGGTGAAAGGAGGTTAAAAAAAATGAGAAAATTATTAAGTATAATGGCTTTAGCTTTTTTAGTGTTCGTTATGCCTGTTGTTCTTGCAGAAGAAGCAAGCATTGGGGGAGAAGTTGAGGTTGGCGTAGAACCAGATGGAACATGTATTCCTCCTGAAATCAACATCGACCATACTGCCAGAGGATGGTACCCAAACGACCAGACATTCTACACTGCTGACTTTGAATCTAGATATGGAAATAACGAAGGAGGTTATGGTGTATTTGATGATGGTGGTAAGTACGGATGTTATGGATATGATAGATACGATGCTCCATTAAGACAAAATTATGTATTCACAGGTGAAACACTTGATTACTATGTTTTGGTAGAAGATGGAAATGGAGTTGATGACATTAGCACTGTCCAATTGACAGTCGATGGAGTTCCTGTAGGAGTTTGTGCTCCTGTAAATCTTAGTGACAATAATGTTTGTCAAAACAATGGTGTTAATGAAGCCGCATTCGGAATTGATTCTTTCAACGGCACTAACATGGAGACATATATCTGTAGAGTTATTGTTCAGAGTCAATGGACTGATGAAACATTTATAGGATTCAAAGCAACAGATGGTGATGAACCAAATACCCTTTGTCAACCTGCAACTGTTACAAGCCAAGAAACAGATTTGATTAACTTCAACCCAGAATTAGCTTTAACCTTAACTGGAGGAGCAATTAATTTTGGAACAGTTGAACCAGGTTCAACTACATTTTCCAATACTGTTTACCTTGGAAACGATGCAGAAGATGGAAGTGGTGTTTTGATGGATATGTATATTGCGTCTGATGATTATTTCACAGACCCAAGTAATCCTCTTGCACTTTGCGGTGCAGGAAACGGTATTCCATACACAGCATTCAGCTACTATGCAACTAAAGGTTCAATAAACTCCGGAACAAATGGAGATAGTGATAGTTGGTATGGCCTTGGTGATGGTAACTGGAATGAGGCATGTTCTGCAAATGAAGATGAATTCACAGAATTGCCAAGCTACAGTGGAGACATACAAGATATGTGTAGAATAATTAACAATGCAGATGCAAACACTGGAAGTTATCAAGGTGATGTAGCTGCTTCAGCAACTGCAGGACTATTGTCACAAGGTGCTGAAATGTCTTTGACATTCAAGTTAGATGTTCCAACACCATGTATAGGTTCATTCACTGACGGAAGTTTCAGGTTTGTAGGAAGAGTCGTTTAAACCAAAATTTGTTTTTTTAATTTTTTATTTATTATAAATGGCCTGAAGAAGGCCACTTTATTTTTTTAGAAGAAAAAATAAAGCTTGTCTTTGGATACTAAGAGTACTGAATTATGAAAATGAAAAATGAGACAATAATCGTGACTGCAATTTTCCTAGTTCTAACTTTATACTTAAGTTTTGTTAATGCAAACAGCTTAGAACTTGGAGGTGGTATAGGCATAAACATCAAAGTGGTAGAAGATGCTAACTCTACAACAAATTATAGTAATAATTCAGAAAATGAAACAAATCAAAATCAGCAAACTAGTCAAGAGGAAGATAATTTAGAAAATTCAAATGAAAAAAACAGCAATAGTTTTTCCGGTTTCAAACTTGTTTTTGATGAAAATGCTGAAAATAATAATCAGGAAATAAAAACAGGGAACATATCTGAAATAAAAATAGGCGAAACAAATCAGGAAAGCAACATGTTAGCATTTTCGTTGCTGTCATTAAACATAGTATTACTGTTAATTATTTTGATTTTACTGTTTTATCTTGGAGACAAATCACTTTTTTCAAAAACTTCATCAAAAAAAAGTAACAACAAAAAAATAGTTTCTCGACGACAATAATGCTTAAATACTAATTCCACACTCAAAAATGATAAATATACTACTAAAAAATTATAATAAAATGAAAAAAGAGATAATCTCTATAAATTTGGTGTTTGTATTTTTGTTTCTATCAATGATAATTCCTTTGGCAAGTGCGTTGACAGCTTCAATTTCAAATCCAAGAGTTGTTCTTTACGGAAACATAACTGCGGGAGAAACATTGACAATAAATAATAACGTTATTGTGAATAATGATAATGATTATGATGTCCTTATTAATATATCTCCGAGTGGTGATTGGAAAGATAGGGTTATTCTTGAAGAAGAATCTTTTTTGCTTAAACAAGGAGAAGATAAAGAAGTTAATTACATAATAAATATTGATGAAGAAGGATATTATAGAGGAGATATAATAATCACATTCATTGAAGAAGAAACAAAAACACAATTGTCTATAGCACAAGATGTTGAGGTTTTTGCCAGACAAGTTGAAGCCAAATCAAATTCAACTTCAACATATTTGATTGCTGGATTATTAATCGCTGTGATTTTGGTTATTATTGGCGTTACTGTATTAAATTCAAAAAAATCCAAGAGGAAAAAATGAATAAAGGATTTTTGATTTTAACTTTATCCATTCTTTTGATTAGTTTTGTTGCCGCAAAAGATGTTGCTTATATTGTCAATACTGTTTTTACAGAAAATGAAGACTTTACAGATGCCTTGAACGAACTTAATCTTACTTACGATGTAATCCTAAGTTCTGCTGTTCCGTCTACTGATTTTTCTAATTATCAAATAATATTATTAAATAACGAAGACTTTTCAAATCCTGACGCTATTCCTATAAACAACAAGCCAGCTTTGTTAGTTAATGGAAAAAACATGGAAGATTGGGGTTGGGTCGCACCGATTTCAAAAGTCAAGCAAACAACTCCATTAAGGGGGACTGTGATGGATAGCAATCATCCTATAACGCAGGGAGTTCCAATTAACTTTACTGTTTACACAAGCGCAAATCCTGATATGTATTACCTTGGACAAGAAAATATTTTTACAGGAGTACAATTAATTGTTGGAAGAGGACAAGGACCACAAGACGCTATTCTTGCAGTTGTTGATGCTGGAACAACATTAACTAAACCAGGGGATCCAGACACACAAGTTAATGCAAACTCTGTTTTCTTCGGAATGCATAAATCGCAATATTGGACACCTGAAACAGAAACTTTGTTCAAGAATTCATTGATGTGGTTATATGAAACTTCTTTTGTTCCTCCTGAAACATTTGAGATTCAATTAAGTGAAGGACAAAATTTAGTTTCTATTCCATTGATATTAGATTCAGATGATGTGAATGATATTTTGGCTTCAAATCCCGAAGTAACTTACGTTTCTGAATACAATGGAAATTTTGTTACGGCAACTTCAATGGTTAACAACAAAGGATATTTCTTGAATTCAACTTCTAATTCAGTTTTGACACTTACAGGACAGTTAGCAACTGAGCAACAAAGTGTTCAATTGAATTCGGGAATGAATTTAGTTGGAATAACTACAACTTCAAACATTGCATTGAGTTCACTTCCATCCCAGGTTATTGAAGTCTCAAAGAGAAACCCTGATGGAACTTACACAATCGCGACAAAATACGTCGGAGTTTGGTTTAACAGCTTTGACTTAGAACCTGGAAAAGGATATTGGTTTAAATTAAACAATGGAGTGACTTGGAATTACTCGCCTTAAAGATGAAAAAACAATTAATGTTGGGAGCTTTAATGGTTGTATTGTTGAGTTCATTGGTTTTAGCAGAAACTGTTAGAATTTATCCAACTGCAGACGCTTTCGTGAGAACCAAGCAAAGTAATCTTAGCGAAGCTAACACAAATTTTGGAACAAGCCCTAATTTAAACATTGGATTCAATGTAAATTTCGGAACAGAGAGAAGTTATTTGAAATTCGACTTATCTTCACTTAACGGAGCAGAAATTACTTCAGCAACTTTTTCATTTGATAGGTTAGCAAGTCAGGATAATCCAACTATAAATTTGTACACAACAAGCAATAGTTGGAATGAAGGAACAATAACTTGGAATAACAAACCTGCAGAATCAACTTTAATCAATTCTGTTGTTGTGACAAACCAGGACAGAGTTTCATACGATGTTACATCTTTTGTGAACACAGGACAATTTTCTTTTGCTTTAATTGAAGGCGGAGAAAATGCTTATGTCACATCTTTCTCAAAAGATTTAGACACAGGAAATGAAGGCGATGAAGTCAACTGGCCATACATCAACGTTGTTTACGAAGGAGATGCTCAGCAATGCAACACCGAAGCTGATGCTGATTGTAATGGAGATGTAAGTTTAACAGAATATAATGACTTTAAGTATGGGTTCAAAAACGGACTTCTTCCAAATATAACATTAACTGAATATAATGATATTAAATATGCTTTTAAAAACGGGTTATTAAATTAAGAAAATGAAAAAAATAATAATAACAATGATTTGCATCTTGATGTTAACTAGTTTTATCTCTGCTTTTGGGGCTGATAGAACGATAAATGGAAATGAAGTTACAATCACAATAGATGAAACTGGTGGGACAGGAGTATTTACTATTCAAGAAACAGTTATTGGAGTTACAATAACTTCTTTTCCAAGTGTTTGTGGTTTAGTCGGAAATGTACTAACCTGTGATTATGAAACCGGCGACCCTGCAATTGTTTATCAAACCTCTGGAAGTGGAAGTGTATCTGGAATAATAGTCGGGGGATTTCCTTCAACACAACAAACTATAACTGGTGATACTCAAATAGGCGCAGAAGGCTCGCCAACAATAAAAATAAACGAGTTTGAATCAAATCCTACTGGAACCGATGCTGGAAATGAGTGGCTTGAGTTGTATAATCCAAACGCATTCAGCGTGGATGTGACAGGATGGAAAATTGTTGATATTGGAAACGAAGAAACAGTTCTTTCAGGAGTAATTTCTGCGGGAGGTTATTTAGTAATATCAGAACCAACTTACGCATTATCAATTATAAATTCAAATGAAATGTTAACCCTTAAAGATTCAAGCAATAATGTAATTGACACAACTGATATTTTATCTGATGAAGCTAACGACGATAATTCATGGCAAAGAGTTCCCGATGGAAACAGCAATTGGGAATTCAAAGCCTTAACGCAAGGAGCAACAAACGACGGAGAAGATGAAGAAGAAAACAATGGAGGAGAAGCAGTTGATGACTTAATGGTGAATTACATTAGAGGTAAAATTATAGTTGATGGGGACGATGCAGTAGCAGGATTCAGTTATACAATTGAAGTTCTTTCAGGAGCAAACGCAGGATTTACATTCACAAACACTGTTGATGCAAACATCCCGAGTTCTCTTCTAGGAAATGGATATTATGACACGCAAGATCATATAGAGTTTAGTACTGGGGAAAGTTTTAAGGTGAGCGCGACAGATTTCTCTGAATGTTTTGCTACGGGAATTTTCGCAAATGGTGGCAACGGAGATTTAGACGCGCAAACAAGTTTGATAAATTTGAATTGTGAAATACCAAACATAGCACCTGTTTTAGAACCAATTGGAAACAAAAATGTTGATGAAAATGAATTGCTACAATTTACAATCAATGCAAATGACGCTAATGGAGATTCATTAACATATGAGAATTCAACTGTATTGCCAAGTGGCGCAACTTTCAACACAGGAACAAAAACATTTTCATGGACTCCAACATTTAGTCAGTCAGGAAGCTATCAGGTTACATTCACAGTTACCGATGTGGAATTTGAAGATTCTGAAACAATCACAATAATTGTAAATAATTTGAACCAAGTACCAGAATTTGATGGTCCTATTCCGGACCAAAACTGGAATGAGGATACAAATTCCCAAATAGATTTGTCAAATTATTTCTCAGACGCTGATGGAGATAATTTGGATTACAGTGTTTTAGGAAACAGCAGCATAGAAATAAATATTGTAAATGGAATTGCAACGCTAATACCTAACTTGAATTGGTTTGGCACTGAAAATGTTGTTTTCACTGCGAGCGATGGAACAGATGACGTTGATTCAAACAGTGTTGAATTAAATGTTAACTCTGTAAATGACGCTCCTGTATTAAATAACATTGCAAATAAAATTGTAAATGAAGGTCAAATTGTTGAGATACTTGCAACTGCGAGTGATGTTGATGAAAATGATGTTCTGACATTTGATATGAATAATAATCCAGGTTTTGAAAATAATGGAGATGGAGACTTCACATGGCAGACAGATTACACTGATTCAGGAATTTACTCTGTAAATGTAATTGTTAATGATAATAATGGTGGAAGCGATAGCCAAATAGTCCAAGTAACTGTAAATGATATTAATCAGCCGCCTGTAATGGACCCGGTTGATGATGATAATGTGATAGATATAGAAGAAGATTCTGGATTAAATTCTCCTTATGATTTGACTGCAACCGACGACAACAACGCTGTTGATAGATTTGAAGTTTCACAAGAAAATACAAATCAAGTGAACTGTGATATTACAGACATGATTCTTGGAGTAACCCCAGCATTGAATTTCCAAGGAGTTGCAACATGTAAAATAAAAGTTTACGACAGCCAAAATGCATTTGACGAAACAACTGTAACAATAAATGTTCAAGATGTAAATGATGCTCCTGAAATAACTTCATCATCTCCAAGCTTTAACCCTTTGATTGCTGAAGATGGCTCAAAGAAATTTTCAATAGTATGGAGTGATATAGATAATGTGATTGCAGACGTAGTTGTAAAATGGTTTAAGGATGGAATTCAAGTCGGAGCAGATAATAATAATTACAACAGTGAATACACATTTGTTGGAGATGGTTCTGTTGGAGAATTCGAAATTAAAGTTGAAGTAGATGACGGCCCAGAGATTGCTACAAAATCATGGACATTAAAAACAAGCGACATTCCTATTGCTGATACTTTCGACGGAAACACAACTGATTTCACAGGAATGAATGATAATGATTTGTCCTCGGTTTTGTTGGTATTGGAAAAAACAGCATTCGGAAGAATTGAATTCATAGACCCTGTTGATATGACTGACGTTGTAGACTTGGACACTTACGCTGAAATAAAACAAAATCTTGCCGGAATAGACTCAAATGTTTACAATTCATTCAAAAACAAAAGAGCGAGAATAATTTTGTATAACATAGACGACCCTGATTTGGTAATTTATCACGACAATAACTTTAATTTGAACTATGACACAATTTTCCAGTTGTGCCAAACTTCAATATGCTCAAACTTAACTTACTCAGATGTGAAGAATGAGATTAGTTTTGAAGTTTCAAGCTTCTCAACTTTCAAAGCAGGCGATAAATTAAGCTGTTCAGCATTAGGGGGAAATATCTGCTCTGTTGGTTATATATGTCCTGGAGATTCCTTAGATGCCGGCGACACAAACTCTTGCTGTGCATTAACATGTATAAAAGAGCCTCCAAAATTCACAGATATAAAGAACAGATGTGAAGTAATCAATACAAACTTAGATGTTTCAATAACAGAGCCTGACGACGGAGATGAATTTGAAGTTCACGAAGAAATAAAAACAGAAGTAAAAATAGAAAACAATCACAATGAAGATTTGGATGTTGACTTGGAAATTTACTTCTATGATTTAGACGAAGACGAAGTTATTGACGACACCGACGACAGTATTGATGTTGATGAAGGTGACTCTGAAAAGCTAGAATTCACCTTCAATATACCTAACGACGTGAAAGACGGAGATTACGCAGTCTTTGTTATAGCTGAAGGCAAAAATGGTGTTGAATTATGTAATGAAGATTTTGTCTTGATAGATATCACGAGAGAAAAAGCAGATTTAATTATTAAGAACATAGATGTTTATCCTCAAAAAGTTGCTCCAGGAAAAGGAGTTGAGTTTAATGTTGAAATAGAAAACATAGGAACCAAAGAGCAGGAAAATATCTATGTTGAAATAGAAAATGCAGAACTTGAACTTTCAGGAAAGAGCGAAGAATTTAACATAGAAGAATTTGATGAAGATGACAGCAAAGAAGTTAATTTGTTTTTGAAAATACCTTCTGATGCTGAAGAAGGAGAGTATAACTTCAAAATAACTGTTGTTTTCGACGACGGAAATAAAGAAGTTTCAGATTCTAAAATAATTACTGTAGCAAAAGAACCTGTTAAGCAAGGTGGATTAATAAGTCTTGGAGGTCAGCTAATACAACTTGGACAGCCATCAGATAATGTTGGAGCAAACACAATTACCCTTGTAAAAACTCAACCAAAACAGGTAACAGTAGTAACTCAAGTATCAAGGGAAGAACTTTTCTTTAGTCTTGATTTAACTGAAGAAGAAATTATAATGGTAATCATTATTATGTTGATAATTGGAATTTTAATTGAAGTTGTCTTGATGAGAAATATTATCTACAGAAGATAAAATATATTTTAGATAATAACATTAAAATCACAACAATGCTTATAAACTAAAATTTCAAGTTACCACTAGAAAAGTACTGAGGTGATAGGAAATGGTATGCAACAAGAAACAAAAGCAGGAAAACACTCAAAAAATAATTTTGCATTATTATGTTTTGGAATTCTAGCCAGCCTATTTATTATTTCTTTAACAAGTTCTTTAGTAATTGCAAGTGGTAATGAAAATTCGTGTGAAGTAATTTTTGTGTTGGATATAACACTTGCTGAAAACTTTGTTCCTGGAAATTCACAAGGTTCTCCTGACACATCTAAAGATATTTTTCTTGGCACAAACACAGCAACACCATTCAGCACAGAATTTGCTGAAATCCCACTAATAGATGAAGACGGATTTATTGTTGACGGAAATTTGAATTTGAATCAAAAAGATGTTCCTGGAGTTCATGTTCGTAGAGGGCAAGATTCAAATGGGAATTACGTAGAAATAACATTGCACGGTGAAAATTATGTTTTTGGTCAGGAATTTGTAAAGGGAGATTATTATTTTGAAAATGCAGTTATTACTGAAATTGAAAATAGTTCTCCTCCTTTTGAAAACCCAAGTGACGGAATTTGTTCTGTTGATTTAGGACAAGGAATAAACGATGAACTAGTTAATCCTGACGAGGATCCTTTATTAAGCGGTTCCTTCTGCAGTGCAACTACATCTTCTAGCGATGTGTTCAGAGTGTATTATGAAGCAAGCTGCGTTCCTGACGAAGAAGATGATACAGATAACGACGGAGTTCCTGATGTTGAAGATAATTGTCCATTAATTCCAAATGCTAATCAAACAGATACAGATAATGATGGAATTGGAGATGTTTGTGATGATACAGATGATACTGATACAGATAACGACGGAGTTCCTGATGTTGAAGATAATTGTCCATTAATTCCAAATGCTAATCAAACAGATACAGATAATGATGGAATTGGAGATGTTTGTGATGATACAGATGATACTGATACAGATAACGACGGAGTTCCTGATGTTGAAGATAATTGTCCATTAATTCCAAATGCTAATCAAACAGATACAGATAATGATGGAATTGGAGATGTTTGTGATGATACAGATGATACTGATACAGATAACGACGGAGTTCCTGATGTTGAAGATAATTGTCCATTAATTCCAAATGCTAATCAAACAGATACAGATAATGATGGAATTGGAGATGTTTGTGATGATACACCTAACGGAGATGATGATGACGATGATAGTGATGATAACAATAGAGGAAGTGGGTTCCATCAGATAGAGTTCTTGACTTTCAACGAACCTGTTCAACAGCCAACAACATTTTTTGTGACTGAGACAGTTGAACAGCCACTTGTTTATTACGAAGTTCGGGAAGAAGGATTCAACATTTTGAAAGTTCTATTGTGGGTATTCTTCATATTGATGCTTGTTTTGCTTTTCTTAATTTTGGTTTTGTTGGGAAGCAGAAGAAGATAAAATTTATTGAAGATGGGAGATAAAATTGAAGGACATAAAATAGATGAGGTAACAACATTTAATCTTTTCAAGAAAGTTATGAATAAATTAGTAAAAGGTTATCCTTTATGGGTATACTTTGGTATTTTTGAAACATACTTTAAAGAAAATACTGAAAAATTGCTTAAGGTTTTAAATAATGACGGGCTTATTGAAAAGAAGTTTAATGAAAAAGAAAACAGAGAAGAATATAGGTTAACTGGAAGAGGAATAACCTTAATTTCTTCTACAACCCAATTAGAATATGCTGAAGAAACACATAAATTTAATAGATGGATAATTTATCTTACAATTTCTCTAGTAACTATAGGTACAACCCAGTTAATTCTTGCATATTTACAAGAACCAATATTTTCATTAGAAAGTTTTTTAGAAGCTTGGAAAATCTTACACTTTTTAACATAAACATCCTCATCAAAAACCTTTTTAAATTCAAATATACCTAGTCTATCCGTAGACTAGGTCAGCGGGTTAGTCCTCCGCTACTTGCAAATGGACTTCACGGCAGACTGCAAGGAAGGGCGTGAGAAGAGTGTTGGGAAGTCCTTTAATCCAACGTTGACGTTTTGTCCGTCTTGATCTTGCAAGTGCGAAGTGGGTCAGGCCTTGATCGGAGCAGCCCTAAACATTTGTTAAGGTGCTTGGCGGGTCGCAAAGCCGAGGAAGAATAAAGGGAAGCTTTTCAGTTTTCTTCAGGCAAACTTCCGAGTCTACTAAAAGAAACCCAATGGTTTCTTTTGAACTTCCTTGAATCACTGAACGGCGATTTCAAAGCGATTACGCATCGCGAAGCAGTGAAAAGCCTCCGATGAAATCGCATAGAATTTTAACCCCTTAATTTTTTATCCTCAAAGGAAATCACAAATCATCTTAATTTTAATAACAAATTTTACTAGCATTAACTTCAAAACTTTTGCTTTAGTAATCTAAATTAAATTCGAACGACAAAGGAGTGAGGTAATTTTTATTTCCCTTCTTTTATTGTCTTCTTAAATGACTCTCGTGTCTGATGTTCATCGCTTAAGTGAAACTTGTGCTCAATCTCTTGTTCTATTTTGTTGAATGCTTTATGCAAAGTTCTCTTGAAATCCCAGTCAAAAGCTTCTGCCTTAAAAGCAACTCTCGTCGGTGCTAAAATGTGGATGTAAACACAGAATTTTTTTCTCGCACCTTCTTTGTTATATTCTTTTAAGTGAATTGTAAATGAAGAAATATTTTTCAGCTTTTTCTGTATTCTTTCAGAGTATTCTTCGAATATCTTGTCAAAATCTTTCTTGTCATTTTCATCAATCAAATCAAAACCTATTGTCTGAAGATTCATAAAATTAGTCAATTTATTTGGTTTATATATTTATATTAATAATAAAATAAATATAAAAACTGTTTTTCTTTTTGTTATTTATGAAAATAGGTGATAAATTTGGGCAATTTTACATGGTTGCAACTATGGTAATCATAGTGTTAATTGCGAGCTTCGCGATTGTTATAAATTATTCATCGCAGAGAATTCCACCCAGTTTTTATTATCTTGGAGAAGAGATAGAAATAGAAAGCGAGAAAGTTATTGAATATGGTTTAAACAATGAATTAGATTTGAATGTTTTGCTTGAAAATTTCACAAGAACCTATTCACTAAACTCCGACGCAGACAATCTTTATTTTGTTTTTGGAGAAAGAGAAAGCATAACTCTAACAGGATACCAAGAATTCAAATCAGAAAGCATTCTTGTCGACGTCGGTTCTGGAAATCAAGAAGTGGCTTTCAGTGAAGGAATTTACAAGACAGAAACTTTTGAAAATCCAAATGAAGTCATAATTCTAACAGCAGAAAACATAGCATATAATATAACATTAAATGAAGGACAAAATTTTTACTACATAATTTCGAAAGACATAAATGGGGAGAAGTATGTTACAACAAACACTTTGGGAATTTACAGTGATGCAGAACCTGAAGGTGGTGAAGAAGAACCGGAAGAAGAACTAGAATCAGGCCATAGAATAATTTTCTTAAGTTCATCACAATACAAAGGAGATCTTGGAGGATTAGTAGGAGCAGATTTAAAATGTAATAATTTAGCAGAAGACTCAAACTTGGAAGGGACATACATGGCGTGGCTTTCCAGTAGTGTGGTTGACGCAAGAGACAGGATTCCTCAAGGAGAAGGAGACCTTCCTTATGTGAGAAATGATGCTCAAAAAACAGTGATAGCAGACAACTTAAATGATTTACTCGATAACACAATAGACAATCCAATAAGATACAATGAAAAAGGAGTTGACGAATTCAGTATAGATGCTTGGACAGGGACAGATGGAGACGGAACACTTTACGAAGCATTTTTAATAGGAACATGTAATAGCTGGACCTCGTCGTCGTTTTTTAATACAGCTAGACATGGAGACTCTGGAAAAGTTAATGAAGGATGGACTAGCGATGGTATTGATGATTGCAATGTACACAATAGAATTTATTGCATACAAATCGGAGAATAATTAGTATAAATAAGTTAAATAAATTTTATAAACCTGAAAACATTTGATTTGTGATGATAAAAAAGGGTGACAGCCGAGGACTTTCGCCGACTATGGCGACTGTTCTTCTTATAGGATTAGTTATATTGATAGCATTGATAGTTTTCCTTTGGCTTCGTGGATTAAGTCAGGAAGCTGTTATAAAATTCGACAAAAACGCAGAACTTGTCTGTGATGAAGTTAATTTTGAAGCAAGTTACTCTTCAGGGACTTTAGGAGTTTCAAATACAGGAAATGTTCCAATCTACAATTTAAAAGTAAAAATGTCTGAAGGAGGAAGCTTCAAAACAAGCGAGTTGAATCAAGTTTCTGAAGATTGGCCGGAGTTTGGATTGTCAAGAGGCTCAACTTTTTCAGATGAATTAAATATAGGAAACTCAAACAAACTAACTCTTGTTCCAATACTTCTTGGAAATTCAAAAAGCGGAAAAGAAAAAACTCTTGATTGCGACGACTCAAAGTATGGATATGAGATTTTATTATAAAATGAACAAAAAAGGTATTTCAGAAGTTATTGTTTCTATAATAATGATTGCACTTGTTATGGGTTTGATAGCAATTGTATGGGCTTTCTCGACGACTTTTGTTAAAGAAAGGCTTGAAGTTTCAGGCTCGTGTTTCGGAAATTATGGAGAAATTCAGATAAACAAGCAATACACGTGCTACGATTCCAGCAATGATGAAGTTCAAGTTTCTGTAAGCGTCTGGAATGCTGAAATCGACGGGGTTTTGGTTTCAGTGTCTGGAGTTTCAGGAAGCAAGAGTTTTGAAATAAAATCAGGAAGCAGTTACAGTTATGTTAAAAAACTTGGCGGAGTTTACGGAGAATCCCTGAATCCTCCTGAAAAAAATTCAGGAGTAACTTACATCGTTGATGCAGGAGCGTTATCAATAACAGACGCAGACATAGTTAAAATCGCACCAATAATTGAAGGAAACCAATGCGATGTTTCTGACACTGCAGATAACATAGGAGATTGCTCGCTTCTTGCTTGAATGAACATTAATTATTTAAATTTAATTTCTCCTTAATAAATATAAAAGAGGGGATTATGAATAAATCATTCAAAGATAAAAAAGCCCAGGTTTGGGTTGAAACAGTTGTTTACACTTTAATCGCTTTAGTGTTGATTGGTGCTGTGTTGGCATTTGTAAATCCAAAAATACAGGAAATACAGGACAGGACAGCAATTGAACAAAGCTTGACTGTTTTAAACAACATCGACGGAATAGTTTCAACAGTAGTTCAAGGAGGAGGAAACAAGAGAATAGTAAGTGTCGGAATAAAAAAAGGAACTATTGAAATAAATGGTGTTGGAAATTATATTGTTTTTAGCATAGACAGCGAATATGAATACAGCCAGACAGGAGAAAAAGTAAATATAGGAAAAATAGTCTCTTTAACAGAAAGGTCAGGAAGTATAAACAGGATAACTCTTAACTTAAGCTATTCAAACTACGACATAAAGGTCAACTCAGAAGATGAATCAAAAATATTAACTCAGGCTCCAAATCCCTATTCAATTTCAATTGAAAATAAAGGAGGTGCAGGACCTGTTCTGGACTTTGTCGTTAGTTAATTTTAAAAGAATTGGGTTTTTATAATAATATGATAGCTGTCGAAAAAAGAGGAGATGTAAGGAGTTATCCAATAACTGAGATAAACTTCTCGCCGAGAATTCCTCCGCTGAAAAAATTGCCGGACAAAACTAAAATTAATGTGAGGTATGCACTCATTTCTCCGTTTGCATTCGTGCATATTCACTGGGATCCTAAAATCTCAGAAGTTATTTATGAAATTGAAGAACCATTACTTACAAGAGAAGAGGAAAGCCAAAAAAATGAGCTCAAAATAGCTATGGAAAACATGATAAATGTGAGGAACATAGTTGAGAAAGAAGAGGAAGCATTGCTTGAATACATAGATAGGATGATGAAAATTTTGATGATGGAATTAGGAATAGAAACTCCGTATGAAAGTTACAGGAAAATATATTATTATCTATGCAGAGATTTTATAGGATTCAATGAAGTTGATCCTTTGCTTAGAGATTATTTTGTCGAAGATATTGAATGCAACGGGGTTGAAACTCCAATATACATTGTTCACAGAGTTTACAGAAGCATAAAAACAAATGTCAAATTCAAGGAATTGGACAAGCTTTCAAGCTTCGTCGAGAAACTCGCACAAAGAACAGAAAAATATGTTTCTTATTCAAGCCCTATTCTCGACGGAAGCCTTCCAGACGGAAGTAGAGTAAATGCAACTTACACAAAAGATATAACTTCTCGTGGCCCTACTTTCACAATAAGAAAATTCACAAAAACTCCGTGGACACCTCCACAACTTGTATCATTCAATACACTAAGTCCGGAGATGGTTGCATACTTATGGCTTTTGATAGAATATAAGATGAACATTCTACTTATAGGTGGAACATCTTCTGGAAAAACATCTATGTTGAATGCTATTTCATTTTTCATACCTCCTGAAGCGAGAGTTGTAAGCATTGAAGATACAAGGGAATTAAATCTTCCAAGAGAAAACTGGTTGCCAAGCGTTGCGAGAACCTCAACGGGAATTGGAGGAGTAGGGGAAATTGATTTGTTCACATTGCTGAGAAATTCATTTAGGCAAAACCCAGATTATGTTATTGTTGGAGAGGTCAGAGGAAAAGAAGCTTCTGTTTTGTTCCAAGGTATGGCTTCAGGACACGCTTCTATAAGCACCATGCACGCCGATTCAGTAGACACTGTTATAAAAAGACTGGAAACTCCTCCAATAGAACTTTCTCCGTCGCTCCTCAATGTATTGGATTGCGTCTGCACGATGACTCATGCAATTGTGAAAAAACAAGAAACAAGAAAACTGAAAGAAATAGTTGAAATAGTAAATGTGAATGAAGACGGTGTCGCACTTACAAACACACCTTTTTTCTGGAATCCCTCTGATGACAGTTTTTACTTCAAAAAAAACAGCAAAATATTTGAGAAAATTTCAAAAAGAAGTGGATTAAAACTTGAAGATATAGAACTTGAGTTTAGGAGAAGATCACAAATAATACATATTATACATCAGAAAAAAATTTTCGGATTCAGGGAATTTCATGATATAATCAACGAGTATTACAAAAAGCCCGAGGAAACCCTTAGAAAATTTGGAATTCAATAATAAACTATTTAATGAGTAAATTATTAAGAAAAGAATGGGAGGGGGATTAATGAAAGAAGATATTTCATTTCTTAATCAGTTAGCCAAAGCTTTGGAAGAAGCAGAATCAAAGCTTGAAAGGGCTTATGAAAAAAAAGACTATAAGAGTTTTATTGAGGCCAAGAAAATAATTATCAAAATACAAAAAGAAATCTTGGATAGGATAAAATGAGTTCAAATAATTTAAGTGAGTTAAGAAATTCTATATTAAAAGAATCAAAAATAATCAAGGAGATTAATTCTTTTTTATATGAAGTTAAAGGCCAAGGAAGTGAAGAAAAAAAAATGATTATTTCACACATTAATATTCTGAAAAATAATTTGAAAAAAGAAGGAATAAAAGTTCTGGAGAATCTGGAAAGCTTGAGTGTAACACAGCCAATGCCGAAAAATGCAATGAAAATTGATAAAGAGGAAGATGAAGAAATGCAGGTTATTAAGCCAATGACGACGGAAGAATCAAAGGAAGGAAGAAAAGAAATTAGGAAAAAAACAAAGAAGGGTTTTTTTGAATCTGGAAAAATTAAATTAGATGGAATAGAAAAACATACATTAAAAAGATTAAGGGAACGAGAGGAAAGAAATATTCCTAAATGGCTTATCAAGCAGAAAGAAATGGCTGAAGAAGTAAGAACACAAAGCGATTATGTCATAATTTCAAACAAGCTCTTCGGAAATTTAGCTAGCCCACTTGCAAAAAAAGATTTTTTCAAGTCAATTTCAGGTGATTTAGTGAAATCAAACATGAGGTTCACAACTAGAAGCTACGTTTCAGTAATCTTGTTTACGACATTTCTTTCTTTCCTGTTTGCCCTGGTTATTTCCGCTTTTTTCTTGTTTTTTTGGGTTGCAGTTTTACCTTACACATGGGTTTTACTTTTCATCCCGTTGATTGTGTTTTTCTTCATGTTTTTTTATCCATCAACAGAAAGGAGCACTGTTGAAAAAAAAATAAATCAAGAACTTCCGTTCGCAACTATAAACATGGCAGCTATTTCAGGCTCTATGATAGACCCAAGCAAGGTTTTCAATATCATTTTTTTCACAAGAGAGTATCCTAATCTCGAAAAAGAATTTTTGAAAGTGATAAATGGAGTGAATGTTATGGGGTATGACTTAGTAACTGTTTTAAGAAGCAATGCTTTTAACAGTCCGAGCAAAAAACTCAGTGATTTGTTCAATGGGCTGGCAACAACAATAAGTTCCGGAGGAGATTTGCCTAAGTTCTTTGACGAAAGAGCAAAAAGCATGATGTTTGAATACGAACTTGAAAAGGAAAAAGGCACGAAGGCTGCGGAAACTTTCATGGACCTTTACATTAGTGTCGTCATCGCAGCGCCAATGATGTTAATGCTTCTTTTAATAATAATGCAGGTTAGTGGTTTGGGACTCACACTTAGTACGAATACAATAACTTTGTTGGTAGTTGTAGGCGTGACTTTTATCAACCTGATTTTTTTGAGCTTCCTTCACATAAAACAACAAAATGAATAAATATAAAACAAAAAAATAAAATGGAAATGAGATTGATGCACTGGATTGGAATAATTTTCGCATTTGGTATATTCGGAGTATCGTTTTTTTTCATAGGCACAGCAGTATTCTTTTTTTTGTTTGGTATGAGCCTCATTGTCGGAATTGCACCATTTGTAGTTTACTTGATTTATGAAGCAAGTGTTGAAAATGAAAAAGGGCAAATGTTTCTTGAATTCACAAGGAATTTAGTTGAAAGTGTCAAAACAGGCACACCGATAAGTAAAAGTATAGTTAATGTTAAGGACAAATCATATGGAGTTTTGAGTGACCACATAAAAAAACTCGCTAACCAAATTAACATAGGAATTCCTTTAGAAAGGGCCTTGAAAATATTTGCAAGAGATGTAGATAACAAAGTTGTAACAAGGGCAATAATACTTATAGGACAAGCTGAAAAATCAGGAGGAAATATTGGGGAGATACTTGAAGCAGTAGCAAAAGCAGTAAGTACTTCTGACAAGCTGAAGAAAGAAAGAAAAGCGGTTATCTCGTCGCTGGTTGTTCAGGGTTATATCATATTTTTTATTTTTATGGTTATAATATTAATTCTTCAATTTCAGATAATTCCAATGATTCTTGGTATAGGAGATATTGGGGGGATTGCGGGAGGTGCAACAGGTGGGAGAGTTAGTGCAAGTCAATTGCAGGTTTCAAACGCTTTCCTTTACCTTGTTTTAGTTCAGGGATTTTTCAGCGGTATTGCAATAGGCAAACTTGCAGAAAAGGAATTCAAAGCAGGATTAAAACATTCATTTATTTTGATGATTGTAGCGTTCTTAGTTTCATCAATTTCAAACTTTTTCTTCGGTGGTTAAGAAAAAAGAGTCTGTGAATAAATTAAATATAAAAACCTGTTTTGACTTTTCATTATATGAATAAAATAGTTTCACAAACCCACTCGTTTTCCTCGCAAGCTCGGAAAAAAGGAACACACATAGGATTTGTAATCTCATTTGTAATGTTTGTAACTTTTTTTCTTTTTTTATATTCTTTTTTGATCGGACCAAAAATAGTATCAGATGGTAAAAAAAATATTTTAGATGATGTAAAGAAAAAATTAGTTGAAGACCTTTATAGCGAGGAGTTCACAACAATGACCATAATAATAACACCAGCAACCGGGGGGGGAAATCAAGAATGTATTAAATTAACAGGAGGTGATGCTAAACCAATTTTAGAACAAACAGACATAATTAATATTTTAAAAATAAAAGACAGTGAAGACAACATCATAGGGTATAGTATTCAAGGTGGACAGATACTAATTGGGGAAATAGACAATAGATATGAAGGAATTCTGAAAGTGTATTATGGTTCTTTGGTTTCCCGCTCTCCTGAATATGGGGGAAATCCAAACTGCAAAAATGTAAACGCTGATACCGGCTTGATAAAATCAGACAGCCAAATTTTTGAGTCAAGAATTATAGAATTGATTGAAAGGTATGAAAGCGACTATGAAGGATTAAAAGAAGAACTTGGAATTCCTTTGGGAACAGAATTCACTTTCAGTTTTGAACGTAGCGACGGGGTAGTATTAAGCCCAAGTAGTGAAGAGCCTATAGCAGTAAATATTTATTCAACAGAAATTCCAGTCCAATATGTTAGTGATGATGCAACAATTTTATTTGGTAAATTAACTATAAAGGTATGGTAAATAATGAAAATTACTAAAAACAAAAAAGGTTGGATAAAAATTGTGGAGGCGTCAACAATGATAATCATCCTAACAGGGATGTTTTTGTTAATATTAAGTGGAGATAGAATAAAATTTAGCGATAATTCTGAAGTGATTTACGAAATTGAGAAGGCAATCATAAGAGAAATTCAGTTGAATAACACCCTTAGAAATACAGTTCTTGAATCTTCGGTTCCGCTTGAATGGGAAAATTTTCCAAGTCAGCTAAAGTCACATATAAACCAAAGTGAAATTCTTGACTGCAGTGGAAAAATATGTGTTGTTGAAAGTGAATGTATCTTGACAAATCCTCCAGACAAAAATATTTATGTCCAGTCAGCAATAATAAGTGCAAACACTGAAATATACAATCCAAGAAAACTGGCTATTTTCTGCTGGGAAAAAGAAGGCTGAGAAATTTAATAAACTCTATTTCTTTTTCTCTTTTATGAAGTACAAATTTCTTCCGCATACAGGAGATATAAAATTTCGGGCTTTTGGCTCTACATTGAGGGAAGTTTTTGAGAATTCTGTGCTCGCAACAGTAGAAGTTTTAAGTAAAAAAGAAAAAATTAAAACTGTAAAAGTCAAAAAGTCCAAAATTGACGGAAAAGATAATGAAAGTTTACTTTATAATTTACTTGAAGAAGTTATCTATTTGCTTGACGCTGAAAATTTTATTGTTTCAAAAGCAAAAATAAAACTCAATGAAACATCTAAACATGCCGATGTTGAGTTTTATGGTGATGATTCAAAAAAATACAAAGACCTGGATTCAATAAAAGCTGTGACTTACAATGAAATGTTTGTGAAGAGCCTTGGAAAGAATAAATTGGTTGCGCAGGTTGTTCTGGATGTTTGAGATAGGTAATTTAATAAATCTTTGAAAGTTCTTTTTTTTATGGAACTAAAAAAGATATCTAAGAACATTTATGAAATCCCAAAGCAAGGAAACATGAATGTTCCTGCAAGGATTTTTGCGTCGGAAAAACTTATTGAGTCAATCAAGCAAGATAAAACACTTCAACAAGCCATAAATGTCGCTCAACTTCCCGGAGTGTTAAATGCATCTTTTGCACTGAGCGACGCCCATCAAGGTTATGGTTTTCCAATCGGAGGAGTTGCTGCATTTGACATGGAAAAAGGAATAATCTCTCCAGGAGGAGTTGGTTATGACATAAACTGCGGAGTTCGTTTATTAAAAACAAACCTTACAAAAAAAGACATTCTTGAAAATCAGGATAAAATTGCAGACGCGATGTTCAGGAAAATACCTTCTGGAATTGGAAGAGGAAGCAAGTTTCAATTAACAAAAGATGAATTGAAAAAAATTTTGGAAGGTGGCTCTAAATATATGGTTAAAAAAGGATATGGAATAGAAAGTGATTATCTTCATACAGAGGAAGAAGGTTGTATGAAAAACGCAAATTCAAGCAATGTTTCAGAAAGAGCAATGAAAAGAGGTATAGGGCAATTAGGAACTCTTGGCTCTGGAAATCATTTTTTAGAAGTGCAGTATGTTGATGAAATTTTCGACGAGGAAAAAGCAAAAAGATTTGGATTGAAAAAGAACCAAATTACAATTTTAATTCACTGTGGAAGCAGAGGTTTAGGGCACCAAGTAGCAAGCGATTACATAAAAAAAATGGAAGAAAAATATGGAATAAAAAATCTGCCTGACAGAGAACTCGTGAATGCACCAATAAAAAGTCAGCTCGGAAAGGATTACATTTCAGCGATGTCTGCTGCGATGAATTTTGCATTCGCGAACAGACAACTTATAACTCATTGGGTAAGAGAGGAATTAAAATATTTTTTTCCAAAATCAAAAATCGAAGTCGTTTATGATGTCTGTCATAACATCGCAAAGTTTGAAGAATATATTATAGATGGAAAAAAGAAAATTGTTTGTGTTCATAGAAAAGGAGCCACAAGAAGTTTTGGAAAAGGAAGAAAAGAAATTCCTCTTGCCTACAGGGAAATTGGACAGCCAGTAATAATTCCAGGGAGCATGGGAACTTCATCTTATGTTTTGATTGGTACAAAAAAAGCAGAAGAAATTAGTTTTGGTTCCACAGTTCATGGAGCAGGAAGAATAAAAAGCAGAGCAAGTGCATTAAAAATTTTGAATTCAGAAGAAATTGGGAAAAAACTTGAAAGCAGAGGAATAAAAATAAGGACAGGAAGCATGAAATCCCTGTCAGAAGAGGCGCCTGAAGTTTACAAGGACGTCGACGAAGTTGTGAAAGTTGTTGATGAATTGGGAATAAGCAAAAAGGTTGCAAAACTAAAACCATTAATTGTTGTTAAAGGTTAATACCTATGATAGTTTGAGGTTTTGTTTAGAAAGTGATTATTTCATTGACTTATTAAACATAAATATAATTGCTTCGCTGTCGCTCAGATACCTATTACATAATTAACATTAAAAAAATTTATTGTATTGAACACAATTTCTTGCATTAACAGTTTACATCAAACTTCGAGCGACTTCGAAGCGAGAGTTTTTTACAGAAAGCAGTTACGATAGCGTCTGTGTGAGTAAGGAATTTACGTGCCAACAGTGGTTTTTAGAAAACAAACTCGTCGGAAGGCTATTATATTTAAATTTTCAACAATATTTAAAAACTGTTTTTCATAATATATAACATGAAAAAACAGGTGATTTTGGTTTCAGTTTTTGCGTTTTTGCTTGCCTTGTCAATGTCATTAATTTTTGCTCAAGACGCAACATGTTATGTTGCTGAAAGGAGTTTCTGTCAATCGCAAAGTGATACTGTTATTGCCGCTTTGTCTGATGTGACAAATGCCCATGGAGAAACAGCGAGCTCTGGAAATTACGATAATGTTCTTTGCTGTACCTTCTCCGGAAGTTTGACATGTAACAACAATAAAATTTTAGGCCTTTCATCAACGACGAACGCTCATGCTGAAATTCCAACGCAGATAAATTATGCGACGCATGTTTGTTATTCTGATTTAAGTTGTATAAGCACTTCGTACGCATGCGGAAGCGAACAAGTTCCTGACTACCCTATAAAAACACTTTCCCTTTCCTCAGCAACAAATGCCCATATTGGTGTTCCAGGAAGCGGTAGTGTGAATATATGCTGTACTTCTGAAACCCTTTATCCTGATTTACCTTTGCCAAATTGCGGTGATGGGAATTTGCAATTGGGAGAATCTTGTGATTCTGGATTAGCTGATCCTTTTAGTGGATCATCATGCGGTGATTTTGATGCATTCACTGGAGGAAATTTGTTGTGTAACAGCTTATGTCAAATAGATACAATCCAATGTACGCCTTCAAATCCAGGAGTTTGTGGAGACGGAGAAGTTAACAACGGAGAGACATGCGACGGAGCAGAACTTAATGATTTAACATGCAACGACCTTGGTTTTCCAGGAGGAAGTTTGTCATGTGTTAATTGTCAACTAGACACAAATCAGTGTACTCCTGGCGCACCTTCAACTAATGTATTTTGGTCAAGTGATGGAATCAGCCAGATTAGTAATATAGAAGTTTTTGTAGGTTTCACAAAAGTAAAACTTGTTATCAAAAATTTAGGGTTATCTCAAGGAACTGTTATAGAATTTGATATATATGAAGACGATGTGATTCTTGATGATTCAATAAGAACAGTAACTGCAGTACTTGATTCGCAAGGAACTGCAATAGCGAATTGGACAATAACTCAATCTGATTTGGACAAAACTTTAGATGATTATGCACAATTTTATTTTATTGCAGAAGGCGAGAAAAGCAACTATTTAGAGATGGATGTCCAAGATGATGATTTAAGTGATGTAATAATATGCAACGACTACAATGACGAAACTTTATGTGAAGAAGATCCTGTAGGAGTAGCAAAAAATAGCGTTCCAACAGTTATTGATTGTTCTGATCCTGAGATTCAATGTACATGTATGTGGGATGAAGACAGTGATTCATGTGCCGGAACTTTCACAGACGGAATTTTTGACGAGTTTGGAAATTATTCAAAATACGGAACATGTTTGATTTCAGAGCAGGAAAGTGACCCAAACGAATGCGACGATGGAATATTAATACTAACATGGGACGGAGTATGGACATGGGCTAGCGGAAATCCTGAGCATAAAGATCCAAAAGGGCTTGCATTAATTTGTGAGGCAGGAGGAACAAGAAGCATTGAGTGTCCTGCACAAATACAGCTTCCGTTCTTCGGAATATACAATATTATTGTTGCAGTAATTATAATAATACTTATTTATTTTATTTTATCAAGTAAAAAGGTAAAAAGAGAATTAAGAAAATTTATAAAATAAGATTCCTATTTGTTTCTATGAAAAAGGTGGTTAGTTTTTTTTTAATTTTTCTGGCGATAAGCCTCGTGTCTGCTTTTGAAATCGGAAATAAATCTCATAAAATAGAAATAGAATATGCTTCAATGGATTTCATAAAAGGGTGGATAAACATCAGCCTTAGTAATGATTTAGGGGATTCTTTGTTTACAGACTCAAAAGGAAATTCGATAAAGTTAATTGACTTGCTCAAACTTAACAATGTAGATTATAGTTGCTCGCCATCAGATTGTAAAAAGTATTATTCTTCATCAGGAAGTGGGGTGACTCAAAAAACATTTACATTAAATAAAAACGAAGAAAAGATAATTGGAATAAAATTAACAGGGAATAATTTCCAGTCAGTTTCTGGTTTCAAGATGAATGTTTCAAGCACAGCGCTTGAGACAGAATCAACCCAATTGTATATAGATATTTTAAACGATGGGAAAAACGAATGGGTTTCAAACAAACCTTCAAATAATTTCTACGGAGAAAGTTATGGTTGTTACGCAAACCCTGAAGAAGAAGTTTTCATATACAACCAAGATTATTGCCAGAAAATAGAATTGCCTCCTGCACCAAATGTTGAAATAGGAGCACGTGTTATATCAGCAACTGGGGGCAATGTTAATTTTGAGATGAATGTCTGCAGCCAGGACTTTACAAGTTGCGGTTCTTGCGAGGTTTCTGCTACTACAACCGGAAAAATTTCCTGCATTGCTGACTTCCCTATATTTAACAAAACAAATTATTATGTCTGCATAACAACATTAAATTCAGCAGATAACAACAAATACAAAATAAATTCCGAAATTCAAAACGCATGTGGTTACGCAGGAAGTGTCGAAAACTCAAGAGACTTTGAGATTTTTGCAAAACCAGGGAGCTATGCTTCAATAGGAACATTTACATTAAACAACGATGCAATTCAGGAATCCGGGAGCAATGTTGTTAGTCTAGAAGACTATGTTAGAGCATACATCGGCAAATTCAATAATGACTGTTCAACAGAGTGTGTTGTTCCAATAAAATTCCTTTCAGGGGAAAACCAGCAGATAACCCTTTCAAGTGTTAGTGCTTTTTACACTTCAAGTGGCACACCAAAAGAAACTATCCATGTTTATGATGTAACAGAAACTCAGCCAAAAATAAGTTCCAACTTTAAAAAAATAAATCTCGATAAAGCTAACATAAAAATTTCGGGGGTGTTTGATGAAGAAATAAACTATACTTTTAATTTCAAAAACTCAGAAGTATTTTCAGAAGAAATTTTAATTAAGAAAATACCGCAGATAAAATCATTAAATCCAAAAGTAGCTATCGCAGCTTATCCTACTGATTTTACAGTCGAGATGGAGGATAATACATCAAATGTCTTGGAATATACTTGGAATTTTGGAGACAATAGTTTAGTAAAAAAAACATCGGCTAATACAATAACCCACACATATAGCTCTATAGGAGAATTTAAACTAAACGTTACTGCAACAGACACTGGCTTTTCAAGTTCAACAAGAACGTTTGACATATCTATCAAAACACCTAAAGACGCAATAGAATTTGTGTTAAATGACAAACAAAATAATTTAGATAATGTGAATTTGCAGATAAGCACTTTGCCTACTTTCCAAAAAAACTCTGTCAGAACAGCCTTGAATATGGATAGTATAGAAAGTCAAATGGCCTTAATACAACAAAGAAATAATCTTGCAACCACTGATGCAGAATATGTAAGTATAATGACTGACCTTATAAAAATCAAAGTTCCTATAGAAGTATTTGAAAGCATAAAAACAGGAATGATTTCATTTTTCCCAGATTCAGATAATATAGACGTTGAAATTCTAAGCAAAATAACTGGAGAGGATCATATGGGAAACTCTTATTTTGATTCAATTGTCTTATGGAATTTGAATAATGTAAATACAAAAATTTCCTTTAGCAGAATTTCAGCTAACTATGAAGATTTCACTGGAAGCGTAATAAATGTTTTCAGGATTGAAGTTGATGAAAATTTGGGAAGGGAAAATTCTTACCTAATAATCAAGAATGTTGATAATCTTTTATTTAGTCAAAGTTACAATCAAAAAGAAGTTGATGATTATTCATATATAGAACTTTCCCAAAATGCTAAAACAATTGAGTTTTCAACAAGCGAAGAGCTTGATTTTGAGACGCTTCCTGTTTTTATTTCTCCAAAATTATCTTATTTGCCATTGACTAGTGTTGAAGTTTCAGATAGGGAAGACCAACTTTCAAGACAGACGATTTTTATTCTTTCTATTTTACTTGCGTTGTTTATAGGAGCTATTTCATACATTGCTTTGCAACAATGGTATAAAAGAAAATATGAAAGTTATTTGTTCAAAAACAGGAATGACTTATACAATTTGATTTCATATATACAAACAAGCATGAAAAAAGGTGTCCCAAAAAAGACAGTTAGGTCAAGATTAATCAGATCCGGCTGGACAACAGAACAAGTTAATTATGTTATGAAAAAATATTCTGGGGAAAGAACAGGAATGCTCGAGCTTCCTATTGAAAGTTTTATGAGTGGATTCAAAAAAAAGCAGGTTTAGAACATTAATATTTATAAACTTCTAGAACTGTTTAATAAAATAAACTAAAGAGGGTTAAAAAATTAAATGAGTGGAATAAAAAGTTTTTTCAACGGAATTTTTAGTATTTTTAAGAGCAAGAAAGACATAAAGCTAGGATTTTACGGCCCGCCAAATGCCGGAAAGACAAGCCTTGCGAACAGAATTTGCAAAGATTTTACAGGAGAGGAAATTGGAAAAGTAAGTAAAATCCCCCATGAAACAAGAAGTGTTCAGTTCAAGGAAAAAGTTGAAATAAGTTACAAAGGAAAAAAAATGGTTTTCAAAATGATTGACACTCCTGGAATAGCAACTAAAATAGATTATGAAGAATTCTTAAAATATAAAGTGAAAAAGAACGAAGCAAAAAAAAGAGCCAAGGAAGCAACACAAGGAGTCATTGAATCAATAAAATGGCTTGATGATATGGATGTTGTTGTGGTTGTCCTTGATGCAACGGAAAATCCATACAATCAAGTAAACATAACTATAATAGGAAATTTAGCCGCAAGAAAAATACCTGTTCTTATTGTCGCAAACAAAATTGACAAAAGGAAAGCTGATCTAAAAAAAGTCCAGGCCGCTTTTCCAGAGTATGATGTTATAGGAACAAGCGCACGCTACGGAAAAAACCTTGACAAGTTTTATGAATCAATATTTAAATTAACAAAAAAGATTTAAATGTAAAATGAAAAAAAGGGTTAAAAAAATAAAAGGATTTTCAATTTATTTCATGCCTTATTCAGAAATAAGAAACTTAGACAGCGAGGGCAGGATGAAAAAAATTCTTGACATTATCTTTGGGAATAATATACTAATTTTGCAAGGAAGGTTAAGGCTAGATGAAGAAACAAGGCTTATAGGTGACACCATGGCAATGATAGGACATGTAAAAAACTTCAGGGGAATTGAGCTGGCTGTAATTTCTGGAAACGGAAGAGAGAACTTGTTGGGAAAGATAAGAAATAATGTTGCAAGCACTTTATTTGGAGGAGATATTGGTGCAATAACAATAATAGGTCCTGCAACAATTGTCAAAGAAATAAAGAGAAATCCTAAAAAAATCGAGCTGTTTTTGAATAAGTAATAAAAATAATATAAATTCTTTTAAACTAAACCAATATCTTGAATTTATGAAAGCGAGTTCTGTGGGTTTGGAAACATATGTAAAAATAAGCCAAGACATATAAAATTTAGGGATAATTTTGGAACTCCCAATAGAGATATTCCCTTCAGCATCAAGTATGTTGATTCACAAAAAGCACTGTTAGAAGTTAAACAAATACCAAACGGCAACTATTTTGAGTATTCTGATGAAGTAAATTTCTTTATTAGTAGGGAATTTTACCAGACAATCATATATGATGGAATATATGGAGAAAGATTCTTCACTGCTGGCAAATTAGTATTAGCTATAGATGGAAAAGATGTAAGTTGGTGATTTTTGTATACAAATATAACTCAAAATAACACGGAAAAAATTAAATAAGCCTTTTTCTTTTAGAATACATGCCAATGTCATCCTTTGATTTGGCATTGATAAATTAAAAATTCACAAATCAAAAAATGCCACACCAATGTGTTAGATGTTCAAAAATAATTCCTGTAGGGAGCAAGGAAATCTTAGAAGGATGTGATAACTGCAAAGGACATTTCTTTTTTTACATAAAAGATGAGCACTTGAAGAAAATTCAGGAAAACAAAGCCGAGGCAGAAATTAGTCCTGTTAGCCTGCCGAAAGAAGAAAAAACTAAAATAGAAAAAGAAATAAGGGAAATCGCTGGAATGCCTAATGAGGAGATTCCTATAATATTAGACATTGAATCAATAAACGTAACTGCTCCCGGAAAATATGAGATTGATATTGTGAATTTATTCAGGCGAGATCGGCCACTGATTTATAAAATTGAAGAAGGAAAATATATAATTGATTTAAGTTCTTTGTCGATGAAAGATTTGAAAGAATGATAATAATACTTGGACTTTCATGCTCACTGTTGAGGAAGTTTTTTCTCAGTATAAAAACATTAATAATATAAATCCTTTTTGGTATTTTGATTTATGAATACAAAAAAAACCAATTCTATCTTGAAGGAAGTTTTAAGTGAAGCTAAGCCAAATAAAAATGAAATAAAAGAAATTGCAAATAGGTTTAAAGACTTCAAAGTAAAACTCTTGGAAAAAATAAAGAAATTAAAAGTGCATGTAGAGATTTTTGTTGGGGGGAGTTTTGCTAAAAAGACTTTGATAAGAAAAAAAGAATATGATGTTGATGTATTCTTGAGATTTGACAAAAGACACAGGAAAGAAATCTCTGAGCTAACAGAGAAAATTCTTAATGGATTTAATAAAACAAAAATCCACGGCTCTAGAGATTATTTCATGATAAAATTAGGGAAGAATATTATTTTTGAGGTAATTCCTGTATTAAAAATAAAAAATCCAAAAGAAGCTGAGAACATAACTGATTTGTCATACTTTCATGTTAATTATGTTAGAAAAAAAGTCAATCCAAAGGTTATTGATGAGATAATAATTGCAAAAACATTCTGCCATGCTAACGGGTTCTATGGGGCAGAGTCCTACATAAAAGGTTTCTCTGGCTACGGTCTTGAATTATTAATTCATCACTACGGAAGTTTTCTTAAATTCATAAAAACAATAGCAAAAACAGAAGACAAATTAATTATTGACACTGAAAAACATTTCAAAAACAAACAGGAAATAATGATGGATTTAAATACTGCGAAATTAGCCTCACCAATAGTTTTGATTGACCCTACATTCAAGCAAAGAAATGCCCTTGCAGCTTTATCATATGAGACTTTTAAAGAATTCAGGAAAAAATGCAAAAACTTTCTGAAAAATCCAGGAAAGCATTTTTTCGAAAAAAAAGAAATTGACTTTGACAAAATAAGAAAAAATGCCTTAAAAGGAAAAAATGAATTCCTAAACATTAAGACAAAAACAGAAAAGCAGGAAGGAGATATAGCCGGAAGCAAACTGCTTAAATTCTACAACTTCCTTGAAAAAGAAATATCAAAGTTTTTCCAAATAAGAAATAAAGGCTTTGTCTATGAAGGAGGAAAAACAGCGAAGTATTTTTTTGTCGTCAAAAAGAAGAAAGAAATTGTTTTTCATGGACCTATGTTAACAGACAAGAAAAATGTTGAAAGATTCAGGAAAAAACACAAAAAAACTTTCAATAAAGGCAAAAGAATTTATGCTGAAGAAAAATTTAACTTAACACTGAAAAAATTCCTTCAAAACTGGAAAATTCACAACAAGAAAAGAATGCAAGAGATGAGTGTTGAGATTTTTGATATAATCTGATATTATAAGTGAGCAGGAACGTCAAGAGATATCCTTTCCATTTTAGGGGGATTTAAAGATAATAAAGCATCATAAGAATACACCACATGGGAGAACCTTGCCCCATACTTTATAGAACTTGGATTGCAACCAACCAATTTAATTATCTCCATTAAAACTTTGTCTTTGTATTTCTGTTTTGATGCCGCAAGATAATCTTCTAGATTCTTTGTTTTTAGATAGACGGTATATTGCCTAAATCCTTTAATGGTATTTCCATCTTCCAACTCGATTGTTTTATTTACCAACAAAGATTTTGGATTTTGAGAATTAAATCCATGTTCAAAATAGTCAGAATTATTAACTTTTTTTATTATCTCTTCCAAAGAAACATCTCGAAAACTCTCAAATGTTTTCACCATTTTAATTCTCTGCTATGAATTTCTTCATTTCTTCTAATTCTGGGAAATATTTTAATAAATCATAATATGCTGTTTCATATGCCCCAATAGTTCTTACAATAGGTTCAACAAATGCTTGTCTTGGATCTTCAAGATGTTTTAATGGCCCACCAGCAAACTCTAAAGCACGTTTCTCGTCATTAATTCTTAATTTTAAACTAGACAAATAATCTTCTAGATTTTTCCTAACATCCATTGGTAAATCTTCTGCTTTTATTGGTTTATGCGCCATCTTTACTTCCCATTAATGTTTTTAATTGCCTTGTCAAACATTGCCGCGAAAGCTCCTGAGAAAAACTCAGAGTTAAGCCATATTGCAGTGTCTTCATCAGCTGCTTTTGATAAGTAGAAAAGAATTTCTTTCCTGTCTACTATGAAGAATTTAGCGTGTATGTTAACTTTCCTGAATTTCATGTCGAATTTCTTTTCAGCATGCCTTATCAACTTCTCATCTCCAGAAAGAGCGATTTTCAGCTTAACATTTGATTTCTTTAAGGCTAAAAAAGTTTGATGGAAAAGTTTTGCCTTGGAAATTATTTCCTCAACATTTGTGCATATTATTACTTCTTCCTTTGCGTGGTTTATTATATCCCTTATGTGGTTTGAAATGTTTGACCTTCCTTTCAATGCAACAGTTATGTCTTCTTTCTTTACTGGCTGTAAACCTTGAATGTAAAGACTTTCAAGATTTTCAAATTCACTTGTGTTTTTTATCTGTGATATTTCAACGATTTTTTCCTCTGCTCTTGTTCTTACATTGTTCTTTAATTTTTCAAGAATCATTTTTGGCTTCACACCAATGTACTTAACAGGTTTTCCTATCTTAACAATAGCGAAGCCTCTCTTTTCTAAAGATTCCAAAACATCGTAAGTTCTACTTCTTGGCACACCTGAACCTGATGCAATCTCGCTTGCTGAAGCTACTCCTCTCTTTAATAATGCAAGCCATACTTTTGTTTCGTAAATATTCAAATCAAAATAATCCTTTACTTTCTTAACTAAATCCTGTTCAACTAACATAAACCCCACACAAACTCCTGATTTATAAATCTTGTGGTTTTGTTACTTTTTTTAAGTGAGAACTAAATAACTTAAAGCAATGCCGAGGAAAATTCCTGTAGAGATGAAAGGCATTGCAGGGTAGAACTTCTTTTTTTCCGAGAAAAACAACAAATAAGCAAGCCCAATAGTTGCGCCAATTGCAACAAACAATGCAGAGTAAATACCAAGTGTTTTTAACATAACTCCTGCAGCAATTATTGGGAATACAACATCTCCTCCGCCAAGAATTGCAACATTAACTTTTATTTTCTTTTTCCTCAATTGAGCAGGCTTCATTTTACTAAGCTTTAATTTCATGTTCTTTGGGATATAAGAAACAAAAAATCCAGAGAAAATATTCAACTTTTTAATTTGATATTTAGCCATTTTCTGCATTATTCCAGAATGCCAGACAGCCCAAATATCATAAACCGAAATCAAAACAAGTAAAGCAACAACAGTATAAACATTAAGAATTTGTACGAAAATCGCGGCTATTCCAGGGTAAATGAAAATTTCGGTTAGGTTATGAACTAGAAAATTTCTCTTGAAAATTTTTACATAAGCCAGAACTAAAGCAAGAAGAGAAATAAAAATCCAGGTAACTGAAACTTCTAATATGTTAAAATTAAAAGGTAAAAATTTTGGAATGAAGGAATTAAATGAAATCATTAGTGCAATTGTTACCACAATAAAAAACCAAGCTTTCAAAATAAAAGCAAAATTTAATTTGCTCAAAAGTAGCATGAGAATTACTGCTATTACAAACGCAAATAAAAGATAAACTAATGCCACATTATATTGCCCTGTTTCCTCAATTTCATGAGTTTCAAAACCCAACGGCAATTCATTGTTAATGTAATGATTAACAACATAAATTCCTAAGAATTGAGTTATAAGAAACATTCCTAGAATAATTAAAGTTATTTTTGTATTGTGTTTCATATTAATTTTTTCAATAAATTTTCGTTGAAGTACAAGATTGCAACTCCTATAATAATGGAAGCAACATAACTAATGAAATGATTTCCTGGAAAAAGGTAGACATCCATTAAACCCCACACTCCGCGCCAAAAAGAAATTATTGCAAATGCAATCAAAAGTGTCAATAAAACCTCCCTTAAGTGTTTTTTCCAATTCATAAATTAAAGTATGAAAACAAGTTTTTAAGTTTTGGGAAAGGAAACTATCTTAAATTTATTGTCTCGAGAAGACGTGGAACATTCGTCTCCATTCTGTTAATTCTGTATATTGAAGAAGCCAAATCAAGGCATTTTGAAACTTCACCATGCATAACCATAACCTTCCTCGGTTTTGGATTTATTTTTTTGAAAAAAGCCATTAATTCGTTTCTTCCTGCATGTGCAGTTAAACCTTTTGAAGTATGGACTTCCATATTTACTTTAACAAACTCATCTTTTCCGTCGGTATTTAACCTTATATCTTTTGCTCCGTCCTGAACTTGCCTTCCGAGACTTCCTGAACCTTGATAACAAACAAAAATAAGTGAATTTTTTTCGTTAACTGCAAATTCTTTGAAATACTCAACACTTGCTCCTCCTGCAAGCATTCCTGAAGTAGCAAGAACCACGCAAGGGCCCCCTTCAATGACATTTTTCCTTTCTTCAGACGAACCGACACGGGAAAAAATTTCAGATGTAAATGGATTTTTATCTTGAAATGTAAGAGCCCTTAACTTGTTGTTTAAAAAGTCAGGATATGCTGTGTGAATTGCGTTAATGTCCCATATCATTCCGTCAATATAAACAGGAATTTTTTTCATCCTTCCGCGCTTTATGGCATCTTCAATTATAAGCATTGTTTCTTGGGCTCTTCCCAAACCTAATTCAGGGATTAACACTTTGCCTCCGCGTTCAATTGTCATGTTCGTCAAATCAATGAACTTTTCTTCTGCTTCCCTTCTTGGAGGAAGAACATCTTCTTTTGCACCATATGTTGATTCAGTTATAACAGACTCCAATCTTGGAAAATATATTGTAGCCGGTTCTAAAAGTCTAGTACGCATAAATTTGTAATCTCCTGTGTAAAGAAGGTTGTGCGAACCATTTCCTATATTTATATGAACCATTGCGCTTCCTAAAACATGCCCTGCATTGTAAAAAGTTATTCTAATGTCAGAAGTGACGTCGGTAACTTCATTATAGTTTAGGCAAATGCTATGCTTTACCATTTCCTTTATGTCTGTCGAACTATACAAAGGTTTTTCAGCCTGTTTGTAAGCCACACCAATAAAATCCAAAGCTAACAAAGATGAAATATCTCTCGTCGGCAAAGTCATGTAAACAGGACCTTTGTATCCCATTTTGTATAAAAAAGGGACCATCCCTACATGGTCAATGTGGGCGTGACTAATAATTACCGCATCAAGTTGATTTATATCAAATTCTGGAATATTAAAAATTGGAAACTTGTCTTCTCCTTGTGAAGAAACATCAATCCCACAATCAAGAAGCACCTTTGAATTTGGAGTCTGTAAGAGAACACAGCTTCTTCCAACTTGCCTTGCCGCCCCCAAAAAAGTGAGCCTAATCCATTCGTCTGTTCTTTTTGGATCCCAATCTTCGTAAATTTTTTTTCCGACAGAATTCAAAAATCTGCGTCGGTAATTGTTGTTGGCGTACAAAACCTCCCTGATATTTTCAACTATCTTGCTTTTTATTGCAGGGCTTCTCTGCACTTGAGGTGACCAAAAAGTCTTGTGTTTCAGCTCATCCAAAATGATTCCCCTTTTTCCTATAACCATTCCTGGTTTTTTCGCCTCAATTATCACAATACTTCTATAGTTGTCAAAAATTATGTTTGTTATTTCTGCTTCTTCTGGAATAGATTTTCTTATTTCCTTTTCAGTCTCTTCAGCATCTTTCAAAATTTTCTTGTCAGCCCTTAATTCAATTCTCTTTTTTATTTCATTGACTATTTCTTTGATTTTTCCAGAACCTCTTCTAAAAAACTCAGCGTCGTCTGTGTAAAGAACAACATTTGCTCCTTCAAAACTTGCTTCTGTTATTTTTCCCTTAAGTCTATCAGTTATATTCTTTAGAAGTTCCATGTTAAAAATTCAAATAAACAATTCACTAATTTTATGCAAAACTATTTTTACTTTTTATCATCCTTAAAGCCGTCTGTTCTTGGACTAGCTTTTTTGTCCTTGTACTCTGGAAAGATTTCCTGTTCAATAACATGATTTATTCCATTTTTTGTTATTGTAAAAACATCAATTCCATTTCCACTTCCTATATCTCTTTGAGTGGAAGATTTTATCGCTTCAACAGCCAACTTAACTCCTTCATCAACACTCATATCCTTTTTATATTGCCTCTCCAAAAGTCCTAGAACAAAAGGCATACCACTCCCAAAGTTAGCGTCGTAATCTTCTACTTTCATCGCAGTTCCTGCAGGTTCAATTGTGTATAGCTCTGTAGTCCCATTCTCATTGAAGCCGCCAAGAAGAGATCCAACTATTGAGGCAATCATTGAAGGCTGTCTTATATTTTGATAAGTCATTGTCCCAATCAAATTTGCAGCTTCTCTAACTGTTGGTCTTGAGCGAGATTTTAACTCTTTTAATCTTAACTGAGCAGATATAATTTTTTTCTGCATCTCTATGTCTGAAGCATTTCCCGTTCCAGAAATGACCAAGTAATCATTTATTTTAACAGCTTTCTGAACATTTTTATTCATAATTAAATTTCCTGCAGTGCTTCTTCTATCAGAAGCCATTACAACTCCGTCTTTGCATACTATTCCAAGAATAGTTGTTCCTGTTTTCAAAATTGAGTTCTTTAATTCTTGATCCATTTTCTTTCTTTAATTTTATCTTAAATAATGAGTAAAAGCTTTAGAACCTATAATTATTGTTAATAATAGTATTTTATAAATGTTTTGGTTAAAAAAGAAAAGTGTTAAAAACATCAATTTTCTAGATAATAAGATGAATACAAATCGCGTTGCAGTGGGATTAACTGCACTTGTATTATTTTTTCCTATTAAGGGAAAAGCTGAAGATTATCTGGCTTTAGATGGAAAATTATACATATCAGCAAGGGAAAACCAAGAAAAAACTATAAATAAAAATAGTTATGAAGATTTGGAGGAAAGATTAAAGGGAATTTTAGAAAATCGTTTGAATTTAAAATTAAATTCTGATGATAGGTTGAATATTTATAGCGACGGTATTGGTGGGAATATGAAAGGTCTTGGGATGGAAAACTCAACATGGAGATTAAATGTTGAAAGCGGTAATGAGATTATTTTTAGATATAAATTAAAAATGAACTAAAACTCGACTTTTGAGATTCCATTTTCTTTCTTGAATTTTATTATGTTCTCGACAAATGCCTCTATTTTTTGCTCGTGACTTACAATTATCAATTGTTTTATGTTAAGCTGATTTAAAACATCGCGCATTTTATCAAGTTGCTTATCGCTGAAGCCATCTGTCGGCTCGTCTAAAATAACTACGTCTTTCGTTTTTATCTTACTTAGAAGGGAATTTATAACTTGATTCAGTGCTAATCTGTAAGCCAGGGCTATTGCAGTTCTTTCACCTCCTGACATGTAATTGTAATCCAACTCGTAATCCTGCTGTTCAATTACAGGAGTAAAATCGTCGCTAACCCTTACATTGAAAGTCTCTGAAACGAGCATTCCAAACCACTGAGAAAAAAATTTGGAAAACTCCATCCTTAATTTAATCATCACATTTTTTTCAATTATAGAAATCAAAACAGAAAAATTCTGAGAAAGCCAATTTTCAACTTCTGAAATATAATTAATCTGACTTTGAATTTTTTCAGTTTCTTTTATTTTTTCCTTCAGTTCTTCAACTTGCCTTGAGAAAAAATCTATTTCCTTTTTTAATTCTGCAACTTTTATCTCAGCAAACCTTTCCATCTTCAAAGCTGCTTCAAGCTGAATGTTTTTTTCTTCAAATTCAATCCCAAATTTCTTGTAGTCTAAAAAAGATTTTCCTAGTGAAAGAAGCAAATTTTCAGATGTTTCCACTTCTTTTTTTATATTTTCATTAATTTGTTCAAGTTCTTCAATATGCGATATTTTGTCCTTAACCTCTTCATTTTTCAGTTTTAATATTCTCATTTCCTGTATATTTCTCTCAAGTTCTGCTACCTCTCTGTTAAAGATTTTTAGTTTGTCTGATAAGTTCTTTTTTGAATCTTCAAGCTCAGCGATTTTTTTATTATCTTCATGTAGTTCATAGTTTAGCTTTTTTATTATGTTATCTTTGTAATTATCACGCACTTCCTGCAAACATGTTGGGCAAACATAAATCTCAGATATTTTCGATTTTAATAAGGAGTTTTCGGTATTTTTTTTGTTTAGCAAACTAACTTCTGATAAGATTGATATTATTTCGTTGTTCATTCCTTCTTTCTCTATTTTTTTTGCCCCAATTTTTCCTTCTAAGATAATCATTTCTGATTCTGAAAAACTCTTTTCCTGTACTTCTTTTATTTGCTCTTTAAGCTTGTTAATAATTTTTTGATTGTTGTTAAAAGACTCCATTTTTCCAGAAATAATTATCTTATTTTTTTCAATATCTTGGTATATTTTTTTTCCTTCTTCAACTTTTTCAAGGATTCTTTCCCTTTCTTCACGTATTTTATTTCTTTCTTCCTGCCTTGTAAAAAATTCCTTTTCAATAGAAGTTAAATTGTAATGTTTTGCCTCAAGCTCATTTTCTTTCTTGTTTAAAAGAAGTTTTTGTTCGTCAATGTTCGAGATTATTCCTTCTTTTATCCTTTTCTCTTCCCTCAACTTTGAAGTGAGAAGTGCAATATTATTAAGTATTGTTTTGTATCTATCTATTCCAAAAACATGTCTTAAAGTATTTACCCTTGTTTCAGAGTCTTGAAGAATTATTTGTTTCATCTCTTCTTGAGGAGTATAAACTGTGAACTTGTAAAGTAAATTTTGTTTTTTTGAAAACTCTTCTGGATAGTTTAACAAATCTAATATTATATTTTTTAATTCCATGACTGAAATTTCTTTTTTCCCTCCATCAATTGTTATAGAGCAATAATCCTGGGAAATTGCCTTGTTTTTTTTCAACGTCCTTTCAACAGTTATTTCTCTTCCATCAACTTCAAAATCCATCTCAACTCCTCCGAAAAGCGTGCCGTTCCTTAACAAAGAAGAACCCCTTTGTGTTGGTTGCAAGCCAAATAATGCGAATTCTATAGCAAGAAGTATAGAGGTTTTTCCTGAACCAATGTCTCCTGAAAGCAAGGTTGATCCAACTGGAAAAGTTATTTCTTGATTTTCATAACTCCTTATATTGTTTAGTTTAATTTTTTTCAGGAGCATTTTAAAACTTCAAGATTTTTTTTGATTCATCTAGAATTCTTCTTGAAAAAGTTTCAGAAGTTTCTCCAATCTGCTTTTCAATTGAGAGAGACTTCATCAGTTCTGGAATCATTAAATTTAGACCTGAATTATTCTGTTTCGAAAAAACTTTAATTGTCTCACCTTCTATGTCTTCTGATTCTTCTACTTCAACATCAATATCTGGAGATTTTGTTTTGAGATTATGTGTGTTTTTCAGCATGAAATATGCATTTCTTTCCTTTGAGAAATCCTGAATTTTTTTAAAGTCAATATCTGAGACTTTAAAGTTTTCAACTTCGCCTTTAACTCTCAGTAAAACAACCTTATCATTCAAATTTCTTTTTCCAAGTTCAGTTATTATCTTTTCAGTATTTCCTGAATTTTCAGCTGTGAAAATTATTGGTTCAATTTCTTTTATTTTTAATTCTATTCTTTTCATCTTTTGGCTGTCATTTGTATTTACAATGTAAAATCTTCCATGTTTCAACTCTTCAAGCTCTGCAAAATTATTTGGGAATACAGGTCCTGGGTAGACAAAATTCTTGTACTGAAAATCAATATGCAAATGTCCTAAAGCGTAATAGTCCACAAGAGGCAAATCATTCTCTGAAACAGCTTCTATAGGCAAATCACCTTTGGCTTTGTCTATTGTAGTATGCAGCATTAAAATTCTAAAAAAACTCCCTTGAATTTCTTCAAGTTTTATTCTTCTTAAATCTTTTACATCAAGCCCTGTTTTCTTTCCCGGATAACCATAAAAAACAATATTTTCATGAACAGTTGGTTTTAGAATTATTTTGTCATTCTCTTCTACGAAATTAGCAACATTTTTACAGAAACCTGTTTTTTCCAAAACTTCCAAAAAAGTTTTTCCTGCTACAGAATAATCATGACTTCCCCCAATTATGAAACAAGGTATTCCTGATTCCTTAATTTTCCTAAATTCTGCGAAAGTTTGTTTCAATATTTCTATTGGAGGGTAAGGGGAATCAAACAAATCTCCTGCAATCAATATGAAATCAACTTTCTCATCAATACAGGTTTTTACGGCTAATTTAAAGGATTCAAAATTCAAATCTTGCATTTCTTGCTGACGCCAACTTCCTAGGTGAACGTCAGCCATATGTGCAAATTTCACCATAAAACTTACTTAGTATAGAACTATTTAAAGATGATTATGGTGAAATTTTTATCTCCAACACAAAAAGATTTTCAAAAAATAGATTCTCCTTTGATACTATTTTTTTCTTGAAATTTTGTTTTTTTAGTTCTAAATTTATTTTGCTTTTAGGAGTTAGGGAACTCAAAACAAGAAATGCTTTTCCGTTTTTCGTGAGATGATTTTTCAGTTTTTTTAGAAATCTCAAAATTATTTCATCACCTTTTTTTCCTCCCGTAGTTGAAATTCGCGAAGATTTTGGTTCTTTGTTGTAAATTGGTAAATAAGGAGGATTAAAAATTATCAAATCATATTTTCCTTTCACATTTGAGAGTAAATCAGATTTTATAACATCAAAGCCAAGTTTTTTGCATTCATTAACGGCTTTTGGATTTATGTCAACTCCAAATATATTTTTCACATGGAGTTTCTTAGCTGTCTTTAACTGAACACCAGAACCAACCCCTATTTCAAGAAATTTTAATTTAGGATTTTTCTTTAACAACAGAAGTAATTTTTCCTCAAGGACCTTAGACAAAAGAAAAGAATCTTCAGAAGGAATGTAAATTGAAGTTTCTTGCATTTTTAGCCGAACAAGCTATTTAGGTAATTAACTATTTCCTGCCTGAAAAAATAAATACCTGTTAAAGCTGCGAGTATTAGAACTAACAATATTGAGATAGTTATTATCAATGTAGCTCTTGGATTCTTACGAGTTTCTTCATCTTCATAGTTTGATACTTTTTGCATTGATTTGTTATTTTGTGGTGTTTGTGAAGGAATTGCTCCTGTTTTCTGAGAAAAAGCAATTGGTTTTTTTTTATCTTGCTGTTGAAAGTCCTGTGGCTTTTGTGACATTTCTAAACCGCTTGATTGTAATTCCCTAGCGGCACTTTCTATCTCTTCTTTACTATATCCGGCGTTGTAAAAACTTTGCATCGCCTGCTGAAGCGACTCTCCTTTAATTAAAGCCATTTTCAACCCTTCAACAATTTCTTTTTTCATTTTATATTTCTATTTTATGTGAGTTGCTCAATAGATGATATTGTTTTTTACTGTAACCAAGTTCAGCGGCAAGCTCTTCCATTGGTTTGAGCATTTGAACAGGGCCGTGAGAAGGAATTACATTTTGAGGATTTACCATCGTAATTAAATCTCTTATATCTTCTTTTCCTCCGTGTCCTGAAACATGAACTTCATCGAAAAGTCGCGTCCCGAATTTTTCTATTCTTCTGTCCATAATTTCTTTATTTTTTATATTTACTGGAACAGGAATTGTTTTTGAAGAAAAAACTAGATTGTCATTTTTTCTGAACTGGAATGGAAGTTCATTTTTTGAGATTCTGTCAAGAATACTCCCTGGTTCGCCTTGATGTCCTGTACAAACAACAAGATATTTTTCCCTTTCAGCCTCGACTTTTCGCAAAGCTGAATGTAATTGGTTCCTGTATGTTTTCAATTCAATATCTTTTCTAAACTCTGCAAGATTATTTGCCCTCGCGGCAGAAACATATCTGTTAAGGCTTCTTCCTAAAAAGAGAATTTTTCTGTCAATTTTTTTTCCGAATTCAACAATGCTTTGCAAACGCGCAATGTGTGATGAAAAAGTTGTCACAAAAATTCCTGTTCTATCGTTTCTTACTGTCGAGAAAACCTCATGTAACATATTTCTTGCGACTCTCTCGCTTGGTGTTTTGATTTTATGGCTACAGTAAAGTGAATCAGCAATTATAGCCTTTACACCTTCTTTTGATAATCTTTTCAATGCTGCGTAGTTCGGAGGATTTCCCATAACAGGCGTGTTGTCGAGTTTGAAGTCATTCCCATAAATCACAGCTCCTTCTTTTGTATGAAGTGCAATCATTGTCGTGTGAGGGATGGAGTGAGTCATGTGAATAAACTCTGCAGTATATTCTGAATTTTTTCCTTTAATTTTTATAGAAGAATTAACTTGAACTGTTTTTATTTTGTTTGGGATTTGTTTTCTTTCATCATCCATTATTCGTTTCAAAACAGTCATTGTCATCGGAGAGCCGATCACGGGAGCTTTGTATCTGTAACTTATGTATGGCGTCGCACCTATATGGTCTAAATGTCCGTGACTTAAAAAAATCGCCCTTACCTTGTCCCTTATTCCTAATTTATCGAGAATCAAATCATCAGGAAGAGCTCCTTTTCTCCTCAAAATTTTTTCATTGTATTCCTTAACATCCTCTTCCTGTAGTTCAACAACTGCTGGCATGTATAACCCCATGTCAAATATAAAAGCATCATCGCCGACTTTAACTACAGTCATATTTCTTCCCACTTCACTATACCCACCAATTGCGTAAATTTCCATTTTGCCTCTTTGACAATTATATTATAAAAAAGAAGTTTAAAAATTCTTAGAATTTTTAAATGTGGTTTGTTAACACAAAAATCCAATAATTTAAGGTTGAGTATTTAAGATATAATGGAGGATCTAGTTAGGTAGGTAGGAATAAAAATATAAACATTATTTTCGTTTTTGTAAAATGGCATTAAAATCACTAAAACCTTCAATGAGAGAAAAGAAGAGATATCTCCTACTTAAAGGAAACAATCTTAATGAAGACGTTGAAAAGACCATTTTAGATTTCATTGGAATTTTGGGGATGTCAAAAGCAGGTTTTAAGTGGATTAAAAGAGGGAAAAATTCTGCAATAATTTCTGTAAACAGGGAAATGATGAATGAAGTGAGAGCTTCGTTCAGTGCTTCAAAAAATGACATAGTTGTTGAGAAAGTTTCTGGTAGTTTGAAGAAGTTGAAGAAGTGAGTAATTTTTAACCCATAACATTTTTAAAGCCATATTTCTTGTATTTTTTGAGAGAAAAGAAACGGAAATTTATATTATAAGTTTCTCTTAAATTAAATAAATAGAATGAAGATGTACACATAAAATGGAAATGCCAATGGATTTTCAGCATCAGGCAATGGGCTATGATCGTACAGCTACGATGTTTTCACCAGAAGGAAAACTCTTGCAAGTTGAGTATGCAGAGAAGGCGATAAAATGGGGAAGCGCAAGCATAGGAATGGTTTGTAATGATGGAGTTATGATTCTCGCTGACAAAAGAATTGATGAAAAATTAATCACGCCAACATCTTCAAGCAAGATTTCTGAAATTGATTCGCACATAATCGCAAGTTCTGCAGGAATTGTGGCAGACGCAAGAGTTTTAATCGAAAGGTCACAGGTTTTGGCACAGCAACACAGAGTAACATACGATTCTCCGATAGAGCCAGAAACAATAATAAAAGAAATCTCAAATATAAAACAACAGTTTACACAATACGGTGGAGCAAGGCCGTTTGGAGTTGCTATAATGGTTGCTGGAATAAACAATGGCAAAACAGAATTGTATGCAAGCGACGTCACTGGAAATTACTTTTCTTACCATGCAAATGCAATAGGTGAAAACGACGAAAAAATAAGGGAAAAATTAAGAGAAGAATACAGAAAGGATTTAACAATAAAAAAAGGTGCGAAGATAGCCCTGAATATATTTAAAGAAATCAGAGGAGATAAATTTGATTTTGATAAATTTGAATTGGCTTTCATCAAGAAAGATAATATCAAAATAGAAAAAATTGAAGGCGAAGAATTAAAGAATTTTGTGAAATGATTATGACACAAACAATAGCAAGAATAAAACAAAAAGGAAAACATTTTGAAATACTCGTTGACCTTGACCAGGCATTAAAATATAAAAAAGGTGATAGCAACAGCGTCGATTTTTTGGAAACTGACAAAGTATTTACAGACTCAAAAAAAGGACTTGCTGCCAGTGTTTCTGACTTAAAAGATGCTTTTGGAACAGAAGACAGCTACGAAATTGCAAAAAAAATCGTAAAGAGCGGAGAAGTTTTGGTAACACAAGAGCACAGGGACGAAGAAAGGGACAAAAAAATCAAACAGGTTGTTGACTTTCTTGTTGTAAATGCTTCTGACCCAAGGTCGGGAAACAAAATCTCGCCTGAAAAAATAAAAACAGCCTTGCAGGAAGCACATGTCAACATAAAAAATGTTCCTGTTGAAAATCAAATCAATGAAATAATCGCACATGTAAGCAAAATCATGCCGATAAAGATATCTTCAAAAAAAATTAAATTGACAATTCCTGCAATTCACACAGGAAAAGTTTATGGTCTGATAAATCAGTACAAAGAAAAAGAAGAATGGATGGGAAATGGGGATTTGGAAGCAGTAGTTGTGATTCCTGTTGGACTAACAATGGATTTTTATGATAAATTAAATTCAGCGACAAAAGGAGCTGTATTAACAGAGGAGATTAAACAATAAAATGACAAACAGAGAAATTGTAATTCCTGGAGAAATAATTGTTGAAGGGGAAAAATATTTGCCTGGAGAAGGAACTGAGAGAAGGGGAAATAAAATCGTGGCTATAAGATACGGCTTAGCTGAAGAATCAAAAGAGTTAGTGAAAGTCATACCATTATCAGGAGTTTATCATGCAAGGAGAGGAAATGCTATTATTGGAAGCGTTGAGAATATAACATTTAATGGATGGCAAATTGACATTGGAACACCTGAAAATGCATTTTTACCATTGTCCGAAGTTCCTGGATTTGTAAACAAAAACTCGCTCGATGAAGTTATGAATATCAGAGACTCATTAGTTGCTAAAATTATTGACATAAACAAAAGAGGAATTGACTTGACAATAAAAGGAAAGGGGCTCGGAAAAATCGACGAAGGAATTATAATGGAAATAAACTCAAACAAAGTCCCGAGAATCATTGGGAAAGAAGGAAGCATGATAAACATTATAAAGACGGAAACAGGATGCAACATAACTGTCGGACAGAATGGTTTAATTTGGATTTCCGGAGATAGTACAGAAAATGAACTTCTAGCAAAGAAAGCAATATTGTTTATTGCTGAAAAATCATATATTGAAGGTCTTACGGAAGAAGTAAAAAAATGGTTCGAAAAGGAGAAAAAATAAAATGACTAAAAAAGACTTCAAGCGTTCTGACGGAAGAAAATTTGATGAAGTCAGGAAAATGACGGCGAAAGTCGGAGTGATTCCAAACGCCGATGGAAGTGCAATGTTTTCATTCGGAGATACAATCGCAATCGCTGCAGTTTACGGACCAAAGAAAATGCATCCGCAGCATTTGCAGAACCCTGAAAAAGGAGTTTTAAGATACACGTATCACATGATGAGTTTTTCAGTCACAGAGAGAATTCGTCCTGGACCAAACAGAAGAAGCATGGAAATCAGCAAAATATCTGAATGGGCTTTAGAACCTGTTGTTATGATTGATAAATATCCTGGAACTGTAATTGATGTTCACGTGAATATTTTGCAGGCAAACGCTTCAACGAGATGTGCAGGAATAAATGCTGCAGCTCTCGCAATAGCACACGCAGGAGTTTCAATGAAAGATATGGTTTCAAGTGTTTCAATTGGAAAACTTGACAAGCAACTTGTTGTTGATGTTTCAAAAGATGAAGAAGATTATGAAGAAGGCGAAGGTGCAACAGACATTCCAATAACTTTTACAGACGAGGGCAAGATTACACACATACAAGTTGACGGAAGCATTGAAACAGAACAGCTCAAAGAAGCAATTCAGCTTGCAAGAAAAGCATGTAAGGAAATTTATGAGGTCCAGAAAAAAGCATTAAAAGAATCCTTAGACATAAACAAAAATAAATAATAAAATGGAAACAACAAAAGTAACTGCTGAAAGAATAAAAGAATATCTTGAAAGTGGGAAGAGATTCGACGGAAGAAAACCGGACGAATTCAGGGAAATCTCAATTGAGACAGGAGTTTCAAAAAATGCAGAAGGAAGTGTAAGGGTAAAAATAGGAAAAACAGATGTTATTGCCGGAGTCAAAATGGAAGTTTCAGAGCCATACCCAGACTCTCCGGACAAGGGAAACTTAGTTGTTTCCGCAGAATTATTGCCTATGAGCTCTTCAAGATATGAAGCAGGTCCTCCAAAAATAGAGGCAATAGAACTCGCAAGAGTCACAGACAGAATAGTAAGGGAAAGCAAGTTTATTGACATGGAAGAATTATGCATAACAAAAGGAGAAAAAGTCTGGACAGTTTACATAGACATTTATTCCATAAACGCCGACGGAAATCTGCTTGATGCAGCAGGATTGGCTGCAATAGCTGCATTAAGAATTGCAAAGATGCCAAAGTATGACAAAAAAGAAGAAAAAATTATCCGAGGAGAATTCACTGATAAAAACATTCCTTTGAAAAAAGAAACTCCAATATCAATTACAATTTATAAAATTGGAAATAGTTTAATAGTAGACCCTAATATTGAAGAAGAAGACGTCAGTGAAGCAAGGATAACAATAGGGTTTTGTGATGGAAAAATATCTTCAATGCAAAAAGGAGATCCAAAAGAAATAAGCATAGAAGAAATGACTTCTGCATTAGACATAACAAAAAAGTTATGGAAAAAAATCGCTGATAAATTAGAAGAAGAATTGGAAAAAGCAAAGTAAAATGACCAACAAGCAAGAATTTACAAAATATGAACGCGCGAGAATCCTTGGGGCGAGAGCTTTGCAGATAGCAATGAACGCGCCATTGCTTGTGAAAATAGAAAAAGAGGAGCTTGAAAAAATAAAATATGATCCATTAAAAATAGCAGAGATAGAACTTGACTCTGGAATATTACCTATTTCAGTTAGAAAGCCGATGCCTTCTAAAAAAGAGGATAAATTAAAGAGAGTAAAAGAAGGAAAAATAGATGATAAAAAGATAAAAGAAAAAGAAAATGAGACCGAAGAAGAAATCGCAGTAGAGGGAGAAATAATGGAACTCGCAACTCCCGAAGATGAAGTGACAGAAGAAGTTGAAAACGAAGGAGATGAAGATTAGGGAATAAAAAACATTATAAACAAGTTTTTTCTTTTTAATTAATGGTTGTAGTTAAAGGGGTTTTTGGAAAAACAATTCTTGATTCTAGGAAGGAAAAAACAATTCAAGTTTTATTAAAAACAGACGTTGGGGAGTTCTCTGCAAGCTCGCCGAATGGAAAATCTCGCGGGAAATATGAAAAAGAACCTTACAAAAAAAGTATCGACAACGACATAAAAACATTAAGAAAATTTAGTGATTATTTTTCAGAAGAAGTCATAGAAGAATTTAGTGATTTGTTAGGGGTGGAAGATACTGTTGGAGATTTTGTTGGAGCAAATACTTTGTTTGCATTTGAATCGGCAATTTTGAAAGCAATGTCAAAAGAGCAAAAAAAAGATATTTGGAAATTAGTTAATGGAGAAGGCAGAAAATTTCCAAGACTAGTTGGTAATTGCATCGGTGGAGGAAAACATTCTCATAACGAGAAGAAGCCTGATTTCCAGGAATTTTTGCTAATACCAAAAGAAAAAACCGTAAAAGAATCTTTTGAGTTAATCAAGAAAATAAAAGACAACTTAAAACATGAATTAAAAATTTCAGACCAAAAATTTAAAGACAAAAAAAATGATGAAGATGCTTGGGAAACATCATTAAACGAAAAAGAAGTTCTTGACATAGTAAAAAAACTCCAAGTTCCTTTTGGAGTTGACATTGCCGCTTCAACATTTCATAAGAGGCATAAATATATTTATGAAAACCCTGCTCTTAAAAGGACTCGTGAAGAACAGATTGAATATCTTTCAAGCTTAATAAAAAATTTGGAGTTATTTTATGTTGAAGATCCATTTGAGGAAAACGACTTTGAAAGCTTCTCAAAACTTCTCAAGAGATTTCCAAACAGGTTAATCGTGGGTGATGATTTAACAGTCACGAATCCTGAAAGATTGAAAAAAGCTATTTCAATGAAAAGCGTCAATGCTTTAATCGTGAAGCCTAATCAAATTGGCTCTTTGATTGAAGTCAAAAATGTCTGCGAACTTGCAAGAAAAAATAACATCAAAACAATCTTTTCGCACAGAAGCGGTGAAACAACAGAAAATATTCTAGCTGATTTGGCTTTTGGATTCCAGGCTGATTTCATAAAAACAGGAATTACAGGAAAAGAAAGGGAAGCAAAAATCAGAAGATTAATTGAGATTGAAAAGAATTTAGAATAAGGGTTGATACCTATTTCTTGAAGGGTATATTTCAGTTGGAGGATAATCAACATCATTCACATTTGTTTTACTTCTTATCATAGAAATCATTTCATGTTCTTTTGGAACTCCAATTGCATTTAAAACATAAAATAGCCTTAAGACACAATCCCTAATTGTTACACTATTTCTATTCTGAGTTAAACGTCTTTTGTAACCCACCATATTTCCTCTCGTATACCAGGATAAGTCTTCACTGACTGTTTTTAGAGCAACACGAATTTCAGGGTTTAGTATTAATTGGGCAATTTCATTAGGGCTTTTTCCTCTAAATTTTTTATTGTTGTTTAAATAATCCGTCAATGACTTACCAAACTCTTCACTTGTGTAAGTATCTCTGAAACCTCCACTTTCACCGTTTGATACAAGATAAGCCAAACCCATTGTATCTTATCTTAAACATATTTTTTAAGTTTTGTTGTTCCTTATTTTAATGCCTACAGAAAATTTAAAAACGCATTTCTCTGTGAATTCTAATGATAAAAGATACATTAAAATCAAAAGAAAAGAAATCAGATAAAGAAGAAACTGGAGAAAAATTCAGCGAAGAAATGAAGGAAGAAGCCCCTTCGCTAAAGCAAAGAGCAGAAAAGGAATCTCTTGAGACAGAAGAAAAGAATAAAATTTCAATAATCGACAAGAAAAAAGAGCTTTTGGAGAAAGCTAAGAAACTCGCTGAAAAAATTTCCGAGGTTAAGACTGAAGAGTTAAAGGAAAAAATCAAAATCAAGAAGAGGTCTGAAATGTTGATTCCCCTCGAAGACTATGTCAAGTCCGGAATTTATATTGGAACAAAAGTTGTTACTCCAAATATGAGGCCTTTTGTTTATAGAAGGAGAGCAGACGGACTGGCTATTTTCAACACAGATTTGATAGATGAAAAATTAAAAGAAGGAATTGAATACCTTGCAAAATTCGCTCCTGAAGATGTAGTTTTGGTTTGTAAAAGAGAAGTTGGGTGGAAAGCTGCTGAAAGATTTTCTCAATTGACAGGAATTAGAGTTTTCGCGAAAAAATACCCTGCAGGAATTCTTACAAACACGCAACTTCCTGATTTTTTTGAGAATGAATTAACTATAATAACTGACTCTTGGCTTGACAAAAATGCTTTAAATGACACTTTAAAAGTCAATAAAAAAGTTTTAATGATTTGTGATACAAATAATTTTTCCAAAGGCGCTGACCAAATAATAATTGGAAACAACAAAAGCGGAAAAAGCCTTGGAATTATTTTTTATCTTCTTGCGAGAGGATACTGCAAAAACAGAAATCTAAAAACTATTGATGAAATTCCTGATTTGGAATGGTGGACTGAAGAATACGAAATGCCTAAAGAAGCAAAGAGAATGGGTTATTAAAAAAATGATTTCAAAAAGAGCAGTCTATAAATTATTTGATGAGGTTGGTTATTTAGGAAAGTATTATTGTTTAGGAAATATGATAGTGAATGCTGCCGATAAAGATTACTCCAGATTGATATTTATGACAGGAATGGCATATGCTTTTACATGGATGCATTCATCTTCAAAAAGAATTTTAGAAAAAAAAGCAGAAGCTGACAGAAACCAACTGGGAAATTTAGAAAGAGACTTGAATGAATAAATTTTTATATTTCTCATTCAAGTTATATTTATGGATTTTTTAACAATAATTGCAACTTCTGTTTTTTTGATTCTTGGGGTTGTGATTGGTTATTATTTGGGAAACAAAATTGCAACAATAAGAAGAGATATCTACTGGGAAAATGAATTGCCAAACCACAGGAAAGATGCTGTTATGAAATCACGTTCAGTTTTAGCAGGGATGTTTTCTGAACAACTCGCGCCATATCTCCCGAATTTTAATTTCAAACCGACAGAAGTTCGGTTTTTGGGAAAGCCAGTTGATTTTATTGTATTCAAAGGACTTGATGATAAAAATGTTGAAGAAATTGTTTTTGTGGAAGTAAAAAGTGGAAAATCACAAATGAACAAAACTGAAAAAAGCTTGAAAGATGCTATTAGAAAAAAGAAAGTTAGATTTGAAGAATATAGAGTTGATGAAGATTTGACGAAAAGTGATGATATGTAATAAAATAAGAAAGTTTATAAATAAGTCCGAATTATTTTAACTAAGTTAAAATGGTTAAAGCACTAATAGAACTTAACGAAAATATCAACAGAGTTTTGAATTTAATAAAGGTGAAGTATGGATTTAAAGACAAATCAGAAGCAATAAATTTTGTAGTCAGTAAATATATTGATGATGAGGCTGAACCTGATTTAAGGCCCGAATTCATAGAAAAAATGAAAAAGAGGCAACTGGAGTCTACTATAAAAATCGCCGATTTCAAAAAGCATTTTGGTTTAAACTAGGATGTATTCTTATGAATTAAGGAAAAGTGTTGAAAGAATATTCTTTAAACTAGCCAAGAAGAATTCCAAACAATTAATGATAATAGAAAATAAAATTCAGGAAATCAGACAAAATCCACAACATTATAAAAATTTAAGAAAACCTCTACAACATTTTAAGAGGGTTCATATTGACAAAAGTTTTGTGCTTTTATTTTCTGTGGATGATAATAAAAAACACATAATAATCGAAGATTATGAGCATCATGATAAAATTTATAAGTGAAGGGTTGAAAAAGAAAGTTAGATTTGAAGAATATAGAGTTGATGAAGATTTGACGAAAAGTGATGATTCATAAGATTTTTAAAATTAAAGTACTACGAGATTATTATGAATATAAAAAATAAATTTACTATTTGTGTAGTATCATTAACTGCTATGACTTATTCAGTTGGCTGGTATAATAAAAATGTTGGGCATTATGAACCAAATGCCGTACTAAGTACTTACGGTGATATTTCACCAGAAAATACTAGTGGGGCTATTCTAAATAGAGGGCAATATATACAAGGAACTATTGAAAATAGATTAGAAAAAAGTGTTATAAGTATAAGTTTGTTTAAAAAAATCGAGTGAGTTTACGAGCGAGCAATTCTAAACCTTAAAAAACAACCAACTTTTTTCTGGCTTGCTTCCATAACTTGTTTTCACAAGAACATAATTTCCTTTTAATTTCTTCCCATGAATAATTATTTCTGTTTTCTTTTTGTCTTCAAATTTTAATTCGTAAAATCCAGAATCCCAAATTTCAACTTTTCCTGCGCCGTAATTTCCTTCAGGAATTATTCCATGAAATTTCTCATAACCTATAGGATGGTCTTCTGTCATTACTGCTAAACGTTTAACACCTATTATTTTCGGAGGTTCTTTGGGAATTGCCCATGATTTCAAAACGCCGTTCATTTCTAATCTCAAATCCCAATGCAAATGAGACGCGTGATGTTTTTGAATCACATAGCGAGGCAACCTTATCGGTTTCCTTCGCATAACCTTCCCTTTAAAATTGTGCTCATGGCTGATTAGTTTTCCTTTTTTTATTTTAGACATTTTTCCTTCTGGTTCTGAAGTTTTTTTGAAATCTCTTTTTTTCTTGTATTCTTTTAAAGACATATTAATTAGTTTTCTCTGTTATTTCGTTTTTCGCGCCGCACTCATGACAGAATTTTTGCTTTTCTCCTAAGATAACGCCACAACTTTTACATTTTGTAGTTATTGGTTTCATTTCAATTTTAGTCTTGTATCCAGCCTTTCCAGAAACAACTTTTGAAAAAACATCAACAAACTCCTCTGACCTCTGCAAGTCTTCCTGTACTTTTTGTCTGTCATATATCTCGCTCATCATTTTTCTAAAACTATTAAATTTAAAAATATTTACATGAATTTCACAACAATAATATTTAAGTAAAGTAAATTCCAAAAACCAATATGATTAAAAGAGAATGTACAGAGAGTTATAAATGGTTTGATTACATCCCAGTTATCGGAATCTTAATTTATTATTCAAGAACAATTATAGAATTAACAGAGAAAAGGAGAGAATCTATAGCAGAATTATACAAAAATCCAAATGAGACTCATAAACAAACAGAAGACATAAACACTAGTGATTTGTTTAATGTTATTACTTTCAGTTCTTATCATATAGCTTGTGCAAGTTTAATTGAAAAATTTGCGACGGGAACATCGGTACTTGAAAGAATTATTAACTGATTCTTCTAATTTTCTCGACGAAATATTTATAAATCTAAATTTTCTAAAGAACTTGTTTTAAAATGATTGCCTTAATAAAAAACTTTTTAGAAGTTAAGGTATGATGCATGCAAACGTTATAGTAATTTCTAGCCGATAGTTCGGATATTTAGGATTTTTAGCATTTATCGTCGATAAATGCGCTGATTTTAATTTATTGTTTTAAATTAAAAGATGATGTTAAATCCAGTTGATCCTGCTGGCGGCTGCGGCTCTCTGGTTTGTACTTAGACATGCAAGTTTTTCGAAAGAAAGCGAACTGCTCAGTAACACGTAGTTAATCTAACCTTAGGTCAAGGATACCCTCGGGAAACTGAGGTTAATACTTGATAGGAGATAGGTCCTGGAACGGTTTATCTCTGAAATTTGAGCCTAAGGATGAGACTGCGGTGGATTAGGTTGTTGGTGGTGTAACTGACTACCAAGCCGATGATCCATAAGGGCTCTTAGCGGAGGGGCCCTGAGAGGGAATCTGAGACACTATTCCCAGCCCTACGGGGTGCAGCAGTTAAGAATCATCTGCAATGCGCGAAAGCGTGACAGTTTGAACCAGAGTGCTTCTCAAACGAGAAGCTTTTGCCAAATGTAAAAAGTCTGGCGAATAAGGACTGGGTAAGACGAGTGCCAGCCGCCGCGGTAATACTCGCGGTCCAAGTCGCAGCCATCATTATTGGGTCTAAAACATCCGTAGCTTGTTATGTAAGTTCTTTGTGAAATCCTGTCTCTTAAGGGCAGGGCGTGCAGAGAATACTGCATTACTAGAGACTGGGAGACGTAAGGAGTACGGGTAAAGTAACGGTAAAATGTGTTAATCTTACCCGGACTAACAATAGCGAAGGCACCTTACGAGAACAGTTCTGACAGTGAGGGATGAAGGCCAGGGGCGCAAAACGGATTAGATACCCGTGTAGTCCTGGCAGTAAACACTGCACACTAAACATCGGGATCTCTTCGAGAGGTTTCGGTGCTGTAGGGAAGCCGAAGAGTGTGCTACCTGGGAAGTATAGTCGCAAGGCCGAAACTTAAAGGAATTGGCGGGGAGATACTACAATGGGTGACGCGTGCGGTTCAATTAGATTCCACACCGTGAACCTCACCAGGACCGACAGCAGAATGAAGGTCAGTCTGAAGGGCTTACCTGACACGCTGAGAGGAGTTGCATGGCCGACGTCAGCCTGTGTCGTGAGATGACCTGTTAAATCAGGTAA